>Ga0196976_1000007_pt1 | contig 360605 bp, 329 predicted proteins | sample S3v_513CmetaG_FD_148644 | JGI IMG/M metagenome (GOLD analysis project Ga0196976, IMG submission 148644) | Soil microbial communities from Anza Borrego desert, Southern California, United States - S3+v_5-13C | ecosystem: Environmental > Terrestrial > Soil > Desert | place: USA: California...
GCTCGGCCGAGAGCAAGACCATCTGGGCACGAGTTCGGAGTCGTGGGTCCTTGGTCTTTCGATACAGGGTGTCTAACTCACTCTGTTGCGCTTTGCCCAACGGGGGGATCAGGATGGCTTTCATGCCTCCAGTGTACGCCCTTTCCGCAGAACTTTATGGGATGTACTTAGAGCATTTTCATACCTAAGTGTACGGGCACTCACGCGTAGGTCGGGAATCCCTTCCCAACGGTGCAGTTGGGCCAACGGGTTCGTCGGCAAAGGATTGCCGACCTACGAATGCTTGAATCCATTCACCCGAGCCGAAGGCGCCAACGACTTCCGCCAAGCCTGTTTTGCCGTACGAGCGAGATGAACAGGCTCTAGCCGAAGGGCGAGCCCCACGGACGGGCGAGTAAAGCATAGCGTGCCCATGGAAGTTGGTGAGCGGTGGGCGCGGCCCAAGGGCCTTTGCCCGTGCAGCGCGGTCTTCTTCCCTCTTTAAGTGATACACCGGCTTTGAGCTTAGCTCTCGATGCCGTGGTCGGCAAGCGGCTGGTATCGTATCCGAACCGCGTTTTGCCTGTCCGGCGTTCGCGTGTAAGCTATCGGCGACTCGATGGAACGAATACAAACGGTTCAGGGAAGGCAGGATGGGCTGAGACCCTGGATCGCTTCGGACATGGCCGGTTTTTCCGGGGGCCTCAGTTTTCCGTCGTTACGATTGTCTATGCTTAATGCCTGACAATCAGGGGCTCAACCGAAGCACGCATCATGGCACTCATCCTCAAAGTTCTCAGCTACAAGGGCGCTCCCGTTCCGGAGGAACCATCCTGCACCTTCGACCAGGAAGGCGGTTCGGTAGGTCGCTCGCCCGACAACCGCTTCGTTTTGCCGGATCCCGACAAGTTCATTTCCCGCAGGCACGGCTCGATCGAGTATCGGAACGGCGTTTACTGTTTCACCGACTTGAGCACGGCGGGCACCTATGTTGTCAATAAAGACCTTCTCCTTCAGCACGACACCGCGCCGCTGTCGAATGGGGACGTACTGAAGATCGGCGAATATGAAATCGCGGTCGTCGAAGTGTCGCTTCCGCCGGCAGAGCCCGAGGAAGCGCCGTTCGGCTTCGATCCGTTCGAAGCTTCGCACGAGGCGCCCGCCGCGCCCGTACCGGAATCTGCAGCTTGGCCCGAGCCGCCGACGTGGGACTCGCCGTTCGATCTTCCTCCGCCGGAACCGGAGAGATCCCAGCCGTCGGGACCGAGTTTCATCGATCAGCCCGACGCATCGCCTTTTCATGACAGTTTTATTCCGCCCGATATCGCTGACAAACCGGAAGAAGCGGCACTGCCCGATTTCGATTTGGCTGACCTGTTGCGTGACCTGGATGCGAGTGAAAGTGGATCGGGGCATCCCACACCCGCCCCGGAAAGTTGGGAACCGCCGGACGATTTCTTTAAAGGGCTCGATTTGAACGAACTCGGTCCCGGCGCAACCGAATCCGCCGACTCGCATGACTCGATGCCCGAAACCGGACCGCTCGGCGGATTCGAGGAGATGCCGGGTTCTGCGAGAACCGAGATCGCCGCTCACGGCGGACAAGCGGCGGGATTGTCGCCCGATGCGCCGATACCGCCTCGTGCTAGCGTTCCGCCAGTGGATGACGCACCGGTAGATCTAAGCGGTGCGGCCACGTCGTCGGCTGCTCCGGAACCTGTTTCGGCCGGGCTGCCGGACGGTTCTTCCTCGGCTTCGAAGAGCGCGGCCGATCGCGAATTGTTCGCGTCTTTTCTGGCCGGCGCCGGAATCGCGTCCGCCACCGGATGGGTGAAGGACGAGGACATGGCGGCGGTCATGAATACGTTGGGTGTTCTGCTCCGCAGCTTCGTCGAGGGCATGATGACCGTCATGCGGGCACGTGCGGAATTGAAAAGCCAATTTCGCGTTTCTGTTACCACCATGCGTCCGGTTGACAATAACCCGCTAAAATTTACCCCGAACGTGGACGACGCGCTCAAGATCATGCTGGCGCGCAACCATCCGGGATTCTCTGATCCGGTCGAGGCGGTGCGGGGGGGATTCGCCGACCTCATGAATCATCAGATGGCCATGACGGCGGGGATTCAGGCGTCGCTGGCGGCGGCCTTGAGGCGGTTCGATCCCCAAGGGTTCGAAAAGCTTTACGAGGATGCCATCGTCTTTCAGAAGAAGGCGAAATGCTGGGATGCCTACGGAAAAGCGTATCCGGAACTGGTCAACGAGATTCTGGAGAACTTTTTCGGAGAGGAGTTCGGGGAAGTTTACGAGCGGCAGATGCGCATACTGCAATCGGCCCGTTCGCGATAAGAAAATACAACAGGAACCGATATGTCCGAATACAGCAGAGTGGTGTGGTCGGAGGGAATGTTTCTCCGTCCGCAGCATTTTCAGCAACACGACCGTTATCTGGAGGCGTTGGTCGACGGCCGGTGCCGCGGTCTGCGACCGTTCGATTGGGGGTTCGGCACGCTGAAGCTCGATCCGCGGCAACTAGCTGTCGGCAAACTGGCGCTGGTTGAAGTGCGGGGCGTTTTTCCCGACGGCACTCCGTTTAATCTGCCGGATGACAACGAGCTTCCCTTGCCCCTGGATGCGCCCGACGACGTCAAAGACAACGTCGTGTATCTGTCGCTTCCCGTTCGGCGCCCGGACTCGGCCGAGATCGACAGCGAAGCGTTCGAGGACAGTTTGGCTCGGTATCGTCTCGGCGAGCGCGAGGTGCGGGACCACAATAGCGGCGCCGACGGACGGTTTCCGGTGCAAATCGGCAAAATGCGCACCCGCTTGATGCTCGAACGGCAGGAGCGCTCCGGCTACGTCTGTCTGGGGGTAGCCCGCATCATCGAAGTTCGCGCCGACAAAACGGTGGTCCTGGACGAGCGATATATCGCGCCGGGCCTCAATTGTTTCGGAACGGGGCTGCTCGGCGGATTCCTTCGGGAGCTGCACGGCTTGCTGCATACCCGCGGCGAAGCCCTCGCCGGCCGCGTGGCCGAGGCCGGGAAAGGCGGCGTGGCGGAAATCGCCGATTTCATGCTGCTTCAGATTATCAACCGTTACGAGCCCTTGCTGGAGCATCTGGCCAACACCGCGGCGCTGCATCCCGAGGATTTTTACCGCCTGGCGGTGCAGATGGCCGGCGAATTGGCGACCTTCTATCGTCCGTCCAAGCGGCCGATCGGCTTTCCGGTATACCAGCACGACGATCTGCAGAAATGTTTCACGCCTGTGATGGAGGAGTTGCGGCAGCTCCTCAGCATGGTGTTGGAGCAAAACGCCATTCAAATCCCGCTCAGCAAGCCGAAGTTCGGGGTATACGGCGCGAAACGGCCGGACCTCAAACTTCTGGAGAATGCCGTTTTCGTTCTCGCCGCCAATGCGCAGGTACCGCCGGAATTTCTGCGCAACCACTTCCCTCCCCAGGTCAAGATCGGGCCGGTGGAGGAAATCCAGCAACTGGTGCGGTCGGCGCTTCCGGGAATTTCCGTACATCCCTTGCCGGTGGCTCCCCGTCAGATTCCCTATCACGCCGGCTTCTCCTATTTCGAACTCGACAAGCAAAGCGAGCTGTGGAGAAAAATGTCGGTTTCCGGGGGATTCGCGATCCATATCGGCGGCAATTTTCCGGGGCTCGAACTGGAATTGTGGGCGATCAAGAAAACCTGACGCCAATGCACGCCGCCCGTGAACTGAATCCGACATCCCATCATGCCGAGTGCATTTTTTGTTGCCATATGGCGGGTTAAATGTTCGAAAACTCGACTAAGGTGCCGCTAAGCGCGGCGATGGTTTCAGAGCGGGGAGCCGCCCCGCACGCGGGGTACGCTGCGAAGTCCGTCCGTGGACCTCGCCTTTCGGGCCAGCGTACCGCTGTCCCAATTCGCTCCCGGCGAATTGGTCTTTGCGTGGCCAAAAGAAAGGAACCAAAGACAAATCGGCCGGGAGCCGATTTGGGCGCCAAGGGCGCGCGAAGCGCGAGCGCCAGGGACGGTGCGAGCCCAAAGGCCACCCGGCGAGCACCCTTATCCTGCGCGTTTCGCCCGGCACCGGGGGCGACCGAAGGCACTTCCGTGTGCCTCGGTCGCCGCACGCGATCCATCGCGTGCTCCTTTGGACAATTCCGGTGCCGGGCTCCAATGCTCGGGGGCGCTCGAACGGGACCAAGAAGACGTGTAGCACCCGCTACCGCGGGCACTACACCAAAGCAGAAAACGCCTTAGCCGTCCAGGAAAAGCCAAAGTGAATTCAGACGATCCCTTCGCACCCTTCGACGACGAAGACAAAACCGTAATACGGCCGACGCCCGGCGGGCGTCGCCGTGCCACGCCCGCTGCGGCGGCACCGCCACCCGAACCGCCTCCGATCCGGGGGCCCGACGTGCAACTGGATGCGCGCCGGCAAGCGGTATACGGCGAAAATCCGGTGGTGACGGCGGCGTTGTCGCTGCTCTCCCTGGTTTCCCGGCTGCGCAGCACGGCGGTCCATCAAGCGGTGGCCGAGCTTCAGCAGCAATTGGTCAGCGAGCTGCGCGGTTTCGAAAACCGGGTGCTGCGGCAAGGGGTCACGCAGGAGCATGCGCGCATCGCCAGCTACGCGCTCTGTACCTTGCTGGACGAGACAGTTCTGAACACTCCTTGGGGCGCGCAAAGCAACTGGGGGCACCAAAGCCTTTTGGTGATCTTCCACAAAGAAGCCTGGGGCGGCGAAAAGTTCTTCCAGTTTCTCGAGCATTTGGCGCGCCAGCCGGCCCAAAATCTGAACCTGATCGAGTTGTTCTGGCTGTGTTTGAATCTCGGCCTCGAAGGCAAGTACCGCATCGTGCAGAACGGCGCAAGCCAATTGGAGCGCGTGCGCAGCGAGCTGTATCAGCTGATTCAGCGCCTTCGAGGAGATTTCGAGCGGGATTTGTCGATTCGTTGGCAGGGGCTCAAGGACGTACGCAACCCGATCGTCCGCTACGTGCCGATCTGGGTGATCGCGGCGGGTGCCGCGGCGTTGCTCGTTCTGGTCTATTTGGGCTTCGCCTTTGCCGTCAATTCCGCGTCGGACCCCGTCGCCCGCGATCTGTTCGCTTTGGCGAAAGACGAGGTGAACCTTCCGGTTCAAAAGGTCGCGACGCCGGCACCCGTACCGGCACCGAAACCGGTCTCGAAGACGGAAAGATTCAAACCCATACTGGCTTGGGAGATTTCCCGGAATATGGTGGAAGTGGTGGACGATCGAATCTTGCGGATTCGGAATTCCTTCGACTCGGCCAGCGATCGCGTTAAGCCGGAGTTCGTTCCGATGTTGGCCAAGATCGCCAAGGAACTGGAGTCCGGCGGCGACGGCGCCCTGGTCACCGGCCATACGGACAACAAGCCCATCTTTTCCGCCCGCTTTCCGTCCAACTTCGAATTGTCGACCTCCCGCGCCAAGCACGTCGCGGAACTTCTGGAGACCTCCGCCGCCTTGCAGGGCAGGATTCGCTTCGAAGGGCGGGCCGATTACGAACCGCTAGTCCCGAATGACTCGGCCGAGCACCGGGCCATCAATCGGCGCGTGGACATCCTGATCCAGTGAGGCAAGTCGTGAAAGGCGTCATCAATTTCTTGAAAAAAAAATGGGTAATTCAGGCGATCGGGATGATCGCCCTATGCGCCTTGATCTGGTTCGTCGGCCCATTGATCGGGATCGCCGGTTCAGAACCCTTGGCGTCCGAATGGGCTCGGGGCTTGACCATGGCCGTGGCGGTCGTGGTCTGGGTGATCTGGCGTTTGGTGGCGGAAATCCGGGCGGGACGCAAGGAGCAGCAACTGGTGAAGGATCTCGCCGCACCGGGCGAGGGTGGCGAGGGAAAATCCGCCGAAGCGGTGGCGGCCGACGAGAATATCGAACTGCTGACCGAGAATTTCACGAAGGCTCTGAAACTGCTGCGCGAAACCCGAGGCGACAAGCAGCACCTGTACGAGCTGCCCTGGTACGTCATCATCGGCCCGCCGGGTTCGGGCAAGACGACGGCTTTGTTGAATTCGGGGCTGAAGTTCCCCCTGGCCGACCGGCTGGGCTCGCAGCCCATCCGCGGCGTCAGCGGCACGCGGAATTGCGAGTGGATGTTCACCGACGAGGCCGTACTGATCGATACCGCCGGTCGGTACACCACTCAGGAGAGCTATCAGGCGGTAGATGCGGCGGAATGGGGCGGCTTTCTCAAACTGCTGAAGCAACACCGTCCGCGCCGGCCGATCAACGGGGTACTCGTGACCCTGAGCCTCTCGGATTTGCTCCAGCACACCGAGGAAGAACGCGCTTTGCATGCCAAGGCGATCCGTCAGCGCGTCCAGGAGCTGTATTCGACACTGGGAATCCGATTCCCCGTCTACATGCTGTTCACCAAGTGCGATTTGGTCGCGGGATTCAACGATTTCTTCGCCGACCTCACGCAGGAAGAGCGCGCTCAGGTTTGGGGCGAAACCTTCCCGGCGGAGGATTTCAAGCAGCCGGTGGATGTATTGGCCCGGTTCTCGTCCGGCTACGACGAACTGCTTCAGCGCTTGAATCGGCGCATGCAGAGCCGCATCCAGGAGGAGCGCGACGTACAGCGGCGCAGCCTGATTCTCGATTATCCGCAGCAGATGGCGCTTTTGAAGCCGGCAATGGAGAAGTTTCTCGAAGACGCTTTCGGCGCGAACCGCTACGAGGTCCGTCCGCTGCTGCGCGGCATTTATCTGACCAGCGGCACCCAGGAAGGAACGCCGATCGACCGGGTGATGGGCATACTCGCCGCCACGTTCCGGCTCAACCGCCAGGCGACGCCGATCTTCAGCGGGAGGGGAAAAAGCTTCTTTCTCACCCGCCTGCTTAAGGAGGTCATCTTTCAGGAAGCCGATTTGGCGGGCCTCGATCCCCGCGTCGAGCGGCGCCGGCGTCTGATACAGGCCGGGGCTTACGCATCGGTGCTGGTCCTGACCCTGGGCTGCATCATCCTTTGGCTGGTGAGTTACCAGCGAAATACCTCCGCAATCGAGCAGGTGGAGAAAGAAATCGAACGCTACCGTGCGGCTCGCATCGATGGGAGCGATTGGCAGTCGAGCCTCCGGACCTTGATTCCCAAGCTCGATCCGTTGCTGGCGATCAACGACATCTACGAAAATTCCGGCCGGTTGGCGCATTTCGGGCTTTACCAGGGCGAAAAAATCCAGCTCGCGGCGAATCATGCCTACGAGCACTGGCTCAGGGATTATTTCCTCCCGGTCAACCTTCAGCGCCTGGCGCAGCGCATGACAGGCCCGGAAGCTTCCAACCCCGATATTCTTTACGAACTTCTGCGGGTCTATCTCATGCTCGGCCAGCCGGATCGCATGGACGCCAAGATCGCGGCGCCCTGGATTCGCAGCGATTGGGAAAGCCGTTTCGGCACCGAACCCGATTTGCTCGCCCGATTGAATCTCCACCTCGACAATCTTCTCAAGTTGCGGCTCGATCCTCAGCCCATGGATGAAGCTCTGGTCGCCGGCGTGCGAGCGAAGCTTTCGCAAGTTCCTCAGACCATTCAGCTCTATGCCCGTTTCAAGAACGAAGCGCTACTGGATCGTTCTCACGATTTCAAGCTCGACTCCGCGCTCGGGCCCGACGGCGCGCGGGTGTTCGTCGCGGCGGACGGACGGGATATCGGGACGCTTTCAGTGCCGGGCTTGTTTACGGCTTACGGCTATTCCGAGCTGTTTCTCAAGAAAAGCTTCGATTTCGTCAAGGACGCGGTGACCGAGAACTGGGTGCTCGGCAAGCAGGCGAATGTCGATCTGTCCGAAATTCAACGCTTGCACGGCGATTTCAAGACGCTTTATCTAGCCGATTACCAGAAGGCGTGGAGCGGCCTTTTGGATAGCATCAAGCTGCGCCGACCCAAGGACATCAATCAGACGATCGAGTGGCTGGACATATTGTCTCGCCCGACCACCCCGGTGCGTCCATTGCTCGAAGCCGTCGAAAAAAATACCTCGCTGACCAAGATCGCTTCGCTTACCGCACAGCTTCTGAACAAAGTTCCGGCTGTCGCCGAGGCGAAGGTCGACGACCGTACCCAGAAACTGCTGGATGCCGCGCGCCAGGTGGACGCCGGCAGCGCTCCGCAAGCCGACCCGGTTCAGAGCGTGGAGACTGCGTTCGAAGACCTCAGCTATCTGGTGCGGAGCAGCGCGGATCGGCCGGCGGCCCTGGATTCGACCCTGCAAACCGTGGCCTCTCTGCGGGATTACATGCTGCAAATCGGCAGCGCGGCTCTCAGCGGCGAACAGGCGCTGAAAAGTGCCTCCGGGCGAGTCGCGGGCGGTGGCGGAGACGTGCTGCTCCAGGCCAAGAGCGAATTCGGGCGCTTGCCGGAACCCTTGAAAAGCTGGTTTCTCTCGTTTCTGACGGTGGGATGGAGGCAAACCCTGGCCGGAGCCAAGTCCGAATTGAACGGCATGCTCAAGACGGCGGTGGCCACTCCGTGCAAGGCCGCTTTCAGCGGTCGCTACCCCTTCGTGGGCGGCAGCTCGAAGGACGCGACGCTGATGGATTTTGCGAAATTCTTCGCGCCGAACGGCGCCCTGGATCAGTTTTTCCAATCCAATCTGAAGACCTTCGTCGACGTCAACCGCCCGGTGTGGACGGAAGTCGCCATGGACAACCAATCTCTGGGACTTTCGCCGGCGACCATCCGCCAATTTCAGAATGCCGCCGCCATTCGTTCCGCCTTTTTTTCCGCGGGGGGGCAGATGCCCGCAGTGTCGTTCGAACTCAAACCGATTTCTTTGGATGAGAACGTGGCGACTTTCCGCTTCAACCTGGAAGGGCAGGAGGTCGTTTATCGGCACGGCCCGGAGCAAGTCACGCGGCTCCAGTGGCCGGGGCCGTCGGCCGGAGCCGGCGTTCGAGTCGTGTTCGAGGCCGTGGACGGAAGGCAGGTCAGCCGCTCGAAAGAGGGCAGTTGGGCTTTTTTCCGTCTGCTGGATGAGGCCGTGGTGCAACAGACCGAGCTTCCGGAGCGGTTCCTGGTCACGTTTAGAGTGGAGGGTTACAGCGCACGCTACGAGCTGCGCGCCGGCAGCGTGACGAATCCGTTCGGGCTCGCGGCGTTGAAGTCCTTCAGCTGCCCGGATGCCCTATGAATCGACTCGCTCAAGTCGGCTTTTACGGCAAATTGCCGGCTCTTGGAGATTTCGTCTCCCGGCGTCTTCCCCGGCATTTCATCGATCATTGGGATCAATGGTTGCAGAGCGCCATAGCTGCCAGCCGGGAACAATTACGGGATTCGTGGCTGGACGTTTATCTGACCAGCCCGATTTGGCGTTTCGGGCTGAGTGCGGGCGTCTGCGGGAGTGACGCCTGGGCCGGCATTTTGATGCCCAGCGTGGACAAGGTCGGACGGTACTTTCCGTTGACCTTGGCGGTGCCCGTGGCCGAACCGCAGAACCTGCCTTTTTTGTTCCGCCGGGACTGCGGCTGGTTCGAGGCTCTGGAAGCGCTGGCCTTGTCCGGGCTCGAAAATGATTTCGAGCTCGCTAAATTCGATCGGGAGTTGGAGACATTGTCTCTGCCGGATTTCATGAAAAGCAGTTCGGGCATTAGCCGTTCTCAAAATCCGCGGGCGGGCAGATTCGCACTCCACTTCGAGATGGAAAACCTGAGTCAGGTATCTGACGTGCTTATGGGGCTCAGTGGATGTTTGCTCGACCGTTTTCTTCCGGCTCATAGCTTGTGGAGTACATCGGGATCGGAACACATCGAAGCCTCGTTCCTGGTCTGCGAAGGGTTGCCGCCGATAGACGCATTCGTCGCCCTGATGACTGGAAGCTGGGAGCAACGCGGATGGGCCATCAGTACCCGGCGCTTGCCCGATTTGCCGGCTCGGACCTCGGCTGAGCCGAAAAGCGCAGACGGAACCAGCCGACCTGCGTCACCGGAAAGCGGGCCGTCCGGACTTCGCCGCTGGCTTTCTCACGGCATCAGCGTGGTTGGCAAGCGGCGGAAAATCAACGAGGACGCATTCATCGAGCGTCCGGACATCGGCCTGTGGGCGGTGGCCGACGGCATGGGAGGACATCAGGCCGGCGATGTCGCGAGCCGTGCGATCGTCGAGGCATTGGCGGCTCTGCCCGCTACGTCCGATCTGGATGAGTCCGTAAAAAACGTCGAGTCGGCTCTGAAACGCGTGAACGACGAATTATGGGAACTGGCTCGCCAGAGTTCGACCGGTCAAATCATCGGCAGTACGGTCGTCGTGTTGTTGGCGATTGATGATCGATGCGCCTGCCTGTGGGCGGGCGATAGTCGGCTTTATCGCCATCGCGCGGGCCGATTGGAACAACTGACGCACGATCATTCGCCGGAGGGGGAGCTTTCCTGTTTCGAAATTCTGACGAATGAGAAACGGACCCAGCGGGAACGTAGCAACGTCATCACCCGCGCGGTCGGGGCGGACCCGGTGCTCGTGCTCGATATCATGACGTTCGACTTGATGGAGGGCGACGGGTTTCTGCTATGCAGCGACGGTTTGGATAAAGAAGCGGGACCGATCGAAATCGAAGAGATTTTGGAAGCCGGCGATTGCCGGGAGCGCGCGGAGTCCTTGATTGCGCTCGCTATGGATCGCGGCGCACGAGACAATGTGACCGTGATTGTCGTGCAGTCGCCTTGACAGGTTAAGACTGCGACGGCTAAAAGATAAAACAAAAAATAAGAAGACAAATAGCTTCCCGGGGGAGATATGTGGGAACTCACAGAGGAAAAGAACGTTCGGGCGACGATACCCGCACGTACTTCGATGATTCGTCGAGGACTGGTGTGGTCATGTACCATGTGCTGGATCTCGGCGGCAGCCGCGAATCCGTTGACGAGCGGAGCGACGCTGAACCAGACTCAAACCGACATGGCCAATGTCGCGTTCGACGCCTGTACTCAAAGAAACTCGCTGCTTTCCGAGGATTTCAGAGACCGCTGCGACGCTCTCGTTGGCGCCGCGATTTCCGCTTCGGATAGCCAGATTCCTACGGTCGGCTCCGAGCCGGTCGAAAATGCCCTTCAAATAGTCTCGCCGGAGCAAATTCTCCAGCACGGAACGACAGCCACCCGGGTAACTGCCGGCCAAGTGGCCCTGGTCGATTCGACCATAGGCGCGAGGCTCGCAACTTTGCGCACCGGCTTGGGCTTGGCCGGGTTGCAGATGTACCGAAACGGCTTGTCGGCGGATCGCGCCTATGCCGGTTTGGGCAATTCCTTCGCCACCGGAGGTGCGGCCGGCGACGGCTCGTTCAGTCCTCTCGGCGTCTGGATCAACGGTAATTATCATTTCGGCGACGTCGATTCCACCTTCGATCAAAAAGGCTTTCAGTTTAAAAACTTCGGTTTTACCGCCGGCGCCGATTACCGCTTTACCGACAATTTCATAGCGGGTCTCGCTTTCACCTACGCCCGCACCAACGCGAATTTCGACCGTTCCGCCGGAGGTACGGACAGCGATGCCTACACCGGATCCATTTATGGGTCGTTCTATGTGACGGAAGGGTTCCATATCGATGCGCTCGGTTCCTTCGGCGGCATCGATTACGAGACTACCCGGAACATCAGTTATACCTTGCCGGGGTTCGAGACCGTCAATACTCAGGCTGTCGCTAATCCCGGCGGAACTCAATATTCCTTCAGTATCGGCGGAGGCTATGACTATTCGATAGCCGGGTTGACCCTAGCGCCCTATGCGCGAACGGAATACATCGGCCTGGATGTGGATGCCTATCGCGAGCGGCAGGGCAATGGTTGGGGGATGAGGTTCGACGAGCAGCACGTCCAGTCGCTCATTTCCACGGTGGGAAGCCAGATTTCGTACGCTTTCGGTTTACCCTGGGGCGTGATCACGCCCCAGCTGCGAGGCGAGTGGCATCATCAATTCAAGGATGACAAGCGGACAATCGGCGCCAGCTTCCTCGGCGATCCCGCCGCGCAGCAGTTTGCCGTCGTGACTCAAGGACCCGATCGGGATTATTACACCTTCGGCGCCGAGGTTTCGGGGGTATTTTCTCACGGCATTTCGGCATTTTTAGCCTATGATTTATTGCTGGGCTATCGCGATATCGAAAGTCACAAGTTTACCTTGGGAACTCGCGTCGAGTTCTAGCCGGAAAGTCCGCGTAAACGAGATCGAACAATAAATATTCTCGTGATCCTGGTTGAAAGCCGGAGTCGTCGAGACCAAACGAAAAAATGCTTGCGACGATCGGGGGATTATGGGCGAGCTAAACGTAGAAGCCTTTCTGACGGAAGTATCGCCGGATGCGCCTTGTGGGGAAGATCTTCAGTACGACAACGCATTCATCGCACTGGAGCAGAAAGCCAAAGGTACGCCGGAGCAACAGATCGGGGATCGGATCGAGCCGGCACAGCCGCCGAACTGGAAAGAAGTACGCCGAGACGCGATCGAATTGCTGGAGCGCACGCGCGACCTGCAAGTGATCCTCTATCTCATCCAGGCTCTTGTTCATACCGCCGGGCACCCGGGACTGCGCGACGGCCTGGCGCTTCTGGAAGGCATCGTCAGCAAGTTCTGGCCCGATCTATATCCGCTCCTCGATCCTGAAGACGACAACGATCCGACGCAGCGCGTCAACATCCTGATGGGATTATGCGACTTCGAGTCGGTATTGCGCCCGGTCGCGCTTGCGCCTCTTGTTGAGTCGCGTGCGCTCGGACGCTTTAGTCTGCGGGACGTGCAAATCGCGACCGGAAAGTTGCCACCGCCCAGCGACGGAAGCTCCTCGCCCGAGATTGCAACCATCAATGCAGCGTTCATGGACGCCGACCCGGAGGTTCTGGCGTCGACCCGCGAGGCGGTTGTCTCGAGTTTGGAAAGCATCAAGGCCATCGAAAGTTTCGTAACGGATCAGGTCGGTGTCGGCGATGCGCCGAACTTGGCTCCGTTGAGGGACTTGCTCAAAGAAGCACAGCATGTGCTCGGAGAGTATGCGGAGGAAGGCGGCGCTAGCGACGCGCAGCCCGAATCCGAGGGTGAAGGGGCGTCCGCGCACGATTCGGCCGCCAGACCATCTGCGGCTCGGCCGGGGGAAATCGGCAGCCGCCAGGATGTGATCAAGACCCTGGATTTGATTTGCGACTATTACGCTCGATGCGAACCCTCCAGCCCGATTCCCTTGCTGCTGAAGCGAGCCAAGCGTCTGGTTTTTATGGATTTCATCGAGATCGTCAAAGACCTGGCTCCGGACGGCCTTTCGCAGGTGGAGTTCATCAGGGGGCGTGATCCGTCCGAAGACGGCCAGTATTAGAGCAAATAACGAAAGCGTGAGCCCTACACTGATTCATAAAATGGCGACGCAATCGCCGTTCCTTCTCATCCGGTTAGTCATAACCGTCGATCGCCCAGATATCAAAAATACGATATGTCGTAACAGATACGAAATATCGCAATATTGTTTTGCTTGAACTGGGTGAGTTTGATGGCTCGAATTATTGCCAATGTGAACAAAAGCGATTCAAAACAGTGTGTTGGTCTATTTCGATGGAGAGATATTGATGGTTGGCATCGTTGTTGAATTTGTTTGGTCACGCTGGTCGATGATGTCGTTACTAAGGAATGAGCGGAGTGGGGTGGTAGACATGCCACGATAACCGGTGCGCTGGGCGCGATTTCGAAGCTGGAAGCGATTTTATCGATCGAATAAAGCCCGCGTAACCATGAAAATGTGAAATTGCTGTAGTTCTATAGCCTAAGAGGAGATTTGCCGTGGCAGAAAGTAGCCAGAAATTTATAGCTCGAAATCGCGCACCGCGCGTACAGATCGAATACGACGTGGAAGTTTACGGTGCGGAAAAGAAGGTCCAGCTTCCTTTCGTAATGGGTGTCATGTCGGATCTTTCCGGCAAACCCACAGAGCCGCTGCCCCCGGTCGCGGATCGGAAACTGCTGGAAATCGATGTCGATAACTTCAATGAGCGGCTCAAGGCCATGAAGCCGCGGGTTGCGTTTCAGGTGCCCAACACCCTGACCGGCGAAGGAAGCCTCAGCGTCGATATCACTTTCGAAAGCATGGACGATTTTTCGCCGGCGGCGGTTGCCAGGAAAGTCGAGGGCCTGAACAAGCTGCTCGAAGCGCGCAGCCAGTTGGCCAACCTGATCACCTACATGGACGGAAAGACAGGCGCCGAGGAGCTCATCGCTAAGGTAATAAACGACCCGACATTATTGCAGGCACTCGCCTCGGCTCCGAAGCCGGCGGACGAAGCCGCTGCGGACTCTTCGAGCAGCGAGGGATAAGTCATGGCTGAATTAGAAACCCAAACCTCAGCTCAGGGCGCCGAGCAGCTCGGTGAGCTTGGTGATTTTACGAGCCTCTTGAACAAAGAGTTCAAACCGAAATCCGACCGAGCCAAAGAGGCGGTCGAGTCGGCGGTGACCACTCTGGCTGAATTCGTCCTTAAAGACGTATCCAAGGTCTCCGAGGACGCCGTCAAGACCATCCAGTCCATCATCGCCGAAATAGATCGCAAGCTCACCGAGCAGGTGAATGCGATCATGCATCACGAGGACTTCCAGCAATTGGAAAGCGCGTGGCGCGGCTTGCAGTATCTGGTGAACAATACCGAGACCGATGAGATGCTCAAGATTCGCGTCTTGAACATCTCGAAGAAAGAGCTCGGAAAAACCCTGAAGAAATTCAAGGGAACTTCCTGGGATCAAAGCCCGATCTTCAAGAAGCTTTACGAAGAAGAGTACGGGCAGTTCGGCGGCGAACCCGTCGGCTGTATCGTGGCCGACTACTATTTCGACCACTCTCCGCCGGATGTCGAACTGCTGGGGGAGATGGCGAAAGTCTGCGCGGCTGCGCATGCACCTTTCATCGCAGCGGCGGCACCAACCGTGATGCAGATGGATTCATGGAACGAGCTGGCCAACCCGCGCGACCTCACGAAGATTTTTCTGACTCCGGAGTACGCGGCGTGGCGCTCGCTACGCGAGTCGGACGACTCCCGTTATATCGGCTTGGCCATGCCGAGATTCCTAGCTCGGTTGCCTTACGGGGCGAAAACCTGTCCGGTCGAGGAATTCGATTTCGAAGAAGAGACCGAGGCGGCAGACAGCCGAAAGTATGTCTGGGCCAACTCGGCCTATGCGATGGCCGTCAATATCAATCGATCCTTCAAGCTTTACGGCTGGTGTTCGAGAATCCGCGGCGTGGAATCGGGCGGCGCTGTGGAAGGGTTGCCGGTGCATACCTTCCCGACCGACGACGGCGGCGTGGACATGAAGTGTCCGACCGAGATCGCGATCAGCGACCGGCGTGAAGCGGAGTTGGCCAAGAACGGCTTCATGCCTCTGATTCACAAGAAAAATTCCGATTTTGCGGCGTTCATCGGCGCGCAATCGCTCCAGAAACCGGCCGAATACGACGACCCCGACGCGACGGCCAACGCCAATCTGGCGGCGCGGCTGCCCTACCTGTTCGCCACCTGCCGGTTTGCCCACTACCTGAAGTGCATCGTCAGGGACAAGATCGGTTCGTTCAAGGAGCGGGACGACATGCAGAAATGGCTGCAAAGCTGGATTTACAACTATGTCGACCCGAATCCGGCCATGTCCGACGACATCGACAAGGCGCGCAAGCCTCTCGCGGCGGCCGAGGTAATCGTGGAAGAGGTGGAGGGCAATCCAGGCTATTACACGTCGAAATTCTTCTTGCGGCCGCACTACCAGCTGGAGGGGCTAACCGTATCGCTGCGTTTGGTGTCCAAACTACCCTCCGTGAAAGGCGGCTAGCAGATCGAGTCGAAGAGCTGGCAACTAGGGGGATTTGGAGGTGACGATATGAGATGACACGGCAAACTCACATTGCCCAGCGGAGCCGGACGGAGTGTATTCCATCCATGTTTGATCAAGTTTTAATCAACCAACAAGTACCAATAAGTAAAGGAGAAGACCATGGCAGTCGACATGTTCATTAAGATCGACCCGATTAAAGGGGAATCCAGAGACGATAAGCATAAAGAAGAGATCGACGTTCTGGCTTGGAGCTGGGGCATGTCCAACAGTGGCACCACCCATATGGGAAGCGGCGGCGGAGCGGGTAAAGCCAACGTGCAGGATCTGAGCTTTACGAAATATATCGATAAGGCGAGCCCGGACTTAATGTTGAGCTGCTGCAACGGCAAACATTTCGACAAGGCCGTGCTGGTGGTTCGGAAAGCCGGCGAAAAGCCGGTGGAATACCTGACCATTACCATGGAGGAAGTCCTGATCACCTCGGTTTCTACGGGCGGCTCCGGCGGCGAGGACCGCTTGACCGAGAACGTCACGCTCAATTTCGCCAAGGTCAAGGTGAAATACATAGAACAGACCGAAAAGGGCGCGGAAGGCGCCAAGCCGGAGATGGGCTGGAATATTGCTGCGAACGTAAAACAATAAGTTTGCGCGGTATTTTTCGGCAGTGCCCGCCGCTGAGCGGGCACTATTCATCCCCTCAATTTCTCCCATCCGCCTATGTCAACCATCGCTGCTGAAGAAAGTCTTCGGGAAGGCCGCCTGGAAGATGCGCTAGCGCAACTCCAGGACCAGGTCCGCCAGAATCCTGCCGAAGCGAAGTACCGGATTTTTCTCTTCCAGTTGTTGGCCCTAATGGGGCGCTGGGAGCGCGCTCTCACGCAGTTGAGCGTGTGCGGCGATCTGGATGCGGCAAATCTCGCAATGGTGCAGACCTATCGCGAAGCCATACGATGTGAAGTCCTTCGCGAGAAAGTTTTCCGCGGGGAGATTTCTCCGCTGATCTTCGGCAAGCCCGAGCGATGGATCGCGCTTCTGATAGAAGCATGCAAATGCGCCGCGCAGGGAGATTATCGGATGGCGATCCAGTTCCGGGATCAGGGTTTCGAATCGGCGCCGGGGACGTCCGGTACCATCGACGGGAAGCCGTTCGAATGGGTGGCGGATAGCGATAGCCGTCTGGGACCGGTTGTGGAAGCCATAGTCAACGGTCGCTATTACTGGATACCTTTTTGCCGGATTGCCCGCATCGAACTTGATCCGCCCAGTGACCTTCGAGATTTAGTCTGGCTTCCCGCACAATTCACCTGGGCCAACGGCGGTTCTGCCGTGGGTCTGATTCCTTCCCGTTATCCTGACTCGGAAAAAGCCGATGACGTAGCGATTCGCATGGCCCGGAGAACCGAATGGCAAGAGCCGGTCGAGGGCTACTCGCTGGGCATGGGACAACGGGTATTGGTTACGAACGAGGGCGACTTCTCGCTGTTCGATGTTCGAGAAATTGCGATGAATACGGACACGATCGAAAACGATGGCTGATCTCACGCCGAAGGAACGCCTGCAGCCGTCGCTGCTGGATCGCCTTACCGACGACGAACCGGACAAACAACAGGAGTCCCGCGACCAGCGGGTGATGAATATACGGAATTTGCGCCACAGCGTGTTGCGCGACTTGGCGTGGTTGCTGAATACCACCGCCATGGAGTCGCTAGTAGATTTGGAAAAATATCCTTTCGTGGAGCGTTCGGTATTGAATTTCGGTATCCCGGCCCTGGCCGGCACGCCTCTCTCCGGTGCCGACCTTCCGGCGATCGAACGAAAGGTCAAACAGGCTATTCTCGACTTCGAACCGCGCATCCTGGCGGATTCAGTCAGGGTGAAGGTCGCCGCCTCGGATAGCATGAATCTCAAGGCCATGACGTTCACCATCGAAGGTGATCTGTGGGCTCAGCCGCTTCCCTTGCATCTTTACATCCGCACCGAAATCGATCTCGATACCGGCTATGCGCGGGTCAGCGATTTGAACGGATAGACTATGGACCCTCGATTGCTTCAGTACTACAACCGCGAGCTGCAGCACATTCGGGAGGTGGGTGCCGAGTTCGCCAAAGAGTTTCCGAAGATTGCGGGCCGGCTGGGGCTGGACGAGTTCGAGTGTTCCGATCCGTACGTCGAGCGCCTGCTCGAGGGGTTTGCGTTTCTCGCGGCGCGGGTTCAACTCAAAATCGACGCCGAATTTCCGCGTTTAACCCAACATCTTCTCGAGGTCGTTTATCCGCATTATCTCTCGCCAACACCCTCGATGGCCGTGGTGCAACTCCAGCCCGATCTTTCCGAGGGCGCGCTGGCCGAGGGATTCTTGGTGCCGCGCGCGACCTCGCTCAGAAGTCAAATCGGCAAAGGTGAGCAAACCGCCTGCGAATATCGGACCGCTCATGACGTCACGCTATGGCCCCTGCAACTGGTGGAAGCGCAATACCTCGCCACGCCCAGCGCAGTGGCCAATTTGGGCGTGCCGACCAAACCCGGCGTGAAGGCCGGTTTACGTCTTTGTCTCCGGACCAGCGCGGGTCTGCACTTCAATCAGCTCAAGCTGGACCGGTTGCCGATTTTCTTGCGCGGTACCGGCGAACTGCCGTTCCGTCTTTACGAGCAATTGCTTGCCGACACGCTTGCGTTGGCGGTCCAACCCGCATCGCGGCCATCGGAATGGGTCGAGATCATCGACCGGACGCCGATATCGCGGCTGGGATTCGGCGATGATGAAGCCTTGTTGCCGTTTGGTCCGCGCTCGTTTCAGGGCTACAGGCTGCTGCAGGAATATTTCGCGTTTCCGGAGCGCTATCTGTTCGTCGGGTTGAACGGCTTACAAAAGGCCGTCAGTCGTTGTGACGGCACCGAGCTCGAGGTCATCGCCCTGTTCAAGCGCGCCGAGCCTCATCTCGTCAACGCCGTCGATGCCGGCAATTTCTCGCTGTTCTGCACGCCGGCGATCAATTTGTTTCCGAAACGCACCGATCGTATTCACTTGACCCATTTCGTGCCGCACTATCATGTCGTGCCGGATCGAACGCGACCGATGGATTACGAGGTCTATGGCGTCAGCGAAGTGACCGGTTACGGCGCCACGCCGTCCGATGAACGGGAGTTCTTGCCGTTCTACGGGTCCAGGAGCGGTTATCGGCGGCGCGACGAGAACGCCTATTACACGCTGCATCGTGAAAAGCGCGTGTTGTCGTCCAAGCAGCGCCGGCAGGGGATGCGCTCCAGCTATATCGGCAGCGAAGTTTTCATCTCGCTGGTCGATGCGGCCGAAGCGCCGTATCGCGGCGATCTGAAACAATTGGGCATGGAAACGCTCTGCACGAATCGCGATTTGCCCCTGCTGATGCCCGTCGGCATGGGCGCTACCGATTTTACCTTGCAGACCGGCGCTCCAGTGCAAGCGATACGGTGTTTGGCCGGTCCGACCAAGCCGAGGCCGTCGTCCGCCGACGGCGAAATGGCGTGGCGTCTGATCAATCATCTGTCGCTCAACTATCTGACGCTGACGGATAGCAGCGAGACCGAAGGTGCGGCGGCGCTTCGCGAGTTGCTCGCCCTTTATGCGGATCCGAATGATGCGACGGTACGCCGTCAAATCGAGGGCGTTCTGTCGATCGGATCCAAGAACGTGGTTCGTCGGGTGGATGCTGCCGGTCCCATTGTATTCGGGCGCGGTTTGGAGATTGCCGTCGAGTTTGACGAATCCGCATTCGAGGGCTCCGGCTGCTTTCTTCTGGGGGCCGTTCTCGAACAATTCTTCGCCCGTTATGTATCGTTGAATTCGTTCGCTGAAACGTCGATAAGGACGGCGGAACGAGGGGAGATCATGCGATGGCCGCTACGTATCGGGCAGCGACACACGATCTGATCGAGCTCCTTCGCCGCGAGCCCTATCGCTTCGACTTCTTCGAGGCATTGCGGCTGATCGAGTGCCATTACGCGGACAAGCCGAGATTGGGGAAATCGGTTAAAGCCACTGATGATCCGATTCGGTTGAGTCAACAGCCGGAACTCGAGTTTGCGCCGTCGACCCTGGCTTCGTTCGCATCCGGCGCGGACGGTTTTCCGCCGCGTCTGTCGGCGCGTTTTCTTGGGCTGTTCGGACCCAACGGACCCATGCCCCTGCATTTGACCGAGTACGCCCGCGAGCGGGTCCGGCATCATGGCGATCATACGTTTTCGCGTTTCGCGGATGTGTTTCACCACCGGATGCTGTGCCTGTTTTATCGGGCTTGGGCCAATGCCCAGCCTACGGTGTGCCACGATCGCCCCGAATCGGATCGCTTTGCGGCTTATTTGGGCTCCTTTTTCGGGATCGGTGTTCCGTCCGTTCAAAATCGGGACGCCATGCCGGATCGGGCTAAGCTTTACTTTACCGGTCTCTTGGCCGGACAAACCAAGCATCCCGAGGGTCTGCGCGCACTCATCGGCGATTTTTTCGGGATCAGCGTTAGCTTGCGGGAATTCGTCGGCGAATGGATGGAGATCGCGACGCACGAACAGTCCCGGCTTGGAGTTTCGCCCTGCAGTGGGTCCTTGGGGTTGTCCGTAGTCGTGGGCGCCAGGGTTTGGGGTTGCCAGCATAAGTTCCGAATCGTGCTGGGCCCGATGGGAATCGATCGATATCGGGCGCTGCTGCCGGGCGGCGAAAGTTTGGTCGAGTTGATCGCCATCGTACGCAATTACGCCGGGGACGAACTGGTTTGGGATCTGAATCTGGTTCTTCGATATCAGGAAGTCCCATCTTTGCGACTGGACGGCGGCGCGCAACTGGGCTGGACAAGCTGGCTGGGGACGAGACAAGAAGAAAAAGACGCGGACGAGTTGATGCTGAATCCGTTTTTTCGGTGCTCGGCGCTTTGATTCGCCTGCCTGTACAGAGTTGAATTTTCTAAACGATAAAAACACCGGATCTAGGGGGATCGCTTCATGGGAGAAATCAGCCGGGTCAAGCTTTTCGGCAAGCTTAACCGCATTTGCTACAAAGCTATCGAAAGCGCGACCGTGTTTTGCAAATTGCGGGGCAATCCGTACGTGGAATTGGTGCACTGGCTGCATCAATTGCTTCAGCTTCAGGATTCGGATTTGCACCGCCTCATCAAGCAGTTCGGCATCGATCCGGGCCGCCTCGCCAAGGATTTTACCGAGTCGCTCGACCGCTTGCCGCGGGGAGCTACGTCCATATCCGACCTGTCGTCGCACGTCGAGGAGGCGGTCGAGCGAGGATGGGTATACGGAACGCTAATGTTCGGCGAAAACCAGGTCCGCTCGGGCCACCTGCTCGTCGGCATTTTGAAGACTCGGGGGCTGCGCGGCGAACTGGTCGGCATTTCGAAAGAATTCGAAAAGATCGGCCTCGAAACGCTGACCGAACGGTTGGCTGAGTTTGTTGGCGGTTCGCCCGAAGACGGATTGGCCGCGACCGACGGATTTCAGGCAGGCGGAGCGGCTCCTGGCGAAGCGAGCGGAGCTATATCGCCTGCTGCCATGGGCAAGCAGGAGGCGCTCAAGCAATTTACCGTCGACCTGACGGAACAGGCTAGGCAGGGAAAGATGGACCCTGTCGTGGGACGCGACGAGGAGATCCGCCAGGTCATCGATATCCTTATGCGCCGTCGTCAGAACAATCCCATCCTGACGGGCGAGGCGGGCGTCGGCAAGACCGCGGTCGTCGAAGGATTCGCCCAAAAAATCGTGGCGGGCGATGTGCCGCCGCCTTTGCGCGATGTGAGCTTGCGCACCTTGGATGTCGGGCTCCTCCAGGCCGGGGCCAGCATGAAAGGGGAGTTCGAGAATCGATTGCGGCAAGTCATCGAGGAGGTCCAGGCCTCGCCCAAACCGATCATCCTCTTCATCGACGAGGCTCATACCTTGGTTGGCGCGGGCGGAGCTGCCGGTACCGGCGATGCCGCCAATCTTTTGAAGCCAGCCTTGGCGCGCGGCAACCTGCGCACGGTGGCGGCGACGACCTGGGCGGAATACAAGAAATACATCGAAAAGGATCCGGCATTGACGCGCCGCTTCCAGGTCGTCCAGGTGCACGAACCGAGCGAAGAGAAAGCCATACGCATGATGCGCGGCGTGGTTTCCGTGATGGAAAAGCATCATCGGGTGCAAGTTTTGGACGAGGCGCTGGAATCCGCCGTCAAGCTTTCGCACCGTTATATCCCGGCGCGTCAGCTCCCCGACAAAGCCGTCAGCCTTCTCGACACCGCCTGCGCCCGCGTTGCCATAAGCCAGCACGCGGTGCCGCCCGAGGTGGACGATTGCCGAAAGCGCATACAAGCACTCGAAACCGAGCTGGACATCATCGGCCGGGAACGTTCCGTAGGGATCGACACGACAGCCCGCGAAAACCGCGCGCTAGCCGAACTGGAGGCCGAACGTGAGAGGCTGGCGGCGCTGGAAGGCCGCTGGAACTCCGAAAAGGAAGTGGTCGAAAAGATTCTGGCCCTGCGTCAGCAACTTCGGGAGCAGACCGGAAAAGTCGAAGGCACCGGCAGCGCCTTGGAGCAGGCGGCGGAACAGGCGGAACCCGCACCCGCCGTCGACCGGGATGCGCTGTTGTCCGAACTCAAGGACCTGCAAAGGCGGCTGCACGCATTACAAGGCGAACATCCGCTGATCCTGCCCAGCGTCGACGGCCAAGCGGTCGCTTCCGTAGTCCAGGATTGGACCGGCATTCCCGTCGGTCGCATGGTTAAGAACGAGGTCGAAACCGTGCTGAAACTGGCCGATATCCTGGAACAGCGAATCATTGGCCAACGCCACGCCTTGGAAATGATCGCCAGGCGTATTCAGACCTCCCGTGCCGGTCTCGATAACCCCAATAAGCCGATCGGCGTCTTCATGTTGGCCGGCAGTTCGGGCGTCGGCAAGACCGAAACCGCCCTGGCTTTGGCCGAGGCTCTCTACGGCGGCGAGCAGAACGTCATCACCATCAATATGAGCGAATATCAGGAGGCGCACACCGTATCGACCCTCAAGGGTGCTCCGCCGGGTTACGTCGGTTACGGCGAGGGCGGCGTTCTGACCGAAGCGGTAAGGCGCAGGCCCTATAGCGTGGTGTTGCTGGACGAAGTCGAAAAAGCCCATCCCGACGTTCACGAGATCTTCTTCCAGGTATTCGACAAGGGCTGGATGGAGGACGGCGAAGGCCGGGTGATCGACTTCAAGAACACCCTGATTCTCCTGACTACCAACGCGGGGACGGACCTGATCATGAATCTGTGCAAAGACCCGGAACTGATGCCCGAACCCGACGGCATCGCCAAGGCTCTGCGCGAACCCTTGCTCAAGGTTTTCCCGCCTGCCTTGTTAGGCCGCCTGGTCGTCATTCCTTATTACCCGTTGAGCGACGAAATGATCGGTGCCATTGCGCGGCTGCAGCTCGGCCGCATCGAAAAGCGCATCCGGGAAACCCACAAGGTGCCGTTCAGTTATGACGACGAGGTGATCAAACTCATCACCAACCGTTGCACCGAGCTCGAGAGCGGCGGGCGCATGATCGACGCGATTTTGACCAATACCGTGTTGCCGAGGATCAGCGAAGAGTTCTTGATCCGGATGATGGACGGGAACGCCATAGAGCGGGTGCATATCGACGTGCAGGATGGACAATTCGGCTACCGGTTTGAATAAAAATAAAGCCGCGACAAAGTCTCGGCAGCATCCTCGTGGTGACCCTGTTGCTACGAGTCTGTAATCAAAACAAGAGTACGAACCTGAGGGGGAAATTCGGATGGACGTGTTCACCGAAGTCTATGACAAGAGTATCGAGTTGCTTAAGACGTCATCGCTGCAAAAGGACTGGAAAGACATCGAGTCCGGATTGAAGAAGCTGCTTCAATCCGATGGTCCGTCGGTCGATGCCGCACCGGTACTCGACAAGCTGCGCAAGCAGTTGGAAGAAGCCGCGAAGGGGAAAGCCTTGAGCGGCCGCGCGCAGTCCCAGGAGATCCTCAGCGCCTGTCAGACCGGCAGTTCCGGCTACCAAGACCGTGCGGCGTGCATCAAGCAGTTCCGGCATTTCTATCTGGTGGCGAAGAAAGGTAACCAGAGCATATGGGTTGTCGACTCTCCGAAGCACTATGGCAAGTGGACCTATGATCTCTTCGCCGGCAGGAACGAAGCCCAACTCAAATCGGAGCTCAACCACTGGCGCGAGGTGTTCGGTGAGGGTAATCGGAAGATGATGTCCGACGCGCTTCAGCTCGCCCGCAAGTGGAGTTCCGATGTGGAGGTCAAGCTGAGCGGCAAGTCCGGAGATGCGAACGACACGATCCGCCGCTGGTTTCACACCGACGGTGCCAAGGCCGGTGATCTCGATGCCAGCCGGGGCAAACTGCTCGACGGATTCAAGAAGATCACGGCGGCCTGTAATTCCGGCAAGGTGATATTTTCCGACCGTCCCCACAAGCGCGCGGACGGGTCGATGAAAAACACCTTCGCCTCGGTCAACAGCCTGGACGTCATGCCGGTGATCTACATTTACGAATTGTTTCTGCGCACCGGCAAGCGTACGCGTCTCGGAAACATTCCGAAGCTGTGGCTGTGCGCCCTGACGGTAGTCCACGAATTATCCCACAAGCTGGTTAAGACCGAAGACATCCGTTACGACTACGACGGACTCAAGCCCGGCAACGCATTCAAAACCGAAGATGCCTTGAACAACGCCGATAGCTGGGCTTACTTCGCCGGTGATCTTGTCGGCGCGATTCCCAAAAGTGCGATCAAGGAAGCACTAAGCTAAACCAGACGATTGCCCCATGTGCACACTTTTCCGGCAAAGACTTTGTAAGCTCATCATCGTGGCTGCGACGGTGTTTCCTATATTCGCATGGGGCGACGCAGCTACGCTGCCCCAAATAAAGGAGTCAGGCATGGAATCTTCCAAGAGACGTGCGCCGGCGGCGAAGCCGGTCACCCACAAAGGCATACGCTACGAGCAACTGCGTGCGGCCCGCTCACGAGGCTTCGGACAGAGCGGCGGCGTTATCGCGGCGGTCGACGAAGCCAGCGGTCAGGAACTCTGGACCTTGCAATTGTATACGACGCAGTACGACCCCCACGAGGAAACCGATGCACAGGAGGTTTATATCGAGGAACTGCGTATCGATAAGAAGTCCGAGACGTTGATCGCACGCGACGAGCGCGGGCGCACGTTTATAGTCAATCTCAAGGATCGCACGGTCACCGAAAAGCACTAGGCGACTGGGGCGTCCGACGGGCTGGAGCGCGGCGCAGGACGCACGAACACGGCGTTGTCGAGAGTCGGCTCGGGTTTTCTGATTCGGTCGATGGAGGCGAATCCCATCGATCGAGGTCACTGAGTGTCCCGGATCAGGGATTTGGGTACGGGTTCGGGTCATTTTTTCAAAAAACGCGGCATAAAACGCTGCACGTGAGCCCCGACGGGGATTAGGAGAAAGCATGGCCGAGCAGACTGCTCGTGATTTGGTGGCGTACAAGAACTACACGCCGACGGGTCTCACTGAGACGAGACTAACCAGAAAGCTTACCCTGGACCAGGAGTGGGTATTCGGTGGATCGGGCGGCGTCGATATCATGATCAAGTTCGACAAGAACTTTTTCAAAAAGCACCTGTTTACTTACTCCAAGAAAACCAATGAGGTCGCACAGATCGCCTTCTTCCTCTCAAAGGAGGCCGGCGACCCGCCCGGCAGAGAAATGGACTTCTGGCTCCAGGCCGAATTGATCAAGCTCAATCAAAAACTTCGGAAGGCGCTGGAACACCGTGCAGAAGCCTATCGGTGCACTTGCGGGCACTATCTGATCTCTCACGCCTGTACAAACTGCGGGCATGGCCCGGCAAAACACAAGACCGGGAGTGGGGCGAATTGCGCATGCAAGGAAGACACTGGTGCCGGAATAAAATGCGGCTGCACCACCTATACCAACAGATGTGTCGAATCCGGCTGCGCTTGCGGCGGGTTTACGAATACACCGACAGGGGCGTACGCAACATCCCGCAGCAATAGCGGAAAGGGACCCGATAACCCTTTGCAAGGAGCTCCTACGCAAGTAAATACGTGCATTATTCTCGACCGGATACCCATGGAAAAATTCAAAGACGTGGTCATCAAATCGTTCGAGACCGCAGAAACGACATCCCACACCTGGGCGATCAATACCGAAAAACACCTGACATGGGATTTCGGAATCGCAAACTGTGTGGTCAATGCTTCGCTTGGGCAAGCTCCGAAAGATTGGACAACCAGCACCGGTGTAACGGTATCGGCCAAAAAACTCAGTTTTACCCCGGCCAGCAGCGGAAAGCGGGACCTGTACACTTATCAGGTTTTCCACTTGAGCAATTGACGCGAGATACCGGTATAGCGGACTTACAAAGGCAATCTAGGATGTCCGAGATATCCGGTGTAAGGTCCGTAGATCAAGGCCAAACCCATCCTGTGTATCATCCGGATCGTATTTCGACCCCAGAGATGCATAGGATGAGCTAAGTAGCTTCTATAATTTCCTCTTGTGTTCCTTTAATCCCGATTCATTTTCTATTAGGCGTTATTTCGAATGGAGATTACATAAATGCCGCTAGCACAACCGAATACGAAAGGAGTATTCCCGGCGACGATGGGAGGGCAACCCATACCCGAGATAAAGGTCGCGGATAATACTGCATTAAGCGATATGGAAGATATCCATTTTGGTATGAATATCGATGAGGCCGACAATGCCGATCTTTATCGGGATCTCGATCGCGGAAATCCGGTGGAGGCCGACCTTGTCGGCCTTGGCCCAAGAACCATCGATATCAAGCGGCGAGGCGGGAGAACCGCGGAGGATGACTGGGAAATACACTGGGGAAATGCGAGAGCGCGCGGGCTCAAAGGCATGGACGACACGAAGTTCCAAAACTTTAACCAGGCTAGGCCCATTAAGCACCGCCAGTTTCCGGCGGGTGCGCATCTGGGCGGCGTCGACGTAGGGGGAACAAACAAAGAATATAGCCTAGGTGCCACCACAAAAGCGGATACCGAAGGCCTTGAAATGGGTACGAGGTGGTCCAAAACCGCGCTTGAATATTCGCTGGCGCATGGCGGCGGAAAAATCCATTTTCACCTGGACGGAATGGGTGAATTATCCGGTATTTTCGATAAAACCGGGGATTATGGCTATAACGTCACCAGCCGCGAACTGCGGTACGTCAAGAGATTCTGGATGAGATTCCAGCATAAGGTGATATTTTATAACGGATATACGGCCGCTCTATTGCCGGTGATTGTCTGTCCTCCCTGGATACCGAACTGGGAACCGGATAGCGCGACGAACACGTGCCGGGTATGCAATAAGGAATTCAGCAGAGTATTTCCGGTCCGGTGGCGTCATCACTGCCGCTTGTGCGGCAAGAATGTTTGCGACGTCTGTTCGCCCGACCGCGTCCGGTTGACGTTTCCGGTTCAGCGGCCCGGGCACGTACGTGAAACCGGCCCGGTAAGGGTCTGTAGACCCTGTTATTTGGCCTTCAATCGTGCGCTTCCCGCTCCGATATAAGCGTCGGCGATGCTGAAAAAGAAAGGCCCGAATTTCCACGCTCTGTACTATTCCGAAAGTTGATCTATGTTGGACGACGAACCGTCAGATTTCCGCATCGAGGAAGTAACCCCCGAGTTGGCGTTGAGCGGTGCGATTCGCTTGCTGCAAGCGAATCGCCTCGATGACGCCGAGCGGATTTTCAGCGTACTACTGGAGAATTATCCGGACATTCCCGAAATTCTTCATTTCTACGGCATCCTCGCGCATCGGAGAGGCAGAGACGATCTGGCCGTCGAGTCGATCGAAAAGGCCATCGCCATTGCGCCGACCTATGCCGATGCGTACAACAACCTCGGCAACATCTATAACAAGGCCGGCAAGCCCGAAAAGGCGGTGGACGCCTACCGCCGCGCGATCGAGCTGAATCCCGGAAACGTCGCTGCGCACAACAATCTCGGCACCGTTCTCAAGGATCTGGAGCGCTTCGAGGAAGCCGCGGAGCGATTCGCCAAGGCGATCGAACTGATGCCGGACAACGCCGAGCTCTATCACAATTTCGGAAACGTATTCAGAAAGCAGGGCAAATTCGGGGAGGCCGCCCAGGCTTACCGCAGAGCGATCAATCTCCGGCCGTACCGCTCGGACGATTACGAAAATCTTTGCCATGTGCTGTACCTGCAAGGCTTGGTCGAGGAAGCATTGCCCACGATCCGTCAATGGCTGGAACACGATCCGACCAATCCTCTGGCGCTGCACCGGCTGCATTCGTATGCCGGGACGGACGTCCCGGCGCGCGCTTCGGACGACTACGTCCGCATGACGTTCGACAGCTTTGCCGATAGTTTCGATTACGTGCTTAAGGGACTCGACTATCGGGCTCCGGGTTTGGTCAAGGAAGCCGTCGCCGCATTGTACGATCGGGATCGAGTCGACCTCGAAGTGCTCGACGCCGGCTGCGGGACCGGGCTGTGCGGGGAATTCTTGCGTCCTTATGCGCGTCGGCTGACCGGCGTGGATCTGTCCGTCAAAATGCTGGAGAAGGCCCATGCCAGACGGCAATACGACGATTTGATCGAGAGTGAATTAACAGCCTACATCGGACGGCACACGGATCGGTTCGACCTGATCGTCTCCGCCGATACGCTGGTTTATTTCGGCGATTTGAGCGCGGTTTTCGAGCGGGTAGGGCGGGCACTGCGCCGGGGCGGATACTTCATTTTCACGGTGGAACGTAACGACGAGCGGCCGTCCGAAGGGTACAAGATCAATCTCCACGGGCGTTACAGCCATACGGAGGATTACCTGCAACGTGAGCTGGAAAGCGCCGGGCTTTCCCTTCGGAGGGGCGAGCAGCAGATGTTGCGCTACGAGGCCGGTGTGCCTGTGGAAGGGTTTCTGATCGTTGCCGCGCGGTCTTGAATTCGGTGGTTGCTCGCTGCGACCGGAAAGGTGTCTCGGGCGGAATCGCCTGAAATCATCGGTCTATATCCCAGGTTTGTTAGTATTCGACAAATTGTCTCCAATCATTCTAATGGGTTAGTTTTATGTCGTTCACCCAGGATTTCCGCTCCGCTTCCGTAACGAGTCCTTTGGGCAAAGACGTCTTGTTGTTCTTCCGAATGCAGGGGCGGGAGGAATTCAGCCGTTCGTTCGAGCTTGAAGTGGATTTGCTCAGCGAGAATCGGAATATCGCCGCCAAGGACGTTCTGGGAAAGAAACTGACCGTCGCGCTTGAACTTTCCAACGGGGGCAAACGTTATTTCAACGGCTATGCCGTTCAATTCAGCCAGGAACCCGATCTCGGCGAATTCGCGCATTACCGGGCGGTTTTGCGGCCGTGGCTATGGTTTCTGACGCGCAAGACGAATTGCCGCATTTTTCAGGACAAAACCGTACCGGAGATCGTCAAGGCCATTTTCGAGGAGCATGGCTTCAGCGGCGACATTCAGGAATCGCTGAGCGAAACCTATCGGCAGCGCGAATACTGCGTACAGTATCGCGAAAGCGACTTCGATTTCGTCAATCGGCTCCTGGAAGAAGAAGGCATCTACTATTTCTTCAAGCACGAAAGCGACAAGCACATTCTCAATCTCATCGATTCCGCCAATGCCCACTCGGCGGTTTCCGGGTATGCGGAAGTCCCTTTCTTTCCCCCGGAGAATCAAGAACGGCGGCTCCGGGATCACATCTTCGCCTGGTCCTTCAAGCGGGTTATTCAGCCTGGGACTTACACGGTCAACGATTTCGACTTTGAAAAGCCCAAAGCCTCCTTGATCGAAAAGACAAACCGGCCGACGGAGGACGATTACAGCAAATACGAACAATACGATTATCCGGGAGGATACGTTGCGAATGCCGACGGGTCGCATTACTCGAAAGTGCGGTTGGAGGCGCTCCAGTCGGATTACGAGCGGTTTTCGGGCGAGGGTAACGTCGCGGGCCTGGAAGTCGGAGCCTTGTTCAAGCTGATCGATCATCCCCGGCAGGATCAGAACAAGGAATACGTGGTTACCGGAATGGAATTCCGGCTGCAATCCAACCGCTATAGGTCGGCGAGCGACTCGGCCGGCGATTTCGCGGAGAAGCTCGGCATTTCCGCCATTGCCAAGACGCAGCAGTTTCGTGCCGCCCATCGCACGCCGAGACCCATGGTTCGCGGGCCGCAAACCGCCATAGTGGTCGGCAAATCGGGCGAGGAAATCTGGACCGACCAATATGGACGCGTGAAGGTCAAGTTTCACTGGGACCGCGCGGAGAATCGGGACGAGACCAGTTCGTGCTGGGTGCGGGTGTCCCAGCCGTGGGCGGGAAAAGGATGGGGAGCGATTGCGATACCCCGTATCGGCCAGGAAGTGATCGTTGATTTTCTCGAAGGCAATCCGGATCAGCCGATCATTACCGGCCGCGTCTACAACGCGGAGCAGACCGTGCCCTATGCCTTGCCCGGCAAGGCTACGCAAACCGGCATCAAATCGCGCAGCAGCAAGGGCGGGGGACAGGACAATTTCAACGAGATCCGCATGGAGGACGATAAGGGGAAGGAGGAAATCTATATCCATGCCGAGAAAGACATGAATGTGGTTGTCGAAAACAGCGCCACGCTCAAGGTCGGTTTCGACAAGAAGGACCCCGGCGATCAGACGATAGACATCTACAATCACCGGACGACGACCCTGGAGCAGGGCAACGACAAGCTGCAGCTCAAGCAGGGCAATCGGGAAGTGGTGCTGGACATGGGCAACCACACCTTGTCGATCAAACAGGGGAATCAGGAGACCAAGATCGATCTGGGCAAAAGCACGCTGGAGGCGATGCAGTCGATCGAACTCAAGGTCGGGCAGAACAGTATCAAGATTGATCAAAGCGGCATCACGATCAAAGGCATGATGGTCAATATCGAGGGAACCAGCATGGCGGAACTGAAATCGCCCATGACGACGGTAAAGGGCGACGGAATGCTGACCGCCAAGGGCGGTATCGTCATGATCAATTAACCGAGTTGTAATCTCCGAGACTGAAAAGCAAAATGACTGAACCCGTTTTCACCAAGGTCTCTGCGCCCAACGCCGCGGCCGTGTGCCGTGATATCGACCTCGACGAAGCCGCACTCCGATTGCTGAATCCCGAAATGAGCCCGGCTGGCTTTTTACGCCTCCTTATGGAAAACGCCTTGTATCCCGAGGCCGTTAAATTCCTCGCACGGGCGCTTCCGAAACGGGAGTCGACCTGGTGGGCCTGCCTATGCGCCCGCAGCGCTTTAGCCAATGATCCTGCTTCGCCAGCGATAAAACCGCTCGAACTCGCCGAGCGCTGGGTTTACAAACCCAGCGAGGAACATCGGCGTTCGGCTTTTGCTGCGGCGGAGGCGCATCAGTTCCAAGGGGCGGGGAGCTGGGCGGCGGTGGCGGCGTTCTGGAGCGGGGGCAGCATGGCTCCACCGGATGCGCCGGCCGTTCCACCCGCGGACAATCTTACCGGGAAAGCCGTTGCCGGAGCGGTCATGTTGGCTGCGGTTCAGAACGAGCCGGAAAAAGCGCCGGAAAAGTACCAACGCTTCTTGGCGCAGGGCATCGACATTGCCTGCGGCGGCAACGGCCGGTTGGCCTCCAAGCTTGCCGGTGCGAATGCGTAATGGCGCGATCGAATGACTGATACAGTGAGGGCAATATGAGCAAACCCGCGGCCCGCCTCACCGATATGCATACCTGTCCCATGTTCGACGGCCCCAAACCCCATGTGGGAGGGCCGATCACGGCTCCCGGCGCGCCCACGGTGCTGATCGGCTCTTTGCCCGCCGCTCGGGTCGGCGATGTGGTAACCTGTGTCGGACCGCCGGATACCATTGCTCAGGGTTCGGCCACGGTGATGATCGGCGGTCAGCCGGCGGCGCGCATGGGCGACATGACCGCCCACGGCGGTGTGATCGTCGTGGGCCAGCCGACTGTTCTCATCGGCGGATAAACGGATCGACCGTCATTTAAGGAATGCACCGGAAACGCGACGCCTCTCCGGCGGAGCTTAAGGTATTATCCGGTGTGCGTTCGGACCTTTTGCGCCGCTCTCCGGAATCAGGGGGATTTTTAAGTAAGTAAACACATCATTTCAGATTTTTAAAAGCCATTCATTCCACGACTTTTCTCTCGTGTGTTCGTCTGTTGTTCCCGCCGCGCCGGCTGTCCCTGCCTTCGGCGATTTAGAAAACCTCTGCGCTTGCCACGAATGTGATCTTTTGCAACGCAAGGTCCCGCTTGCGCCGGGGCAAAGCGCCCGCTGCTGCCGCTGCGGAGCGCAGCTCTATCATGCGCCGAAAGACACCCTGGACCGGACATTGGCCTTTTCCCTTGCGGCATTCATTCTGTTTTCGGTCGCCAATCTGTTCCCTATTCTGGGGCTGAGCATCCAGGGCAAGCACACGGAGGCGACGCTTCTCGGTGCCGTGCTCGAGTTGCAGAAGCAGGGCATGGGAATGATGGCCGGCCTGGTTCTGTTTACCACCATTGTGGTACCGGCCATGGAGCTTCTGGGACTGTTATATGTGCTGCTGCCGCTGAAGCTGAATAAGAAGCCGCCGGGTCAGGCCGCCGTGTTCAGATTGATTCAGGTGCTGCGGCCATGGGGCATGATCGAAGTCCTGATGCTGGGCATCCTGGTTTCCCTGGTCAAGCTCGCTCACATGGCGACTGTTCAGCCGGGCTGGTCGCTGTGGCTTTTCGGCGGTTTTATTTTCGTGATGGCGGCGACCGCTGCCTCGCTGGATAGCGAAGAGATTTGGGCGCGGTTGGGGCGGCGCTGTCCCGTCGCCACTCAGCAAAACTCAGGGGCCGGCTATTTGACGTGCCATGCCTGCGGAATGCTTTCCTATGCCCCGGCCGGGAAGCACGAGCAGCACTGCCCACGGTGCGGTAGCGTGCTGCACGTCCGCAAACCGAACAGCGTCGGTCGATGCTGGTCTCTCCTGATCGCCGCCATGATTTTATATGTTCCGGCCAATGTGTTGCCGGTCATGTCCACCTCTTCGATCGTCGGGGCTCAAGTCGACACCATCATGAGCGGGGTGATCTATCTGTGGGTATCGGGATCGTGGCCTTTGGCACTGCTGGTGTTCTTTGCCAGCGTTATGGTGCCGCTGCTGAAACTGATGGCTCTCACTCTACTCTTGGTGACGGTTCAGACCGGATCGCGCTGGCGGCCGCTGGACCGCACCCGGCTATATCGGCTGACCGAAAAGGTCGGCCGTTGGTCGATGGTGGATATTTTTGTCGTTACCATGCTGGTGGCCCTGGTGGATGTGCGCCCTCTGGCGGCGGTCCAAGCCGGGCCCGGAGCCATTGCCTTCGGCGCCGTAGTGGTGCTCACCATGGTTGCCGCCATGAGCTTCGACCCGCGACTGATATGGGATTCCGTACAAGAAAATGTTCATTCGAGATAACGATTCAAATTCCGCTTCGAAGACCGACAAGGGCGATGCGTTGCCGACGGCGGTCGCAGCGCCGCCGAGCCGGTTCGCCTTTTCCGTCGTTTGGGTCATACCGCTGGTTGCGGCGCTGATCGGTGCCTGGCTGGCCTGGAAAGCGATCTCGGAACGAGGCCCTGTGATCACCCTTATTTTCATGAGTGCCGAGGGTTTGGAGCCGGGCAAAACGCCTATCAAGTATCGGGACGTAGAGGTGGGCAAAGTCGCCGATGTCGCCCTGAGCGAAGATCGGACCAGCGTCATCGTCACCGCTCAAATGCGTGACGGAACCGAGGATTGGCTGGTGAAAGACACCCGTTTCTGGATCGTGCGTCCGCGCGTGGTCGCCGGGAACATTTCGGGTTTGAGTACTTTGCTTTCCGGCTCTTATATCGGCTTGGACGTGGGGAGTTCGACGGAGCGGAAATACAAATTCCGCGGTCTGGACGTCCCGCCCATTCTAACATCGGATCTGCAGGGCCGGCGCTTCGCTCTCAAGGGCGAGGATCTGGGCTCTTTGGATGTAGGATCTCCTATCTATTTCCGACACATTGCGGTTGGCAAGGTGCTGGGCTTCGAAATGGATCCTGCGGGGACCGGTGTAACCATACAAGTTTTCGTGGAAACGCCCTATGACCGGTTCGTGACCGCCGACACCCGTTTTTGGCACGCCAGCGGTCTCGACTTAACACTCGATGCCAATGGCGTCAAGATCGACACGGAGTCGCTGATGAGCATCATGCTCGGCGGAATCGCTTTCGCCATGCCGGCCGGCGACGGAAAAGTCGAGCCTGCGGTGGAAAACACGGCGTTTACCCTTTACGCCAATCGGTCCGCGGCCTTCGCGCCACCCAAAACCGAACGGCGCGCGATGGTTTTGTATTTCGACGAAACGATACGAGGGCTTTCGGTCGGTGCGCCGCTCGATTTTAGAGGCTTGCCTGCCGGAGAGGTCACCGGCATCCGGGGCGAGTGGGATACGCAGAACCACCGTTTCCGTATTGCGGTTGATATCGGCCTGAGTTGGGGTGGGATGATACGCAATCAAAAACGCGAACTTATCACCACGACCCGCGAGGCCGTGGAGAGACAGTTGAGCCGAATGGTGGAGAAAGGGCTTCGTGCGCAATTGCGCACGGGCAACCTAATCTCGGGGCAACTCTATGTCGCTCTCGACTTCTTCCCGTCTGCGCCGTCGGCACATTTGGACTGGACGCGGGACCCGCCTGAGTTTCCGACCATGCCGGGCACTTTGCAATCGCTCTCGGACAGCGCGGAACATATCGTGAAAAAACTGGACAAATTACCGCTCGACGAGATCGCCGCGGACCTGCGGAAAACCATGGCATCGTTGAATCAGACACTTAAGAGCGTGGAGCGGCTGACCTCCAATTTGGATCGCGAGCTGATGCCGGAGATGAAGACCACGATTATCGACGCTAGACGGACCCTGACCGAAGCCCAGAAGACGCTTGCCACCGACGGACCGCTCCAGCACGATGCGCGCGACGCGCTGAACGAGGTTTCCCGGGCAGCTCAATCGTTACGCGTGATGTTGGATTATCTGGAGCGCCATCCGGAATCGCTTCTTATGGGTAAAGAGAAACAGCCATGATCCGTTTTCTGTGGATGACGATATTCGTTAGTCTTTTCGCCGGGTGTGGCGGTTCCGCGCCGGCACGTTTCTATACGCTGATGCCGGCGAACGACCCGGTGGCCGCACGGGGCACTCTGAGCGATAGCGCGAAAATAATCGTGGTGGGGCCGGTGACGATTCCCGCCGCTTTGGATCAGCCCCAGCTAGTCGTTACCAAGGGCGAACATGAAGTCGAGGTTCTGGAGCAGCATCGCTGGGCAGCGCCGTTGAAGGACGAAATCACGAGCGCACTGGCCGCTCGCCTTTCCCGTCTGGTTGGCGATGCGACGGTAACCGCCTACGCCCAATCGACGTCTCTTGATCCGAATGTGCGGATTCTCATAGATATTTCCCGATTTGAACTTCGCCCGAAAGATAGAGCCGTTTTCGAAGCGCTGTGGACGATCAAAATGAATGACGAAACGGCGGTCCGCCGCGGACATACCAACGTGGCCATCCCTGCCGCGAATAGCAGTTACGTAGGGTTGGCAACCGCGCAAAGCCGGGCGCTCGACGCCTTGGCGCAGGACCTCGCCGCCGCGTTGCGAACTCGGTGACTCGATGCCCGATGTTCGTAAGCTGAAGAAATTACCCGAGGGATAGACGGGACCGGTTGGCTGAGGCTGCCGACCGATTCCGTTGAACCGGCCGGCGCTCGAAGTCGATTGTGCTGATTAGCTACGGCGGTCGTTATAACTCCCGTTACGCCTTGCTGCGGTAACGAAAGGGTTGGAGCTGCCGTTGCGCTCACCTCTGTCTTGGGGAGGACGAGCTTCGTTTACCGTTAGGCTGCGGCCGCTTACCTCCTTGCCGTTCAAGGCCGCAATCGCGGCCTGAGCTTCCTGAGCGCTGCCCATTTCCACGAATCCGAAACCCTTGGAGCGCCCTGTTTCCCGATCCATAATCACATGGGCCGAGTATACCGTACCATGTGGCGCAAAAAGCTGGTGCAGATCATCGTTTCCAAGGCCGTAATTCAGATTTCCGACATACAATTTCCTGTTCACTAGATAACTCCTCAATACCCACTCAAATAACATGTGCGCCGAAGGTCAAAACATATATCCATCAATAACGGCTTCAGCTCCGCTCCTTGGTACGATAAATAAACTATCTTTCCGCACCTAATTCCATAAGTAATCGCCCGTAGGTAACTATATTCCCGTATAGCATTACGGCAGTCGCACTCTTCGGGGTATATCTGTGTCGCGACATCCGTAACGCTAATGTAACGAAAACGCAATAAATTTGGTTGACTCTCGAATACTTTCGGATCGTTCGTTGTCGTAAATCGACACCGCTTCTCAAGTAATATCGAGCCGGGTTTCTTGTTCAAGATGAGCGCCCTTAACCGCCTGTCCGGACAAGATCACTTGTTTGATTCCGTTTTTGTCAATATGAACCACGCTTTCCTCGCGTTTAAATGTCTCGGGGATAGCCGACTCATCATCGAGGATTACTTTCGGCGGATTTTGTTTGACTTTGATAATGAATTGAGGACTCCTGATTTCGCGTATATTGATACGTTCCATCTGAATCTTGAGATATTGCCTTAAACCGGCCGCACGAGTTTCCAAGGCTCTGCGTCGCCGGTTCATCCGCTCTTCGGCCTGACGAATCAGTTCGGCTTCGCCCTCCATGTGCAGGAGGGCGGCAGCGATGTTCCATGCTTTAAGCGAGATCTCGCCCGTAAGTGCTTCCAATGTGTCGTTGATCACATCCGGAGGCAAATCCAGATCCGTAAGGTTATTCAAGGCTTCCTGGTATTGCTCGGCAATCTCATAAAGCTTTGTTTCCACGCCGCTTACCCCTTCTCAGTCGCGTCCGGTTTAGCCCAGTCTTCCAATTTCTGAACGAGCCTATCGTAGACTTCAGGCGTCAACTCTTCGAACGCGTTCAACTTGTTCTTGCTCGCGGCTTTGACCCAACGCAGCACGCGCTCGCGGTCCAAGCCGAGTTCCTTGATCCGTGTCTCCAATTGCTCGATCTGTGTGAGGGAAAGGCTGCAGAATCTGTAGCCCCGGCCGCCAACTTCCGAAGACGGTGTCGATTCGGCCGGAATCCGATCGTTGGCATCGCCTTCGCCCTCGGTGAATTTGCCGGTAGTAACAGCGGCTTGTGGCTTCGAGGCCGGCCCTAGCTGCATGTCCTCAAGGTCTTGCGTAAACACTTCGCTTAAGCCCGCCATCCGCAGAGTCGCATCGATATGCGCCGACTTTCCCGCCATCTTGAGGGCTTTATTCAGGTCCCCATTGTCCTGCTGCACGCTGCGTGCTCCAATGCCTTCCGCGACCGTCCGTTCCTGACTGTCTCGCAGTTCGCAGCGGAGAATGATCGTACCGAGACGCTGTCCCGACAGGGCGGCCTGCTCATAGGCGGTGAGATTGGGATAATGCACCGTCACTCCGAGCATCCCGCAAATTTTTTCGGCACCCGGCTTGAATAGACTCGGCTTGCTCCAGTGGCTGTTGATCGGGCACGACTCCGCTTCGCCGCGCCTGGCAAAGGCGCATCTTTCCCGATTGAAGAGGTGAATGCGGCCGTAGTCCGTGCCTTCCACCAAGGCTTCCCTTATCCAATTGAGTATCGCCGCACGATTATGCTTGCGCCGCGCCAGTCCCGCTTCGAATACATCATTCGGCAAATCCAGAGGGGAAACGCTCGGTAGTTCGGCCTTTGCCGTTTTCCTCGCGACTTTTCGCGCTGTCGGCTTTTCGGGGCTCGCCACGGGCTGTTCTTCGTGTTCGAGATAGGCCGTGGACGGAATCGAAGCCGCTGGGGCGTCTACGGTGTCTTCGCGTTCTTTTTCGTGATTCATAACTTGGTTACTCCTGCCGTACACATCACCTTTAATGCATTTCCCTGGGGCAAGGCTTGCTTGCGGGGTGCTATGGCGTTGTACCGCTCGTCTGGGAAGTAGAAAAAAGCTGCCGGAATATCCGGATCGAAGAGTGGTTATTTAAGGCGCCTCAGGTTACTGCCGACGCATCACAGCGCTGTCCTATGGTGGGGGTGGAAGATTGGCACTGGGGAATCGCTCCAAAAACACTTACAGTGACAATTTGCGGCCGAGATTTAGCGGGAAGCGACGTTGAGCCTGGCGCAAGACAATAGGTCAGGACCGAAGGCTAAGACTTGATTCCGGCTTGATTTAGGCAAAGTTATGCTCTTTAGATGCTGTGAATAAATAACCGGTTTTCCATGTAACATTAAACAAAATCCGGCGGCGAAAGTTCCCTCAAGAATTAAAGAAAAATGTGATAATACAAAGAGTTGTCTTGGCTATGGCGGGGCAGCCAAGGGCTCGTTCGGATCTAAAGGACGTTGCGTTGGATTGACCTCGGAAAATACTTCGCTTGTCGGTCTATAGGTCGATTGCCTAAACGCATTGTGATCGATCATGAGGTTGAGGAACCTTCGTATCTCGAGTCACCATTTCTTTGGCCGGGGTGGTTTCGTTCTTGGTTTGATGTTGCTAGCGCCTTTGTGGAGTGGAGGAGGAATGGCGGGAGCGCTCGAAGACTATGTTAATGCGCCGGACACCGCGTACCATTGGCGGTATGAGTCGGAAGCCCAAGAACCGTGGGGAACGCTGATCCGTTTGGAGTTGATATCCCAGAAGTGGCGTGGCGAAACGTGGAGCCACGGTCTTGTGATCGTCCGGCCGCTCGAGCTGCGTAATCCCAAGACTGCCTTTCTTCTGATAACCCACGATGGTGCCGCCAGCATCGATCTGTTGAAGACGGTGGCGGAACGAGCCGGAGCCATTGCGGCTGCGATTACCGGCGTTCCCAATCAACCATTGTATGGGCGTAGCGAAGATGCGCTTGTCGCTTATACGTTCGATCGGTATGCGGAAACGAACGACAAGACCTGGCCGTTGCTTTTCCCTATGGTGAAAAGCGCGGTGCGGGGCATGGATGCGGTTCAGGAGTTTGTGGGGCGGACATTGAGTGTCGGCATCGAGAAGTTTCTGGTCGCCGGTGCCTCCAAACGAGGTTGGACGGCCTGGTTGACGGCAGCCGTCGATGGGCGGGTCAAAGCCATCGCGCCCATGGTGTTCGACATGTTGAACATCAAGACGCAACTGCAATGGACCGAGAAAGTCTATGGCCGGCAAAGCGAGTATATCCACGATTACACCGATCTGGGGCTGCATCGGGCCCTGGACGACAGTCCTCTGCAGCGGTTGCGCGTGTGGGTGGACCCCTACGCTTATCGCGAACGTTACAGAATGCCGAAGTTGCTGTTGCTAGGGACTAACGATCCTTATTGGACAGTCGACTCGCTGCGTCATTACTGGCATGACCTGCCCGAGCCCAAACTGCTGTTCCAGGCGCCGAATGCGGGTCACGGTGCGGGTAGTACTCTGGAAGCCAGGCAGACGCTTGCAAGCTTTTTTGAAATGGTCGCCGACAATCATCCGCTGCCCAGGCTGGCATGGACGCATACGCAACGGGGGGATGATACCGAGATGATACAGGTCAAGACCAACGCGAAACCGACCGCGATACGTCTTTGGACCGCCGAGTCCTCGGATCGCGACTTTCGTAACGATGCTTGGTCGAGTCGTAGCCTGGCGCTCAATCCGGAGCGGAATGGCGCCGCCATTCTCGTGCGTGCGCCCTGTGACAAATATCGTGCGTATCTGGTCGAAGTGGAGTTGCGCTCTCCGAGCGGCCACCCTTATCAACTATCGACCGAAGTCCGGGTTCTTCCCGATCTTGCCCGCATCGAATAAAACGGTTTCGGATGGCAGCTCAGCGTATCGGGTGTCATGTCGGAGCGAGAAATTGTCGTCAGATCCCGACGTCCAGGAGCGAGATTGCTCTTTTGGCTCCAATTTATTGATGACTACTGTATTGGAATTGAGCGAGTTGGATCCGCTATCACGATAGGCGGGAATCCTGGCCTTGCCTTTGCATAAAATACGCGGCGTTTTGCAATCAAGGGGGGAGTTCCAATCCATGCGCATTTTGATGTTGAAGCCGATCCTGGCCGTATTGCTTATCGTGTTTAGCGGATCTTCCGTGGCTTCGGGAAAACATGCCCACAAACATAAACATCATAAGCACCGCCACCACAAAACTGTTCATGTCCACGAGCATCACCACCACTATTACGACGACAGGCATCGGTATGTTCCGATAGAGCGACCGGGCTTGCCACGGCTACCGGAGCTGCCTCGCCTTTCTGATTTGCCGGCGCCTCCGCTGCCGAGATTGCCGCCTTTGCCGGGCAGGTAGAATCGCTTGGTGCCTGCCCTCGAGTAATGGTCTGGATCGGCTTGATCGTTATCTCGCGGAGAACGCACTCCGCTCGAATACAGGATCGACCTCGTTCCAAGACATTTGGCTTGTCGCCACTGTAGAGATGTTATAAAGTAACATAAAAACGCAGCGCTTGAGGTCCAAGCAATGAATGTCAGGACTCCGCCTAGTCAAAAAGTGTACACGATGCCCACCCATGATCACCGCGGCTGTGTCGACCGAGCGCTCCGCGTGGCGGAGCAGCTGTGCGCCCAGCGCGAAGTTCGGCTGACGCCGATCCGCCGCAAGGTGCTCGAACTCATCTGGGAAAGTCATCGCGCGGTCAAGGCTTACGACCTGCTCGACAAAATCAAACCGTTCGAGCAAGCCGCAAAGCCGGCGACGGTTTACCGGGCCTTGGAGTTTCTGATGGAGCAGAGCCTGATCCACCGTGTGGAAAGCCTCAATGCGTTTATCGGTTGCAACTGTTCTGAGCGGAGGCACGAGCAGCTGTTGCTGATTTGCGAACATTGCGGGAATGTCGAGGAGCGACCGGGAGCCGAGGTAATGGCAGCGGTCGCGAGTGAAGTGGAGCAGGCGGGATTTATTCTCCACCGGAAAGCTATCGAAATTCACGGCTTGTGCGCCCATTGCGCGCAGGACGCGGCTGACGCCTGAGCCAAAGCGTATCGGGCCGAGAGCTGTCGACTCGCTCGAATTCGTAACGTATATGTAACGCTATAACATTAGCTCGATAGGACCTTATAAGAAACATGAACAAGCGAGTCGTCCTGCTGATGGCTTCAGCCGCATCTTTTGCTTCGTCCGTGGCAGCCGAAGAGGAATCCGTAAAAGAATTGGAGCCCGTATTGATCACCGCGCCGGTGCATAAACTGGCCGAGGAAATGGCACGTCCCTTCAATGCCTTGAAGGGTGATGAGCTGTCTCGGAAAGTTGGCAATACCCTCGGCGAAACCTTGAATCAGGAACTCGGGGTGACCAGCTCGTCTTTCGGCGCCGGCGTCGGCCAACCGGTCATCCGCGGGCAAAGCGGTCCGCGCGTGCGAGTCATGCAAGACAGCCTTGGAATTCAGGACGTGTCTACCCTGAGTCCGGATCATGCCAATGCCGTCGAGCCGATTCTCGCTGAGCGTATCGAGGTGCTGCGGGGGCCTCAAACTCTCTTGTACGGCAGCGGAGCCATCGGTGGTTTGGTCAATGTCATCGACAACCGAATTCCCGATCGGCTGCCGGAGAAGGTCGTTACCGGCGCGGCGGAACAGCGCTACAACACCGTATCCGACGAAACTACGAGTGTTTTGCGCTTGGACGCGGGGCAGGGCATCTTCGCCCTGCACCTGGATGGTTTCTATCGCGATCGGAACAATGTCGAGATTCCGGGGTTCGCCATCGATGAACAGGCGGAAGCGGCCTCGCACGGCGAGGAAGGCCATGAGGAAGCCATCGCCAATACGAAAGGATATATCGCCAACACGGACGCGAGGGCACGGGGCGGCACGGTAGGCTTCTCGTTCATCGGGGACCCGGGCTTTTTCGGATTCTCCGTCAACCGACTGGAAAACGATTACGGCATTCCGCCCGGCGCGCATAACCATGGACATGAGCACGGTGACGAAGAAGCGGAGGGGCAGGATAGAATTCGGGTCGATATGGAGCAGTCCCGCTACGATTTCAAGAGCGAGCTCTACGATCCCGCGCCTTTCGTCGAGACGCTCAAAATGCGCCTCGGTTACACCGATTACCGCCATGTCGAGCGGGAGAACGGCGCCACGGGCACCGTGTTCAGCAACGAGGCGGTGGAAGGGCGGATAGAGCTGGTTCACAAGAACGTCGGTTCCTGGCACGGAGTAGTCGGCGTGCAGGTTCAGGACAGCGAATTCTCCGCCGTTGGCGAAGAGGCGGTAGTGCCGAAATCGGATATTTCCTCCTACGGTTTTTTCGCCGTGGAGGACATGCATTGGCGCAACGTCCTGTTCGAATTGGGGTTGCGCGTCGAAGATCAGACTATTACCCCCGATAGCTTGAAGAGCGTTTCGCACACGCCGGTCAGCGCCTCGGGCTCGGCCGTGTGGAACGTTCGCGACGATGCGGCTGTGACCTTCGCGGTAACCCGCTCCCAGCGGGCGCCCCAGGTCCAGGAGCTTTTCTCGAACGGTTTCCACGCCGCGACCAGGAGTTTCGAGCTCGGCAATCCGGCGCTTTCGGAAGAGACCTCCTACAATCTCGACCTCGGTTTCCGCTATAACCCCGGTTGGGTCAGCGCCGAAGTCAATTTGTTTCACAATTGGGTCAACGATTACATCTTTCAGCGTAGCCCCGGCACGGTTTTCAACCGGGAAACCGAGGAATTCGAAACCGTGTGCTCCGAGGAAGACGCGTGTATTCCGGTGCTGGAAAGTACGCAGTTGGACGCCACGTTCAAGGGTTTCGAGGCGAGCCTGAAGTTTCCGGTGTTCGACCAAGCGTTCGGGAAGCTGGATCTCACTTTGTTTTCAGACTACGTGCGCGGCCGCTTCGATCATGGCGGCGATGTCCCGCGCATGCCGCCGCTCCGATACGGTTTTCAGCTGGATTACGGCTTCGAAAAACTCACCGCCTTCGCCCGGCTGATGAATGCCGAGGCGCAGAACAATCCGGGCGAGAATGAAACGAAAACGGACGGCTATTTGTTGTTCAATGTCGGCGCCGAGTACCGACTGGCGGTCGCCGACTATGCCGAGCTCATGGTATTCATAAGAGGCAAGAACCTGCTCAACGAAACCATTCGCAACTCCACGTCTTACCTCCGCAATATCGCACCGGAGCCTGGCCGCGCCGGAGAATTCGGGATACGCGTCAATTTCTGATGCTCGGAATCGCCCCGAAATTCACGAAATCGGAATGAATGCCGATCGGCAAACATTTTCAGCGCCCCTCGGCACACTTTAAGCCGACAACTTTCCATCCCGCCAACTCCACGCCGCGGCGAGAGCCTGGAATGCAGAAGCACGTCCCAGAGTGTCGGTTGCCGGCGAACTTACTCGGGATGGTCGCAATCAAATAAGACAAATTTGTACCAGCATCGTGGGCTTTGTCGTTCGTCGTCTGATGCCGGCTTATGAACCGATAAGCGGTCAAAAAACGCATATCGAATAGCCGGTCGACACTCGAACACTAATTATGTTCGTTGAGACTCTCCTTTGGCCGTATGCTGCGCGGGAGTAAACTGGAGTCTAGGTCTATGGAAAGCCGCTATTTCTAGTCAGATCAAATCCAAACGGAAACCACTATGACCAACGAATACATCAATTTGACCGATCCTGAAGGCAGACGTCTTACGTCTTTGCCGGTGATCAGGGGAACGATGGGGCCGTCCGTCCTAGATATTTCCAAGCTCTATTCCGAGGTCGGTTGTTTTACCGTAGATCCCGGTTTTGCGATGACGGCGAGCTGTGCGAGTGGAATAACCTTTATCGACGGCGAACAAGGAATTCTGCTGTATCGCGGATACCCCATCGAACAGTTGGCGGCCCGCAGCAACTTTCTGGAGGTCACTTATCTGTTGTGGTATGGCGAGTTGCCGAATGGAAGCCAATTAAGGCAGTTTACCCATGAGGTCGTGCACCACACCATGATCAACGAATCCCTGAGGCTCTTTTACCAGGGGTTTCATCATGACGCCCATCCGATGGCGGTTTTGGTGGGGGTAGTGGGATCGCTTTCGGCGTTCTACCACGATTACTTGGATATCCACGATCCGAGATCGCGGGAACTGGCGGCGCTCCGCCTGGTTGCCAAGATGCCGACCATAGCCGCGGCGGCATACAAATACACCATGGGACAGCCGCAAATCTATCCCGATAATTCCCTGAGCTATACGGGCAATCTTCTGCATATGATGTTTGCCATGCCGACTCAGGTCTATGAGGTCGATCCGGTCGCCGAGCGGGCTTTGGACTTGCTGCTGGTGTTGCATGCCGACCATGAACAGAACGCGAGCACCTCGACGGTGCGCTTGGCCGGGAGTTCGGGGGCCAATCCTTTCGCCTGTATCGCCGCCGGGATTGCGGCACTGTGGGGTCCGGCACACGGCGGCGCAAACGAGGCGGTCATCAAGATGCTTCAGGAAATCGGGGATGCGAAGCACATACCCCAATACATCGCCCGCGCCAAGGATAAGAACGATCCGTTCCGCCTCATGGGATTCGGTCACCGCGTGTACAAGAACTTCGACCCGCGCGCGACGATTATCCGCGAGACCTGTTACGAAGTACTGGAAAAGCTGGCCGATACCAAAGATCCGCTGTTCGATCTTGCCCTTCGATTGGAAGAGATCGCGTTGAAGGATGACTATTTCATCGAACGCAAGCTATATCCCAACGTCGATTTTTATTCCGGCATCATTTACCGCGCTTTGAAAATTCCTATGAGCATGTTTACCGCAATGTTTGCGGTAGCGCGTACCGCCGGTTGGATGGCCCACTGGATGGAGATGATGGCCGACCCCGAACAGCGTATCGGCCGTCCGAGACAGCTTTATACCGGCCCGGTCACGCGCGATTATGTGGCGTTGAAAGAACGGGGCTAGCCTGTTTCGCATCGAATAGATCCGTATTCAGAGCTTCGCCAACGAAAAGCCGGAGCCGCATGGCTCCGGCTTCGCTTGTCGGTTACGCCGTGCCGTTCAGGCCTTCTTTCTTAGCGGCACCGCGTTGGAATCGACGATCGCCGGCCAGTTTGTTCTCCTGCCTCTCGCCTGATACTTTGCGGTAAGCGGCTCGTTCAGATAGTCGGTAACCTGGCCGTCAAAAATGTAGGTGCGATCACGGCCTTTTTGCTTGGCGATGCGGCACGCGTTGTCAGCGCTCCGGAGCACTGAAGACGCGTCGCCGCTTGCGGCCGTCAAAGCCGTAATCCCGATGCTGACGCTTACCCACAAATCCTTTCCTGCCCACGACAATCGGCAGCTCCTGACGGCGTCCCGAAGATTGTTCGCCACGATCCATGCCCGCTCGATCGGACAGTTCTCCAGCAACAGACCGAACTTGTCCTCGCCGAGACTCCCGAGAATATCGCTCTGCCGCAATCGTCTTTCCAGAGCCTGCCCGACTGATTGCAGCAATTGATCTCCAGCAGCGCATCCGTAGGTCTCATTGACGATCTTGAAGCGATCGAGATCGATATAGCAAAGTACATAGTCGGATCGGTTCTCGCAGGGAGCCGCCAAGAGATTTTCCAAGCACTGCTCGAATTCGATGCGGTCGTACAAAGCCTTGTCGACGCTTGCATTGGCAACCTTGAGCAGGTCGGCTTGTTTTTTCCAGGGCTCCGAGCGCTGAGCGTCCAATTCACCCAGGCGCTGGCGATAGTACGCCAGTTGCTGTTCGACGTCCTTGTCCTTGCTGATGTCGACGAGCGTGCCCTGCAGGAACAGCGGCCGGCCGGCGTCGTCGTGAACGACACTGGCTTGGTCCAAAACCCAGCGCGCCTTGCCGTCTTGTGTGATCACCCGGTATTCGCAACGGAGCGGCGCATGATGCTCATAGGTTCCTGCAAACTGCTCGATGACCATTTCCCGGTCGTCGGGATGGACCCACTTGATCAGCCCGATGCCGAGAGGGTCGTCCAGCCAGGTTTCCGGGGCGTATCCGAACTGTTCGGTCTGCGGGCTTACGTACAATAGCTTTCCCGGAGCCTCGAGCGAAGCGATATAGGTAATCGCGGGGATTTGTTCCACTAGAGCGCGGTATTTGGCTTCGGCTTTCCGTAACTGCTCCAGGGCTTCCTCCTTTTCGCGCAAAAGTCGAGTCTGGTTTACGTTGCGGGCAATCAGGTCCGGCAATCGCCGTACGAATTCGAGTTCACCGGTTTTCGCAACATAATCCGAGACGCCGTTCTTGCACGTGTCCGTTGTCGCCGCAGCTCCGTCATCGGAAGTCATCATGATCACCGGAGTGGATAATTCGCCCATATCCACGGCCATGTCGGCGAGCAGCTCGTTTATGTCGAAATCCGGCAATCGCCGGTCGACCACGATGCAGTCGGGCCTCTCAGCCCGAATCAATTTCAGCCCCAGACGGCCGGTACCGGCTTCGATGACCTCGAATCGATAGATCGAATGCTGCTCGAGCGCCTGTCGACAGACTTGGCGGCAATCGGGGTCGCCGTCGATAAGCACGAGGCGGATAATCGGTGTGATGTTAAGGGCATTCATTGTGATAACTCGTTACAGTCCTGTAGGCATGGGAAACGGTTCGTTCCGCGGCCAGATCCAGTGGCGGTGAAGGGTTAGCCTGCAATCTCGGATATTCAGTGTCTATCCCTTTTTGTGGTGCAAAACTCTAGACTAAGTTGCGGCATTCGGTAATAAGTACTGTTCCATACCGGTAACAAGAACCAATCCGCTTTATTAACCCGGCCTATAAATATAGGCCGGGTTAATCCGGGGCAGGGATGCCCCGGCGCGGCGATAAGCCGCGTGAGCCCAGGCCTAAGCGTGTACCGGCCTGGGCGGCGGCCCGAAAGACCAGGAGGGTATTTACGGGCCTGATTAATAGGTTTCGCGGTCGAACGCCAATGCCTGTGTCACATCATCTACGGTTTTCATACGGACTCAGAACGCTCCACGAATGATCCGTCTATCCCATCGATGCGCGTCCGTATTTACATTGGCCTGGCGATCGGATCATGAGCGGTGCAGGGTTTGCACAATTGAGTTCGATATGCTTTTCCGAGCATATCGCCAAAATCTTTTCCCTATCGAATGCGATTCCGATGCGTTTTAGACGCGTTTTAATGAAAAAAGCGGAGCACGAATTGATGAAGCGTTTGGTTTCGGTGTTTTCGGTCATTCTGCTGATGTTCGGGTATTCCGCCTGGGCGGCAGAGCCTTCCAGGCTGACCATCGCGGCGGCGGCCGATCTCAAGTTCGCGATGGAGGAGATCGCTAGGGCTTTCAGGAAGGAGCATCCGGAGGCAACGCTGGACCTCGTGACCGGATCTTCCGGCAGGTTCTACGAGCAGATCGTACAGGCAGCGCCATTCGATCTGTTCTTCTCCGCCGACGTCAAGTTCCCACAGCAATTGAAGGAGCAGGGGCTGGCGGCTTCCGAGGTGCGGCTGTACGCTCGGGGACGCATCGTTTTGTGGAGCGCCAAGATGAACGCGGCCGACATGAAATTGAGCGATCTAGCCAAGCCCGACATTACGAAGATCGCCATTGCAAATCCCAAACACGCCCCCTATGGCACGCGTGCGGAGGAGGCGTTGAAAAAGGCCGGTCTGTGGCCGAAAGTCGAAAAGAAACTCGTGTTCGGCGAGAATGTGGCGCAGACCGCCCAGTTAGCCGAGACCGGCGCCGCCGAGGTCGGTATCATCGCCCTGTCCCTGGCCGAGAGTCCCATGCTCAAGCCTAAGGGCGGATATTCCTTGATTCCGGAGAATCTGCATTCGCCTCTGGATCAGGGTTACGTCATCCTGAAACGGGCCGAGGACAATTCATCGGCCAAAGCCTTTGCCGATTTCGTCTCTGGCGAAGCCGGCAGAACGATATTCCGCCGCTACGGTTTTGTGCTGCCGGGTGCATCGGGCTCCTCGCCATGAGTCGGCACGTTAATCCGGTATCATTCGGGCCAGCGGCGCCCGTGGCGGCGCGGCACGGCGTAGCCGCCTTTGGCGGCGGAGCGCTGATCGGAACCCTGGGCGGTTTGATCGGGCTGGGCGGCGCGGAATTTCGATTGCCCCTGTTGATTGGGACGTTTCAATTCGCAGCTCTGGAGGCGGTAATCGTCAACAAGCTTGTCAGCTTGACGGTAGTGGCCTCGGCTTTGCCGTTCCGCACCGACACCGTGCCGTTCGCTATCGTGGCTGCGCATTGGACCGTGATCGTGAATCTTCTAATGGGCACCGTGGTGGGTGCATGGATAGGAGCGGGCTGGGCGATTCGGCTCAAAGGCGAAACGCTTTATCGAATCATTGCCGTGCTGCTGATGGTCATCGCCTTGGTCTTGCTGTTCGGCCATGCTGCGAGCAGCCAGGACCGTGTGCCATTCCAGGGCATCGCGTTGACCGTCGCGGGTGTCGCGGCGGGTTTCGGCATTGGCGTCACGGCATCGCTCTTGGGTGTGGCGGGAGGGGAGCTTTTGATACCCACACTGGTGCTGCTGTTCGGGGCCGATATCAAGCTGGCCGGCAGCCTCTCCCTGGCAGTGAGTCTGCCCACCATGCTCGCGGGATTTAGCCGCTATAGCCGGGACGGGAGCTTCGCAGTGCTGGGACGAAACCGTCGTTTCGTTGGGATAATGGCGGTGGGCTCGGTGATAGGAGCGTTCCTCGGGGGCCGATTGCTAGGCATGATTCCCAGTACGGTATTGCTGCCGCTTCTGGCGCTGGTCCTGGTTTTGTCGGCGGTCAAGATTTGGCGCCACGGTTTCGAACGCAGCCGAAGTCTTTGAATCGTGGGGGGAGGGGGAGATCGGCCGTGAACCGATTGCCGGGAATCATTCTTGCCGTCGCCAGCGAAGGGGATATTTCGCTGGTTGATGTCGCAGTTGAGGAAAATACTTTGACCGCAATGTTGGTGGAAACGGCGGAAACCGCGCCCTATCTGCGAGCGGGGAATGCCGTGTCGGTCTTGTTCAAGGAAACGGAAGTTTCGCTGGGCAAGGCGCTGAGCGGACGCCTTAGCCTGCGCAACCGTCTCCAGGCCGAAGTGGTCGAAATGCTCAAGGGCGAACTTCTGGCCGAGGTCAAGCTGGATTGCGGAGGTCACCGCCTGGTTTCCATCGTCACCCGCCGGGCCGCCGAGCGGCTGGAATTGGCCGTCGGCGATCGGGTCGAGGCCTTGATCAAGGCCAACGAAGTCATGCTGGGGGAAAGCGCCAATGGCGTATGACTGGCAGCCCCCGATCCTGACCCTGAAGCTCGCCTCAGTCACCACGACGATTCTGGTCGTGCTCGGCATTCCATAGGGCTACTGGTACTGGCCGATTTCGCCTGAAGGCGGCGGCGGAAGCTCGATTGCCATGCCTTTGGTATTGCCGCCATCGGTGCTGGGCTTCTATTTGCTTCTGGCCTTCAGTCCCGGGAACGCGTTCGGCCGTTTTCTGGACGAAACCTTCGGACTGCGCCTGGTGTTCGGTTTCGAAGGGCTGGTAGTGGCATCCGTGCTGTTCAGTCTGCCGTTCATGGTGCATCCCATTCAATCCGGATTCCTGCAGTTGCCGCGCAGTTTCACCGAAGCGGCTTACACGCTCGGCCTATCGCGCCGGACAACCCTCCTTCAAATTCTGCTGCCCAACATCAAGCCTGCCTTGCTGACCGGGGTCGTCATCAGTTTTGCCCATACCATCGGCGAGTTCGGCGTGGTGCTCATGATGGGCGGAAGTATTCCGGGCGTGACCCGAGTGGCTTCCATAGCCATTTACGATGAGGTGGAATCGCTCAACTATGCCGCCGCCAATTTTTATGCGTTCTGTTCGCCCTGAGCTTCTCCATACTGCTCGCCGTGTTTTTTCTCAACAAACGCGGCCCGAGAAGTCTGTGACACTGGAACTCTCTATACGAAAAAGCCTGCACACCGCGGAAGGCGTCATGACTCTCGACCTAGCGTTCGAGGTCGAGGTGGGGCGTTCAATCCGCTGGTCGTGAAAGTGGCGTCACCCTTCGAATCCGGCTCCGAGCGAGGATAAAGGAACTGTTCCGTCGTCGGATATCGCCGAATCCAAATGACAGCCGAAGAGTTATCTGGCGACTGCCCGCTCCGCTCGAACTGGGCTGCGCGGAACATGGTCGTATTTCAAGGGAGGTTTTCGGCAAGCTCCGGTCCGGTATGGGGGCGTAATCCTTAAGTTGAAAGGCCCGTTTCGGCGGTATGTGCTTGAGTCGCGATGAACAGTACGCAGATAAAAAGTTTCCTGTTTCTGACCGTGCTTGCGATCATCGGTTTTGGGCCGTTGTCATTGACGTGTTTGATCGGCTTGTTCATCGTTGTCAGAAGGCCCGAACGGTTTTATCAGGTCGTCGAAAATCTTTATCGGGGCACGGCCTGCGGGTCGATGGACTGCGCACCGGGGCAACACGGACACGGTTCGGAAGCAAGGAAGGCCAGAATCAAATCCTTCCTGTGCCTTTTTATCCTGCTGGTGCTGGATATCGCTCCGGTTCCGGTGGCGGGCTCGATCGGTTTGTACGTCGTCCTCATACGGCCTTGCTGGTTCAAGACCTTGGTCGAAAGAATCTACTACGGCGTTTGAGGGCGCCGCGGCCATCGGATCGGAAAACCGTACGAAAGCCTCAAACAAAGCCTTTACGGTGATCCGGCTCAGGGTGCGATAAATTACCTTCAAATTTCCCGATGAGCTGAGCGCAGCGGTAAATCGTTGCTGCGCGTGTCTCGACGCCGAGCTTGGAAAAGATTCGTCGGAGACAGCTGACCACCGTCCATTCGCTGATGTGCAACTTATGGGCTATCAGTTTGTTGGGACAGCCCATCGCGATCAGCGTGGCGATTTGCAGTTCGCGTGCTGAAAGCAAGGCGGCCGATACTGCCGATTGCCCCCTCCTACGGCAGCGGGGCGTCAAACGAGGAGCTTCGATAAAGACTCCCCCAATCTTTGGACGTGACTTTGGGCGCGGTAGACGAAAGCGGCAAGCCGCACGATCCGGGACGTTCGGCCGGGGTATCTCGAATGAGGGACAGATGGGCGGTCTCGGGGCCAGATAGCCGCTCGACGGGCAGGGATCGAATCGGGCATTCTTAGGTTTTGATGCCAAGGGTCGGCCGGGACTGACCGATCCATTGGAACCTTGCTGCAGAACTTGCAATGAGCACTCAGGAAACACAAGTTACCCCTTTACCCATCGGCCATATCGTCGAGGTCTATGGTCCTGTGGTCGATATCGCCTGCCGGTCCTTGCCGCCTTTGCATCGGTCTTTGTATGCCGCGATAGACGACGAGCGTTATATATTCGAGGTTCATCAGCATCTCGATCCGACTCGGCTTAGGGCGATCACCTTGCATCGGACAGCAGGCTTGAAGCGCGGCATGCCGGTTTACGACAGCGAGGGCGCCTTGCGGGTGCCGGTCTCGCCGGAATGCCTGGGACGGCTCTTGAATGTCTTCGGCGCTCCGCTGGATGGCGGCGGACCGTTGCCGGACGCCGAGTTTCGAGAGGTTTTGGCGCCTCCCGCCGCGCTGCACGAAGCTGTTCCGGCCAGCCGTATCCTGGAGACCGGCATCAAGGTGATCGACCTTTTATGCCCGTTCGTGCGAGGCGGCAAGACGGGGTTGTTCGGCGGTGCAGGCGTCGGCAAGACGGTATTGATCATGGAATTCATGCACGCCATCGTCGCGTTGCATCAGGGGGTTTCCGTGTTTGCCGGGGTAGGGGAACGCATTCGCGAGGGGCACGAGCTTTGGCATGAAATGCGCAATACCGGTGTCATGGGTAACGCGGTCCTGGTGTTCGGACAAATGGACGAATCCCCCGGCGTACGGTTCCGGGTCGGCCTGACGGCGCTGACCTATGCGGAATATCTACGCGACTCTTTGGGTAAAGAAGTTTTGTTTCTCATGGATAACGCCTTCCGTTTCGTGCAGGCAGGAAGCGAGGTTTCGGGATTGCTCGGACGGATGCCGGCCACGGTGGGTTACCAGCCCACCCTAGCGAGCGAGGTTGCGGAACTTCAGGACCGAATCGTGTCGACCCATCGGGGCGGTATTACATCGGTTCAGGCGATTTATGTTCCGGCCGACGATATGACCGACCCGGCGGTAAATGCCATCCTGGGCCACCTGGACACCCGCGTGATCCTGTCGCGCGCTCAGGCGGCCAAAGGAATTTATCCGGCGGTCGATCCGCTCTTGTCCGGCAGCAAGATGATGGACCGCTATTTTCTGGGGAATCGCCACTACGCCGTCGCCGAGGCCGTGAGAGAGCATCTGGCCCGTTATCAGGAGCTGGAGGACATCATCACGATGCTGGGTATCGAGGAGCTTTCCGAAAAGGACAGGCTCATGGTTCTGCGAGCCCGCAGGCTTCAGAGATACCTCAGCCAGCCGTTCCACACGGTTGCCGAACATACCGGCATTCAGGGGATTTCTGTTCCCTTGGAGCGAACTCTGGCCGACTGCGAAGCCTTTCTGCGCGGCGACTATGACGATTTACCGGAGGATCGCTGCTATATGCGCGGAGCAATGCAGTTGTAACCGCTAGGTCGATCATCGCGAGCGCATGGGAGTCGTCCTGTACCGGACATCTTGCCGACGATCCGCACTCTGCTAGCATAGGCAGTCCAACGACGGGGGGAATCGGCCGGCGAACGAGATTCCGTTGGCCTTACCGGTCGCTGGCCCGTGCGGCATACACGATAACCAACGATAAGCAGTCGGAGCACATATTCATGGCAAAACCATTAATACAATTGGCATTGGACTCCTTAGACGTCGATCAAACCCTAAGGCTGGCCAGTCTTACGGCGCCCTATGTCGATATCTTCGAAATCGGAACGCCGTGCATCAAACATAACGGGATCGGTCTGGTTACCGAGCTGAAGAAACGGTTTCCGAACAAGCTGATTCTCGTCGATCTCAAAACGATGGATGCCGGCGAGTATGAGGCTGCGCCTTTCTATACGGCCGGCGCGGATATCTGCACGGTTCTCGGCGTGTCCGGTCTTCCCACCATCGCAGGCGTGATCAAGGCGGCCAACGCCCATAATGCAGAAGTTCAAGTCGATCTCATCAATGTGCCGGATAAGCTGGCATGCGCGCGGGAAGCGGCCAAGCTGGGCGCCCACATCATCGGCGTGCACACGGGTCTCGATGCGCAGGCCGCTGGGCAAACGCCGTTCGCGGACTTGCAAGCGATCGCCAAATTAGGCTTGCCGGTCAGGATATCCGTCGCGGGAGGAATAAACCAATCGACGGCTCGCCAAGTCGCGAAAACGGGCGCGGACATCATCGTCGTCGGCGCCGCGATCTATGGCGCGTCCTCGCCCGCCGATGCCGCGCGGGAGATTCGCGAACTGGTCGAAGGCAAGCATCATAAGTTCATCATGTCGAAGCTTGCGGGCGTGCTCGGGTCTACGGATTCCAACTACGAAGCACGACTGACTACGATGCTGGACAGGGCGTCCCGAGTTTTTATCGCGGGCGCGGGGCGTTCCGGATTGGTTGCGAAGTTCTTTGGCATGCGCTTGATGCACGGCGGTTATGACGCTTACATCGTCGGCGAGGTCGTCACGCCGAGCATTCGAAAGGGCGATTTGTTCATCGTCATTTCCGGCTCCGGAGAAACCGAGACGATGATGGCGTATACCAAACGCGCCAAGGAAATGGGAGCCAACATCGCCTTGATTACGACGAAAGACAGTTCGTCGATCGGCGATTTAGCGGACGTCGTATTCCGGATCGGCAGTGCGGAGCAGTATCGCAAAGTGGTCGGCATGCCGATGGGAACGACATTCGAACTGTCCACGCTGCTGTTGCTGGAAGCGACCGTATCCCACATCATACATGCCAAGAAGATTCCCGAGGAGCAGATGCGGACCAGGCACGCAAATTTGGAATAACAACCAAGGAGGGAAGCTTGGGAATTCCAGCGCCCCGGCACGCTCCGTCGGATCGGAAGTGGGCGTGTTTTCGTTGAAAACGCACTGACACATCCGGCGAATAAGTTTTTATTCGACAAGAGATTGTTCGCCGATCGGCCGCAGGTGTTCCGCCTGAATCACGCGGCTGTCGGCGAATATGGCGATTTGCCGCGGGCTTTCCGGCCCAGATTGGGGTGCTGCGCAAATGCTATTCTTTTCACTCCTTCGATACGAAAAAGAACGACGCCACGAGGAGTCATGTCCCATCAAGCCGATTCGCTGAAATCCATTTTTTTCGCCCTGGGCGCAAACGCGGCCATTGCCGTAGCCAAGCTGTTCGCCGCCATGCATACTGGTTCCAATTCGATGCTGGCGGAAGCAATTCATTCCTTCGCCGATTGCGGCAACCAAGGTTTGCTGATCCTTGGCCTCAAGCGGGCGAAGCGTCCGCCATCGCCGGATTTTCCTTTGGGATACGGCAAGGCGATTTATTTCTGGTCGTTCATCGTCGCGCTGATTCTTTTCAGTATGGGAGGATTGTTTTCGATTTACGAAGGCATACACAAGCTGGAGGCGCACGAAGGGCTGGAGTCGCCGTGGCTGGCGGTCGGGATTCTGGTGTTCAGCATTGCCATGGAAAGTGTCTCGCTTTACGGATGCCTGCGGGAAGTTAACAAGGCCAGGGGTAACCGAGGACTTTGGCGCTGGTTCCGCGACACGCGTCAGAGCGAACTGATCGTGGTTTTGGGCGAGGACGTAGCGGCCTTGGCGGGATTGGTGTTCGCTCTGATCGCTGTCGGGCTCGCCATGGCGACCGGCGATCCGGTTTACGACGCCGCAGGCAGTATCGCAATCGGTGGGTTGTTGGTATTGGTTGCCGTGGGCATCGGTGCGGAAGTCTCCGAGTTGTTGATCGGCCAAAGCGTTGAGCCCGAGATCAAGCAAGCCATACATAATCATCTGGACAAGTGCGAGGAAGTCGCGCAGATTTTCAATCTGATCACTCTGCAACTCGGCAGCGACGTAATGGTGGCGGTGAAGGCGAAGATGCGTCGAGTGGCCGAAATGAACGAAATGATCGCCGATATCAATCGCTGCGAGGCTGGTCTGAAAACGGCTTTTCCCCAAGTGAAATGGGTGTTTTTCGAACCCGACGCGGCCGATTGACCGGATCTGTGTGCCGTAATGCCGACGAGGCAATTCGATTCGGGCCGAACCGGAATCAAGAAGCCTCTTGAAGAAGAATTTGGACAGAACGGTAAATATATGGTTTTCGGTACAAAGTGTAAGTCGCTACTTGGATTGAATTTTCGTTGTCGAAGAAGTATGGGCTGGCAAGCGACGTTCGCTCGATTGACAGCCGTGCAGCCACGGAGGCGCGATTCTTTTTGAGGGACCTGCATATGAAATCGAAATTCGAGACTATCCTGTTGCTGATGGTGGCGGCTGCCTTTTTGACTGCCTGTACAGGGAGCACTAAAAAGCACACACGAACGAGTGGCAAGCAAGTCCTCAAGGTGGTTAAGAAACATCAGTCAGTAGCGCGCCAATCGCCCATGTCGACTGTTAACCAATCTCCGATGCTTTCGCCGCATATTCTTGAGCCCAGACACCGGACTATCCATGATGTGCTTTACCAATTCGGCCCGTATGCCGAGCAAGAGCTCAAGCCGTATTTCAGCAAGGCCGGTATCTCCTATCCGCCTAGGAAAGTCACGTTTATTGCACTGAAACAGGAAAAGAAGCTAGAACTTTGGGCCAAAGACGAGGGAGAGTTCCGTTTTATCCGCGGCTATGACATCAAGGCCGCCAGCGGCGTGACCGGCCCCAAGCTGCGACAGGGTGACAAACAGGTTCCTGAGGGGATATACCGCATTGTCGGACTAAATCCGAATAGCAATTATCACCTGTCGATGAAATTGAACTATCCGAACGAGTTCGACTGGTTCCATGCCCAGCGCGAAGGCCGTTTCGATCCGGGATCGGACATTTTCATCCACGGCGACAGCGTATCCGCGGGTTGTCTTGCCATGGGGGACAAAGTGATAGAGGAACTGTTCGTGCTCACGGCACAGGTCGGAGAAGAAAACGTCAAAGTGATCATTGCCCCGCGAGACCCACGCGTGTTGCCGCTCGATCCCGATGGTTACGGGCTACCTTCCTGGACGCCCGATCTGTACCGGACGATAGCCGCGGAGATGGAAGTTTTCTCCGACGAGGTCAGGGTTTCGAACAACCGGCCATTTTATCCGGCGCGTGCGCCGCTTCGGTAGTTGCTCTTTACCGATCCTCCGATCGGTGCGGGACTAGCTCAAGACAAATGGTTTTTTCCCGCGCGAGGTAGTGCCGCTGCCCAAGGAGCCTCAGGCGAATTCGGCTCGACTGTTCTTGATCCGCACAAGCCGCCAATCGGGCGGAAAGTTGTAGCGATCCAGATGAAACCACCCAATAGTGTGGTCGGGCCGATCAGCTTGAATTCGTTGGTGATGGGGCGGCGCGGACGGCAAAGCTGAAGGCGTAGCTTTCCGGAAGCATCAGCGCAAATTGTTTGCGCGCGACGAAACTGCCGCCTTTAATTCGTGGAATCTATCCCACCCGCTCGGTTGCTCCGAGCCGGCTGAAGGATTCAGCCTAGCAGCACGGTATGTGCAAGCTTGGCCGATTACGCCTCGAGCCCTGATGTCAGGAGGCGTGCTCGGTACCTTCGGAACTCTGCGTGCGGCCGCTCGCTTCCGCTTCGTCGACTATCCCCGCCACGTGCATTCGCAGGATGCATTTCACATATTTCCATAATGCGGAGAATGTTTGTTCGCTTAATTCGCGCTCGATGACTGTGGTCGACATGACATCTTCCTCCGAATTCACACCCACTCACCCAGGAGTTTGATTTCTATAATTCGTCGGTGGTAAGGGATTGCTCTCAAGCATAACGCTTCGACCGGCCTTTCGAAATACACATGATTTGTGCCAAGAACCGCCGACGCAATATTGCAGACTAGGCGGCTGTACTTTTCAACTGAAGCGTATCGATCGCACCCTTTCGTTATGAATGTTAGCCGATACGCGAAATTACGGAGAGCTTTTTTGTAGAACTCGCTTCGATAGTGGCAATTTTGGCTGGAGATGACCACACTTAAGGCCATCGGTATCTTGCCGTCGCGGGGTCCGGCACCTTGCGGGTGATACGGGACTTGAGTCACACTGCGACCAAAAAAGCATAACGACGTTACTATATTCAGTCGGTCAGTGTGCGCCCGAACCGAATTGAATTCCGGTACCGGCGACTGTGTTCGCGTTTATCGGAACAACGCGCCGGGGGAACATGCTGCGGCGAATAATACAAAGACGATTAATTATGAGTGCAGAATTTTCACAGATTAACCGATTGACGTGGCTTCGTTTCGTTCGCGGCATCAAGAGCTTCGTGTCTTCCGAAGTGGGCCGCAGGGCCGTAATGTTGTTTGTCGGCTTGATCATGTTTCTGTTTGCGATCAACGGTCTAAATGTCCTGAACAGCTACGTAGGTCGCGATTTCATGACGGCTATCGCAGAACGCAACCGAGAAGGTTTTCTGTGGCAGGCTTCCATCTATATCGGCGTTTTGGCGGCATCTACCTTGGTCGCGGTTTATTACCGCTTCATCGAAGAGCGTCTGGGTTTGCTCTGGCGGGATTGGTTGACCCGGCGCTTCGTCAATATCTATCTCGAACATCCCACCTATTACCGGCTCAATGACCGTCTGATAGCAAACGGGGAAATCGCCAATCCGGACCAGCGGATCGCCGACGACGTGCGGGCATTCACGGTTACTACGCTGTCCTTCACGCTGATGTTTCTGAACGGCGCTTTTACCGTTGTCGCTTTCTCGGGGGTGATGTGGTCGATCAGTCCGTTGCTCTTCGGCGTAGCGGTCGTTTATGCCTTGGTCGGATCCTTTTTGACCATTCGCTTAGGCTATTCACTCGTTGGATTGAACTATAACCAGCTCGACAAAGAGGCTAACTTCCGCGCGGACCTCATTCATGTCCGGGAAAACGCCGAATCGATAGCACTGTTGCGCCGCGAAGGTCGAGCTAGAGGTAGAGTCCTGCGCCATCTCGACGAATTGACGGCCAATTTCCGAAAAATCATCGACGTACAAAGAAATTTGGGATTCTTTACTACGGGGTACAATTATCTCATCCAGATTATCCCCGCCTTGATCGTGGCGCCTCTTTATATTCGCGGCGAAGTCGAGTTCGGCGTGATTACTCAAGCGGCCATGGCCTTTGCACATCTCTTGGGGGCATTTTCGCTGATCGTAACCAATTTCCAATCCATTTCTTCGTTCGCCGCAGTCATCGCTCGCTTGGGATCGCTAGCAGAGGCGATCGAGCAAGCACAGGCAACGCCGGTTCCAACGGGCGAAGTCTGCGCCCATCACCGTCGCACCTCCGAGTGTCCTATCTGCGTCAAGACGCCGGTCGCTCCAGCCGCCATCGAAGTGTGCGAAAACGATGGACTGCTTGCGTACGAGCATTTGACGCTGCGAGCTCCCGAGGATGGTCACGTCATCGTCAAGAACTTGTCCGTTTCGGTTCCTTCCGGAACACGTCTTCTGGTTTATGGAGAAGACGACACCGCGAGAGTAGCGCTATTCAAGGCTACCGCAGGTCTTTGGGAAAAAGGCGAGGGGCGGATCATTCGTCCGGAACTCGATCAGATCATGTTTCTTCCCGAGCGCCCTTATCTTCCTCCGGGAACGCTTCGTGAACTGCTGCTCCGGACCGGCCAGGAATTCGTGATCGATGAAGCGCGTATCCGGGCCGTTCTGAGCGCACTCGACCTGGAGCCCATGCTTGCGCGGGCCGGGGGGCTGGATACGGAACACGATTGGGACAGCCTTCTATCTCTAGCCGAACAACAGCTGGTAGCCGTAAGCCGTCTGGTGATTGCCGCGCCCAAATTTGCATTCTTGGACCGTATTGACACTGCTTTGAGCACGGAGCAAGTTGCCACGGTTCTGGACATGCTTAATGCTAACCGCATTGCCTATGTCAATCTCGGCGGATTGCACGACGGACTCGAATATTATGATGCGGTTTTGGAATTTGCCGCTAATGGTGAATGGACATGGAAAGCACTTCAACCCGAGCAAGAAACCTATACGGAACGGTCCGCCGTCTGATGGGCTGCAGAAATGCCGGAAGCGCAAGGTTTCCGGTAAAATTGGCCTTTTGCTGTCTGCTTGCGGCAGTAATGGCCGGTTGTGCAACCGCCCCGCCGAAAAACCCTTCGAATCTGTGCTCGATTTTTCTCGAAAAAGAAGATTGGTACGTTGACGCCCGAAATGCGCAGCGGCGGTGGGGCATACCCGTACCGGTCCAGATGGCGATCATCAATCAGGAATCGAGTTTTGTCGAGGACGCGCGTCCGCCCCGTTACCAATTTTTGGGTGTTCTGCCGTTGTGGCGGTCATCGTCAGCTTTCGGCTACGGCCAGGTCAAAGACGACACCTGGGAATGGTATCGGACGAAAACGGGCAACGGCGGAGCGGATCGGGACGAGTTCGAGGACGTGGTCGATTTTATCGGCTGGTATGCGCATCAAAGTTTTACGCGCCTTGGAATCGCGAAGTTCGACGCCTATAACCAATATTTGGCATATCATGAGGGCCACGGCGGATTCCGGCGTAAGACGTATCTATCCAAACCCTGGCTGCTGCGAGTTGCCCAGCGTGTCGCGGCGACTGCGACGCGTTACCGTCGGCAATTATCGACCTGTCAAACATCTCTTGAACGGTCGTTAGCAAGCGACTGAGAGACTGCAAGAAGCGAAGCCATGCCTTCCGATGCTGAACGGTCCCTATCTTGTCCAATCATCGCGCAATCGATTTTTTTATTAGCCAGTCAATGAATTGTTTTCAGCGTTTCTTTGCGACCGCTCCTCTCGGTATGGAGCTTCTTTTGGCAGACGAGTTAAGAGCATTAGGTGCGGTGGAGGTTGCCGAAACCCGCGCAGGGGTGGCTTTCGGCGGTGACCTCGAAACGGCGTATAAAGCGTGTTTGTGGTCCCGGCTGGCCAACAGGATCTTGCTCCCGCTGGAGCGTTTCCCTGCCGCAAGCCCGGAGGCACTCTACGAGGGCATCCGGCGAATCGAGTGGAGCGCTCATCTGGACTCGCAGGCGACCTTCGCCGTGGATTTCGCCTCCAGCCGGTCGAAGATCACCCATACGCTGTTCGGCGCTCAAAAGGTCAAGGACGGGATCGTCGATTACTTCCGCGAGCATCACGGCGTTCGCCCGTCGGTGCGTCTCGATCGCCCCGATCTCCGGGTGAACGTTTATCTGGATCGCGATATCGCGACCGTTAGCATCGATCTTTCCGGCGAGAGTCTCCACAAGCGCGCCTATCGACAGGAAGGCGGCCGTGCGCCGCTCAAGGAAAACCTGGCGGCGGCCATTCTGCTGCGCGCCGGCTGGCCTAGGATCGCCGAGAGCGGGGGACATTTCGTCGATCCCATGTGCGGCTCGGGCACCTTGCCGATCGAAGCGGCGCTTATGGCAAGCGATTTTGCGCCGGGGCTGCTGCGGCCTCATTTCGGCCTGTTCGGCTGGAAACAACATAACAGCGCGCTCTGGCAAAACCTGGTGATCGAGGCGGAACGGCGCTGCGAGGCGGGGTTGCGAAAACTTCCACCGATTGTCGGCTACGACATCGACCGGCAAGCCGTCCGAATCGCCCTGGCAAACATCGAACATGCGGGGCTCACGGGTTACGTCCATGTGGAGCGCAAAGCCATGGGCGACGCTCGCCCCCGCCATGCGTTCGGTCTGGTTGCCGTTAATCCTCCTTATGGCGAACGATTGGGCGACGAGAAGACGCTGGTCCCTCTGTATATCCAGCTGGGAGAGACGCTGAAAAATCATTTCGTCGGCTGGAAGGCGACTCTACTGACCGGTAATCCGGACCTGGCCTTCAAACTGGGCATAAGGGCGACACGCTATTACACGCTGTACAACGGGGCTCTCGAATGCAGACTTTTCAATCTCGATGTCGAACCAGAGCGCTTCTTCACCCCGCGCGAACCGGAGCCGCTTACCGATGCGCAGCGTAAAACCCGCGAAATCTTTCGAAAAGCCAAAGCCGTGGAGGCAGCGGACAGTGGAGCGGAAATGTTCGCCAACCGATTGCGAAAGAATCTCAAAAATCTTGGACGCTGGGCGCGGCAAAACGGAATCCACTGTTATCGACTCTATGATGCCGACTTGCCGGAGTATGCCGTTGCCGTGGATGTATATGAGGGCGAACAGACTTGGGTTCATATGCAGGAATACGAGGCCCCCTCAAGCATCGATCCGGCCAAAGCCGAGACGCGGTTGATTCATGCCGTGGCCGCAATTCCAAAAGTACTTGAAATTCCGCCCGAACAGCTTTTTCTTAAAATTCGTCGTAAACAGAAGGGTTTCGCTCAGTACGAAAAACAGGCCGATGCCGGACGGTTTCACGTGGTGGAGGAGGGCGGATGGAAATTTTGGGTCAATTTCGAGGATTACCTCGACACCGGTCTATTTCTGGATCATCGCATTACGCGCCGGATGATTCAGGAGCGGTCGGCGGATAAGCGATTCCTGAATTTGTTCGCCTACACCGGGGCCGCTTCGGTGTACGCGGCAAAAGGCGGAGCGGCATCGACGACCACAGTTGACATGTCCCGCACTTATTTGGACTGGGCGGCACGCAATCTAGAGCTTAACGGGATCGGTGGCAGCCGCCACGAGCTCATTCACGCGGATTGTCTCGAATGGGTCGATCAGGCATCGCGGGATAAGCGGCGCTTCGACTTGATCTTTCTGGACCCACCGACCTTCTCGACGTCGAAAAGAATGCGGCAAACCTGGGACGTGCAGCGGGATCACCCGATGCTGGTAAAAAAATGCATGAATCTCTTGGCATCGGGCGGAACATTGGTTTTTTCGACCAATTGCCGCAAATTCAAGCTCGATGCCGAGGCGCTGACGGGGTTGAGCTTGGAGGACGTCACCCGCAAAACGATCCCGAAGGATTTCGAGCGCAATCCGAAAATTCATCATTGCTGGATAATCAGTCGCTGAGTGTTTCGAGGTGTAACGATGACGAGGCGGGTTCATGTTTTTGTAGGGGGGGTGGTTCAGGGGGTGTTCTTCCGCGCGGCTACCTGTGAGCGCGCCTCGGTCTTGGGATTAAGAGGTTGGGTACAAAATCTTCCGGACGGCCGGGTCGAAATCCTGGCGGAGGGCGCCTCGGAACGTATCGCCGAATTCTTGGATTGGTGTGCGAGTGGCCCTCCGCGCGCTAAAGTCGATTCACTGGAAGTGATCGAAGAAATCCCGGTTGAGGAATTCACTACATTCGAGGTACGCAGGCACTTTTAGCACGCTAAAGGCGTCCTGGACGTTCTTCCTGACTTTGCGGACGAGCCCCCCAGAGACCTGAAGCATGCGTGGCTTTGGCTTTCCGAGCATTAAAACTTCGCTCATTCCGTCAGCAAAGAGTTACAATTCGCGTCATCGTGCCACACGCAAGTAACGCGACGCCGAATCGTTTTTCATTTCGAATTCCGCTCATAGCGCTCCCCTCAAGCCTAATTATTCAAGCAATGTACCGAAAACTGAAATCATTGGTCGAGCAGGGGCTTGCCAAGCAAGTTCCTGCCACCGGCCTTGGTGCTTTCCGAATTGGCTTTTCATTCGTAATACTCCAGGAAATCGTTTTCCTATTTTATTTCCGGCATTTAATTTTTGATCCGGTACCTTTTTTTGATAGAGCTTCTCCCATACTGCATTTTTTTCTCCTTGCGTGGATTTGCGTCGCTGCATGTCTTGTGGTGGGGTATCACACTCGAAGGGCAGCAGTAGTTAATTATATATTTTGGGTGACATTCGTCGTTTTCACCCCCATGTGGCAGGACTTCGACGGCGGATTCGATCAGTTGATGACAGGCTCCAGCTTTCTTCTGATGTTCCTGCCTACCGAGCGAGCATTGTCCCTGGATAATCTGCGTTTTAAATTAAGACACTCGACATTGAATAACCGGTATGAGCCGCAAGACAAAGTAACGGTTCTTGCCTACTATATTCCACTTGCCATTTCGTTGGGATTACTCTACCTGGATTCGGGTATCCATAAACTTTCAGCGGAATTCTGGCGTAACGGGATGGGACCTTGGCTGCCGCCGACCATGCCTTATTACATGTCGGCAATCGATATGACGCCGTTGTTGAACATAAAGTCTCTGGAAATGTTTATCGGTTACACGATAATCGTTTTCCAATTCGCCTTTTTGTTCCTGTTTTGGTTCCGCCTCTTTCGGGTTCCTCTGTTGCTCACCGGGACGTTGTTTCACACGGGAATTGTGCTTTCGCTCAATATTTACCCCTTCGGCTTTGCAATGCTGGTCCATTATTTTTTACTGGTCCCGTTTAGGTGGTGGCGCAATCTGAAGAAGGCGTTCCAATTCGAGCAACCGAGGCTGACCGTTTTCTACGATCAACAATGCCCCTTGTGCAACCGCACCGTAATCGTCATTCAGCACTTCGATATTCTCAAGGCGATTGACTTCAAGGGCTTGCAGACTTATGCGAAGGAATATCGGGAACTAGATTCGATTCCTGAAAACAAGCTCTTACAAGATCTTTACGCTTTGGACGGTGAGCGGCGCTTGTATTCGGGATTGGATACTTATATCCGGATATTGGTCGGCATGGGATATACCGCCTCAGTCGGTTGGCTCATGAGATTGCCGGGCATTTACCATTTGGGAAACCGGTGTTATCGCCGAATAGCGGACCGGCGAGAACGCATCGTGTGCGATGAGACGTGTGCGGTTCAATCGCCGTCACCACCAATTGAGGAGCATCCTTTCGCACAATGGTATCAACGGTATGCGGCGACGGCTGGACAACAAACGCAACGCATCGCGAAATTCCTGATCGTGGTCCTGATGCTGCAACTGAACAGCACGATTCATTACGGCATCTTGTACCGCTGCGGAGAAGCCTGCGATATCGGCACTGCCGGCCGATTGCTGGATCACCTCAGCAATTCGGTCATCAATTTTTCCCATGCTTTTTTGGGAATAACGCCCCATGCTCTTTACATGCACGATCATTTCGCCGGCTACAATCACATCCTGGCCCTGACTTACAAGGACCAAAGCGGCCAGGAGCAATGGTTGCCTTTCGTGAACGAGGAGGGGCGGTTGGTTGCGCCAAATTGGGGCCGAGTGCAGTCGATGTGGGCGAACGTCGCAGTGACTTCTCACATGCACCAGGAGCGATTGAGCAAGTTCCTGAAAAAGGTTACGGCATTTTGGGGTACTGAGCTGGGATTGGATTTGTCGAACGCCGAATTTCTCGTCAAATTAAAGGAAGTGCGCGTTCCCATGGACTGGGAAGATGATCTGCGCCACAAGAATATCGCTCAGCCATGGCGCGATGTCGGAAAAGTTATTTGGCAACGCGGAAATTTTCGCGTCGAACTTCCGAACATCGATATAGAAACCTTGTAATGCTTTTATACCTGAGTTTTTTAGGTGTTGGCGGGTGAACGTCGGATGACTCGAAGACTCAGAAGGTGCCCGATTCGGCGTCCTGCTTACCTTGTCCGTGATGTTAACGGACTGCCGGTTTCAAGCCGATCGACTAAAATGGTTGGCTGACTAATGTTGGGGATAATCGACGATGTTCGAAATAATTAAGGCGGGCGGATGGGTCATGGTGCCCATCATTGCCTGTTCGATTTTGGCTTTAGCCATCATACTGGAGCGCTTCTGGACCTTGCGTGCAACCCGTATTATCCCGCCGCAGCTCGTTCCGGAAGTATGGAATCAATATCGGAAAAATCGGCTGGATACCGCCTACATTCGCAGATTGAAGGCGAACTCCCCGCTCGGCGCGGTCCTTGCCGCAGGGCTCGTGAACTATTCGCAAGGGCGCGAGGTGGTGAGGGAAAGTATCGAGCAGGCAGGACGCCAGGTGATCCACGATCTCGAACGATACTTGAACACCTTGGGCACTATCGCATCCGTGTCGCCTTACCTGGGGTTATTGGGCAGCGTCCTGGGTATGATCAAGGTCTTTTCCACGTTTTCCATGGCGAGCGGTATCGGGAATCCCACCAAACTCGCCGGCGGCATATCGGAAATCCTCATTGCCACGGCTGCCGGCCTGGCGGTTGCCATTCCGAGCCTTATTTTCTATCGATATTTTCAGGGGCGAGTGATCGACTTCGCCGTGCGCATGGAGGAAGAGGCCGTGCGATTGATCGAGACTCTTTACAGCAGTCAAGAAGAGGAATAAACGGCAATGAATTTCCGCCCGCGGCGTCGGGACTACCCCGAGCTCAACCTGATCCCGATGATCGACGTGCTCATCGTGCTGCTGATCTTCCTGGTACTGACCACGACATTCAGCCGCGAAGCAGAACTGCAAATCCGCCTGCCCGAAGCTACGGGTCAATCAACAGGTGAAGAAAAGGGCGTAGATGTCGTCATCGATACCGAAGGGCGTTATTTCGTCAATGAGCATCAGGTGGTAAACACGCAAATCGAAACCTTGAAAAAGGCGATTGTCGAAGCCGCGGGCGACAATAAGAATCCGTTGCTGGTCATCAATGCCGATCAAAAAACCACCCATCAAGCCGTAATTACCGTTTTAGACGCGGCCAGCCAGCTCGGTTTCACTCATGTGACTTTCGCCGCGAAGAGCGAGGCGATCGAAAATCCCTAGTCGTTCGAGTCGCGTGAAAAAGCAATTGGCTGGCTGGTTTCAGCGGGAATGGTATGAAAAGCCGCGTCCAAATCCTTTCTTAATTCCGCTCGAAGCCTTATTTCGACAGGTCGTTACGTTTCGCCGCTGGTCATATCGAAACGGACTTAAACGCATAAGCCGCTTGCCGGTTCCGATAATTGTGGTCGGCAATTTGACGGTCGGCGGCACCGGCAAAACGCCTTTGGTCATTTGGCTAGCTCGGTTTCTTAAGGAGAATGGATTTAGACCTGGCGTCATCAGCCGCGGCTATGGAGCATCCCACGGACGTCGGCCGGTTCGAGTCGCTGAAGATTCCGATGTGCATGCTGTAGGTGACGAGCCTCTGCTCATTGCCCGGCGAACCGGTTGCCCGGTGTTCGTTTTCCCGAAACGCACCGAGGCCGCAAAAGCGCTGTTAGAAAGAACCGACTGTGACATTATTCTGTCGGACGATGGGTTACAGCATTATGCCCTGTATCGCGACGTAGAAATCGCTGTAGTGGACGGTGCGAGGCAATTCGGCAATGGTCACTGCCTACCCGCAGGGCCTCTGCGGGAGCCAGTCGAGCGATTGAGTTCGGTAGACTTGAGGATTTATTCGGCAGAGGCTCCGCCCGGTGAATATTTCATGTCTCTGGACGGCGGAGTGGCCGTTAATCTGCAAGAGGAACAAGTAAAAGAGCCCCTAAGATCCTTCGGTGGGCGCGCTTTTTACGCAATTGCCGGAATTGGCAATCCGCAGCGGTTTTTCAGCCATCTCCGGAGCTTCGGGTTGAAGTTCGACAGCCGCGAGTTTCCCGATCATCATCAGTATCGGGTCGAAGACTTAGGTTTTGCCGAAGGCCTCCCAATCGTGATGACCGAAAAAGACGCTATCAAATGCCGAACTTTCGGCGCTTCGAATTTATGGTATGTGCCTGTCGAAGCGACGCTACCGACCGAGTTCGGAGTAAATTTGTTAACCATATTGAAGGCTAAATGCAATGGACAGAAAACTGCTTGAGATCCTGGTCTGCCCTGTTTGCAAAGGCGAACTTCTTTTTAGGAAGGAGCAGCAGGAGTTGATTTGCAAAGCGGACAGACTCGCTTATCCGATACGCGATGACATTCCGGTGATGCTGGAAAACGAGGCACGAAAGATCAGCCTTGAAGAATACGACGCTCTTTCGTAACTGCTGCACCATGCCGTCCTTCAATATCGTCATTCCGGCACGCTACGGGTCAAGTCGGCTGCCCGGCAAGCCTCTGCTTCCTTTAGCCGGACGTCCGATGATCGTCCATGTCTGTGAACGCGCCTTAGAAGCGGGTGATAATGTCATCGTTGCCACCGACGACGAACGAATCCGTGAAGCCGTAAGCCATCTGCCGATACGTGCGCTGATGACCCGAAAGGATCATACTAGCGGTAGCGAGCGAATAGCCGAGGTGGCCGATCAATTGGGTTGGTCGGATGACGAAATCGTCGTCAATCTTCAGGGCGATGAGCCCTTAATGCGGCCGAACTTGGTGAGGATGCTTGCCATGATTCTGGCCGACCAGAGTATCGCTCAGGTCGCTACGCTCGCCACACCCATCAAAAGTCACATAGAAGTCTTCGACCCGAATGTCGTTAAGGCCGTGGTCGATAACACCGGCTACGCACTTTATTTCAGTCGGGCTCCCATCCCTTGGCATCGGGCTGGTTTTTCCTGCGACAGCAGTCTTTTGCCAGAAAACTTTCCGTATCTCCGGCATATCGGTATCTACGCGTACTCGGCCGGTTTTCTGCGGCGCTATGTACGCTGGCCACCGCCCGAGTTGGAAGCCGTCGAAGCCCTGGAGCAACTGCGCATTTTGTGGCAGGGAGAACGTATTCTGGTCAGGGTAATCGAGGAAGCGCCTGAAGCAGGGGTTGATACCAAGGATGACCTACAGCGGGTCGACCAGCTATTGTCCATGCGTTAGTTCGATGGGGTGTTTTTCTTTCGCATGGCCGCATCACCGGGCTTGCTCGGAGGGCGCCTGTGTTTACCGGAACTCGCCCCATCATCTGAGATCAGGATTTTCTCCCGATGCAAGTCAGTGATGCACATGTATACTCACTCTTCGGCGGGCAGCTAGCGCTACGGAGGGCTTCGCCGGAATGGTTTACTGAGCTCAGTTGATCATCAAAACGCGCATCTTTTGTGCTCACAGGTCATTGAAAGAGCCTCATATATTCCATTTGATGATGCGCCCCCTTATACTAAGTCAGGAGTGGCCATCCAGCGCATGCTGGCGGGGGTCTTCATCCATTTCTTAAGATGTTTAGGAGAATGATGTGAAAAAACGTAATTTGACGAAAGCGATACTTACGGCGCTGCTGCTAGCCAGCCCGTTGGCGATGGCGGAATCAGAATACCCAGCAGCAGACTTTGAGCCGGTAGTCATTACCCAAGACGCTGATTTAATCGCCAAGCACGCTGAGGCTGCAAAGGAACGAGCAAAAACCGTACAAACCATGCAGGCGAAGCAGGATTCGAGCAGCTCGACGGCGGTATCAGCCGATCAACCCAGCTCTGGTGCTGCTGCCGCAAAAGCCGAGAATCCCTTGGCGGAAAATTATCCAATCGGCTTGATCGTTCTGGGCTTGGCTGGTTTCATCTTCTGGAGCAGCAGACAATCCGGATCTAATGTCCAGCCTGTTCAGCATGCACCTGCGCCAGTTTCGAGCGGTGCAGCGGGCGAAACCGGCGTGGCAAAGTACATGAAAACCCTTTCGGAACCTGCCAAAGCCGCTGCGGGCGAAACCGGCGTGGCTAAATACCTGAAAAATCTACCTTCAGCTGCCAAACCAGCGGCAGCCGTAACGGGGGTGGCGAAGTACCTGAAAAATCTCGAAGAGACCGCAAGATAAAACGGCTGTTATCGCAGAAAGTGATAGGTTCCTCCAAAACTTGGCTTTGGCAGGCATTAGACGCAGAAGCTGGTTAAGTCATCTCTTATGTGCTGGCTCGAATAATCCCGCATTTTTCGATTCATCGCCGCTATCCACCGATTGTCCCGACGCATAGTCGTGAAACTGCACATGTGTTCACGGTGTCGCGCGCTGGCGATGATAGATACGAGAGAGCGACAGAGGATCGTTGACACCTATCCCGGTTCTACTTTAGAGTTAACAAATAATGCGTTTAAAGAATGCATTTATAAAGATTAAGTTAATAAGTATCTAATCAACTATAACAATTGGAGTACCTATCATGGCAAGACCATTAATACAATTGGCATTAGATTCTTTGGACGTCAACCAGACTTTGAAACTTGCTGGCCTTGCGGCGCCTTATGTGGATATCTTCGAAATCGGAACGCCCTGCATTAAGCATAATGGAGTCAGCCTGGTCAGAGAATTGAGGAAGAAATACCCGAACAAACTGATTTTGGTCGATCTCAAAACGATGGACGCCGGCGAGTACGAGGCGACGCCTTTCTATGCGGCAGGCGCCGATATCTGCACGGTTCTCGGCGTGTCCGGTCTTCCCACCATCGCCGGCGTAATCAAGGCCGCCAACGCGCACAATGCAGAAGTACAAGTCGATCTCATCAATGTACCGGACAAAATAGCATGTGCCAGAGAGTCCGCCAGGCTTGGCGCCCATATCATTGGCGTTCACACGGGTCTTGATGCGCAGGCGGCTGGGCAAACTCCGTTTGCCGACTTGCAAGCCATTGCCAGACTGAACCTGCCCGTCAGAATCTCTGTTGCCGGTGGAATCAAGCAGTCGACCGTCCAGCAGGTTGCGCGTGCAGGCGCAAACATTGTTGTTGTTGGCGCTGCAATTTACGGTGCTCCTTCGCCTGCTGATGCCGCACGTGAGATTTGCGAGCTCGCTAGCGCCGCATAAAGGGGCATCTTATGCATCAAAAAACGATCATAGAAAAGATTTCTGGCGTCTTAGGAGCCACAGATCCCACCTATGATGAAAAATTGACTCGCATGCTCGACGAGGCGTCGCGAGTGTTTGTAGCTGGTGCCGGTCGATCGGGACTAGTCGCAAGATTCTTTGCGATGCGACTGATGCACGGCGGTTATGATGCATACGTAGTTGGTGAAATTGTTACCCCGAGCATTCGAAAGGGTGATTTATTCATCGTGATCTCGGGCTCCGGAGAAACGGAGACGATGATTGCATTCACCAAACGTGCTAAGGAGCAGGGCGCAAAAATCGTTTTGCTGTCCACAAAGAACAGCTCAACAATTGGCGATATGGCGGATTTCGTGTGCCAGATTGGCACTGCGGAGCAGTATGGCAAAGTTGTAGGCATGCCAATGGGTACCACGTTCGAGTTGTCGACGTTGATCTTCTTGGAAGCTACGATCGCCCACATCATTCACGAGAAGGGAATTCCGGAAGAAGAGATGAGGACAAGACACGCTAATCTGGAGTAGTGTCTTAAGGCTAAGGCCAATATGTATGTATTATGTATTGGCCTAGTCGAATGTCAGGGAATCAAATCGTTACGCGCTGTGTGTTAACACAACTGCTCGCGACCGAACGGTTGATACGCAGATAGCGAGTTTGGTCTTGTGGCCGGATTAACTTACGAAGAAAGTCCGGCCACGATGCCTGAGGGGTGCGGTACTATCGTAGTGCCCTTCAGTAGACCATGAGCGAGTATTTGACGGGCCTTGTAGCTCGTTAAGATATTGCACCCTGGCAAAGCTCGTATCGAACAATGGTCTTGTGCCGAGACTGTTCGCTTTTCAGCGCCTGCACGTGCGTCAACCATGCACGCTTATATCGCTTTTCACGATGCCAGCGAAACCGATCGGATGGGCGTAGTGATAGCGCCTCACAAAAAATACTCCTCGCTGCCGATTTTCCAGACCGCCAGGTCTGTAGACTACAGATGAAGGACTCATCATCCGAGTCCGTCTCAATTTAAAGGCTCCGTTTCAGTTCCTGGCTCTGACGCATGCGCAACTTCGCGCGTAGCTGCGGCACAGATTCCGGAATAGCTAGCTCGAGCAAAGCATTGCAAATGCTTGAGGCCGGCATGCGCTTTTATCTGAAGCGCTTATTGTTTGGTTTGTCGCAGTTTTTGAGAGCATATGTTCTCGGCTTGGCCCGCCTTGATGAGAAGGGATACGGGGTACTTATTTTCGCGAAGGAATTTTTTCACTTCATCGATCGTAAGGCGCTTTGATTCTTCCTGTGCTATGCATTCACACAGGTTTATGATCGGGGAATCATCGCTTGTAATGACTCTATTCGGATTTGCTTTTTCTTTTTTCACGCACATATCAGCATACTTATGCTCAAAGGCGTGATGGTCCTCTTCACTAATAACATGAGCTAACGCACTGGCTGAAAATAAGCACGTTGCAATGATTAGAGTGACGCCCATTGTGCCCGATAATTTTCGGGGTAACACACGGGTCTTAGATTCATGGATAAATGAAGGGGGCATTTTGCTTCTCCAACTTAACGAATAGAAAACACGTCCGCCCAATTGATTAATTTTTCCTCGCTGAACCATGTCAATATATAAACGACCAGTTTTAGGCATCTTTCTTGGTTGACTCAATGCAAGATGGCGCATATTGGTCTGACAAGGCAGGAAGACCGGAGATAGGGCAGATCGCTCGGATGATTATGGGCTGGCGATCCTTGAAAAAACTATTGTCGAGGACTATTGCGCCGATAAGGACGTTTGGAACCAATGGAAAAGAAAGCGATTAATTGGTCCGCACCGTTGAGCTGAAAGGATCGCATTCCTCGAGGTCGCTTCTTGCTAGGGTGGACAACGTCGGCAATCAACGATGTCTGGCCGACGTTTTAATCGGTGTTCCACCCAAACTCTTACACGAAAATCGCGGCATCGAATAAGCGACTACTTCTTCCAGATTGTCGACGTGTTCCACATCGCCATAGAAGTTGGCCGCCCTCCGGATCTCGGATCCGGAAATATTCTCAGCCGCGTAGTTAGAGTCTCCTCTATCCCTCAAGGTAGGATAGTCGGGTCGCAAGGAGTTTTTCCAACGTTTCCAAGGCCTTGGTGAAACCGTCGATACCCTCTGACAGCTTTTCCGAAGCCATGCGATTCTCGGCATGCATCCGGTCGTAAGTCGCTTTGTCCATAGCGATTTTGTCGATCGAGGCACTAGCGGCCTTTTGCGGATCCAACTTCCGCGGCAGCTCGTCCTCGGTAGACTGTAGCTCGGACAACAGAGAGGGCGCAATGGTCAGGAGGTCACAGCCGGCCAACTCGGTAATTTCGCCGATATTCCGGAAGCTCGCGCCCATGACTTCCGTCTTGTAGCCAAACTTCTTGTAATAGTTGTAGATTTGGGTGACCGAAAGAACACCTGGATCTTCGGCGGGCGGATAAGAGTCGCGTCCGGTATCTTTCTTATACCAGTCCAGAATTCGCCCAACAAAGGGAGAAATCAACGTGACGCCCGCCTCGGCGCAGGCAATCGCCTGATGCAAGCCGAACAATAGCGTCAGGTTGCAATGAATGCCTTCCTTTTCCAGTACTCCGGCGGCTTGTATGCCTTCCCAGGTGGCAGCGATTTTGATGAGCACGCGTTCTTTTGAAATGCCCGCAGCTTCGTACTGCGCGATGATCTCGCGAGCCTTGGCTATAGTGCTCTCGGTATCATAAGAAAGTCTTGCGTCCACTTCCGTGGAAACGCGGCCTTCGATGATTTCCAGAATTTTTAGGCCAAAGGAAACGGCCAACCGATCGAAAGCGAGGGAAGCTACCTGCGATGCCTGTGCATTCTTGCCCAGAGTCTGTCTCGCCCCTTTCAGTGTGTCGTCGACGATGCCCTGATACTGAGGCATTTGGGCGGCGGCGGTAATGAGCGAGGGGTTGGTAGTCGCATCTCGGGGCTTAAAGGTTTCTATAGCCTGAATGTCGCCGGTGTCGGCCACAACCACCGTCATTTCTCGGAGTTGGTCAAGTAAATTCTTTGGCATAATCGAATCCTGCATTTCAAAGTAATATGTGTCTGGAGAGCTACGGGAACATCCCGGCTCCCGATTACTATTGCATTTGGCACTACAAGCATTTCTGACGGAACTGCTTGATCAGAAATACTCTAAGGCCTGCTACAGCAATAACCGGCTAAGGATACATGGAACCAAACCGTCTTAACAAGAACGGCAGGCTTACGTGTGCAGGTCGTTGCCAAATCGGTTGGGAGAAGACTTTCGATACACTGGCAAGTCTTGAGCGGCGCCCTGACGCATTTACGTTCTTTGGTCCAGGACGATTCTTGGATAATGCTCGGAGCAATGTTTTTGGCTCCAACAGCTGTCAATGATTGACCTCAAAGGGGGAAGAATCCATCAGCCGACGGCACGCTCGTGCGAATCTGGTGACAAAGCCGATCAGGCTGATAAAATTCCATCCCTACTTTCGTAAGCTAACCATAAAAAGTATCAAGGAGAAAAATATGCCTTCGCGTCGAGAATTAGCAAACGCCATACGCGCTTTGAGCATGGATGCTGTACAAAAAGCGAATTCCGGGCATCCGGGAGCGCCAATGGGAATGGCAGATATCGCCGAGGTGCTGTGGAACGATTATATGCGGCACAATCCGGCAAACCCGAAATGGCCGGATCGCGACCGCTTCGTTCTTTCCAACGGTCACGGTTCCATGCTCTTGTACTCGTTGCTGCATTTGACCGGTTACGACCTCCCGATCGAAGAGCTGAAAAATTTCCGTCAGCTCCACTCCAAAACACCGGGCCATCCGGAATACGGTTATGCACCGGGCGTTGAAACGACCACCGGTCCTTTGGGGCAGGGCATCACCAACGCGGTCGGCATGGCGTTGGCCGAACGTACGCTGGCAGGCCAATTCAACCGTCCCGGCCACAAAATCGTCGATCATTACACTTATGCATTCTTGGGCGATGGCTGCTTGATGGAAGGCATTTCCCACGAAGCTTGCTCGCTTGCCGGATCCATGAAGCTCGGCAAGCTGATCGCATTTTACGACGACAACAATATTTCGATCGATGGTGAAGTACGCGGCCACGGCAACACGCCAGGCTGGTTCATGGATGATACCCCGAAGCGTTTTGAAGCCTACGGCTGGCACGTCATCCCGAAAGTCGACGGTCATGACGCAGAGGCTGTGAAGAAGGCCATCGAGGAAGCACGCGCCGTTACCGACAAGCCCTCTTTGATCTGTTGCCAGACGATCATCGGTTGGGGCTCTCCCAATAAGCAGGGCAAGGAAGAATGCCACGGCGCCGCATTGGGTGCCGATGAAGTAGCTTTGGTCCGTGAGACCATCGGCTGGCCGCATCCGGCGTTCGAAATCCCGTCCGAAATTTATGAAGCGTGGGATGCGAATGAAATCGGCGCGAAGGCCGAGTCCGACTGGAACGACCGCTTCGAAAACTATCGCAGCGAGTATCCGGAATTGGCTGCTGAATTCGAGCGCCGCATGGCAGGCGAGTTGCCCCGCGACTGGGCAGAGAAGTCGGAAGCCTTCATCGCGAAAGTTAATGAGAAAGCCGAAACCATCGCGAGCCGAAAAGCGTCGCAGAACGCTCTTAACGGTTTCGGACCGCTGCTGCCCGAAATCATGGGCGGCTCCGCCGACCTGGCAGGCTCCAACCTGACCATCTGGTCCGGCTGCAAGAACGTGAATGCAGAAGGTTACGACGGCAATTACGTCTACTATGGCGTGCGTGAGTTCGGCATGTCGGCGATTATGAACGGCATCGCCTTACACGGCGGTTTTAAACCTTACGGCGGGACCTTCCTGATGTTTTCCGAATACGCACGCAACGCGCTGCGTATGTCGGCCCTCATGAAGGCATCGGTGATTTATGTCTACACCCACGACTCCATCGGTCTGGGCGAAGATGGTCCGACACATCAACCGATCGAACAAACTGCCACGCTGCGCATGATTCCAAACATGCAGGTCTGGCGTCCGTGCGACTCGGTGGAAACGGCGGTGGCTTGGAAAACCGCAATTGAGCGCAAGGATGGTCCTTCATGCCTGATCTTCTCGCGGCAGAACCTGCCTCACGTGTCTCGCACTCCGGCGCAGATCGACGCCATCCGGCGCGGCGGTTACGTCGTTCGCGACTCTGATGGGACGCCGGATGCGATCATCATCGCCACGGGCTCGGAAGTCGAGCTGGCGTTGAAGGCGGCGGAGGAGCTTTCAGGCAAGGGTAAGAAAATTCGCGTGGTTTCCATGGTTTCGACCAATGTGTTCGACGGTCAAGATGCCGCATACCGCGAGTCGGTATTACCGTCTGCCGTTACCAAGCGCGTCGTCGTCGAGGCGGGTGTTAGTGATGGCTGGTTCAAGTACGTAGGACTCAATGGCAAAATCGTGGGCTTGGACCGCTTCGGCGAATCCGCACCGGCCGGCCTACTATTCAAGGAGTTCGGCTTTACCGTCGAAAATGTTGTCAAACAGGTGGAGTCGATTCTCTAGGATTGATTTTCTAGAGATTTGAGAAAGGGCCTAACTGGCGACGATTTTCAACGGATGCTCCCCTTCGGGCGGACGGTTGCCGAAAGGGAGCATACGCCATCCGGCAGTGCTCGGTTCAAGCAAGTCGCTTGGACGAAATCGTCGGTTGGCTGAATTTCGTCGCTAAGTTGGCGATCAGGAGGCGAGAGGAGTCGATCGATGGCTATCATTTCCTTAAGACAATTGTTGGATCACGCCGCCGAGCACAACTACGGTCTGCCGGCGTTCAATGTCAATAACATGGAGCAGGTCAAGGCCATCATGGAAGCCGCTTCCGCAGTCGACGCTCCGGTGATTCTGCAAGGATCCGCCGGCGCGCGTAGCTATGCGGGCGAGCCGTTTCTGCGCCATCTCGTTCTCGCCGCGGCGGAAATGTACCCGCATATTCCGATCTGCATGCACCAGGATCACGGTGCTTCGCCAGCCGTGTGCATTCGTGCCATTCAGTCCGGGTTCAGTTCGGTGATGATGGATGGTTCCTTGCTGGAAGACATGAAAACGCCTTCCAGCTATGAATACAACGTCGAAACCACCCGCAAGGTCGCCGATATGGCGCATGCGTGCGGCGTTTCCGTCGAGGGTGAATTGGGCTGCCTAGGCTCGTTGGAAACGGGAAAAGCGGGCGAGGAAGATGGCCACGGTGCAGTAGGCGAGTTGGATCATTCTCAGCTGCTGACGGACCCCGACGAAGCTGCCGATTTCGTCAAGAAAACCAAGGTCGACGCCTTGGCCATTGCCATTGGTACGAGCCACGGCGCTTACAAATTTACTCAGAAGCCGACCGGCAAAGTGCTACGCATCGACCGCGTCAAAGAAATCCACGCCAGGATTCCAAACGTCCACTTGGTCATGCACGGCTCCTCCTCGGTACCGGAAGACTGGGCGGCGATGATCAATAACTACGGCGGCGATATCGGCCAGACCTATGGTGTGCCGGTCGAGGAAATCGTAGAAGGTATTCGTCATGGCGTACGCAAGGTGAATATCGATACCGATCTTCGTATCGCGTCGTACGGCGCTATGCGCAAGTACATGGTCGAGGACAAAAAGAACTTCGATCCGCGCAAAGTCTACAAGGAAGCGCAAAAAGCTATGACCAGCATTTGTGCAGCCCGTTACGAAGCATGCGGTGCTGCTGGCCAGGCTTCGAAGATCAAAGTCATCAGTTTGGAAGAGATGAACAAGCGGTACAGCAAGGGAGAATTGGATCCGGTCGTCACTTAGACCGTGTTCAAAGCCCTTATTTTCGACGTGGATGGCACACTGGTGGATACGGAACGCCAAGGTCACCGCGTCGCATTCAATCGAGCTTTCGCCGAAGCTCGTTTGAATTGGGTTTGGGACGAAGCCCTGTATGGCGAGTTATTGACTGTTGCTGGCGGCAAGGAGCGCATCCGCCATTTCATAGCCAGTTATCACCCTGAGATCCCCTGCGGCGAGGGCGAACTAAGCCAATTCATCGAGAACCTGCACGCCGCGAAGACGCGCCATTATATCGACCTGCTGAACAGGGAAGGAATTCCGGCTAGGCCGGGTATCATACGCTTGATCAAGGAAGCCAGGGCCGCAGGATTACGGCTGGCTATCGCGACGACCGCGTCTGCGGGAAACGTCGAAGCCTTGCTGGCGGCGTCTCTCGATACCGACGCACCGGATTGGTTCGAAGTGATCGCTGCAGGCGATATCGTTTCGAACAAGAAACCGGCATCCGATATCTATGAGTACGTGCTGACGAAATTAGGCTTGAAGGCTGAGGATTGCCTTGCATTTGAGGATTCGGAAAACGGCTTGCGAGCGTCGCTCGGAGCTGGCATTCCGACTCTGATTACCGTCAACGACTACACCTCCGGTCAGGATTTTACCGGGGCAGTACTGGTAATAGATCACCTCGGAGAGCCGGAACAGCCTTTGACGTGCCTGAGCGAAGCTCCTTCGGAAGCGTTCAGTCTGGTCGATATTGACGTTCTCAGGCGATTATTTGAACGCTGGACTCGCGAAAAACCATAAAGCAACAATAAACTCGCGGTTCCTTGAGGAGTCCTCCATGTCGAAAAAGCACCCTGTCATTGCCATCACCGGCTCGTCCGGTGCGGGTACGACAACTGTAAAGAAGTCTTTTGAGCACATTTTTTTTCGGCTGGGATTAAAGCCTCTCATGATTGAGGGTGATAGCTTTTATCGATACACCCTCCTCGAAATGCATGAACGAATTACCCAGGCGCAGCAAGAAGGAAAATACTTCAGTCATTTCTCGATTGAGGCCAATATCCTGGACGAGCTGGAAAGGACCTTCAAGATATATGGGGAAACCGGCTCCGCTAAGCGTCGGTACTATATTGGCAGCGAGGAAGAGGGGAAAAAGCACGGCGGCTACCAAGTTGGGACTTTCACACCATGGGAGAAAGCACCTCGTGGGAGCGACCTGATGTTCTACGAGGGGTTGCACGGCGCGGTCAAGACCGAGACCATCGATGTCGCGAAATATACCGATCTGCTCGTCGGCGTCGTTCCCATCGTCAATTTGGAATGGATTCAGAAAATCCATCGGGATAACTCTCTGTTTGGCTACAATCCGGAAGACATCACCGATACCATCCTCAGGCGGATGGAGGATTACGTGAAGGTGATTACGCCGCAGTTTTCTCGTACCGATATCAATTTTCAGCGAGTTCCCTTGGTGGATACTTCAAATCCCTTCATCGCGCGCGATATTCCGACGCCGGATGAAAGCGTTGTGATCATCCGCTTCAGAGATCCAACGAAGTTCGACATCGATTTCGAGTATCTGCTGCAGATGATTCATAAGTCCTTCATGTCCCGACACAATTCTATCGTTATTCCCGGGGGGAAAATGGGCCTGGCGATGGAAATCATATTCCGGCCGATCATGGAGCGTCTGATGGACGAGCGTAAAAAAGCGTAAAGGCTGCTGGAATCTTTCTGGATTTATGTAGCATTGGTATGGCGGACGCTACACGTTAAGGTTTCCATGAATAGGTCTACTTGTCGGTAAGGGGTTACCGACCTACGGCGGCTTTCTCCGGTCTACATGTTTGGCGTGCGTCACGCCGCAGCTGCGATGAAAAACAACTCAATAGGAAAATAAAGCAAGCCGACGGAAGACTGATAGTCCGCGGTCTCGGTTCAACTGTCGGCGCTTCTTCGACCTTGGCTGACGGCAGTCGTCACGACCTGATAAGCATCCTTGATCACTTTCTGCTTTTGCAGTTCGGAATTCAATTCGGCGTCGATATCGGTATTGAGCTGTTTCATGATCGTTTTGGCTATCTCGTCCTTGACAGATTCGAAATAGGTCAGCAAATCCTCTTCCAATTCCTCGAAATAGTTTTTTATGCCGCGGCGCGCGAATTTGTTGATTTGACGTTGTTGCTTGCGTGTGTAATCGAGCAAGCCGATCTTATAGCATTCGAGGGCACGATCGATTTCGTCGGATTGACCTGCAGTCACGGGCGATATCGGCTGGGTTTCCGTAAGGGCTCGGTAAATGCTCGTCAGTTTGTCCACCCCTAAAGCCAGCATTTGCTTGACACCCGCGTCAGGTCCGAGCAGGCGCGCGCTCTTTGCGATTTCCAGGGCGCGGTCGGCATTCTTCTGAACTAATTCCACGATGTCTTCTTTGTTCTGGACGGACTCGTCTGCCTCCTTAGCCATAATGGTACGTCCGAGTTCGTCGATGACACCGCCGTACTCGAACAGGAACACGTCACACATACCCTTCAGCCGGTTAACCATATCGCGGCCGCTCAAACGGTCACTTAGAACCGTAAGCACCTCATCCGGCAGCGCCTCGTTGGAAGAAATCCCGTCTAGCAGGCGCAAGAGATAACGGCGTACGATCTGCTCCTCCAAGAGGTGTTGCAACTGACTGCGGAATGTATGCTGAATGTGAAGGTTTTCCTCGATTTTATGCGGCAGTCGGCTGACGACGCTATGCAGATCCAGGCCTTTGAGCAGTTCGTTCTTCAGCGCTTTGCGATCCAAGGTGTCGATGGCGTTGACGATTTGCTCGCCCAGCTGCTCTCGGTCTTCATCACGCCAGAATACAAATTCCGGCAGTACCTCGGTACGCAGTACCTTGATGTGTTCTTCTACGGTGGTACGAAGGTGCCGCAGGACTTCGTCCTGGCGGCGCGATAATTCGCCGGCGATAAAGGTGCTTTTCATACTGTCATCGCTTTTGTTTTTGTAGTTTTGATACAGCGGTTCCAAGCGTTCCCGCAGTCGCTTGGCCAAATCGACATATTCGCTGCGCGCTTCGTCCAGGAATTCGGCTTTGGCGGTGTGAGCTAAATACTCGAATAGACTGCTGCGGAATGCGGCGAAATTCTTGGCTTCGTCCAGCGACTTGATAAAACCTTCAGCCTCGTTTCGTTCAGGTATTTTGCCGATGGCTTTCTGAAGAGCATCTACATGTTCGCGGATACTGCCGCTCTTTTCCAGCCGGCCTTCCTGAATCAGTTTCAGCAGCAGGTAATTAAGCGCCGATACCCGAAACACACGGTCCTTGGCGATATGAAACCCGTAATGATCGATTTTTTGCGCGAAGTTCGCCAACTCTTCCTTTTTCTGCTGACTGCTCAGCACGTCCCACTGATTGATCGCCCAAAAGGCGCGCTGCAGCACGCGCTTGCGTTGGCTGTGGATTTCGGCCAACAGCTCGATCTCTTCGCCTTCCAGCAGGTGAAACACCTTCATGGCGATGACGAACGCCTTGGCGTCGTTTTCGACGTACGATTTGGTCACCTTGCGGTGGCGAGGATTGACCACGCCTAATCCGGGCAAGTCGACGAGAACGACGTTTTCGGGGATGCTGACATCGGTGAGGAAGACTTCTGCCTGATCTACGAACAGCACGTCCTCGTAATCTTCGGTGACATAGCTCGGCAACTCCGCCAGAGCGATTTCTTTGACCGATCCGTTGAGTTTATTCCAGCCTTCGATCAAGGTTTTCAACTCATCGAAGAATTTTTGCTTGTTGAACGAGCCGAATTGGTTTTTGTACTGTTCGATATCCTTTGCCAATGTGCCCAGCAATTCGCCTTTGCTCAGCTTTCGGTAAGTATCGCTGCTCTTGCGCAACTCCTTGGACAACTCTTCGAGATACAGGTTTTTCAGCTCGTCTCGGGCGCTTTCGTTGAGGTAATGGATAACGGCCCGATTAGCGCGCCCTTTACGGATCAGCGTGGGAATGGCGGTGAAAGACTTGGTTGCCTGGGGCAAGATATCGTCGCCCAGCACGGCGTTGATGATGGTGCTCTTGCCGGCCGAGAATGCACCCAGAAACGCCACCGGAAATTCCGGCGATTTGAGCCGTTCCAACCAAGTGCGCTTGCGGTTGACATAATATTTGAAATCGTCGGTGACTCCTAAATATGGCGCGGCGGCGTCGTAGGCTTCGAACAGGCGTGTGAATGCTTTGACGTAATTGCTGTAATCCGACTCTTTCATCCGTAGGTTTCCTGATTATTTTTAGGTGCCAGCGATATTTTAGGTTTAAGCTGCCGACAGTGGTAAAGGCCGAGCCATAAGACCATGGTCAATTAACGGAATATATTACCATTTATGTTACGCAGACCTTAGCGGCTAAAATCGATCGACTTGCCGCCGCAACGCATTCCGGGAATTTCCGTAAGGTCGTTCCAATGACGGACAAAAAACCCCTGCCTACCACAAGAAGGCGGCTCCAAACGGCGGACGACGAGTTCGGCGTACGGCTTTCCGGATCAACGGACCTGGATCGTGGTCGAAGACGGTTTCAGTGAGAGCATGATTGCATGAGGAAATTCATGGTAAGACGTCTACGCCGGTTTTTCTTAGGAATGCTTCTGATCGGCATATCACCGACATGGGCCGAAGCGGAAACTCTGCGCACCCAGCTGGAAACGTTAGCGGCCGAACACGGATTTGTCGTGCAAGGGCTCGATCGCCTAGGACCCGAATCTGCGCGAAATGCGGCGGGCGACCTGCCGACCCGGCTCAGGATGCTTCTCGAAGATTACAACTACGTCCTCATGAGTGATCGGCCCGGAGCGGTTGACCGGCTGTTGATCACCAGCGCGAAAATGCCGGCGCAAACGCGCGCCTTTAACGCCACCATCAAAACGACGCGGCTCGGCCCCCATCATCAGGTCGAAACGGTGTTGGTAGGACCAAACGGCGTGGCTTTTCCGGTTACTTTGATCGTCGACACCGGAGCCTCGACGCTTGCTTTGCCGGAATCGATGGCAAGCGAACTGGGTTTCGTTCCCGAAGCCCTTCAGCCGGGAGTCAGTCATACCGCGAACGATATTGTGCCGATTAAAGCCGGTATCCTAGAATCGGTTCGGGTGGGACCCGTTTCGGCTGCAGCCGTGCCGGTCGCTTTTTTTCCGGACGACCGTCTCCGCGGTGCGAAGCTTTTGGGAATGAGCTTTTTGAGCCGTTTCCGCGTGACTTTGGACGAAGCAGAGAATGAACTGATTCTGCTTGCGAAATGACCTCTCTTACGCAGGGTATGGAAGACGTCCCGAGATCCAGCCGAACGGCGGTACGAATTACTAATAGTTAAGAAAGTAAAGCCACAAGTGCCCCCTCTCCCTCTGGAAGAGGGGGGTGAGAGCGATTCGAATAGGGCTTTACTTTCTTTACGCACGGTAATCACTTGCTTGGTTCAAGCAACGACCGGCGTGATTAAATGCCATTTGGAAATTCCGCTCATTATCCAGCAACAAGAGGTGCCATTATGAACAGTGACAGTGCGGACATCGGGCTAATAGGATTAGCGGTCATGGGCCAAAACTTGGCGCTGAACATCGCCGATCACGGCTATTCCATCGCAGTCTACAACCGCAGCTCCGAGAAAACAGCGGAGTTCATGACGCGTTGTCGGCAGAAAGAGCCATCCGGCGAGCGCGTCCTGGGCTTTACCGATCTGAAGGAGTTCACCCAAGCCATTCGGCGTCCCCGCAAGATCATTCTACTGGTCAAGGCAGGCGCACCGACCGATCGCACCATCGAAAGCCTGCTGCCTCACCTCGATCCAGGCGACATCATCGTCGACGGCGGCAATGCGCATTGGCTGGACACCATACGCAGAGACAAGGAATTGACCGCAAAGGGATTTCGGTTTATCGGTTCCGGCGTCTCGGGTGGCGAAACCGGCGCGCGGTTCGGACCTTCTCTAATGCCGGGCGGCAGCCCGAGCGCCTGGGCCGAGCTCGAGCCGATCTGGCGCGCCATCGCCGCTAAGGTCGATCCGCAAAGTGGCGTACCTTTGGAAGGCGCCGCGCCCGGAAAACCGGTGGAGGGCGGCGTACCGTGCACTGCGTATATCGGACCGAACGGAGCCGGGCACTACGTCAAAATGGTGCACAACGGCATCGAGTACATCGATATGCAGTTGATCTGCGAAGCTTATTGGCTGATGAAACATCTGCTTGGGCTGGATGCCGGCGCGATCGGGGAGATCTTCCGCGAGTGGAATGGCGGCGAACTGTCCAGCTATCTCATCGAAATTACCGGGGACATCTTGGGACAGAAGGATCCGGCGGGCCCCGGTTTCCTGGTCGACCAGGTGCTGGATGCAGCCGGCCAGAAAGGCACCGGCATGTGGACGGCCGCCAGCGCATTGGAACTGGGCGCACCGGCAAATTCGATCGCCGAAGCCGTATTCGCCCGTGCGTTGTCGGCCCTGAAGGAGGAGCGGGTCGAAGCCAGTCGATTGCTGAAAGGCCCGGATCTTCAGCCGGCGTCCAATTCGGCAGAGATCATCGATGCGGTCCGGCGCGCGCTGTATTGCTCCAAGATTTGCGCCTATGCTCAGGGCTTTCAGTTGCTGTCGGAAGCACAAAAAGCCTACGAGTGGACGCTCGATTTCGGAACCATCGCGCAGCTTTGGCGGGGCGGCTGCATCATCCGCGCGCGCTTCCTGCAAAAGATCACCGACGCCTACACCCGCAATCCGGGCCTGAAGAACCTGATGCTAGACCCCTATTTCAAGGACGTACTGCATGAAGGGCAAAGCCGCTGGCGGCAGACCGTAACCATCGCCATACAGAACGGCATGCCCGTCCCGGCGTTCAGTTCCGCACTGGCTTATTTCGACGGCTACCGGAGCGCCCGGCTCCCCGCCAATTTGTTGCAGGCGCAGCGCGATTATTTTGGCGCTCATACTTACGAGCGGACCGATCAGCCACGAGGCAAGTTCTTTCATCTCGACTGGCCGACGCCCGATCGTCCTCAGATAGAGGTCTAAACGGAAGATTTCCGGCTTCTGTTTTCGATTCGGGAGCCCTGGAGCAGCCGATACGACCAGCACAACCGACGTGCCATCCGACGGGTTAATGCTGAAATCAAACGGCTGACCGACCCGTCGGCTGACCCTGGTTCGATGGTTCTACAGCATTTTACAGTTTGGGTTAGCAGCCTCCTGGCTTGTAGTAGGTGGGGAATCCTTTCCCGACATAGCGGGCCGATAAATGGCTTGGTCGGCAAAGGATTGTCGATCTGCGGCTCAAAGTCGCCCGTACGCGCGCGTTCCGCATGGAAGATAATTGAGTTACGGCTCGAGAGCATCTTGAATTCGGTTAGCCGCATTCTGCGCGGCTTCTATAACCTTCGCCGGGTTTACGCCGAGTATTTTCCCGTTATTCTTCAGCACTTGCCCTCCCACGAAGACCCATTCCACATTTCGAGGTTGGCCGTTGAACACGATTTGGCTAACCCAATCCCCACGTGGGGCAAAATTGAATTTCTCCGGATCTAGGATGATCAAGTCGGCCTGTTTGCCAGGCGTCAACGAGCCCACACGGTCGGACATATCGAGCAGCTTCGCCCCGTCCACGGTGGCCATGCGCAATGCGTCCGAGACCGTTGGATACACGTCGGGTCGAAGCGTCCTGGCGCGCTGCAGTCCTACCGCCGCCCGCATGTTATTGAACATGTCACTGGTGTCGTTCGTTCCCCCGTCCAGGCCGAGACCTACCTGAACGCCGGCTTGCTTTAGCTCCGGAAGGCGAATCACACCCGATGCCAAGCGCATATTACTGATCGGGTTGTGGAGAACGCGCACGTCCTGGGCTGCGAGTATCCCGATTTCCTCGTCGGTGAGGTGGATTGCGTGTGCACCCAGGAGATCCGGGCCGAGGGCGCCCGACTCCGCGAGTACGTCGAACATGTTTTCGTCGCGGTTCTCGATATTTTCCAACAGGTGAACATGGTGTTTTACGCCCAATTCCTTGGCCAGCTTCGCCATCGCTTTAACGTCGTCACGTGATGCCTCAGCCGGGTGGGATGCAACCTGAAAACTCGCCTTGGGATTGGGATCGATCAGGGTCTGCTTGACCAGCTTCATATGGGCGATAACGCCAGGGTCGTCGCGTCCGAAATACGCAAACACGAAACGCAGCCCTGATTCGGTCAGCGCCTGGAGTTCTCCCCGAACGAATTCCGGCGTAAAGGCGTGGGACCATTCGACGGTGGTGGTGACTCCGGTGTCGATCAGGTCCAGCGTACTCAGCCGTACGCCGGCATAGGCCTCCGAGCGCGATACGGTAATTTGCGGGTCGAACAAGGGAAGCACACAGGCATCCAGCCAACCCATGAGGTCCTGGTCTGTGCCGCAGCCCCGAATGAGCGACTGCCACAGATGATTGTGCACATCGACAAAGCCCGGCATGACGATCATCCCGGTGGCGTCCACGACACGCGCCCCGGTACTTCGCAGATGCTTGCCGACCGCCGCGATCTTGTCTTTTTCGATCAGAATATCGGCGTTCTCCACGATCCCCAAATCGCCCGCGCCAACCGAGGAATCCATGGTCAAGATGAGGGAGGCATTTCGAATCAGCGTTTTGGCGGATTCGGCCAAAGACACCGAACAGAAGAGGACTGCCCAAGCGATCAGGAAAAAGGCGATGATCGCCGGACGACAGAGGCGGACGTTTTCGATCATGAATCGATCTCCTGAGCAGAAAAGCGAATCGCGCCGTGATCAGGCTACGCTCGGAAAAAGCGATTGTCACGGTCCAAGCAGGTACTCTCGTCGCTCAGGCATCACTGCCACGACCGCAATCTGCATTGCGGCCCTGCGCGCAAACATACCCTTGGCTACCCTTCGGATATACCATTGTGAAGTTGATTCTCATCCTGGTTTTGTCCATGTCGTGCGGTTGCGCTCACCGGCAGTTCGTCACCCAACCCTATCCCCGATGGGGGCAGGAGGTATGGCTGTCCAGAAATGACCGCGACAGCCCGTTGCCGATGCGCGTCCAAATGCCGCCACGACCCGCGGTCGCTCCGGCCTGTATCCTGATCGTCCACGGCATGAACGAATACATCGGCCGCTACGACGAGATCGCCGCCTATTTTGCGAGGCGTTTCATCGTGGCGGGTTTCGATCTTTACGCTCACGGCTTGTCCAATCCGAGCCTGTTGGCCGCCGACCGGGCCATTACTGGCGGGGCTTCCGAGTTCGACGTCAGCGATGCCTATTTGGCGCAGGCGAGCTTGCGCAATCTGGAGCCGATGCGGCGAGACTTGGATCAAGTGCTGCGGCGCCTGATCGAGGTCTGCGATCAGCGCGGCAAACCGGGTCTTCCGATTTTTATCCTTTCCCACAGCCTGGGTTCATTGATCTCCGCGTCCTATCTGCTCGAACAAGCGCCGGAGGACGATTTACGATCCCGGATACAAGGCATCGTATTCCTAGGCCCCGCCTTTTCGGTGACCGAGGTTCCGGGCTGGCGAGGCTATTTTCAAACGCCTGTCGTCAAGCTGTCCTTTTACGCCGAGGAGCATTTCCTTCGTTCTCATGGCGAGCCGCTTCCGTTGTTGATCGCCAACCAGGCATTGGCGCTCGCTACCGTCCCTTTGCTGGACGGACTGTTCGAGGTGCTGTCATGGCCGGGCCTGCGGCATATCTTTTCCCCCACGACACCGGGCTGGGTGCCGGATTACTTGAGCGACTGGGAAGAGGAGAGGGCACGCCACCGCGCCGACGGCTATATCATCCGCCGCAGCATCCTGCGTTACGTAAAAGGGGTCGAAGGGGAGATCGTTCGTTTCAGGCGAGAGATGGCGGGGTTTGCCACCCCTTATTTCCTCGTTTATTCCGCCGGCGATCCGATCACGCCGGCCTGGGGCAGTCACGATTTTGCCGGCAAGACCTTCGATAAGCACCCGGATAACCAAATCCTGCCGCTCATCGATAAGGTTCACCACGAACAGCTGTTTTCCGCGCCGCCATTGCGTCACGAACTGCTCAGGAAAATCGAGGGATGGCTGGACCGCCGTCTTAGCTCCATAAACCAAGTTGCCGCCGAGAGAGCGAATAATGCGCGATGATCCCATGAGCGTGTTAAAGAGGCGACTTAGGCCGCCCCGCCTATGTCCGATTTGAAAACGCCGGCTCGCCGCGCAGCGATTTGTTCCCGTAGCGCCCGCTGTCGAATACGGTCTATCGGGAAATTCCACATGATCGGCAGCCCCGACACGATGATCAGGCACGGCAGCCAGCCGTAAATCACCAATAGCCATTTTTTCGCTTCGGGAGCTTGAGCGGGGGCGGACGGCTCGAAACCGAAGGCGGCGGGGAGGGCGGTGCCCAAGAGAACCCCCAGGGCGACGGCCAGTTTGATGGCTATGCCCCATACCGCGAAAAAGAGGCCCGTCCGTTGCCGGCCCGACGCGACGATGTCGTGATCGACCACATCGGCAGCGATAGAGTTCGCCAACATGAAAATCGAAGCCAGGCTTGCGCCTCTCAATATGATCAAGGTCACATAGAGCACCGTATCGCCCCGGTCGACCCAGGGAAACCCCACGCTCCACAATCCGATCCAAAACGCGGCGAGAATGATCGCCCGATGCTTGCCGATGCGATTCGCGATACTCATCCAAACCGGCACCATGGCAAGCGAGACGAGGTTTTCGGCGAGAATCATCGTGGCGAAGATGTCGGGGCGGCCGACCACATGGGTCAATACCAGTCGATGCAGCGTGGCTTGAATTAGGACCGCCGTACCCAGCAGCAGCAAGGTAATCAAGGTCCGCATGAAAGCCTGATTGCGCAATACCAGCCGGAGCCCCGCCCAACCGCCGAGGCGTTCGCCCGCCAGTTCCTCGGACGGAAATTCCGGCACTTTGGACAGCGCTACGGTTACCAGCGGCGGCAAACTGACAACGATGATGATGGCGATGACCCGGAGCTGATCGCGGTTTTCCACGTACCCCAGATAATCCAAGACGGACAGCACGCCTAGGAACAATATCTGGCCCAGCGCGCCTAATCCTTCGCGCCAAGCCGCTACATTCGTACGCTCGGTGTAGTCCGTCGAGAGTTCGGCGCCCCATGCCTTGTGGGGCAGATCCACGAGGGTGAAGGCGAAGAAGAGCAGGCTCGCCCAGACAAACAGATAGAGCAGCGAAACCTTGCCGGCCGGTGCGAAGACCATCCAGGCGGACAGCATCAGGAGTGGCGTCCCGATGGCAATCCAGGGTTTGCGGCGGCCCCATCGTGTCTTGAGGCGGTCGCTCAAAATTCCGATGAGGGGATCGCTGACCATATCCAGCGCCCTCGACGCGGCGATCGCCACGCCTACCCCGGCGAGCGGCAAGGCCATGTCGTCGGCATAAAAGGCGGGAACGAAGAGCGCCACCGGCAAGGTCGCCACCGCATGCGTGAGATGCGGCGACGCATAGTACAGCATGATCTTGTGGTGAAGCGGCGGTCTGTCCATGATATTGCGGAAAGACAATAATCCCGGAGTCTACCCGCCTTGCTGACGATTTCAATGCTGGAAAGCGGTCCGGTTTCCAGTGGTCTCTTTAAACCGGGCGGCCGCATTTCATTCGTATGCCGGCACCGCCCGAAAAATCGACGGTGCGCTTCGCCGATCATGCCCAGGAGGAAGTTTTGCGGATTATCGTGATCAGCGATGCCTGGCATCCTCAAATCAACGGCGTCGTCACGACCTTGACGAATACCCGTCGCGCGCTGGAAAAGTCGGGACACACGGTCGAAATCATCACGCCCGATCGGTTTCGAACCTGGCCGTGTCCCGGTTACCCTGCTGTGGGGCTGTCCTTCCTGTGCGGCCCCCGTCTTCGGCCTCTGATCGAAGCCTTCAAGCCGGACGCGATGCATATAGCCACCGAAGGGCCGATCGGCTTCGCGGCTCGCCGTTACTGCCGCGCGAAAGGATTTCCGTATACAACGTCCTACCATAGTCATTTTCACGAATATCTGAAGCTCCGGGCCGGCATACCCTATTGCGTGAGCTGGACGTATCTCCGCTGGTTCCACAGCCGAAGCCATCGGGTCATGGTCGCAACGGAATCTCTCGCGAACGAGTTGGCCTCCAAAGGGTTTCGCAGGCTGGTGCGCTGGTCGCGGGGTGTCGACACAGAACTCTTTCAGCCCTGGGGAAAGGATTTTCTCGGGGACGAGCGCCCGATATTTCTGTACGCCGGCCGTGTCGCCATCGAAAAGAACATCGAGGCCTTTCTCCGCCTCGATCTGCCTGGCACCCGATACGTCGTCGGCGACGGGCCGCAACGAAAAGAGCTGGAAATGAAATATCCCGAGGTCCGCTTCGTGGGCTATCGGACCGGAGAGCAATTAGCCCGCTACATGGCGGCGGCGGACGTCCTGATATTTCCCAGCCGGACCGATACCTTCGGCTTGGTGATGCTGGAGGCGCTCGCCTGCGGCGTTCCGGTCGCGGCCTATCCGTTGCGGGGCACACGGGACGTGATCCGGGACGAGCGCGTGGGTGTCTTGGACAACGATCTCCGGCAGGCTGCCCTTACGGCCTTGTCGCTCGATCCGCAGGAGTGCCGGCGTTACGCGCAGGAATTTTCGTGGGACGCATGTTCCCGACAGTTCGTTGAAAACTTGGTCCCGATGGCGATGAGAGCCGATTGAATTCGGCGCGGCTACGAAGCCATCCCCCACTTTTCGCCGTTTTCAAAAACGCAACGGACTTTTTGTCTCCTTGAGCGAGACACTCGGCACCGTATGGGTCTAACTCATCATCCTAGAAACGGCAGTTGACCGCTTAGATGGAGTGGAAAAGCCTTGTGGATTCTGACCGTTCCACCTTCTACCGATTTCACCACTTGAGTGAAGTCGCTACGCACCCGATTGCACGGCTGGCGAGCCGTCTGGCGGTGTTGCTCCTCCTTGTGGGGGGCGGCCCCACGGTGTCGTCGCGCCTTGCCATCCAGCCCGCCAGCCGCACACTCGGACGCGTCCAACTGGCGTTTCTAGGATCATCGTTTGCGCATGACTGAGCCGCACAAGGCCTGAAGGGCGCAGTAGTTCGCCTGCAATCGATGACTGGCGAAACCGTCGCGGAACATCTGCACCGTTCATGGCTAGCTTTGGCGCACGCGGCTAAACGCATCGCGCCAGGCTGAGAGGCAAAGGATGTGTGAGTTATATCTCGCTTAACAGGAGGACAGGATATGACTACAAACGGCCAAAGGAACATCGCGTTTTCTCTCGGAGGGATAGGCGGCTCAAACGCCCATGGGGCCGGCTTCCTGCACGCCGCCCAAAAGGAAGGGAAAACCCCGACGCAGCTTTCCTGCACGTCCGGCATGATTTACTGGACCTGGCGCTGGCTGGAAGGGCACGACCTCGAACAGGAATTCAAGAACTCGGCCGATGATACCCGTTCGGAGATATGGCGCCAGCTGCCGCCATCCATGCTCCGATCGTGGCTGGCTTATCTGTATGGCGGCGAGGGCGTGTTCCGGCCGGCGATTCCGGAATATTTCACGCGCCTTTTCTCCCGATGGTATCGGACTCCCCCGGAACGGTGGTGCGATCTCTGGTTTCCCGCGCAACTCCTGGTGCCGACACGCTCCGAGGAGATTTATCGCCAAATCGCAGAGGCGTTCAACGCCAGCGATATCGCGATTTTCTTCAATAGCTTCAGCCCGCGTTTAGGGACCGAGCACCTTCACATGAACACCGCCGCGTGGGAGGCGTACCGCGCGGTCCAGCAGGAGCGCCGGGAAAAACGTCCAGACGATACGCACACGCAGGAGATGCGGAAGAGCGGTGATCTGCCGTCGGTCAAGGCGGAGAAAATCACGGCGGAGGCGGTTCGGGATGCGCTCTGGCTCAGTCTTTACGGATTTGAGCGCGATGGAAAGCCTCAAGAGCGCATCGACGGCGCCTATGCCCGCCAGTTCATTCTGTCGGAGTTGAGCGCCGCCCATGTGATCTATATCCCGCGGCCGCAGCGGTACCAATGGGTGGGCGAGTTGCCGGAAAGCTTTATCGAGGTTCAGGACCTGGAGACGGAGCTTTGGTTCAACGGCGCCTATGCCCAGCAACTCGCCCGCATCGAGTTGGTCAACCGTCTGTTGCGCAACGAACGACTGAAAGGCGCTCTGGAGGAGCAAGGCTTCCACGAGATCGAGCTCGTTCCCATCGAGATTCCGGTGCAGCGTGGCTTCTTCAACTACTTCATCGAGGACACGAGCGTCTTCTATCATGCCGTCGAGCAATCGGCTCTGGCCTTGCGGGATTAATCGGCTGCGATCAGGATGATTCTGACGCCTTCCTATCTCACGCTACCGCTTTGCATCGGGCAGCAGGAAAATCACCGTTCCTCGATACGCCGGATGTTTCCTGACTGCGGCCAAAGCGTCCGGATCGTACTGGCCGTGCTCGACGAGGCCGAGTTTGAAGGGCACAGACAGCCCTCGGGCGGATAGGCGCTCGAAATAGCGTCGGTGGTCTTTTATTGGTCCTGTGCCTTGGTACGCCTGGAACACGACCTCATCCACCACGCCTTGCAAGGCATTCAGATCCTCAAGCTTCCCCTGGCTTGCCCAATCCATCAGGCCCGTTACGCTCAGGCGATAGCGGGCCGGCAGACGGGCTCTGACCTGCCCGAGCAGTTCGCCGTAACGGTCGAGATTTCGGGTACGGGCATCGAAATCGATCTGGATTCCCCAGACCTGGTTACGTTTTGCCTCGAACGCGGCGAGATCGCGTTCCACCTGCCGTTGCAGCGGCTCCGGCCATTCCATGGCTTCGAGACGGTACACCAGAACGACGGGGTGAGGCGATGCGGATGGGGGAGGGAAGCCGCGGCGCTGGAAGAACGGATCTCCGCCGCGTACCAGAAGCTCGCCCTCGAACAGATAGAGTCTCCCAGCGTCGTCCAGTATCCGCGAGATATGCACGTTCGGATGCCAAGCCCAGTAGCCAAAAGTGGCGCGCGCGCTGCCGAACCACGACGCACAGCCGGCCAGAACGATTGCCGCCCAGGCGCGAAGCCGCCGCCTCACCAATAATATTTCTGCCCCGTGGCCCAAGGCGAATTCTTGTATTGGGTTTTCAGCCGCTTGAACCATGCCGCCCGTTGCGCTTTGGGAATGTCCTGATCGCCGCAATGGTTGTTGCCCGACGAAGCGAAGCAGGTAGTAGCCCGATGCAGGGCATAAGCCAGGTCTTCATCAGTTCGCACCAGGCCACGCCGTTCGATGGTTTCGCGGTAATAATCCATGCTGGTGTAGGTCTTCCCGCCGAAAGCATCCTCGGCCGGCGTGGCCGGCAGTCCGTAGTCGCCCGGTTCATGCCAGCGATGGAGATCGAAATCGACGGGATCTGCGTCGGCGATGACCGGAGCAGGGGCATTCCAATTCCAAGTGCGGAGAAAATCCCCCATGCAGTTAAGCCAGCGCCCCGAATCCGGCGTCTTTTGCAGGGCGGCGAGCAGTTCCCTGAACGCGGGACAGGTATAGCCTTCCTTCTCTCCCTCGGATGACAGCGGCGCCAACGTGTCTCCGGCCAATGCGAATTCGGTGGGCGGATAAGCCGCCAAGATCTGCTCGGCCGCCGTGAAGTTACGATGCCGCACCCACTGGCTGACCAGCCTGAAATAGGCGAGCGACTTGGTATGGGGCGGCAGATCATCCCGCTTCAGAAGGCTTTCCAGCAAGGCCGGCTCGACTTTGTGGATAAAGTAATCCTGAATTTCGGGGAGGGCGGCAGGGGAATCCTTGGCATAAACACCGTCCAATCGGCCGGTTTCGTTCCAGGTCAAGGCCAACAGCCATTGCGCCTGTATTTTTTGCCCCGGATGTTCAACGGTTTTCAGCGTTTCCAGCCAATGGCTTTCGGCTTCCGGAAATTGCCGCAGCGCCATTAGGGAAAGTCCCCGCAATACCCAGCGGCTGTAGGCCAGGTTCGAAGGCTTTGCCGCGATGCGCTCGGATGCGGTCTGCCGGATCAGCTCCGAATAATTCTTTTCCATCCAAAATGCATGCGCCAAGGAGAGATAGGACCAGAGCGGTTCGAGCCCGGCGTTGGCGAAGTCGCCCCGATGCGCCGCGAGCATTTCGACATCCACCGGAGGCACCGACGGCTCGCCTTCGTTCTGCGGCCGCCAGGAGGCAAGCGTGCCGAGACTTGCAAGAACCGGCGAAGGCCAGAGGGCATCAACGATGTTCCCCGCCGGATCGGCCTTGCGTTCGGTTTCGTCGATGAAATCCAGGACGGTTTCGCTCGTCGTGCCGTTACCCATCGTCGCCAGCCAGGCTTGATAATCCGCTGCCAGCGCCGCGTTGTCCGCCGCCAGCCAATGAATTTTCCGAAACAAGCCCTTGGCGGAGTCGGCATATCGCCCTTCTGGATACGCCTTCAGGTAATCGCCGAACGCGGATGCCGCCCGGTCCAGAAAGGCTTTGTCGATATTCTCGGCACTCGGCTCGCTCCACAGATCGAATCGGATTTGCGCCTGATTCAAGGCCACCCGCCCCAACATGTAAAACGACGTTTCCCGCACCCAATCCGGCGCATCGGCCGAGAGGGCTTTGAACTGGGCCAGCGACGGCTCGTATCGGCCAGCGTAGAAGCTCGCCGCCGCTTCGAGATAATGGGCATAGGGCTTGGCCGCCTCCGATACCGGAAGCGGCTGATGACCTTCCATCGCTTTCTCGCACAAGCCTGCAAATCGCAAGCGCTCCTGAGCCAGCAGCATCCCGTCCTGGCCGGGCAGGGTAGCGTTCTTGAGCTCCTTGAGAAACGCCTCGACGGCTTGAACATTGTCGGTCAGGCAGCGCCCATAACCGCTCGCTTCCATGCGCTGCAAAGCACTCGCAACGCTATCGCCGCCGACACCGAGGTCGGCCGCTAGGGAAGTCACGGTGTTTTCAGATTCCGCCGCGGCGGGATTCGCCGGCTCCATGAGCTCGCCGTAATGAAACGGCATGGCCTTCGGCCGGTAATGAACCACGCCCTGATCTTCGAGCAACAACCCCAGGTTACCGCGGCTATCGTTGTCGGGCGCAAGAAAATAGGCATTGGGAAACTCGCCGCACCAGAAATCGCACCCATCGCCCGATGCCAGCGCGACGGCGGAAGCGAAAGAGAGTGGAAAAATCAGAAATTTAGCTGACAGCTTCATTCGGCTCATCCTCGAATGACCAGAACGAAACTTCCCCCTAAAATCGCCGCTGTGGCGGGTTGGCTCGTTTTTCATTCTTATTCTCAGGGTTGGGTTTATCGATATTGAAACTTCTATCGACAAATTCTAGGTAAGCCTTCGAAATCTACATACTTTGCGAGCACGGTAGGGCGGGTTAGGCGGCAGCCGTAACCCGCCGTGTATGCCGCGGAAATGCCGATTACGCGAGTGCGCAAATCCTCCCTCTTGGCTAAGACTCCAAAACGGATCGGCATTTAGGTTCCGGATCGAATCGCCTCCAACGATCTCGCCCCGACTCCCAGATCTCGCCACTTCGTCGGATGGCAGGTAAACAGCAGAATCTGGTGCCGCGTCGCGGCATCGAACAGCACGCGTTTCATCTGCGCGAGTCGCTCCTCGTCACTGTGGACGAGAGCGTCGTCGAGGATGATGAGGGTGGGGCGGCCGGCGTCGCGCAATAGCCCTGCATAGGCGAGCCGGCTGATGATGCCCATCTGTTCGCGCGCGCCGAAGCTCAAGTCCTCGAAGTCGCCAAGTTCCGATCCGTTCGATCCGACGCGCGTCAGCGAGCCGGGCGAGAGGTTTTCGTCGATGTCGAGGCAGGCGGCTGGGAACAGGAGCTGGAGATAGCGGTTGAGGTGTTTTTGCAGTGGGGCCTGAAGCCTCTGGGTCAAGGCGTGGCGCTTGTCGCGCAGCAGTTTCAGCAGGTGGTCCAGCGCGTCGGCGCGGCGGTGCAGTTCTTCGACCCTGCGCTGGATCTGCGCGTGGTCGCGGGCGAGTTCCGCGCGGCGCTCTTCCAGCCCTTGGGCGCCGGTCGTCTGAAGCTCGACTTGTAGGCTCATCAACTGGTCGCGGCGCTCGTTGAAGCGCTTTTCGAGCTGCTCGGCGCTGAGGCGGAAACGCTCGATATCCTGTTTCAGAATATCGGGGCGTACTTCGGCCAATTGCCGAGTCAATACCTCGATACGGGCGACCAGAGTGGATTGCTCGGCACGGGCGTCGACCAGGTCCCGGTTTGCCGCCGCCACGCGGTCGGGCCGCTGCGGATCGTCTACTACGGCGCGCGCGGCTGCGAGTTCGCGCGTCGCGGTTTCGAACGCCGTCTGCTCTTTGCCGGCGGCGAGCCGCGCTTCGTGCAGGCTGTCGTTGATCCGCGCGAGCGATTGCCGGCCGGATTCCTCGGCGGTTTCCGCCTCGGCGACGGAGGGGAGTTTGGCCGCCTGCGGGGTTTCGGGCGAAAGCTGGCTCATGGCTTTTTCGATTTCTTGGACGCGCGCTTGCTGGACGGCCAATTCGGTCCGAAGCGGCTCGATACCCTGTGGGGCGAGTGCTTTCAGTGTGGCGTCGGCCGTTTTGATGTCGGCAAGCTGTCGAGTGTGGGTGTGATAACGCGCTTCGGCGGCTTCCAGCGAGGGCAAGCCGAGCCGCTGCAGCAGGGTTTCGTGTCTATCGGCGAGTTCTTTCGCTTCGGCGCGAAGCTGGGACAGGTCGGAGCCGCCGGGCGCGATTTCGAGTTGGCCCAGCCCCGGCAGCGTGAGGGGGGTCGTTTCGAGCAGCAGTCTTTCGCCCTTGCCGGTGACCGATTCGGCGCCGATTCCGATGCTACGGCCGTCTTCGATCGCGAAGCGCAGCCGTGTCGCAGCCGTGTCGAGCCGGATTTGCGTTTCGCGAATCTGCCGGTGTTGATCCCGCAGCAACTCGAGATCTTTAAGCTTGATCTCGGTGACGGCGGCTTGCCGTTTCAATTCCACCAAGGCGGCCTGCTCCGTCTCGGCTCTTGCGAGTGCCTCGGCGGCGTTTTTCAGCTTCAGCCGGCCGGCGTCAAGCTCCCGTGTCAGGCTGAGCCGGGTATCCGCCTGACGGGCAAGGCGCAGCGTCTCGCGAGCCGCCTCGTGGCGCTGTTCCGCTTCGGCACGCTTCGACTGCCATTCCTCGACGAGCGCGGTTGCTCCTTCCAGCCTTTGCCGGATGGATTCGCGTTCTGCCTCGCGTGTTTCGAGCTCCTTCTCCTGCCGCCCAAAGGTTTCCAGTTGACCGTGCAGCAGCCTGATCCGCTCGTCGACCTGGGTCGCGCGCAATTTCTCGGTGGCTAAGGTTTCTTCGACGCGCCCGATAGCCTCCAGCTTTTCGGCCGCGGCTCGTTCCTGTTCGCGAAAGCCGATCCAGGGCTTTTCGGCTTCGTCGGCGGCGTGTTCGCGGCGCAGGGCAGCGAGCGTATCGACTTTCTGGCGATAAGCGGCGATTTCCGAGTCGAGTTCCCGGATGGCGTTCGTCAGTGCAGCCTCCTGATCGAGCGCCTCGGCATACGCTCCCCGCGGCTTGCCCGCCGAAGGAGTCAGCAACTCGTTGCGGGCGGCTTCGACCGTCGCCAGAACCGAATCGCCGCCGCTGCTGGCTATCTCTCCCAGCGATGCGTTCAGAGCAGTACGAAGGTGGTCTATCGCATGCGTCACCGAGTCCCGAATGTCGTGCCCGGCTCCCTGCTGGATCCACAACAACCCAGGAATGCCCCAGTGCTCGGAACCGCTGGCGCCCCGGCCGGCGTAGCGAAAACCCAGGAGTTCCGCGAGATGGTCTTCGGCCTCGGCACTGTCCAGCCGCTGCGTGCCGATCTGCAGCTCGCAGCGCTTCTTGCCGAGAAAACTCTTGAGGAGCCTGTAATGAGTATCCCCGATGGCGAACTCCAGTTCGACGGTGGGGGATGCCGATGTATCGCCCCAGGGGCGCAGATCGTCGACGCTGCCGGAACGATGCCGTTCAAAGAACGCAGCGCGGATGGCCGAGACGATCGTGCTCTTGCCGGCTTCGTTCGGTCCGGTGAACAAATTTAGCCCCGGTTCGAGGTCCTTGATCTCGATCGGTTGCCGGAACTTCTTGAACTGTTCGATACGGATGCGGGAAAGTCTCACAAGGAACCTCCGGCTTTCGCGTGCTGAGCATCGAGAATGCCCGCCAGCAGGGCCAGCGCTTCCCGTGCGACTTCCGCGTCCGCTCCGTCCTGGCTTGCGCGAAGCTCGGCGATGACTTCGCCCAGATAGCCGTCCGCTTTCAAGGCGTCGATGTCCTCCGCGGTCGGTTCGAGACGTAAAGCGGACAAATCGGCCAAGAGGCTCCGGGCTTTGCCGCGGGCCTGCTCGATAGCCGCGCAAAGACGCCGGTATCCGTCGAGATCGGTTTGTCCGGACAGTTCAAGCTGCACGACGTCCGCCGGTCCGAAAGCCGAAATTTTCGGCAACGCTAGCTCGACATCGCTCGGCACCCGAAGCGCTAGCGCTTCCGAATGCCAGCGGTATTGGCCAGTCGCGACCGGCGTCACCGCCGGCACTGCACGCGGTTCCGACAGTTCGACCAGCAGCGCCCGGCCGGATTCGTTGGATCTGAAGCGATCGGTTTCCGGCGTGCCGCTGTACCAGGTGCGCGGATCGATCTGTTTCGTGCCGTGCCAGTCTCCGAGCGCGAGGTAATCGAGGCGCGCTTGCCCGGCACGTTCGGCGGCGATCGGGTTGGGCGAATCGATATCTTCCGCGAGAATGCCCTGAACGCTGCCGTGGGCCAGCCCGATCCTCAGCATTCCGGCAGGCGTCTCGGCCCCGGCGAACCATTCGGTCAGGTCGGTATGGGTATGGCGCTGGGTCAGCGGCGCGGGCAGCACGGCGACACCGATCGATTCAAGCAGCACCGGCTCCGGCTGAAGGCAGACGGTCAGATTTGCGGGAATGGCCTTGAGGCGGAGCGCGCGGGTCCAGACGGATTCGGCGAGCGCCGAATCGTGGTTCCCCGGAAGCAAGATCCACGGCCCTTCGAAACCCGCCATCGAATGGAAGAGCCGGTGGATGGTCTTGTCTGCGACGCCCTGCGCATCGAAAACATCCCCCGCGACCAGCATGAGGTCGACTCGGTTTTCGCTTGCAAGCTTCGCGAGCCGCTCGACGGCCTTGAATCGAGCTTCCGCGAGAAGAGCGGCATCGTCGGGCTCGAACTGTCCGAACAGCTTGCCGATCTGCCAGTCGGCGGTGTGCAGTAGCTTGATCAAACGGGTGTCCCCGGTTGTAAAGGGTTATTGACGATCGACGAATAGTTTAACGTGAATAACCGATTGACAAGCTCGGTTATCTTCAAGTAAAAACCTCACAAAACACATGGAATTAAAAAGCCTGGGCAAGGACCGCCGGCGAGCGACGGCGCACACTCTTGGGAAACGAATCGCGCCGAACCATGCGTCAACGATGCTTGAGCCATGCCCGCGGGCGCTCGAGCGTCTGATCAGGCCGCTCATTTCCGCAATCCGTCGATCCACACGAACAAAAATATCAGGGGGAGTGGATGGTGAATTCCGAAAGCTTTTACGATGTCATGCGCCGGCAGGGCATCAGTCGCCGCAGTTTTCTGAAATACTGCGGGCTGACCGCGTCGGCTCTGGCCCTGGGGCCGCAGTTCGTCGGCCAGATCGTCCACGCGATGGAAAACAAGCCGCGCACGCCGGTCCTGTGGCTACACGGCCTGGAATGCACCTGCTGTTCCGAATCCTTCATCCGCTCGGCGCATCCGCTGGCCAAGGACGTGGTGCTGTCGATGCTCTCGCTGGACTACGACGACACGCTGATGGTATCCGCCGGCCATCAGGCCGAGGCGATACTCGAAGAGACCATCCGCAAGTACAAGGGCCGCTACATCCTCGCGGTGGAGGGGAATCCGCCGCTGAACGAGGACGGCATGTTCTGCATCATCGGCGGCAAGCCTTTCGTCGAGCAGTTGCGTTACGCCGCCAAGGATTGCCTCGCGGTGATCGCCTGGGGCTCCTGCGCCTCCTGGGGCTGCGTCCAGGCCGCCAAGCCGAATCCCACCCAGGCCACTCCGGTGCACAAGGTGATCACCGACAAACCGGTGATCAAGGTGCCGGGCTGTCCGCCCATCGCCGAGGTCATGACCGCCGTCGTCACCTACATGCTGACCTTCGACAAACTCCCGGACCTGGACGCCCAGGGACGTCCCAAGATGTTCTACGGTCAGCGCATCCACGACAAATGCTATCGGCGCCCGCACTTCGACGCCGGACAGTTCGTCGAGACCTGGGACGACGAGGCCGCGCGCAAGGGTTACTGTCTCTACAAAATGGGCTGCAAGGGACCGACCACGTACAACGCCTGCTCCACGGTGCGCTGGAACGGCGGCGTGTCGTTCCCGATCCAGTCGGGCCACGGCTGCATCGGCTGTTCCGAGGACGGGTTCTGGGACAAAGGGCCTTTCTACCACCGCGTGACCGGTTTGAACGCCTTCGGCATCGAGTCGAATGCCGACACCGTGGGGTTGATCGCGGCCGGTGCGGTCGGTACGGCGATCGCGGGCCACGCCGCCGTCTCCGTCGGCAAGCACGTGAAAGGCAAAGAATCCGAAAACGATAAGAACGAGCGAGAACACGTATGACGGTCACTCAAACGCCGAACGGCTTCAAGCTGGACGACAGCGGCAAGCGCATCGTCGTCGATCCGGTCACCCGTATCGAAGGTCATATGCGCTGCGAGGTCAACCTGGACGAAAACAACGTGATCCGCAACGCGGTGTCCAGCGGCACCATGTGGCGCGGCCTGGAAGTAATCCTGAAGGGCAGGGACCCGCGCGACGCCTGGGCCTTCACCGAGCGGATCTGCGGCGTCTGCACCGGCACCCATGCACTGACGTCGGTGCGCGCGGTCGAGGATGCCCTGGGAATCAGCATTCCGGAGAACGCCAACTCGATCCGCAACATCATGCAGCTAACCCTGCAGGTTCACGACCATCTGGTGCATTTCTACCATTTGCACGCGCTGGACTGGGTGGACGTGGTCAGCGCGCTGAAAGCCGACCCGAAGGCAACTTCGGAACTCGCGCAGAGCATTTCGCCGTGGGCGAAGTCCTCGCCGGGGTATTTCCACGATATCGCCACGCGGCTGAAGAAGTTCGTCGAGAGCGGCCAGCTCGGACCGTTCGCGAACGGCTATTGGGGCAATCCGGCCTACAAACTGCCGCCGGAAGCCAATTTGATGGCCGTTGCGCATTACCTCGAAGCGCTCGATTTCCAGAAGGAAATCGTCAAGATTCACACCGTTTACGGCGGCAAGAACCCGCATCCGAACTGGCTGGTGGGCGGCGTGCCGTGCGCGATCAACGTGGACGACATCGGGGCGGTCGGCGGGATCAACATGGAACGTTTGAACCTGGTCTCGTCCATCATCGACCAGGCCATCGAGTTCATCGAGCAGGTTTACCTACCCGATTTGCAGGCCATCGCGTCCTTCTACAAGGATTGGCTCTACGGCGGCGGCCTGTCGTCGACCAATGTGCTAGCCTACGGCGATATCCCGGAAAAGGCCAACGACCCATCCGCCGACAATCTGCGCTTGCCGCGCGGAGCCATCATCAACGGCAATCTGAAGGAAATTCACGAGGTCGATCTGAGAGATCCGGCCCAGATCCAGGAGTTCGTGACGCATTCCTGGTATCGCTATCCGGACGACGAAATCGGTCTGCATCCCTTCGACGGCGTGACTGAACCGAACTTCGTGCTCGGTCGCAACACCAAGGGCACCCGCACCAACATCGAAAACCTGGACGAGAGTGCCAAATACTCGTGGATCAAGGCGCCGCGCTGGCGCGGCCACGCCATGGAGGTCGGCCCGTTGGCCCGCTATATCGTCGGCTACGCAAAGGGAATGCCGGAAATCAAGGAACCGGTCGACAAGTTGCTGCGCGACCTCGGTCTGCCGCTGGACGCGTTGTTCTCGACCCTGGGCCGTACCGCCGCGCGAGGACTGGAAGCTCAGTATTGCGCAAGGCTGATGCGGCACTTCCAGGACAAACTGGTGAGGAACATCAAGGCCGGTGACCTGAGCACCGCCAACGTTGCCAAATGGGAGCCGAAAACCTGGCCCGCCGAGGCCCGTGGCGTCGGCACCACCGAGGCGCCGCGCGGGGCCTTGGGACATTGGGTGAAAGTCAAAGACGGGAAGATCGAAAATTATCAGTGCATCGTGCCGACCACCTGGAACGGTTCCCCGCGCGATCCGGCCGGCAATATCGGCGCATTCGAAGCCGCGTTGATGAACACACAGGTCGAAAAGGCGGAAGAACCCCTGGAAATCCTGCGTACCCTGCACAGTTTCGATCCCTGTCTGGCTTGTTCGACCCATGTCATGGACCGGGACGGGCAGGAACTGACACGAATCCGTGTTCGATAGCGTACGAGGTATCCCATGCGTTTCAAACAACAAAGCTTTCTATTGCTGATATTGTCCATCTGCGCCGGTCAGGCCGTCGCCCATACCGGTTTTCACCCGGTGGAAGGATTCGCGAGCGGTTTCGTTCATCCCTTGCTCGGCGCCGATCATCTTGCGGCGATGGTGTGCGTGGGCGTGTGGGCCGCGCTGGTGACCACCGAGCCGGGGCGGTTGTGGCGATTGCCCGCGGCGTTCATGGCGGCCATGGTTCTGGGCGGTGCGCTGGGAGCATTCGGGGTGGTGATCGCCGGGGCGGAGCCTGCCATTGCCGCATCGGTCCTGGCGCTGGGGCTGTTGCTTTTGGGTAAGGTTCGGCTTTCCAGAGTGCTCGCGGGTTTTATCGTCGGCCTTTTCGCCTTGGCCCATGGCTATGCCCACGGCTTCGAAATGGCTCAAGGCGCCGCATTCTCGACTTATGCAGCCGGATTCGTGATCGCCACGGGCTTGCTGCATCTCCTCGGCATCGTGCTGGGCCGTTGCCTGCTCCAGGTGCCGGGCATGTATCGCGTCGCCGGCGGGGCCGCCAGCGCGTTCGGAGTCGCTCTGCTCGTTCAGGCCTGGTGAGGGGGCTACCATGTCCGCTATCGATTCAGTGCAGAACCCGGTTTATGTCTACGAACGGCCGGTGCGCCTGTGGCACTGGGTAAACGCGCTGGCCCTGGTGGTGCTCGCCGTTACCGGTTACTTGATCGCTTCGCCCTTGGTCGCTCCGGATGGCGAAGCCAGCGAGCACTATCTGATGGGCTATGTGCGCTTCGTGCATTTCGCGGCCGGTTACGTACTGGCGGTCGGTTTCATCGGCCGCGTCTACTGGGCGCTGGTCGGCAACCAGTATGCGCGCGAGCTGTTCGTGCAGGCGATACACCGCGCCGAATGGTGGGACGGCCTCTGGCATGAAATCAAATGGTATCTGTTCCTGGTGCCGGAACCGCGCAAGCACGCGGGCCACAATCCTCTCGCCAACATGGCTATGTTCGTGTTCTACGTGCTTGGCGCGCTGTTCATGATCGTGACCGGTTTCGCGCTGTACGGCGAAGGCTTGGGGCAGGGGAGCTGGGCCAGCCGCTGGTTCGGCTGGGTGATTCCGCTGTTCGGCCAGAGCCAGGACGTTCATACCTGGCATCATGTGGGCATGTGGTACCTGGTCGTGTTCGCCTTGATCCACGTCTATGTCGTCATCCGCGAACAACGGCTGTCGCGGCAATCCATGACCGGCACGATGATCGACGGCTGGCGCAATTTCCGGGATGATAGGCCATGAACCGGATTCTGATTCTCGGCATCGGCAATGTACTGTGGGCCGACGAGGGATTCGGGGTGCGTGTCGTGCAGGCGCTGCAACGAAACTACGACTTTCCCGAATCGGTGCGGCTGATGGACGGCGGCACCCAGGGATTGGCCTTGCTGCCCTACGTGCAGGAAGCCGATACGCTGATCATCGCCGATGCCGTGGATTTCAAATGCGATCCGGGGACGCTGGTGGAATTGCGCGATGCAGAGGTGCCGGCTTATTTGGGAGCGAAGAAGATGAGCCTGCATCAGGTCTCCTTTCAGGAGGTGCTGGCCTTGGGCGAACTGCTCGGCCATTCGCCGCAACGTTTATACCTGGTCGGCGTTCAGCCTTGCGTGCTGGAGGATTACGGCGGCAGTCTCAGCGAGCCGGTCAAGGCCATGCTGGAACCGGCGATGGCCCGCATCCTCCTGTATCTGGCCGAACTCGACATCGTTGTCGAGAAACGGACGCAGGCGGGGCCGGATTCCGATCCCTTAGGCATGGCGGCCTACGAGGCCCGGCGTCCATCGGCAGGGGAGGCCTGTCGAGTCGGAGATGAACGCTTTCTGGCACTGCGGAGCGACTGAGATGTGTATAGGCGTTCCGATGCAAGTCGTTCGAGCGGAACCGTTTCAGGCGTGGTGCAAGGGTGCCGATGGCGAGGCGATGGTCGACATGCGTCTGGTTGGATCGCAGCCGGAGGGTACCTGGGTATTGGTGTTTCTTGGCGCGGCCAGAGAGGTTCTCGAACCCGAGCGCGCCGCGCAAATACAGGCCGCGTTGGCGGGACTCCGCGACGCCATGGCCGGCCATTATGACCCGGCCGCGGCCTTCGCCGACCTGGTGGACCGGGAGCCTCAGCTACCCGACTTCTTGCGGGAGCCGACATGACCCTGGCGGAAATGTTCGATCGGCTTTCGGGCAGCCCGGCCATTAACTTGGTGGATAGAGAGGGCCTGGCCGAGTTCGCCGCGGCGCATCCGCAATGCCTGGTCGGTTTTTTCAACGACCCCAAAGCCCATCCGGAGAACGCCGATCTCGCCGTTGTTCTTCCGGAACTGCTGCGCGCGTTTCCGTCGCTGCGAGCGGCGGTCTTGAAACCAGAGGCCGTCGTATCCGTGGCCCGGGACTACGGCGTTGCGGTCTATCCCGCGCTGGTATTCTTGAACGACGGCCAGACATCCAAGATCATGGCACGCATACAAGCCTGGACCGATTATCACAGTCAGATCCAGCAATGGCTGGACAGGGAGGGTTAATGACCATGCTCGAACAGCACAGCCCGGTGGCCACCGAGAACGCCGCGCCGGTCACGCCTTTTGACGATCCCGAATGCGGCTATCTCGCGATGCCGCAAGGCATGCACAGCTTTTCGATGCCGCTGCCGGGGGAGATTCCCGCCAGCCAGGCCGGCATCGCCGTCGTGCGCCGATTGGCCGAGTGCTTGTCCGCCGAGTTGAACGGTATCGATTCGGACCGCATCGATCTCGATTCGTACGACGAAGAAACCCGCCGTTTTCTCGACCAGGTGTTGGGCGACGGGGAGGTCAGCGCCTTGATCGACGCTGACGATGTGCGCTGGGCGATACGCGAGTCGGTGTTCATCGGGGTTTGGCGGCTGCGCGAATTCCGCGCCGGAGGAACCGTTCGGGACTATCTCGAAGTCGGCTCGGTTCCGTCGGTGTTGCGGCATGCCGGAACGTACACGGCCGGCGTCGAACGGCCGCGGTCTTTCCCGGACGGCCTCATGAACGCGCCTTCGCTATTGACGGAGCTGTTCGCCAAATCGGTCGCCTTCCAGGAAGGACAAAGCGAGGTCATAAATCTGTCGCTGCTGCCGATGACCGAAAACGACCTGGCTTATCTGGTCGAAGTGCTGGGACTGGCCGGCGTGTCCATATTGTCCAAGGGTTACGGCGACTGCCGCATCCGTCTGACGGGCCTGCCCAATGTGTGGTGGGTCCAGTATTTCAATGTTAGCGACCAAATGATCCTGAATACCCTGGAAATCACCCCGATTCCGCAAGCGGCACAGGCGACCCAGGAGGATTTCGAGGATTCGCTGCAGCGGATCGAGGAACTGCTGGCGATGCTGAAGGATAGCTGATCGTGGCCGAGGCAACTCGCTTCGAATGTCGCGTCTGCTGGCACGTCTACGATCCGGACGAGGGCGATGTGCAGGCGCAGATTCCGCCCGGCACCGCCTTTTCCGAACTGCCGGAAAACTGGTGCTGTCCCCGTTGCGACGGGGCGAAATCGGGCTTTCTGCCGTGCTCGGAGGTTTAGCGGATTTTACCGTGCGGCGCCGGGATTCTCGTAGGTCGGCAATCCTTTGCCGACGAATACCCGCTTGCCGACCTGCTGCGTCGGGAAAGGATTCCCGACCTACGACTGTTCGGGAGATCAGCGCTGATACGGTCGTTTTTATTGATAGCCGAACCGTCGCGCGGTCGTGATTCACCGTTGCTCTAGGGTGGCCGTTGAGCACTAACATCGGCACCGCGGAACTGCTGATTCGCTGCGGCATTTCCTCCGAAACGATCGTGTCCGTGAGCATCACGCCGAGGCCGCTCCTTCCGGTCGAGCGCCTGGCGCTGGGCAAACCGCCGGAAGCGGTGCCCACGCTCTTCGGGCGGCTGTTTTCCCTCTGCCCGAAGGCGCACGCCAAGGCCGCGGCTAGGGCGCTGGAAGATGCGCTGGATATTTCCGTATCGCCGAATCTGGAGCGGCTTAGGGACTTGCAGACCACGGTGGAGCGGGTTCGCGAACTGAGTCTGAATCTGCTGTTGGCGTCCGACGGACGAATTTCCCCTTGGCCGCCCCGTTTGATCACCCTGTGTCGGCGTTTGATCGCGGCACTCGGAGGCGATGCCGTGCACTGGCCGGCAGCGCCTTTCGAACCGAATGCCGCTGAATTACGTGTCGGGGCGACCGAGCTCGAGGCTCTAGTGAGTCATTTGCTGGGCGGTCTGTGGCATACGCCGCAGCCAGACCTGGAAGCGGTCCGGCATTGGCTGGAGCACGATACATGCGCGGCAGTGGCGTGGATGCGACCCGCATTACAGCCCGGCTGGCCCGATTTCGGCCGCTGTTCCGTGAAAGGGCTTCCGATGTTCACCGACGCGATGCTGGAAGCAGCGTTGGGGCCGGGAGTGGCGCGCGTGAATTCCGACTCCCCCGAATGGACCGGCGAGCCGCGCGAGACCGGCTGCCTGGTCCGCCAAAGTTCCGATCGGCTGGTACGGGAAGCCTCCTCGGTTTACGGGAACGGCTTGTTCACCCGCATGCTCGCGAGGATCGTCGAACTGAAATGCCTGGCGAGGACGCTGATCCGGGATATCGAACATCTCGGTCCGATCGGCTCCGACCCGTCGCCGCTACGTAGCCACGGCACGGGCGTGGCGCAGACGGAAGCGGCACGCGGCCGGCTGATGCACCGCGTCGAGGTAGCCGGCGGTCTCGTCCGCGGCTATCGCATCCTGGCGCCCACGGAGTGGAATTTTCATCCGCGCGGCCTGGTGTATCGGGCGCTACTGGGCACGACGGTCGGCGATGCGGATTCGGCCGGGGCTCGGATCGATGCTTTTCTGCATGTCGTCGATCCTTGCGTCGATTATCGATTGATTCTGGAACGGGCCGAGCACCCCGCGCCGCCCGCGGAGGGATGACCGTATCCGCACGAAGGAAACCTTGAACCTGAGCGTGTCGATCGCGCCTTTCGACGTTGTTCGGGCTCGGTCCTTCAGCCGGTCGAGACCAGCGTCCGGCCTGCTCGCCCCGAACAACTCGGATCAACGGCCGTTCGTCCCATGTCGGCTGAAGGACTCGAGAGGGAATGGAGCGACTGATGTGGCATTGCGGGCATTTCGGAGATTCAATTGCGGTTTTTGGGTTGAACGGTACGGATCTTGCCATTACAGTTTCGGCCAGCCATGTCAGGGTGCTGTCGCGGGCGTTGCGTAACCTCGGCGACGGTTTCGGGATTACAGCGGGGCGCTCTCGTCCACGCCGCTAAGCAACATGACCCGCAATTCTTCGGCGTCCTTCCGCCGCTCTCGCGGCATCTCAGCAATAAGGAGTATTTGCAATCATGGAAGCACAAAAACACGCGATCGGAAATGGCCGGTCCTGGTCCGGAAAGCCGTCCCTCCAGGCGTTGACCGTTCTAGCCGCGATGGGGCTCGCTTCAAACGCTCACGCGGCAGTTCGCTACTCGATTACCGATCTCGGCACCCTTGACGTTGTCACCGGCATCAACAATGTCGGACAAGTCGTGGGCTACTCCTATACGCCCAGCGGCAGCGCCCGCGCTTTCGTAATGGTAGATGGCGTGATGACCGATCTCGGCACGCTCGGCGGGGATAATAGCTATGCCTTTGGCATCAACGATGCCGGACAGGTGGTGGGAAGGTCCAGTACTGCCAGCGGCGAGGACCATGCTTTCGTAATGGTAGATGGCGTGATGACCAATCTCGGTACGCTCGGCGGGCGCGACAGCCGCGCCAACGCCATCAACGATGCCGGACAGGTGGTGGGAGCTTCCTATACTGCCGGCAGCGTGTTCGAACATGCTTTCGTCACGGTGGATGGCGTGATGACTGATCTCGGCACGCTCGGCGGGTCCGACAGTTGGGCCTTGGGTATCAACAATGCCGGACAAGTGGTGGGAGAGTCCTATACTACGCGCAGCGGCGACTACCATGCTTTCGTCACGGTGAACGGGGTGATGACCGATCTCGGCACGCTCGGCGGGGACGACAGCCGTGCCCTGGACATCAACGACGCCGGACAGGTGGTGGGAGACTCCAGGACTGCCAGCGGCAAGTGGCATGCTTTCGTTACGATAGACGGCGTCATGACCGATCTCAACGCGCTGCTCGATCCGGCGGACGCCGCTGTTTGGACGCTTACCTCTGCAATCGCGATCAACGATGCCGGCCAAATCGCGGCCCAGGCCGAGATCAACGGCCAACACCGCGCCGTGCTGCTCACCCGAGTGCCTCGCCGCTTTTAAGGAAACCTTATGCGACTCCGGGTTAATGAAAGGAGGCGATTGTGGCGACGTGTAAGTGTTCGGCGGCCCGCGTTCGATCCAATCGCAAACGTCACTTTAGTCGCGACCTTCATGCGTCCGCCACGCCTACGTACGCCGCTTCGCTCAGCACTCCGGCAGGGCTCCCGCAAATGACTTGACGCCGTGTCGGTTACGCTTCCCGTGCGCCTTCCCGGTGCCAATCCCCGCCGCGATATTGATGGGCAGCGCCCAGCTGGGTTGGGTCGGTCTGAGCCGGGGGAAGGATTCGGATTTGGCCCGCAGCTGATTGATGCGTTATTCCATTCGGCATTCGAGTGAACATTAATCGTAGGGTGGGTTAGCGCAGCGTAACCCACCGATTCGAGGTCGCTCGGTGGGTTACGGCCTCGCGGACTAACCCACCCTACAAAAATTAATGCCTTATTGAAAGCGATTTGGAATTAATCCGTCGTCAACGCACCGCCTAGGGAAGGGCGGCGTCAATCTGGACATATGTCCCCTGCTCGATAAGACGGGCGAACTCCGGAAAAAAAGACGAGCAACCTCTGTCTCAAGCGATGGCCGCTGTCAAAGCGGCCGTGTGCGAGTAGAATTCTTTCCCCATGGGTCGAGGTTTTTCAGGGCTTCGTTTTTTGCTTCATCAGGTTATTGTTTTCTATTCGCTATGCATGAACTCTCCCTCTGCCAAGGCATCGTCGATATCCTGGAGACCGAAGCGGGCAAGCAGCACTTTGCGCGGGTGCGCAAGGTCAGATTGTTGGTCGGTCCTCTCGCGGGGGTCGATCGTGCAGCCTTGGGCTTCGGCTTCGAAGCGGTGAGCCTGGATACGATCGCCGAAGGAGCGGAACTGGAATTCATCGATACGCCGGGCCTGGCCTGGTGTTTTGCTTGCGATCGTACGGTGGAAATCGCGCAATATTACGACCCGTGTCCCGCATGCGGCGGGCATCGCCTGAAAGTGACCGGGGGCGAGGAATTCAGAATTCTCGATTTGGAGGTGGAATAAGCATGTGTACCGTTTGCGGCTGCGGCGAAGCCGATCAGCACCATCACGCTCACGCCCACGATTCGGAGCATGAGCATACCCACGATCACGGCCATGACCATGGTCATCACCATCATCACCACGGCCAAGGCGCTGCCGGACTGAGTATCGACGGTCTGAGCCAGGAGCGCATCGTTCGCATCGAACAGGACATTCTCGGCCGCAACGACGCCCATGCCCGAGGCAACCGGCAATTTTTCGAAGGCCACGGCATTCTCACCGTGAACCTGCTTTCGAGCCCCGGGTCCGGCAAGACCACGCTGCTCGAGCGCAGCATCGCGGATCTTAAGGAGCGGTTCGACGTCAGCGTGATCGAAGGCGACCAGCAGACCGAGAACGATGCGGAGCGCATACGCGCCACCGGCGTTCCGGTGTTGCAGATCAACACCGGCAAGGGCTGTCATCTGGACGCTCACATGGTCGGCCATGGCGTGCAAGATCTCAAGCCCGCCGATTACGGCATCCTGTTCATCGAGAATGTCGGCAACCTGGTCTGTCCGGCCATGTTCGATCTGGGCGAGGCGGCCCGCGTGGTCATCCTCTCGGTCACCGAGGGCGAGGACAAGCCGCTGAAATACCCGGATATGTTCCATCGCGCCGATCTGGTCCTGATCAACAAGATCGATCTGTTGCCCTATCTGCGTTTCGACATCGAGCGCTGCCTCGGCTATTTGCAGCAGGTCAATCCGGACGTGGAAACGATCCGTGTTTCGGCCACTACGGGGGAAGGGATGGACCAGTGGTACGGATGGCTGGAACGACGCCGCAAGGCGCTGTTGGCCGAACGACTGGCGGGACTGGAGCGTCAGGCCGCGGCGATTCGGGCGCGGATTTGAGCGTTGCCGCCGAGGCCGGACGGCAGCGCCGGCGGCTGACGCTGAGCGGTCTGGTGCAGGGCGTGGGTATGCGGCCTTTCGTGTACCGCCTGGCGCGGGAACTGGACTTGGCCGGCCGGGTATCCAACGGCCCGGAAGGGGTCATCATCGAGGCGGAAGGCGACGCGCCGGCTTTGGCGGCATTCGAAATCCGTCTGAAGCGCGAATGCCCGCCGCAGGCCGACATCGTCGATTGCAGCGTAGAAAGCGTTCCCGCCGTCGGCGAGCGAAATTTCCGGGTCGCGGCGAGCCGTGCGGATGGCGCAGTCGCTCCGTTCGCTCTGCCGGATCTGGCCCCATGCCCGGACTGTCTTCGGGAACTGTTCGATCCCGGCGACCGCCGATTCCGTTATCCCTTCGTCAGCTGCACCCACTGCGGCCCCCGCTACAGCATCCTGGACGCCTTGCCGTTCGACCGGGAGCGTACCGCCATGGCGGGCTTTCCGCTCTGCGCCGAGTGCATCGAGGAATACCGCGATCCTTCGGACCGGCGTTTTCATGCCCAGACCACCTGCTGTCCAAACTGCGGCCCGACTTTGGCTCTATGGGACGCCGCCGGTCGCACGCTAGCGCATGGCGACGAGGCGATGTTGCAAGCCGTCGAGCGCTTGCGGCAGGGACAGGTGCTGGCGCTTCAAGGGGTGGGCGGATTCCAATTGCTGGTCGATGCGGCGGATGAAAAAGCGGTGCAGCGTCTGCGCGAACGCAAACACCGGCCCCACAAGCCGCTGGCGCTGATGGTGGCTGACCTCGCGGCGGCACGCGAGCTTTGCGATGTGACCGACGCTGAAACGCGGCTGCTGACGTCATCGGCAGCGCCCATCGTGCTACTGCGCCGCCGCGATGCGTCCGGGTCGATCGCATCCGGCATTGCGCCGGGGCAGAATCACCTGGGGCTAATGCTACCGGCCTCGCCCGTGCACCATCTGTTGGCGCGGGATTTCGGCGCGCCGCTGGTTTGTACCAGCGGCAACCGGGGCAACGAACCGATCTGCATCGCGCCCGAGGAGGCTCAGCAACGCCTGGCCGGCATGGCCGACGGTTTCCTGGTGCACGACAGGCCGATACGGCAGCCTTTGGACGATTCCGTGCTTCGCATCGCCGACGGAAAGCCCCTGATGTTGCGACGCGCCCGAGGTTATGTGCCGCGCCCGGTGACTCTGGATGCGGATACGCCGCCGATCCTGGCCGCCGGAGGGCATCTCAAGAACACGGTTGCCTATGCGGACGGCGGGCGCGTGATCTTGAGCCAGCACCTCGGCGATCTCGATACGGCGGAGTCACTGGATCGCCATCGCGCCACCGCCGGTCTGCTTCCGTGCCTGTTCGGCCGTCCGCCTCGGTCGGTCGCATGCGATCTGCACCCCGATTACGCCGCCGGCCGCTGGGCCGAAACCGCCGGGCTGCCGCTGCGGCGCGTGCCTCACCATCTTGCCCACGCGCTGGCCTGCATGGCCGAGCATAGTTTGAAGCCGCCGCTTCTGGCCGTGACCTGGGACGGCTTGGGACTGGGCGAAGACGGCACGCTGTGGGGCGGGGAATTCCTGCGCATCGCCCCGGACGGTCATCGCCGCATCGCCGGCCTGCTGCCGCTGTGCCTTCCCGGCGGCGAACGCGCGATCAAGGACCCGCGGCGATCGGCCCTAAGCGTGTTGTACGCCCTGCACGGCGAGCAAACGCCGGACTACTTGCCGGCCATGCTGGAACCGCGGTTTAAACCGGCTGATCTGACTGCGTTATTGCGGCTGCTGCAGACCGGCACGCGGTCGCCCGGGTGCAGCAGCGCGGGGCGCTTGTTCGACGCGGCCGCGAGTCTTTTGGGACTGTGTCAGGACGTCAGCTTCGAGGGGCAGGCGGCGATGGCGCTGGAGGCCTCTGCGGAGCAAAGCGGGGAGGGCGACGGGACGACTTATCCGATGCCCGTGATCGACGGCGAGCCGAAACGGCTGGACTGGCGTCCCTTGTTCCGGGCGCTGTTGGACGACCACGCGGCCGGCGTGCCGGCGGCCGTTCTCGCCTTTCGGTTTCACGCCAGCCTTGCGGCCGCCATTACCGACGTCGCGCTTGCCGAACCGATTTCCACCGTCGCCCTGGCCGGCGGCTGTTTTCAGAACCGCCTGCTGCTGGAGCTGTGCGCAGAGCGGCTCCGCAATGCCGGCTTGCGGGTATACTGGCCGGAGCAGATACCCCCAAATGACGGCGGCCTGGCGCTGGGCCAGATCGCCGCCGCGACATTTTCCGAGGAGCTTCTCACATGTGTCTAGCCGTACCCGGTCAGATCCTCTCCATCGAACAGGCCGACGATCCCTTGCTGCGATCCGGTCGGGTCGATTTCGGCGGCGTGGTCAAGGTGGTGAACCTGGCCTATGTACCGGAAGCCGAAGTTGGCGACTATGTCATCGTTCACGCCGGTTTCGCGATTTCGCGCCTGGACGAGGCCGAGGCGCAGGCGGTGCTGAAGGAGATTGCCGCATTGGAGGGCATAACCGATGAAATATCTTGACGAATACCGCGACGCCGCGTCGGTCAAGGCCCTGGCCGACGCCATCGCACGCCGGCAGACCCAGCCCTGGACACTGATGGAAGTCTGCGGCGGGCAGACCCATTCCATCGTCAAGCACGGTCTGGACCGCTTGCTGCCGCCGTCGCTCAGCCTGATCCACGGTCCCGGCTGCCCGGTTTGTGTGACCCCGGAAGCCATCATCGACCAGGCGCTGGAATTGGCGGCCCGCCCCGACGTCATCTTCTGTTCCTTCGGCGACATGCTGCGGGTGCCGGGTTCGCAACACGACTTGTTGACGGTCAGGGCCCGCGGCGGCGACGTGCGCATGGTTTATTCGCCCCTGGATGCGCTGAATCTGGCCCGCGAACATCCGGAGCGCCAGGTGGTGTTCTTCGCCGTGGGTTTCGAAACCACCGCGCCGACGACTGCGATGGCCGTGTTGCAGGCGCAGCGCTTCGGAATCAAGAACTTTTCCTTGCTGGTCGCCCACGTGAGGGTGCCGCCTGCGGTGGAAACCTTGTTATCGGCGCCCGACAACCGGGTCAACGGTCTGCTGGCGGCGGGCCACGTTTGTGCGGTGATGGGCTACACCGAATACGAGCCCATAGCCGCCCGTTTTCGCGCGCCCATCGTGGTGACCGGGTTCGAGCCCCTGGACATCCTGCGCGGCGTCCTGAGCTGCGTGGAGCAATTGGAAGAGGGGCGCGCCGAAGTTGAGAACCGCTATGGCCGTGCGGTGAGCCGGGAGGGCAATCGACCGGCCCAGGCGCTGATGGAGCAAGTTTTCGAACCCGTCACACTGAGCTGGCGCGGCCTGGACGCCATCGCAGACAGCGGCCTGGGACTGCGTCCCGAGTTTGCCGATTTCGATGCGGTGCGCCGCTTCGAGCTATCTGTTCGGAAGACTGCCAGCGCCGGTCCCTGCCGCAGCGGAGAGGTCTTGACCGGGCGGCTGAAACCCTTCGAGTGTCCCGCCTTCGGCACGGCCTGCACCCCGGAACATCCCCTGGGCGCAACCATGGTTTCGTCGGAAGGCGCCTGCGCCGCTTATTACCGCTACCGCCGCGATGCCGCCTGAAGCCATGAGCGACGACACCCGGTTGATTTGCCCGGCGCCCATAGGCCAGTACGCCCAGATCGTCATGGCCCATGGCGGAGGCGGGCGGCTGATGCAGCAATTGCTGGAGCGCCTGGTGCGCCCGGCCTTCGCCAACCCGCACCTGGACCAGCGCCACGACAGCGCGGTCTTGGACGTGGGCGGCAAGCGGCTGGCCTTCACCACCGACGGCTACGTGGTCAAGCCGCTGTTCTTCCCCGGCGGCGACATCGGCAAGCTGGCGGTGTGCGGCACCTTGAACGATCTCGCGATGAGCGGTGCGAAACCCTTGTTCCTGAGCGCCGCGCTGGTGATCGAGGAAGGTTTTCCGGTCGATGATCTGGCGCGCGTTCTGGCCAGCATGAACGCCGCGGCGCAGGCGGCGGGAACGGCGATCGTCACCGGCGACACCAAGGTGGTCGAAAACGGCAAGGGGGACGGGCTGTACATCGCGACCAGCGGCATCGGCCTGATCGAACATGACCTGCAAATAGCCCCCGCCGGCATTCGGGAAGGCGATGCGATCCTGCTGAGCGGCGACATCGGCCGCCATGGCGTCGCGATCATCGCCGAGCGGGAAGGGCTGGGCTTCGAAACCGCCGTCGAAAGCGATTGCGCGGACCTGTCCGGCCTCGTGATGCAATTGCTGGCGGCCGGCGTCGAGCTGCATTGCCTGCGCGATCTGACCCGCGGCGGGTTGGCGGCGGCGGTGCTGGAGCTAGCCAGGGATGCCGGGTTCGACATGGAGCTGAACGAGGACGCCATACCGGTCGCCACGCCGGTGCGGGGCGCCTGCGAAATCCTCGGTTTCGACCCGCTCTACGTGGCCAACGAAGGCCGCATGGTCCTTTTCGTTCCGGCGAGCGCCGTAGGCCGGGCGATGGATGTGCTGCACGCCCATCCTTTGGGGCGCGATGCGTCTCTCATCGGGCGGGTCGGCGCGGCGGGCGAAGGGCGAGTCGGCCTGCGCAACCCGTACGGCATCGTCCGCGTACTCGACCTTCCGAGCGGCGAACAACTGCCGAGGATCTGTTGAGTGCTCGCTAGTACTCAGTAAGTAGCCCGGATGCAACGCAGTGAAATCCGGGAAGGTCGGAGCACCGATCATCCCGGATTCAGCAAGGCTTCATCCGGGCTACGCTGGCGGAAGTTAGGTCTCTCCTTCTTGCCCGTCGCGCCAGGGTAGAGATGGCCAACCGCCATCAGCCCCAAGCGCGCCCTGAAAAAAGAGCCACGCATCCAACGACCTCGACGGAAACCTCGCGAAACCGCTGATTAAGCGCCGCCTTCAGTCCGTCCAGACTGTCGTGCGCGTTCGACATGATTCCCTTCTTGTTGTAGATGTCCATGAGGCGCTTCGCGAATCGACTTCGCGGAACGCCGCCCTGGAGCAGGGTCGAACCGAACAGGACCGCACCGGGATTCATCAGCGCCTTGAGGTGATCGAAAGCGACCGCCTTGGATTCGATGGGCCCCGGAAGGCAGTGGAGCAGGTAATTGATCCCGACCGAATCGAATTTCGGCTCGTCGATGGATATGGGTGCCAGGACGTTGCGGACATAGGTTTCCGGCTGATATCGGGCGATGCGCCGGGAGGCGAAATCCAGCGAGGTCTCGTTGAGGTCCATCAGTGCAACGCGCGGTACCAGCATCGGAAAGCGGCACTTATCCACAAAATAGCCGGTGCCGACGCCGACATCCAAATGATTCGCCGTGACGTGTTTGTTGTAATGCTCTACGAGTCGCTGAGTTGGGCACTTCCAAATCAGTCGGTTGGATAGCCCGAGCACGGCAAGGTCGTAGATTTTCAGGATAGGTCGGGTATAGACGGCCTGGCCGGCGTGAATCTGGTCTGCGGTAAAGCTCATTGCTCTTGTCTCCCTGTTGTGAATCCCGCACTCAAATCGGGACGATCGACCGGCTTGAGCTCGAGTGATGACTCGGCCTTCAAACGAAGATACATCCCGGATGTCTTCTCGTCCTCAGAGTCGGTATTATGCCCATGGAGGCTGTGCAACGAACAAGGTTTTACGCCGACGCCCGTCCCACACCGATATTCCCATCATTCCAGACCCATGTCCCTTCTCAACAGTTGGTTTCAGGAAAAGCAATCAGCCTGGTTGTATCGCGTGATCGCCGCCGCCGAGAACAATCGCCGGATGCGGCGTTTGTTTCGCAAGCTCGCCGAACAGGCCGACACTCAAGCTGCGCTTTGGGAGAGCCGTTTGAAGGCGGAAGGTTCCGCGTTGCCGCCTTTCAAGCCGACGCCGCGGGCCCGATTGATCGGCCGCCTGGTTCGGGCGTTCGGCCCGAAGGCCCTGCGCCCGGTTCTGGCCAGCATGAAGATCCGGGGGCTTTCCGCCTATTCGGGCCAAGGGCTGGAGACACGCCATGCGATGCCCACCAGCGCCGAAGATGTAGGCCGGCGCCATAAAGGGGTGGCCGGCGGCAACCTGCGGGCGGCCGTATTCGGCGTCAACGACGGACTGTTGTCGAACACCAGCTTGATCTTGGGTATGGCCGGAGCGAGCACGGGGACCGGGATGGTGGCGATGGCCGGCATCGCCGGTTTGTTGGCCGGCGCTTTGTCCATGGCGGCGGGGGAGTATGTGTCGATGCGGTCGCAGCGGGAGTTGTTCGAATACCAGATCGATCTCGAACGGGCGGAGTTCGCGATGTTCCCGGAAGAAGAAGTCGAGGAGCTGGCGGTCATTTATGCGGCCCGCGGCATGAGTTTGCAGCAGGCGCGCCGCGCCACCCGACAGATGATGAGCGACCCGGAAAACGCCCTGGATCTTCTGGCGCGCGAGGAACTGGGCGTAAATCCTGACGATTTGGGTTCGCCCTGGGGCGCCGCGTTGTTCTCTTTTCTGGCATTTTCAGGGGGCGCGAGCATCCCGCTCATCCCGTTTCTCCTGGGGTTCGACATGCATAGAGGCGTTCAGATCGCGGGTCTCTCAGCCGGAGTCAGTTTGTTTGCAATCGGGGCATGCTTGAGTCTCTTCACCGGCCGGAGTGCTCTGTTGGGCGGTCTGCGCATGGTGCTGATCGGCGGCATCGCCGGCATCGTGACGTATGCCATCGGTTCATTGATTGCCCCAGGTGCGCCGGGCCTGACCTGATGAGCGATCCAGCGCGACGTTATACCCGGTGTGGGCTTTTCAGATTCCATATCGATAAGGAGATCGCGGACGGAAAACGAAGCGAAAGTGGGGTACGGTTTCGATTCCAGGCGTTCTCTGCGAAACTTGTTTTAAGAAAGGGCGACTAAGAAAACGTCTCCGACAGTTCGGCAACGACCCCATTTGACCTTCAACTCAGTATTCGGAAGCGATCATGTTCAACTTTCCAGGTCCGGATTTGATCGGACACTTCATATCCCCCGCCGTGCACGGAGCCGGCGACGGAAATGGCGGCGGATTCCTAATGGTTGTCGAGAGCGCGCTCGACACCGTGTCTCGGACGCTCGAGTCCGGATCTTCCGGCAATCCGTTTGCCGGCATCGAGGCGCTGGGAACCAATTGGCACCCGCTAATTGTCCACTTTCCGATCGCTTTTCTGACCGGTTTTTTTCTGCTCGAGCTCATAGGCGTGGTGCTAAGACAGCCGGGTCTGCGGCATGCTGCAAGCTGGATGCTTTATTTGGGGGCTTTGGGCGCCATCGCGGCCGCTGTCGCAGGTTTGATCGCGGAAGACACCGTTCCCCACGGCAGCACCGTACACGACATCATGGAATGGCATGAAAGGCTGGGATTGACAGTGGCAGGTTTGTCATCGACCCTGGCCATTTGGCGCCTCTTCAGTAGGGAACGATTTTCCGCCATGGGTCAGGCTTTACACTTGTTCCTGGGAGCGATCATCCTCGCCGGCATCGTTTTTGCCGCGGACTTGGGAGGATTGATGGTTTACCAGCATGGTGTCGGGGTAAAAAGTTTACAGGTCGCAGACGACCACCATCATGATGATGGTCACGAGCATCGCCCAGCCGGCTCGGACATGGCTTTGGATGCTCATCGCGAACCGGATTCCGAGGAGGCCGTGCATATCCATGACGAACCGCCCTCCGACGAAACTGCGCATGCCCATGACAAACCGGCCTCCGACGAAACTGCGCATACCCACGGCAAACCCGGTTCCGACAAGGCAGTTCATACCCACGGTAAACCGCATTCCGGCAAGGCTCTGGCGAAATAATCCAAACTGTCTAAACCGGAATTTCTGGCCGGAGGACGAGCGGGGCAGGGTACCAGGGTTCAAGCAACCTCTGCCGATAGCACTCGGTCGGCGCGACCGATAGGGCCATGGCCGAAATCCGTAATTCTCGTAGCAATCGGAAAGCCGTCGGCGGCGGTTCCGCCGGCCCTACGGCGAATTAATCTCACCCGAGCCCGCCTCGCTCGCAAGGCCGAGTATCCCTGTGCAGTCAAGCGCTCCGGGACTCGGGAGTTGCTGCAATTCCGTGACAATCCCGTTCGACTTTCGCCGGTTTGCACATTATCATTCGTCCGTTTGCTCAAAGCTTTTGCGAGACATGGAATATTCAATAGCCGAATTGCTGCTTTCCGGTATCAAGCTCATGCTGATCGGCATGACGATCGTGTATCTCTTTTTAGCGTTGCTGGTCTGGGTAATCGGTATTACATCGAAATTGCTCAATCGCTACGTACCCGAACCGGAACACGCTCCAGGCGCTTCTGTCCAGGCCCCGGATGTCGAGTCGGATCAATCCGAAATCGTAGCCGCCATAACGGCGGCCATTCACCGGTACCAGAATCAATAACATACAGAGAAGAACTTAGGAGTTTGTTCCATGGCTAACCCCTTAGGCATAACCGACGTCGTTCTACGCGACGCGCATCAGTCCCTGTTGGCTACCCGTTTGCGGCTCGAGGACATGCTGCCGATTTGCGACAAGTTGGATCAAGTCGGTTTCTGGTCGCTCGAAAGCTGGGGGGGAGCGACCTTCGACGCCTGCATTCGTTATTTGGGCGAAGACCCGTGGGAGCGTTTGCGCGCGCTCAAAAAGGCGCTGCCTCGTACCCGACTGCAAATGCTGCTGCGCGGGCAGAACCTGCTCGGCTATCGTCATTACGCCGACGACGTGGTGGACAAGTTCGTCGAGCGGGCGGCGGACAACGGCGTGGACGTGTTCCGCATCTTCGACGCGTTGAACGACCTGCGCAATTTCGAAAGAGCCATCAAAGCGACGATCAATGCGGGCAAGCACGCCCAGGGCACCATCTCTTACACCGTGAGCCCGGTGCATACCATCCCGATGTGGGTCGACTTGGCGAAACGCCTGGAGGACATGGGCGCGCACTCCATCTGCATCAAGGACATGGCCGGACTCTTGAAGCCTTATGTAGCCGAGGAACTGATCAAGAAGCTGAAAAAGGCCGTCAAGGTTCCGATTCACATGCAGTGTCATGCGACGACCGGGCTCAGCACCGCTGCCATCGTCAAGGCGGTGGAAGCCGGCATCGATAATGTTGACACCGCGATCTCGTCGATGAGCATGACCTACGGCCACAGCCCCACCGAAGCCATCGTGGCGACCTATCAGGGGCATAAGCGGGACACCGGTCTGGATCTGCGCCTTCTTGAAGAGATTGCCGCTTATTTCCGCGAGGTCCGGAAGAAATACGCCAAGTTCGAGGGCAGCCTGAAGGGTGTCGACAGCCGCATCCTGGTGGCGCAAGTTCCCGGCGGCATGTTGACCAACATGGAAAGCCAGTTGAAAGAGCAGGGGGCTCTGGACCGCTTCGACGAAGTGTTGGAAGAGATTCCGAGGGTTCGCGAAGATTTGGGCTTCATTCCGCTGGTTACGCCGACTTCGCAGATCGTCGGAACCCAGGCCGTGATCAACGTGCTGTCGGGCGAGCGCTACAAAACGATTGCCAAGGAAACCGCCGGCGTGCTCAGGGGCGAATACGGGGCGACGCCTGCTCCGGTCAATAAAGAGTTGCAACAGCGGGTGCTCGAAGGTTCCGAGCCGATTACTTGCCGGCCGGCGGACCTGCTGGAGCCAGAAATGGACAAGCTGACGGCGGAACTCAGGAAAATGGCTGCCGAGCACAAGGTCAATCTGACGGAAAACGAAGTGGACGACGTGCTGACTTACGCGCTCTTTCCCCAGATCGGTTGGCGCTTCCTTCAGAACCGCGGCAATCCTTCGGCTTTCGAGCCGGCGCCGGGAACGGAAGAGACTCCGAAGTCCGAAGCTCCGAGAGCCGAAGTTACGCAGGCGGCGGCATTCTCGGACGGGGCCAAGGCCTATACCGTCACGGTCAACGGCAGGGTTTATCACGTCGAGGTCGCTCCGGGAGGCGCCATCACGTCGGTGCAACCTGTCGCGGGTTCGACCGTGCAGCCCGCCGTTCGCATCGGTACGGGGGAAGCGGTGAAGGCACCTATGGCCGGGCATATTCTTCGGATCAACGTCAAGGAAGGCCAGACCGTTACGGAAAGCGAGGTCGTGGTGGTGATGGAAGCCATGAAGATGGAAACCGAGGTCCGCACGCGTGTAGGCGGAACGGTGGGCCACATCGCGGTCAAGGTCGGCGATACCGTCGCGGCCAACGATGTCTTGCTGACCTTGGGATGAGGTAACCGATGGAGGGTTTCATCCAGCTTTGGCAAAGCACCGGATTGTCCAATTTCCAGATTGGGCAGGTGCTCATGATGGGCGTCGGCTTTCTCCTGATTTTCCTGGCTATTCGCAAGGGCTTCGAGCCGCTGCTCCTGCTTCCCATCGGATTTGGCGCCGTGTTGAGCAATATTCCGGTAGCCGGTATCGCAGAGGAGGGGGGGCTGCTGTCGTATCTTTACTACGGCATTAAAACGGGAATTTTCCCACTGCTCATCTTCATGGGCGTCGGGGCGATGACCGACTTCGGGCCCATGCTGGCGAACCCCAAGACCCTGCTCTTGGGAGCGGCCGCGCAATTCGGCATCTTCGGAACCTTGTTCGGGGCATTGGCGCTGAACCTGGTTCCGGGCCTCACCTTTTCTTTCAAGGATGCCGCAGCCATCGCCATCATCGGCGGAGCGGACGGGCCCACGGCGATTTACGTCGCCTCCAAGCTTGCGCCGGAACTATTGGGCGCGATCGCGGTGGCGGCTTATTCCTACATGGCTTTGGTGCCCCTGATTCAGCCGCCGATCATGCGCGCCTTGACGACGTCCGAGGAGCGCTTGATCGAGATGGCGCAGCTTCGGATCGTCAGCCGCAAGGAAAAGATCATTTTTCCGGTGGTCTTGCTGATCCTCACCGCGATGTTGCTGCCATCGGCCGCGCCTTTGATCGGTATGTTCTGCCTGGGCAATCTGATGCGCGAATGCGGCGTCGTCGAGCGTTTGAGCAAGACTGCACAGAACGAGCTGATCAATATCGTCACGATCTTTCTGGGGCTTTCGGTCGGATCGAAACTGAGCGCGGCGCAGTTCTTGCGGCCGGAAACCTTGGGCATTCTGGTACTCGGAGCCATCGCCTTCAGCTTCGGCACCGCGTCCGGTGTGCTCATGGCGAAGATGATGAATAAGTTCAGCGAAAACAAAGTCAATCCCCTCATCGGCGCGGCCGGCGTTTCGGCGGTGCCGATGTCCGCTAGGGTAGCCAACAAGGTCGGGCAGGAGAGTAATCCGTACAACTTCCTGCTCATGCACGCCATGGGGCCGAACGTGGCCGGAGTCATCGGTTCGGCGGTGGCGGCCGGCGTTCTCTTGGCTTTGGTCCAGTAACCGCGGTTCGCCGGAGACTTGTTCACGGCGGTCCTGCTCTAGAACTTTTCCGGTTGGCGTAGCATCCACTGGATGCCGCAGGCCGAGAATTCCTTCCCGGCGTCGGCAAAGGATTGCCGACCTACAGCACCTGGCCCCTTATCGCGGCCTACAGAACCCAGTCACCGATCCGTTACCAAAAACGTGTCTGACTCGCCAGAAGACCGGAATGAGCGAGACGTTTCCGGCCTAGCCGTAGGCCATAACTCTCGCGCATACCGCTGGTCCAATACTGGGACAAATCCCGAATTAGGCGTGCGAATTCCAAGAGCCTTTGGATAACACGCCGCTCTCACTCCCTATCAGCGAGGAGAACGATGGACTTCACAAGCATCAACCCGACAACTGGCGAGATGATCAAGCGCTATGCCTCGTGGACCGACAGCGAACTCGAACAGGCTTTGCGACTGACGGCGGACGCATCGCCGGCCTGGCAATCGACTCGAATCGCCGACCGCTGCGAACGGCTGGAAAAAGTCGCCGCCGCGCTGCGAAACCGTTCGGACTCTTATGCCGCGCAAATCACCCTCGAAATGGGAAAACCGATTCGCGAGGCGCGCGCCGAAATCGAAAAATGCGCGTGGGTCTGCGAGTTCTTCGCCGAAAATGCCGAAAGTTTTTTGCAGGACGAACCGGTCGAGACCGACGCAAGCCGAAGTTACGTGGCATTTCAGCCCCTCGGAACAGTGATGGGCATCATGCCCTGGAATTTTCCTTTCTGGCAGGTATTCCGGTTCGCCGTGCCGGTACTGGCGGCGGGCAACTGCGCCTTGCTGAAGCACGCTTCCAACGTACCCCAGTGCGCCGAAGCGATCGAGGAGGTTTTCCTGGAGTCGGGAGTACCGCCCGGCGTCTTTCAGTGGCTCAGAATTTCTCACGCCCAAAGCGAAAAAGTCATCGAAGATAAGCGAGTTCATGCGATCAGCCTGACCGGGAGCGAACTGGCGGGACGGCGGATAGCGGCTTTGGCCGGAAAAAGCCTCAAGAAGACGGTTCTGGAACTCGGAGGCTCGGACCCCTTCGTCGTTCTGGCCGACGCCGACCTGGAACTCGCCGCGACGACCGCGGTAACCGCGCGGTTCCAAAATTGCGGCCAAAGCTGTATCGCGGCCAAGCGCTTCATTCTGGTCGAATCCATCGCGGATGAATTCCTGGCGTTGCTCAAATCAAAAGTCGACGCGCTGGCGATCGGCGACCCTGCACGGGAAGAAACCCAGATCGGCCCGATGGCGAGGAGCGATCTCCGCGATGGAGTCCATCGCGCGGTCATCGAATCCGTTCGGCAGGGAGCGGTCATTCTTTCAGGCTCCGAGCCGATCGAAGGACCGGGTTATTTTTACCGGCCCTCGATCTTGGATCGGGTACAACCCGGAATGCCGGCATACGAGGAAGAGCTGTTCGGACCGGTCGCCGTGGTGTTGCGGGCGAGCGATGAGAAGGAAGCGCTTGAAATCGCAAACCGGCATCGCTACGGCCTCGGCGCATCGGTTTGGACACGCGATCGGGCCAGGGGCGAAGACTTTGCGCGGCGACTCCAATGCGGCGCCGCTTTCGTTAATGGCATGGTCAAGAGCGATCCGCGCATGCCTTTCGGCGGCGTGAAGGATTCGGGCTACGGGCGGGAACTGAGTATTTACGGGTTGCGGGAATTTACCAATATCAAGAGCGTGTGGATCGGCTGACGGGTGACCGGTTTGTCGGCAAGGGATTGCCGACCTACCGCTGTAGGGTGGGTTAGGCGCGCATTGCCACGAGCCATACCGTAAAGGACTTACGCCGAATCGCCTTTAGTCCCCTCTCCCTCTGGAAGAGGGTAAGGGCGTTTGTTTTCTTCGTCCTTTCCATCGTTAGTCCCGCTCGCTTTATCAAGTCCGTATGCCGAGAAAAAGCCGTCCTGCATCGTTTGCCAAAGCTTCAGGTTCTGCCGGGTCAACTCCGTAAACACGGACAAGGGAGCGTTCTTGATCAGATTTGCCATCTGGGCCTGCATCAGCTTTTGCTGCTTTAGAAAGACATCCATGCTTTCCTTGAGATAGGCCGTCATGAAGCCTTGCATCGCATTGCCGTAGGTCCGGATGATCTGTTCCAGAATCTCGGTGGTGAAGATCGGCTGGCCTTTTTCCTCTTCTTCCAGGATCAGCTGCAAGAGAGTGCTCCGGGTGATGTCCTCGTCGGTTTTCGCGTCCACCACCCGGAACTTGATAGCGTCTCTTACGAGTCCGCGGATGTCCCCAAACGTAACGTATTTACTGATGGCCGTGTCGTATAGGCGCCGGTTGGGATATTTCTTGATGATGCGTTCGTTGTATGCGTTGCTCATATTCCGGGGTTGTCATGCGGCCTACCCCATATGTTGGCCGCCGTTGATCGAGAAATCGGCTCCCGTGATGAATCCAGCCTCATCACCCGCCAAAAAGCTTATCAGCCGGGCGACTTCCGAGGGCCGACCGAACCGGCCGACCGGGATTTCCGCCAGGATTTTAGCGCGATGCTCTTCCGGGACGCTCATGATCATCGGCGATTCGATATAACCCGGCGATACCGTGTTTACGGTAACTCCCTTTTTCGCGACTTCGCGAGCGACGGACATCGTGAACCCGTGAATTCCGGCCTTGCTGGCGGCATAGTTCGCCTGGCCGAACTGGCCCTTTTGGCCGTTCACCGAGGAGATGTTGATAATGCGGCCGAAGCCGCGATCCTGCATTCCTTCGATGATGCAGCGCGTGGTGTTGAACACGCCGTCGAGATTGGTACGGAGCACCGTATGCCACTGCTCGGGCGTCATTCTGCGCAAGGTTGCGTCGCTTGTGACGCCTGCGGCATTCACGAGAACGTCTACCCCGCCGTACTTGCGCGCGATGTCTTCGAACACGGCGGTGGTGTGCCCGAAATCCGTGACATCGCATTCCATGGCGTGCATCTCGTAGCCTTCGCTCTTGCGCGCCGCCTCCCACGCGTCGGTGACACAGTCTAGCGCCCGCGGACGGCAAAGGGCAACGACGCGGCTAGGCATCGCGGCCAGGTGCCTGCATATTTCGGTGCCGATAGTTCCGGTTCCCCCGGTTACGACGGCCACTCGTCCATTCATGAGAAAATCCTCCGTGCTAGGTATAAAGCTGGGCCGGGCCGGACCGAACCATTCGGAAATGCCGGGATCGGCTGCCCCCTTGCCCCGGCCTACAAATTATGAAAATCGTAGGTCGGCAATCCCTTGCCGACAAATGTGCTCAGGTCCGGCTTCTCCCAGCAGTTGTACAAATCCTGACAAAGCCGATATGGCTTATCGACCGCCAATCTCCGTCTACCGCTCCACGGCGACGGCGATGCCCTGACCTCCGCCGATGCAAAGCGTGGCGGCGCCTTTGTGTACGTCGCGGCGGCGCATTTCGTGCAACAGGGTGACCAGAATCCTCGCGCCGGACGCGCCGATCGGGTGCCCGAGCGCTATGGCGCCACCGTTGACGTTGAGCTTGTCGGTATCCCATCCAAGTTCGCGATTGACCGCGATCGCCTGGGCCGCGAAAGCTTCGTTCGCTTCGATCAAATCGAGATCATCGATGGTCCATCCGGCCCGGTTGAGACAACGCCGCGTCGCCGAAATCGGACCGGTTCCCATGATAGCCGGCTCGACACCCGCGGTGCCGAAGGCCGCGATACGGGCCAAAGGCTTCAAACCGTATCGCTCGGCCATATGCGCGGACATCACCAGCACCGCAGCCGCCCCGTCGTTGATACCGGACGAGTTGCCCGGCGTGACGGTACCGTTCGGCCGAAAGGCGGGTTTCAGCTTTGCCAGCGCTTCGGCGGTGGTGCCCGCACGCGGAAATTCATCGGTATCGAACACGATGGCCGGACCTTTGGGCTGCGGAACTTCGATCGGCACGATCTCGTCCCGGAATTTCCCCGCCTTTTGCGCGGCTTCCGTCTTTTGCTGGGAGGCGGCGGCGAAAGCATCCTGTTCTTCCCGGGATATTCCGTACTGATCGACGATATTCTCCGCGGTGCAGCCCATGTGGCAGTCGTGGAAGGCATCCCAAAGCCCGTCCACGATCATGCTGTCGATGAGCGTCCAGTCGCCCATTTTGATTCCGTTGCGCGAATTGGGCAGCAGGTGAGGGGCCGCGCTCATGTTCTCCTGCCCGCCCGCAATTACGATTTCCGAGTCCCCGCACTGGATCGACTGCACGGCCAGTTGTACCGCCTTGAGGCCGCTCCCGCATACTTTGTTGATCGTGGTGGCCGACACTTCGACCGGAAGATTGGCCTTGATCGCCGTTTGTCGGGCCGAATTTTGCCCGGTACCGGCGGTGAGCACCTGTCCCATGATGACTTCGTCGATCTGCTGCGGCTCGAGGCCGGTTTTGGAAAGCAGATCCAGGACGAGCTTGGCTCCGAGATGTACGGCCGGAATATTGGCGAGAGTGCCGCCGAATTTACCGATCGCCGTACGCACGGCGCCTACGATTACTACATCTTGCATTGATTGACCTCTTGTTGAGACTGAATTTTGAAATAGGAAAGGGCCGGTGTCGGAGGGCGGACAACCGGCCCGTCGCCTTACGGTCTGATGGAAATGCGCTCAATCCAAACCGTAACTCATCCTTTCTGAGCTCCTCGCGGTGCCTGTTGCCCTTCGGCGCCGGCCGCGGCTTTGGCAGTCTCGCCGCCGGCCCGCGCGGTGGTTTCGGCCGCGCGCGCCGCTCTCTCCGCGGTTTCTTTCGCCGTCTGATTGGCCCACTCGTTGAATGCGTCCTGGGTTTCCTTCGCCACTCGCAGATAGTCTCCTGCGTGGTCCGCGATCTTTTGACCGAATTCGGAAATCAGTTTCCGTTCCCCGTCCTTCCATTTGTCGGGATCTCTCGTTTCGCAATTCAATTGCGCCTGGCGCGTTCCCATCTCCAAATAGTCCTGAGCCATGGCCAAATTGCATTTGGCGACTTTCTCGACGGCCTGTAACGCAATCTCGTTCCACCGCATGAACGGGTCGACCGCTATACGGTTCATCTCGAACCATTGATCGTAAACTTGCCGATTACCGGCCATCCTTTCGGCCGCCTGAAGGGCGATTTCGTTCCAACGCATCAACGGATCGAACGCCGCGCGGTTGATCTCGAACCATTGATCGCACATTTGACGAGTGTTCATCACAAGCTCCTTAACAAGGGTTTAAACACACTGGGAATCCGGCAGTATCAGTGGTGCACTGCACCATACCGGAGCGGGACAAGCCGATCAATAGGCCGGAATACTTACATTCAGCAAGAGCATTGATGTGTAAAAAGTAATAGTGATCCGATTCGGGAACCGTGCCTGCAAAACACAGGTCGGATGTCTTTGAATGACGATTTTCGTACTGGCAAACGACAGACCAGATGTTTTTATGCGTATCGAAAACGAAACGCTTCGATCACGTCTTCGCCGCGAGGAAACAAGCGGTTCACCTCCGGTTTACAATGCTGCGTCGCAACATTGATCTGGTATAGTATCGACACGGCGTCATGCCGTAACAAATCCGACCAACGGAGACTCGAATGACTGATCAATCTTCCTCCCCAGTGGATGCCTGGGCTCGTCTCTGGCTAGACACGCAACGCAAGTACTGGGAGTCGTGGTCCGATCTTTCCCGTAAGGCGATCGAAGAACCTCGAGCGGTTTCCGAGGGAGCAGGCCCGGAAGCTGGACCCGGTCCGTTCGACTGGGGCGATTTCTGGATCGCTACGCAACGGAAGAGCTGGGATCTCTGGCTCGAACTTTCGCGGCAAACCTTCGAATCCAAACCCGGGGCGACGGATGAGAAAGCGCCAGCCGACTCGTGGTCACGCCTTTTCGATCTATGGGGCACCTTTTGGATGCCCCTGATACCGGGACACTCCCGCGAATCGATCGGAAAGCTGCTGGACGCCAATAAAGCCTATTTCCGCATGGGAGAGGGATTGTGGAAGATTCTTTCCAACAGCTACGGGGCCGCTCAAGGCGCGGAAAGCCAGTGGGATGCGCTCAGCCGCAGCGTCAGGCAGATGCACGAACAATTCGGGGAGCAGCTTCGGGCCGCCAAGGATCCCTGGTCCGGGTTCGCCACCTTCTGGGGCATGCCTTTGGACAACTGGCGCCGCGTCTGCTCGGCGTTCTCGATCTTGCCGGGCGACATGGAGAAGGCGGTACGCGGATTCGGCTCCCCATACGGCCCGGAAACCTTGCACCAGGGCATGGTTGGCCTCCTGTCGATGCCGACCATCGGCTATACCCGCGAATGGCAGGAAGAGCTGCAACGCTGGGGCTTGCTATGGCTCGATTATTATCAGGCTCTCCAGGCGTATGCTCTGTCCCTTTCGGGAATAACGGCGAAAGCCATCGATCTGTTCGCCAACGAGCTTTACGAAAAAGCCCAAAAAAGAGAATCGTTCGACAGTCTGCGCGCCCTTTACAACTTGTGGATCGACTGTAGCGAACAGGCCTACACCGATATATCGACTTCGGATGAATTCACCCAGGCTCAAACCCTGTTGACCAACGCTGTCTTTGCCGTAAAACGCCAGGAACAGAAGATGGTCGAGGAGACCCTCAGCGCATTCAACATGCCGACGCGCCGCGAGCTGGACACCAGTCACCGCCGCGTTCATCAGTTGCAGCGGCGGGTTTGGCAGTTGGAACAGACGCTGGAGGAATCCGGCGTACTGGAGCTTCGGGCCGAAGTTTCGGCCTTGCAGCGCGAGTTGGAAAACCTGCGCGGGCAAGCGCGAGGCGAAAAGAGCGAAACACCCAGCGCGCCACGCAGAACGAGGGCCAAGACATCTACCTAAGTTATCGAGGAGCGAGCGATGCTACGCCCGGAACAGATTACTCAAGAGCTTTTTGAATTCAACCGCCGAATCGCGAACGGGATGACCACGCTCAGCAAGATCGGCCGAGTCGACGTGGAAGCGAGCCCCAAGGATCCGGTTTACCGGGAGGACAAACTCGTTCTTTACCGTTATCGCCCGCGGCGGGAACAAGTCTCGACCGTTCCGCTGCTGATCGTTTATGCCTTGGTGAACCGTCCTTACATGACGGATCTTCAGGAAGACCGTTCCATCATCCGCGGGTTGCTCGATCAAGGCGTCGACGTTTACCTGATCGATTGGGGTTATCCCGATGGAGCCGACCGGTTTCTCGACCTGGAGGACTACGTCAACCGGTACATACGCCGGTGTGTCGATTTCGTCTGCAAACAGCACGACCTGCCCAGCATCAACGTGCTCGGGATCTGCCAAGGCGGCACCCTGAGCCTGTGCTATACGGCCCTGCACCCCGAAAGGGTGCGCAATTTGATCACCATGGTGACCCCGGTCGACTTCCACACGCCGGACAACACATTGAGCCACTGGTATCGCGATCTCGATGTGGACCTCATGGTCGATACCCTGGGGAATATTCCCGGCGAGCTGCTCAACTGGAGCTTCCTGTCCTTGAAGCCGTTCCGGCTGACCGGCCAGAAATACGTGGATATGGCAGACATTCTGGAGGACGAGGACCGCCTCAAGAATTTCCTGCGCATGGAGAAGTGGATTTTCGATAGTCCGGATCAGCCCGGCGAACTGTTCCGGCAGTTCATCAAATGCTTCTATCAGGAAAACCGGTTGATCAAGGGAACCTTGAAAATCGGCGGGCGGACCATCGATCTCAAGCAGATCAAGATGCCGGTGCTGAATGTCTACGCCACCGAAGACCATCTCGTTCCGCCGTCGGCTTCCATTCCTTTGGAGAAATACGTCGGCACCAAGGATTACGGCACGATCGTTTTCAAGGGCGGCCATATCGGGATCTACGTCAGCAGCCGCTCGCAGAAGGACATCCCGCCGGCGATCGCCGAATGGCTTAAGGTACGTTCTGAGGAATGAGGCGCTTGCTGCGGTAGCGTGTAAGCCCGGCTCCGGGAAGTGCGCGGAACGCGCCGACCAATTTTCGGCGACAAGGAATCTCGCCGGTCGTGATCGGTGCGGTTCGTCCACCCGCTGCACCCTACAGGTGTAGATATAGGTCGGCAGTCCCTTGCCGACGAACCTGTTGCGTCGGGAAAGGATTGCCGACCTACAGGGCGGCCCAGTTGTAGCCGGTTCGTAGGTCGGCAATCCCTTGCCGACGGAGCCGCATGTCGGGACGCTGCGTCGGGAAAGGATTCCCGACCTACTTGGCGGCGCAGACGTAGGTCGGCAATCCTTTGCCGACGACTGCCCTTTCAAATCCAATACTTCGCGAACAGAACCAAATGCGCCAGAAAGCGCTGCCATAACGGCCGGTTCGGGTAAGCCTCGGGCGATACGTCCTTGGAGTGCTTCAAATCCCTTAGAAACGCAGACGCCAGGGCCGCCTTCGTACCGGCTTGACGCAGCACGTAATCGACTTCCAGATCGTGCCGTAGACTCCGCGAATTCATGTTGCTCGAACCCACCGTCATCCACTCGTCGATAATGATGGTCTTGGCGTGCAGAACGCCCGGCTGATACTCGTAAATTTTCACCCCGTGATCCAGCAGACTGCCGTAGAACGTCGCCGAGGTCCATGGCATGAAAAAGATGTCGGATATCGACGGGAGAATGATGCGAACGTCGACCCCTCGCTTCGCGGCTCGGTTAATCTCGTGCAGAAGACGCTCGTCCGGAACGAAATACGCGTTGGTGATCCAGATTCGCCGCTTGCTTCGGCCGATCCGCCGCAGGAGCTCCCTCGTGCGTGCGCGGCGCTGGCGCCGGGTGTCGTTCAGACGGAAGGGAGACCGCAGTGACGTTCGATGTCGGAGAGGATGCCAGCGCCAAGGATTCCATGCGCGCCGGAACGCCTGTTCGAGCGGCCGGGTGTCGATGTTCTCGATGCGAACCGCCGTGTCCCTCCATTCTTCTCCGCCGTGCGCGACCGGAAGATGTAGCGCGGAGACATTGAAACTGCCGATCCAGGCGATCCTTCGATCTATTGTGCAGACCTTCCGGTGATTGCGGTTGTTGAGCCGGGTCAATAGCTGCAAGAATTGCGGCGGCACCGCCCGGCCACCCGCCATGTGCCGCCAATGACGGAAAAACCACGGAATCGGATGGAATATCCGGAACGGAAATCCCGACTCCTCGAGCGCGGCGAGCAAGCGGCCTCCGGCAAGCGGCAGTCCCACGCCATCCACCAGGAAGCGGACTCTGACACCCCGCTGATGGGCATGGCTCATCGCGGCAATGAAGGCGCGCCCGACGGCGTCCAGTTCGAAAATATAGGTCTCGAGCTGAACCTCGCGGACGGCCGCGTTGATGTCGCGCACCAGATCGATGAAAAATTCATCCCCTCGAACGTAAAGCCGCTCCTCCACCGGCGATTCCGTCTCGGCATCGGGCCGATAGACAGCGGAGGACCCCGGCTTGAGCTCGGCTATCGATGAAACGGTATGGGGGTTGCTCCTAATTTTCTTCACTTGACGAAAACGTGCTTATGACACACTCCCGATAAGTTTGGTGCTGGGTCCACGCAAGGGCGTGCTAGAGCATTTTCCGGTTTGGCGTAGCGCCCGAGGTAGGTCGGGAATCCTTTCCCGACGCAGCGTCCCGACATGCGCCTCCGTCGGCAAGGGATTGCCGACCTACGAACCGGCACCGCGAGGTAGGTCGGGAATCCTTTCCCGACGCAGCTTCCCGACATGCGGCTCCGTCGGCAAAGGGTTGCCGACCTACGCAATACTTGTCCACCAGCGAGGTAGGTCGGGAATCCTTTCCCGACGCAGCTTCCCGACATGCGGCTCCGTCGGCAAGGGATTGCCGACCTACGCAATACTTGTCCACCAGCAAACAACCATATCCGATTAGACCCAGCCCGCTCTATAACGTCGCCCCGATAGGCGTTCTCAGAAAATCTATGAACTCCGGCAAGGCGCGGATCGGTGCGAGGCATGTCATGCCCGAACACACATAAGCGATTTCCCCCGTCTCCGCCTTGCGTTCGGCCAAAGTGCCGGACAAGGACTTTTCCTCGGCGGGTATCGCGAACGCCAGGCGCTGCGCGCCGGCAGCCGGCGTATCACGGACCGCATCGATCCAAGGCCGAAAAGCTTCCGGCCTTCCTCGCAGCACGATGAATTGCGGCGGATATAGCCAATCCAGCATGGCATTCAGCAAGGCACCGTGGGCATGGGGATATTGGCGCACCGACGGCATGGCAGCCCGCAGCGTACGTTCCGCGGCTTCGGTGTAGCGGTACTCGCCCACCAGATGGCCGAGGCGCAGCAAGGTCAGCGCAGCAACGCCGTTACCCGAAGGCATCGATTCGTCCATGAGCGTTTTCGGCCGCTGGATCAGTTCTTCGTGATCGTCCGAGGTGAAGAAAAATCCGCCTTGTTCCCGGTCTTCGAAACGGGCGAGAAGCTGGTCGGCCAGCTTCGAGAGCCAATCGAGGCGCTCCGTTCGCCACTCGCATTGCAGGAGTTCCAGACCGGCGTCGAGCAGAAACGCGTAGTCGTCCAAATACCCATTCAAATGGGCTCTGCCATCCTTGTAAGTCGCCAGCAGCCGGCTTTCCTCGACACATAGCTCCCGGCGCAAAAACTCGAAGGCCCGGTCCGCCGCGTCGATCCAATCCTTCCGCTCCAGCAACCGGCCGGCGGAAGCCAGTCCCTTGATCATCAAGCCGTTCCAGGCCGTCAGCACCTTATCGTCGCGTCCCGGCGTGATCCGCTTTTCGCGAGCCTGGAATAGGGTAGCGCGCGCGGATGCCAGTCGGCGTTCGGCTTCCGCCTGATCGATGCCCAAACGGGCGGCCACCTCCCGAAGCGGCGTTTCCACGTGCAGATGCCAATGGCCCTCGAAATTGGGGCTTCGATCCAGACCGTAATGGAGCTCCACGACCGCATATTCCTCGGACGAAAGAAGGTCTTTTATTTCCGCCCGATTCCAAACGTAATACTTGCCTTCCTCACCCTCGGAATCCGCGTCCAGACTCGAATAGAAACCGCCTTCAGGCGATTGCATCTCCCGTACGGCCCATTCCGCCGTCTCCTCCGAGACCTTCCGGAACAAAGGATCTTGGGTCGCTCGCCAAGCCTCGGCATACAGAGACAAAAAAACGCCGTTGTCGTACAGCATTTTCTCGAAATGGGGAATTTCCCAAGCGGTGTCTACCGAATAGCGGGCGAACCCGCCGCCGATGTGATCGTAAATCCCGCCTTCCGCCATCTTGGTAAGCGTCGTCGTCACCATGCGAAGAGCGGATGCATGCTCGTTCGGGTTCTGGCCCCATAAACGCAGCAGAAATTCGAGATTGGACAATTGGGGAAACTTCGGCGCATCGCCGAATCCGCCGTTGACGCTGTCGAAATTGGCTTCCAACTCGCGCTCCGCCCGGATAAGGACACCGGCATCCGGAGCTTCCGAGCCTTCTGCTTGTCTAATGGATTGCAGGATGTCGGCAAAAGACTTGCCGTGGTCCTCGAGATCTTGTTTGTGTCGGCGATAGTATTCGGCAACCTGGGCCAGCAAGGAACGGAATGCCGGTAACTGATAGCGAGCGGTATTCGGGAAATAGGTGCCGCCGAAGAACGGTAACTGATTGTGCGGATTGAGAAACATGGTCAGCGGCCAGCCGCCGGGACGGCGGGCGATAATTTGATGCGCTAGCTGATAGATCTTGTCCAAATCCGGCCGTTCCTCGCGATCCACCTTGATGTTGACGAACAGCTCGTTCATCACCGCCGCGGTCGCCTCGTCCTCGAACGATTCATGAGCCATCACGTGGCACCAGTGGCAGGCCGAATACCCGATGGACAGCAAGATCGGTTTGTCTTCCTTGCGGGCTTTTTCGAGCGCCTCGTCGCCCCAAGGGTACCAGTCGACCGGATTGTCGGCATGTTGCAGCAAATAGGGACTGGTTTCGGAACTCAGACGGTTTCTGTGAATGGAGTCCATGAGACTGCACCTTTTCTGGCGCCGGGGTACGGCGGGTTAATTTTCATTTATAGGGACGGTTGCCACCGGTCCGTCATTCAGGCTTGTGGCAGGCTTTTACCTTAACACTAGTTTGACACTCGAACAGCGGAAGAATCATCGTGGCCACGACATCATTTCCTTCCTACGGAGAGCCACCTTTATTCGTTGCCCATCCGGCGAAGCGATCAACGCGTACGTTTCCGTTCGCCACGCCATTCGACTTCGTCGGGAATTTGCGGACGGCCGAGGGAGCGACCATCCGCTACGGTATCGCTCGCCCCGCCCATGCGTTGAAACGGGGATCCGTGCTGCTGCTTCAGGGCCGTGCCGAATGTCTGGAGAAATATCGCGAAATCGTCGAAGGCCTTACCGCCAGGGGCCTTTATGTTTATTCGTTCGACTGGCACGGACAGGGGATGTCGGACCGCTTCTCGAAAGGTCGGAAAAAAGTCGACGTGACATCCTTCGACGATTATCTGGAAGACATCGCCTTGTTCATCCGGGAAGTGTGGTGCGTTCCGGAAGCCAACCGATATGTCATCGCCCATTCCACCGGCGGGCATGTCGCCTTGCGGTTCATGGCCGAACGGCGCTTGAAAGTCGACGGCGCACTGCTTTGCGCGCCCATGATCGACCTCAAAACCAAGGGCTGGCCGCGCTGGTTCGCGCCCATACTGGTCGGCGCCGTCGCCGGCATGGGATTCGCGGACTTACAGGCCCCCGGGGAACGGCATCATCTCCCGTCATTGCGGCGGTTTGAAGGCAATGCCCTGACCAGCGATCCCGAACGCTTCCGGGTTTTGCCGGAACTCGTCAAATCCAATCCGCTGCTGGAGCGCCGCGGCGCGACGTATCGCTGGGTACGTTCGGCATTCGCCTCGATCGCCAAGCTCAATGCTCGCGGAATCCCCGAGTCCATCGACGTGCCGGTGACCATCCTGATCGGCGACGACGACCGGATCGTCGATGCCGACGCGGCCAAACGCTTCGCGCGCCGACTGCCGAACGGACGGCTGCAGCTATTGAAAGGAGCACGCCACGAAATCATGATGGAAAGAAACGCGATCCTGAAGCGTTTCTGGCTGGCGGTGGACACTATGACCGAAAGGGGCCGGGCGGGGTTGCCAACTGTCCGCGGGGGCAATGGCATGGTGAAGAAGGTTCGTAATGCGTCCGCTAAGACGGACGTCCCGAAACCTGCCTGCCGATCGTAGGGTGGGTTAGGTGCGCGTCCATCCATCCGCGTGTCGCTCGGCGAGTCAGGCGCGCACCGTAACCCACCAAAGCGAAGCGGCAAGGCCATCGAACGTTGCTCCGGTGGGTTACGGCGCACGCGAAGCGCCGTGATCCACGGCCGGTCGACGCCGGAGTGCGCCTAACCCACCCTACGAAACCCCGGTCTTTCCTGGCTCCCAAGCTCTCGCTGCGGAGCCCTACCTCAGAAGCTCTAGCTTCAAGATATGGGGTCCCAAACAGGAGTTTAGAGCGTTTTCCGAGTCGGTGTAAGGGATTCGGATATGTAGGTCGGCAATCCCTTGCCGACAAAGCCCTTCGCCGAGCCGATACGTCGGCAAGGGATTGCCGACCTACGTTCCCCCCTCCTGGCACGAATCCGTACACCGGGATGGAAAACGCTCTAAGTACATTCAGGGAAGTCTTGCGGCATAGGCAACCTGCAGGACAACCCCGCCAATCAAGCCAATCTATCGAGATTCCGTAAATATTTGCGGAATGTACTTAGGACCCAGCGTAACCGTTCGAAGTAGGTCGGGAATCCTTTCCCGACAAGATGGTCCGCAAAGGATTGCCAACCTACGAATCAGACCAATTCCACGCCGCTATATGGCGGTGAAAAACGCTCTAAGGTTTCAGCCCCGTTCCCGGCAACTCGGAACCATAGGCAAATAGCTGTATCAACCAGGCTGTCCCGGTTCCCCCAGCTTCGCCGGCTCGGCTTTTTCCTTCTTTTTCCGCGGGCGCCATAAGCCTCCCGAGGCATAGCAATTCCATCCCCAGCGCAACCAATCCAGCAGCGCATAGGCCAGCCACAAGGCCCAGGCCAGCATCAGCATGCGATAAACCCAGAGGGGCGCCGACACGATCCAGGGACGGGGAAGCGTCGGGCCGCTGCGGTCCTGATACCAGTTCAACTCGTACGGACCGGAGCCGTTGCCGGCGATTTGCATGTCGGGCAATCCCAACAGTCCATGCCGAACCGCCTCCAGCAAAAGAGAGAGGGCGGCCAAGGTCAGAACGGCGAGTGCGACTTGGAGCAGGTTGAATCGGGTATCGTCCAGTTTTTGTCCGGCGCTCGCCCGCCATCCCAAGGCCAGCAGCCAGCCGGCCACGACGATGCCGCCGACCACCGGAATCTGGCTGAGGCCGATCAACAGCAGAAACCATTGCCAAGCCTTGACCGGCGTCAACGGCAGTTTTCCCAATGCCACCGAAAGCAATAGGATCACGATGAGCACGCCCCAGAACAACACCGCCGGACCGAAGCGCGGGCCGCCCGTCAGCAGCACCCAACGGTCCTGTCCCAGCGAAAAGGTAATCGCGCTGTTCACACTGGGGGCGCCGAGATCGATTTCGGGGGAGACCAGACGGCTACGAATCCCGGTTCCGTCGCGCCACACCAGAGTCGCGGTCTGTTCGCCCGGATGAATCGGCAGCGAAACCAGCCGTTCTTGCTGCCGGACCGGATGCATCGCGCCGTCGATGGTCACGGATTGAAGTTCGGCATTCTCGGGAAGTTTTACCGTATGCTGGCCGCCCTGCGAGCTTCGCAGGCTAAGCGTCAGGGTGGCGTCCGTAGCGTGCAGCCCTGGATTCAATTCCAACCGGCTGCGGTCCATGGTCAGCGTATTGCCGGGTACGCCTTGAGGCCTAGTCAAGTGAAGCGTAACGGATTCGCCGGGCCAGGGACGCCATTCCGGCAGCCAGTTGCCTTCCGCGTCCTGGTGGTGGATGACCACGAGTCCTTCGGGACGCATGTGCCAGATCGGGCTGATGTCCGCGCGCCAGATCTCGATCCACTCGGTGGTCTCCCGAGCCTTTAGACCGATAGCGGGCCTTTTCGCCAGGACCGATTCCCAGCTGGTTGCATGCTGACCCGGCAATAGATTGACCATTACCTTGCCGTCGTCGACTTGTAGTCCCGGCGTGACGACCGACTCTCCCTCGATGAGCGGAATGCCGACGACCACCGGACGATCCGGCGGCGAAGCGCGGCGCACCACCGTGAACACGCGCCAGTCCAAGCCGATTTTGAGCGTGCGCTCGACCTCCAAAAACGGCGGCAAAGGCCGGGATTCCAGCGCCGGCAGTGCCTCCGCGGGCCGGTCGCCGTTCGAGACCCGCACGAGCTGCAATTGAACGTCGGGAACGCCATTTTCGCGAATGCCTTCGATCCGCCAGCTTTCGCCCGAAGCCTCGGCTCGCCGTGGCTTGAGCGGCAGAGGGATTTGCGTCTGATCGCGCGAGGGCAAGATTCCGGAAAGCGTGACGACATGACGGCCCGGCTTCAGGGCAAGCCAGAGCGCGCCATCCCGATTGCGGAACAACCCCTCCGCCGGCACGTTGTCGACCTCGACTTTCGAGGGCGTCCACTGTGCGGCGTTTACCGGCAAGGGCAGGGCGATCAGTTCCTGAGCGTGGACTTCCAGGGTTTGCCGCAACTGCGAGCCCTTGGCTTCGATTTTGAGCAGCGGGATCTCGGCGCATTGCGGCAGGCAATCCGGAGGTGCGAGCAGGCGCGTCTTTAGTTCCTCCAGCAAAGCCGGATCGGGAAAATCCGCCTTGGCATCCGGTATGAACAAGAGCAAGGGAAGCAATAACAGCGGCATGGCCGCATGAGGGGCAAAGGGACGAAAACGTGGCCGTCCGCCCAGAAACAGCACGGCCAACGCGATCAACACCGCAATACGCAGAAAGTTCAGCAGCAAATTGACCGCCGGTGAGAGCAGCACCAGGCCGATTTCCTGATCGCGGAGAACGGGACCGCTCCAGCCGAGCGGAATCGATTTCCACTGCCATTCCGGGAGACCAGGACCAGTTTGGGTGATCGCATTGGGATCGGTCTCCTTGAAAGCTCTGCCGCCTAAATCCGCCGCGGACGGAGCAGCCGGAGGCGCACCTCGCTTATACAGCTTCGACCGGGGTGCATACGACTCCATGGTTTGCGGCGCTTCCACGGGCTCTTCCGCCTGTCTTCGAAACTCGGAAGGGGCGGTCGTCGACGGCATCGCGATCCAGGGCTGTTCCAGTTGCGGATAAAGCGCGAATCGGGCCTGATCGACCATGAAAGGGATGGCCATCAGAATCAGCGCCAGCACGGCCAGATTCCGGTAAATACGAACGGCCGAAGCGATCTTTCCTTCCGGCAAAACCATCAGCAAGGCCGCCGCCGCCAGAATGTTGAGCCAGACGTAACGCGGCGCGCCCGGCTCGTGCCAGAGGAGCGCCAGGGCAACCAGCGTAAAGGCGGCATACGGCCAGGACCACAATCGCGCCACCGCCATGGCCGTGATAAGCACCACGAATAGATCCAGCAGCGTCCATTCCGCAACCCAGGTGCCCGGCGCGTGATCCACGCCGGTCGCGGCGAATAAACGCCATCCAGGAGGAAGATTGAGCTCTGCGCTCACGCTTCGGAAATCCTTGTCCCAGCCGGTCGCCGAGAGCGTTCGGATTCCGTCGATCCGGCTGTCGGCGGAAAGATCGACCGCCCCGCGCCGGACCTCGACGCCGACCGCGCCGGTGTCGTCCTCGCGCGTGATCGATTGTGGCTCCCCGTCGATGGCGACACGTCCCAGATCGACGCCCGGCCGAACGTTCAGCCGCCAATCTCGGGTCATGCGCCCGCCGACGAGATCGTTCACCGTATAGCCGCCTCCATCGAAATCCAGCCAGATGCGCCGCTGCAAGGTAAGGCTGTCGGGTTCCGGTTCCGGATCGCCGCGCCGGATGAGCTTAAGATTCATCGTGGCGCCGGATTCCATCCGGTAGGCAGGAAGCGACTTCCATTCATCCGGAAGATTGGTTTGGCGCGGATCGATGGCGGGAACGCCCTCGATTTCGACCACGCGCAATTGCGGCCGAGCGTCGAAAACCCAGATTTCCTCCGTAGGCCAGGGCTCGACGCCCGGCGGCCGGCGAAGCGACTCGACCGGCCCCGGAAAGCGGGCGCCGAGTTGTACGCTCCAATGGCCAGGACGAAGCTGCAAACGCAGCTTGCCGTCGGGCTCAAGGCGGGCGGGCAGGGGAGATGAAACCTGCGCGGGAATCGAATCGGGCGGCAGAGCCCCATCGAGAACGATCTCGCGCTGTCTGCCGGACACATCAAGATCGATATGCGTCACCACGCGCAGCGGGGTGTTGTCCATGATCCGCCGGTAAACCTGCACGTCGACGGTCTCGGCTCTCGCCGATGGCCCCGTATCGTCAGACGCCTCGCTGTAGATCCACAACTGTCCCTGTTGGTTGAAGGCAGGGAAGGGGACGGATTGCCCCTTGACGATCAAAGAAATGATGCCGGTGTCGGTGGGCACCGCGAGATTTTCCGGCAGGCGGTCCCAAACAAAGCTGCCCTTGACGGAGTGCTCTCCCGGAGTGAGGCGGATTCCGGGGCTATTTTCGACCGTTGCGACAACGGCCGGTTTTCCATCCACCTCCACCTGTTGCGGCCAATGCTCGACACCGCCCGGAAGCGGCAACCAGCTCTCCGCGTAAACGCGAGCCTTCAACGCGAACCGGCCGGCATGATCGTCCAAAACCAATTCGAGACTCGTCGGCCAAATGCAGCGCCGTTCCTCCGGGTTGCCTTGTACTTGTGGGCAAAATCGATTCTCGTGGCCGCGCAAGACCCAGTCGGTCCAGGGTTTGAGAGAGTCGGGGACCGAATCCGCCGGGAGCGGATCGGCTAGGGCGATGACCGTGAACAGCAGAAGCGGAAGGAGCAACAGCGCCGATCGACGAAACATGAAGGGTCTCCATCTAAATTGGTAAGAGGAAGGCGGGGCGGAGTTTGCATTTATCAGATTTGTAAAGGTAGTGTAACGCCTGAAACACGTCTATCGAGGAAGAAGACCGAAGTGCGTTGGGGAAAGCTCCGAAAGAACCCTCTCCCGTTGGGATATGGTTGGGTGAGGGCTTATTTATCGCGGGAAAACCCCCGGCTCTGCCGCAATGCCATTAAGTTAAGCCGTCATTCCGGCAGGGCGAGGCGCAATGCGGCGAGCGGGCAGGCCAGGGAAGGACTGCCCAGGACTCGCGAGCGAAGCGGGACGGCGTAGCGTGGCGAGGCCGGTTTGCACGCGAAGCGCCCGTAGGGTGCCGCACAGTGAGTGTGCGGCATGAATCCAGTGCACAAGGAAGTGATCGGCCTCTGCCGTCCATGGCTTTTGGACCCCGGCGTTCCAATCGCAAACGGTGTCTTCGGGAGCACCGAAGCCACCCTTCCCTGCCGGGGCGACGAGATGGCTTTTATCCGACGGCGGTCAGGCCCCTTCGAAGGGTCAGCCGTCGAAAGCCACCGGCTTTGCCGGTGGATCGTTACTGGTTCAAACAGCTGTAGGTCAGCAATCCTTTGGCGACCAATGTGGCTCGGAAGGATCGCGATTAAAGCGTCGCGCATGGGGTCTGAGCACCATTCCGCGCGAGCGCTATAATACCGCCCCATGGCCCAGCCTTTTACCGATCCACATGACCGTTTTTTCCGCGAAACCTTCTCCCGTCGCGACGTGGCGGAGGGCTTTTTGCGGAACTATCTGCCCACAGCCGTTGCGGACCGCATCGATTGGGCGAGTCTCGCCATCGCTAAGGACAGCTTCGTGGAAAAAGCCCTGCGTCATCATTTTTCCGACCTGCTGTACAGCGCCCGCCATCGCAATCGGGAAATCAAGATTTATCTGCTGGTAGAGCACAAAAGTCATTCGGACACCTGGGTGGCCCTCCAATTGCTGCGTTATCAAGTGCGTATTTGGGAGCTGCACCGTAAGCAAAAGCCCGGCGAGTATCTGCCGCCTATCGTGCCGCTGGTGCTTTATCATGGCCAGCAGCGCTGGCAGATACCGGACCGTTTCCATGCCCTGTTCGGCGTGCTGGACGAAGACTTAGCGTTCTATGTGCCGGATTTCCACTACGAGCTGTGCGACCTTACCCTGCCGGAACCGGCGAAAGTCCGCGACGCGGTGCTGAGCCGCCTGGTGCTCCTCGCTCTCAAGCACATCTTCGACCCGAATCCGAAGCAGGCGCTGGCAGGCATTCTTCCCCTAGTTCGGGAAATCCTGAATCGAGATACCACTCTTGAAATGTTGGAAGTAGTATTGCGCTACTATGTGCAAGCGAATCCAATATTGGAAGAAAACGACATTCGCGAATTGCTCACCGACATTGCCAACCTGGAGGACTATATGCCCACTTTTATAGACCGTTACATCGAACAAGGTCGGCAGCAAGGATTGTTTATTGGAAGACAGGAAGGAAGACAAGAAGGCAGACAGGAAGGCAGACAGGAAGGAAGACAAGAAGGCAGACAGGAAGGACAGGCTGAATTGTTGCTTCGTCTGATGACCCGCAAATTCGGTCCACTCAGCAAGAAACATCGTCGACTCATCGAGCAGGCCGACGGCGATACCCTGCTGCGCTGGTCGGAACAGGTGTTGTTCGCAACAACGCCGGACGAAGCTTTGCGTTGAGCGGTCATGTTTTGCTCCGTATTTTTGAGGAAGTTCTGCTCAGGTCCTTCGACGGGTTCAGGACGAACGGTAAAGCGTTGATTCCGTTTGTAGTGGGCCTGTCGAACCATGAACGGCAACGGCATCAGCTTGTCCAGAGTTTCCCTAAGCGTAATTTTCTGCAGAGCCGATATGAGGGATATCCTGATCCGGTTGCCTACGGGCCTCATCGGCAACTCGACGAATGATTACCCTGGTGGTGGCAACCCCAAACCTCAGAACCGTCGCTTCACACCGAATCCCGTAACCCTCCATGACCATAGACATTGATCAGTTCACCGAGGCCGAACTCATCGACCTCAACCGCCGGATCGTCGAGCGCCTGCGCTTTCTCCAGCAGATGCGGGCGCACGCCACCATGCTGAAGTTCTCGATCGGCGCCCGCGTCTGCTTCGATACCGACGACTTTCGCCGTATTACGGGAACGCTGGTACGCTACAATAAGAAAAGCGTAACCGTGGTGACCGACGATGGCCATCGTTGGACTGTCTCGCCCGGCTTTCTCCATCCGGTGGAACCCCGCGATATTACGCCCACCGTCGACGGATTAACCTGCAGCATTCACCCTCGAAAGTAAGACTTCATCCTCGGAGATACCCCTGCCCAGTCGTTGCGACTTCGCAGAACGCGTGCATCAGAAAGCGACCCGCAAATATCTGACAGAGGACATTTGAAATGGATAAAGAAAGCAAACTCGAAGAAGAAATTCTGGCTTCCTTCGAAAGGGACGAGTGGCGATCCGTGCCCAATCTGAAGGATGAAATCGCGCGCTATGCATCGACTACCTTCGCTTCGCTTGCCACGGACAAGCGCGTCAATATACGAATCTCGTCCCGTGACCTCGAAGAGATTCAAGCCAAGACCGCGGAGGAGGGAATTCCTTGTCAGACGTTGATGGCTAGCGTACTTCACAAATACGTCATGGGACGCCTTGTCAAGATACCACCGAGCTCAACGAATAAGGTTAGATTGCGAACCACAATCTGAACTCCTCGTTCAACCAGAGCCACCCGCAAACCCTCAGCCGATTAGCTTTAGGCAGCTTTGTTTTAACGCTATTTTGTTAAGGAAGCTCTGATTAAGTCCTTCGACAGGCCTGTCCTGAGCCAAGTCGAAGGGCTCAGGACGAACGGAATCCACTTGTTCAGAGCTTCCTTAACTGGTTATCGAGTTTACGTCTTCCGATCCCAAACAAACCTGCACTTGATGGTGTGGTCGCCCGGAGCGAGACGGATTCCGGGACTATTCTCGACGGTCGCGACAACGGCCGGTTTTCCGTCGGCCTCGATCTGCCGCGGCCAATGCTCGACATCGCCCGGAAGCGGCAGCCAGCTCTCCGTGTAAACGCGAGTCTTCGAGACGCGAAACGCCCGGCACAATCATCCAAGGCCAGATCGACATCTATCGGCCAAACGCAGCGTCGCTCTTCCGAGCTGCCGTGTACTTGCGGGCAAGAGCGATTTTCGTGTCCATGCAACACCTAATCGGTCCAGGGTTTGAGGGAATCGGGAACCGAATCCGTCGCCGGTAACGGATCGGCCAGGGCAATGATCGTGAACAGCAGAACAGGAAAGACCAACTACGCCGACCGACGAACCATGATGGGTCTCCATCTGCATTGGTAAGAGGAAGGTAGCGCAGAGTTGCGTTTTAGATTTGTAAAGGTAGTGTAACGCATGAAATACGTCTATCGGGGAAGAAGACCGAGGTGTGTTAAGGAAAGTGTCCACAAGACGCCGTACCCCGCGTTTTAAAGAAATGTACTGCAGCAAGTGGCATTTTCGCTCAGCTGCCGGGGCAATAAGTCCGGACTTGTTCAAAGCTTCCTAAATTCGCATAAAATACGCCGGGATATCTGAGTGTGCTGTCGAAGGAGGGCTTGTTTCCAAAAGGCGGTCTCAACTGGTTGCCCTTAAAGCCTGATTAACCCTCGTGCAAACCGGAGAAATCGACGCTGGCGCCACGATTTGCCAGATTCTTGTCTATACCCCGAAAGCGGTGTTCGCCATTCTGGTCGGCAGCTGCGCTGGCAGCCATGTAAAGGAACAAACCGATAGGGACATCGCCCGCCGTCCAATGGCAATATGAGGAATTGCTCGCCCGTATCGACGGACACAAGATTCTCCGTAACCGTCCGGCTCAAGCACTGGGGATAGCATACGACAGGATAGACCTGATCGATTTGTCGTCCTCTCGCCTGGCCATGAAGGCCTTGGTAGTAGAAGATCAATGGCTGCTAGTAGCTAATGACGAATTGGTCTAGGTGAAATTCCTGGCGAGAACCTTGCGCGAACTCGAAGAGTTCTACCGGGATCAGGCTCATGCCGCTAAAAGTTTATCAGGACGAAACGGCGCGTGTGGCCCGCATCGCAGTGAGCGATGCCGGACGAAGTGAGCAGGAAGATACGCGCCAGCGCCTTGCGCAAAACGGTGTGTTACATGCACTTCAGATACTGGCAGAAAATGCCATCGGTAAGGCCGAATAATGGCTTAAAACAGCAGCGGGTGAGCCGGTGCCTGATTCCGCTTACCAAGACTTCGATGGCCTGGCTCACCGCGTCTCGATAACCGCAGAGGAGTTGCCCCAATGGGATTCTTTGAAATAGGCGTACGCAATCGTGTTGTGCATGATTACATGAATATCGACATGTCCATGATACTTCTGTCAGGAATTGATAAAGCGAATGATGTAAGAGGTAATGGACTGAAATGAAATCGTTTTCCGTAACGTTTGGGTTGGGTGCCATTTATAAAAACGGAGATTTATTGCGTTCTCTTGTCAAGCGTGAAATCCAATCGAAATACCGTGCAACAACCTTGGGACTTATATGGGTTGTGGTTTACCCTTTGATGATGCTCGGCGTATACACTTTCGTGTTTGGCGGGGTGTTCGGTGCGCGCTGGGGAAATCAAGGGGATCTTGGTTATTTTGTGCCCATGCTGTATTGTGGGCTCATAGTCCATGCCATCTTTGCCGAAACTTTGTCTAAATCACCGGGATTAATCGTCAACAACCCCAACTATGTCAAGAAAGTGGTTTTTCCACTGGAGCTTTTACCAGTTGGAAGCCTGCTTTCTGCGCTGTTCAATGCTGCAACCGGTTTTACTCTACTGATAATCTTTGCCGCTGCAGTCCAACACATCGTACACTGGACGATAGTATTCATCCCTTTAGTCTTGCTGCCACTGATTTTATACACGATAGGCTTTGCCTGGCTTCTTGCGGCTTTGGGCGTGTTTTTTCGGGATATTGAACAGTTTATAGGCGTCTTGATGACCATGCTGCTTTTCTTGAGCCCGGTATTTTATTCGGCATCTTCCGCCCCCCTTTTAGCCCAGAAGTTGCTGATGTTTAATCCTATTGCCTACCCAATTGAAGAAATGAGGAATGTCATTTTGCTCGGCCAGACTCTCCAATGGAAACCGTGGCTACTCAACTTAACGATTTCATTCGGGGCGGCGTGGTTCGGTCTGTGGGTATTTGAAAAGACAAGACCCGCCTTTGCCGACGTAATTTGATCACTTGCAAACCGTAACGATGTCAAGCACCGAACCAGCAATCCGGCTGACGAACATAGGGAAATGCTACCGCATTTTCGCCAACCCCCAGGATCGCTTTAAACAGGCTTTGCGCGATCGATTCGGAGGATGGCTCGGCAGAAAGGGCTCGACGCCTCTTTACAGGGAACACTGGGCACTGCGGGATATCAGCTTCGAAGTAGCTCCGGGTGAAGCCGTCGGCATTCTCGGCCGCAACGGGGCGGGAAAAAGCACCCTGCTCCAAATCATCGCGGGCACGCTTGCGCCGACGACCGGCGAAGTTGAGACCTCCGGGCGAATTACAGCGCTTCTGGAACTCGGCAGCGGCTTCAATCCCGAGTTCACCGGACGCGAAAACGTGTTCCATAATGCGCAAATCCTCGGATTAACGAGGGAGGAAACGGAAAACAAGTATGACGATATTGCAGCCTTTGCCGATATCGGAGATTTTATCGATCAGCCGGTGAAAACCTATAGCTCCGGCATGATGATGCGCCTGGCTTTTGCGGTACAAACTGCCGTGGAGCCTCAGATACTGATCGTTGACGAAGCGTTGGCAGTTGGAGATATGTTTTTCCAGGCAAAATGTATTGCCAGGATTAGAAAACTTGTTGGTTCAGGGGTTTCTTTACTATTTGTCAGTCACGATATAACATCTGTCCGACAAATATGCAGGAGGGCGGTCTTCTTGGATGGTGGTGTCGTCCGCTCTGTAGGGGAGGCAGGAAAGGTATCTGATCAATATTTCAAGCTCCAACTCGAGGATAGAAACTCATCGGCAGTAAATGGGGGGGCGCCCAAAGAGAAATCGCATAATGCCTCTTCAAGAAAGCAGGGAACGGCCACTCCACGAGCTCACGTAGATTGTCCCAACGCGCAAGACATCACATTTGGCGAGAAAGGTTTTCAAACTCGCGCCGCCCATAATCGTGTCAGTAATGGAAAGGCGGAAATAGTTAACGTACAGATGCTTCGACAGGGTGAATTTAGTGCAGAGTTCGATTTTGACGATATAGCGCAAATCCGTGTGTTTGTTCGTTTTATCCAAGACCTACAAAACCTGAACGTCTCACTCAAGATTCGCACCCTACAGGGTACTGACTTGGTTTTCCTAGATACCCGCCTACAAAACGAGATGGCTCATCATTATGAGGCGGGAAAAACCTATCTGTTCGACTGGACACTCAAGCTCCCCCTGCTTCATGGCAACTATGCGCTGGCCTGTGGGCTCGCACAACCACCTAAAATACCTGGGGCGGATTGGGTTTTTGTTGATATCGTGCCGCATGCCTATGAATTCAAGATTTCGCCCCGTAGAGACGGAATGATTGATGGATTCATAACGCTGCCGGCATCGCTAGAAATAAGGGAAATTGAAACAAGTTTGGCCTGATATATAGCGCATGAAAAAACGAAATACTTACCTGGCATTTGGTACGCCTGATTTCACCGATGCCGAGATCGACGCAGTAGCCCAAGTCATGCGCTCCGGCTGGGTTGGCATGGGACAAGAAACCATCGCATTCGAAAAGGAATTGTCGGAATACATCGGAGCGCCCGAGGTTGTTACAGTCAACTCCTGTACATCGGCGCTTTTTCTCGCGTTACTGGTGGAGGGAGTCGGACCGGGTGACGAGGTGATTGTGCCTAGTCTAACCTGGTGTGCGACCGCCAACGCCGCCCTCTATCTCGGTGCAAAGCCCGTGTTCTGCGACGTCAATTCGGAGAGCATGTGCGCTACACCGGAAACGATATCGGCAAAGCTTTCTCCACGAACTAAAGCCGTCATTATTGTGCATTATGGTGGTTATGCCATCGATGTCGAGGCGCTGCGCGACGCGTTGCCTTCCAGCGTCGCCATCGTGGAAGACGCTGCTCACGCTCTAGGGGCCATGCACAGTAATGGCAAGCGCGTAGGTTCATCTGGCAATTCCGTCTGTTTCAGTTTTTATGCCAACAAAAACCTCTCCACCGCAGATGGCGGCGCAATCGCCCTATTTGACACAGACAAAGCAAACCGCCTTCGGTCCCTGCGCATGAGCGGCATGGAGTCCAATGCGTGGTCCCGCTACATCAAGCCTTCTACTGCCTTTGCGCTCGGTGTGGTAGAGCTAGGTTACAAGATGAATTTCACCGATCTGCAAGCAGCTATCGGTAGAGTACAACTGAAACGTTTCCATGAAATGGCCGAGAAGAGAAAGCGGATTGCAGCGCGTTACCGGAAGCGGCTTACCGATATTGGGTTAAGCGTTCCTTTCCAGAGCCAAGGTTTTGACGAGCGCCATGCGCGCCACCTTCTTGTTGGCCGCTTCGATCCGAAGAGAACAGGAATGGAGCGCGATAAACTGTTATTGATGCTGAGAGCCCAGAATATCGGGGCAAGCATCCATTACCGCCCACTCCACATCCAACCTCTCTATTCCCATAATGGGTCAACCTCATTACCGGCGACGGAGAGCCTTGCCGAAACGATCATGACATTACCGATCAGCGCGCACATGACATGCGACGACGTTGATTATGTCGTCGATCATTTGGCTGATTTGATACAAAAGAGACCAACAGCATGAACGAGATACCGTTGGAAGAACTCAGCGAAGTTCAGTACGATTTTGGCGGTCGCCTTACGGCAGATTTTCCGTCGCAGATTCTAATGGACATTACGGAAGTCTGTAATTTGGCGTGCGTTCATTGCCCTCATCCCATTTTTGCGAAATCAGAGCATTACGCCGGTCGTTATCTTGACCCTAGCCTAAATGACAAGATGATCGATGAAGTCCGTCGACACGGCCAGGGAAAGACCCAATATATTCGTTACGCCAGCAATGGCGAGCCACTGGTACACCCTCAGGGTTACGACATGATTCAGGCTGCGGTCGATTATTCCGGAGTTTATGTCACTCTGACGACCAACGGCAAAATTATGAACGAAAAACGTACCCAGCGACTCCTGGAGTCTGGCGTACATCTGATTGATATCAGTATTGATGCGTTTAGTTCTGATACTTACGCAAAGATTCGTGTAAATGGAAACTTGGAGGTTACACGTGAAAACGTTTTACGCCTTATCCGCTGGGTCAAGGAGTCCGAGGCAAAAACGAAAGTGGTGGTCAGCTTTGTAGAGCAATCTCAGAATGCTCATGAAGTCGCTGATTTCGTGAATTACTGGAACGATCAGGGTGCCGATTATGTTGTGATCCGGCGCCTCCATTCCTGCTCCGGGGCGGTGGAAGAATTGGCGACTCAGCGCCGCAGCGAACTCAGCTCGACAACTCGTCGGCCTTGCCTTTACCCATGGGAACGCGTGGTAATCAATGCGCGCGGCGACCTTGCATTTTGCCCATCTGACTGGGTTCACGGTTCTTATGTGGCGAATTACTGGGATACCACAATCAATGCGGAATGGCAGGGCGCTTTCTATCGGGCTCTACGTCGCGCGCACATAACTAATGACTATAGCGAGCATGCTTTCTGCGGAAACTGCCCGGACTGGTCAGCGACGCGCTGGCCGCATCAAGGACGCAGCTATGCCGATATGGTGGAGGAATTTATTGATCAAGGGGAAAACCACGTATGAATACTTCCACCAATCCGATTTTTGGTCAGATTGAAAGGCTTGTAGAAGGAGTACCTGGCTGGTCGCCTAATGATCAACTATTTTCCCTATTTCTACTGGCCTATACCTCCGAGGCGGAAGGAGACATTCTGGAACTCGGCGCTTGGTGCGGGCGCTCGACATCGGCGCTGGCTTTGGCAGCATCGAAGATCGGTAATGTCAGCGTGCACTGCGTCGATCTATTTCCAGAGAAAAACGACTGGCGCAAAAACGCCGACGGTACCTACTCATTCACGGTCAGGATCGGAGATCGCCTGCTTGGCGCCTACGAAGAACAGACCGTATGGGCCGAACCGTACGAGCGTGATATCGCGCCGCTCTATGAAAGACACAATGGTGTGCTCGATATCTTCAATCAGACCATGAAACGCAACGGATTTGCCGATATTGTTCGTCCTTGGAAAGGAGATCTCTTACATTTCATGCAACATGCTCCCAAAGGCTTTCGCTGTCGACTGGCGTTCATCGACGGTGATCACTCTTACGACGCTGTTTGCCGCGATATTGAGTACGTCGAACACTATTTGTCCGAAGGCGGGTGGTTATGCTTCGACGATGCATTTTCGGTTTATGAAGGAGTGGACAGGGCAATTACAGAACGCATAATTGGCCGTCCGGAAATGTACGAATGCGGTATTCAGCTAACTCGCAAGCTTTATGTAGCAAAGCGCCGAAAGAATACCGTGTAGTGAATATGTGCCGGATTATGACTGCGGGATTGAATATCTTCCCTTCCGCCAGTATCTGACGTTTTGGTGGACGATGAAAGTTGGTGTAATTCAATCCTGCTTTATCCCTTGGCGCGGTTATTTTGATTTTATCCGTAGCGTAAACCTCTTCGTGTTTTATGACGATGTCCAATATTCGAAAAACGGCTGGCGTAACCGGAATCGTATCAAAACTCCCGATGGTTCTCGATGGATTACGGTTCCTGTTAGGAGACGCAGCCTTTCGCAGCGAATTTGCGATACAGAGATAGACGAATCAAGCGACTGGCGCAGCGATCATTTTCGTTTGTGGAGCGAAAACTACTCCATGGCCCCACACTTTAACGACGTTCTGGCATTATTAGGTGACTTGGGGCGAGAAACGGCAACCACAATCAGCGAACTCAACATAAGCTTGACCAAGGCAATTGCTGGATATTTAGGGATCGAAACTCAATTCATGCTATCGTCCGAACTGCATCTTACCGGAACCAAAACAGATCGTCTCATAGACTTACTCATTCAAGTAGGGACTACGACTTACCTGTCAGGACCAAGTGCCGACTCTTATCTGGATAAGGATGCTTTTCATCGATCAGGTATCGGGCTGATGTACAAGTCGTATGATTACGCTCCATACCCACAGCAATGGGGAAAGTTCGAAGGTGCTGTTAGCATATTGGATTTAATTGCCAATTGCGGCCATGGCGCTAAAAACCACATTCGCAGTCAGACTCCAGATGTGATTATCGCGCCTTAGGGAACCTCTGAATAAATCGCCATGTTAAGCTTTTCGCCATTCGACTGGAGTGGTGACGCGATGAAACAAATCAGCTTTGCCTCGTTGGCGTTTGACGCCAAGAAGAAACAGACTCGCCGAGAGAAATTTCTGGCCGAGATGGACCAGGTGATGCCCTGGGAGGCGCTGTTGGCGGTCATTGAGCCGCATTACCCCAAAGCCGGGCGTCGGGGTCGTCAGCCCATGCCACTGGAAGCGATGTTGCGGATCTACTTTCTGCAGCAGTGGTATGCGCTGTCCGATCCGGGCCTGGAAGACGCCTTGTACGAGATTGAGTCGATGCGGCGGTTCGCCGGGTTGGAACTCGTGGAAGACGCGCTGCCGGATGAAACGACCATCCTCAACTTCCGTCGCTTGCTGGAGCGGCACGAGTTGACCGCCCAGTTGATGAACACCATCAATGATGTGTTGGAACAAAAAGGTCTTTTGCTCAAAGGCGGCACGATGGTGGACGCCACGATCATTCATGCGGCGCCTTCGACGAAGAACAAAGGGAAAGCTCGGGACCCGGAGATGCGGCAAACCAAGAAAGGGAACCAGTGGTTTTTCGGCATGAAAGTCCATGTAGGGGCGGACGTGAACAGCGGCTTGGTGCACACCGTGTCGGTGACGCCGGCGAACGTGTCGGATCTCAGCCAGTTGCCGAACCTGCTGCGGGAAGACGACCGGGCGGTGTTGGGTGATGCCGGCTATGTCAACAACACCTTCAAGCGAGCGGCCCGCAAAGCCGGCGTGTTTTGGGGCGTGGCGCTGAAGGCGCGTCCCAAACGCACGCTGACAAGCGGACAGAAACGGCGGAACCGCAAGCTGGCTTCGGTCCGCAGCCGGGTGGAGCACATCTTCCGGGTGGTGAAGTGCCAGTTTGGCTACATCAAGACGCGTTATCGGGGAATCGCGAAGAACGCCGCCCAAGTCTTCACCCTGATTGGGCTGACCAATCTGTATTTGAAGAGGCACGCGTTGATGAGTTGACGGGCGAAGTCTGCCCGCGGTTCGCCCAACCGGGCGAATCCGGCCGGACGGACCGGAGAAAACCGTGGAAAACTCGGAGGAATGGCATGCTTGCATGGGTTTTTTCAGACAAGCCGGATTCTACTGGACCAATGTGGGCTTTATTCAGAGGTTCCTTAGCTGAAAAGACAAAAATGCCAAACACTAATTACTAGGAGAATAAAAGACCACGCTCATTCAAGCGACCATTGAAATTGTGATTTTTAACCGCCTTGTCGACATACTACAGAGATATATCGCGAGTTTGTGAGTACAATTAATAAGCTTCAAAGCATCTCGTTAGCTTTAATATATCTTTATTCGTAAAATGGTTGAAAACAACATTGTCTTCGCTTTCCATCTCTATCTTTGGCAATACCAACAACTATCTACTTCTGCTCGCTCAAGGCTTGAAGGAACTGGGGCATAACATCCGCCTGGTGCTTAATCGCAAAGAGATTTTGCATAGGCCAGAAGGCAGATACCCAAATTGGGCAGAGAACTATCCCGATTGGATTTTCGATTGCTCATGTGTCAAAGACGAAGATATCGCCTACGAAACTCCGGCGATCGATCAAGCTATTCATTACCTTACTCATGATGTCGATCTAGTTATTCTGAATGACATTGGACCAGCTCTAGCTCACCATTTACGGACACCACATGTGGTAGTGCTCACGGGATCTGATCTGGCGTACTATGCCAGCTACGAATCCCTCGATATGCGGACTAGCATGTGGGATCTGGAATTCAAGCGATCGATTGCAGGCCGGCGGGCTATTAGTCGGTTTGCTAACATGGTGACCCGCCAGCGTGATGGTATTTTGTCGGCGAAATTAGTCTGCTACGGACAAAGAGGTCTTGTGCCGTCCGGCGATAAATTGCTTGACAGCATAGGGGTGATGGATACCCGGCGATTCATGCTTCATTTATCCAATACTATAGATCTTCAATTGCGGACTCATCCACAAAATACACAACTCACAATCATGAGTGGTAGTCGTGTGGTATTCCTTCCAGAACGCAACCCCACGTTGAGCGCTATGGATTTTAAAGGCACGGATGTTTTGCTCAAGGGATTCGCCCAATATTGTAAAAAAGGCGGTAAGGGACAATTGCGTATGCCGAGAAAAGGCCAGGACATTGCGGTTGCAGAGGTATTGATCGATGAATTCGGCATAGGCGATAGAATCAGTTGGCTGAGCGAAATGCCGCTATCGAACTTCTATGAGGAAATGGCAGCAGCTGACATGATCTGCGACCAATTCGGATCGTCGTTTCCAGGAATGGTTACTACCGATGCGTATGCCTTGGGGCGTCCAGTGATGGCCAATCTCCGCAACGAAATTTTCTGCAAGCGTTTTCCTGAGCCATTGCCGGGCCTTAGTGCAACTACCCCGGATGAGATTGCTTACCACCTCTTACGGGCCGAGGCAAATCCCGAGTCACTTGAGGCATTAGGCATTCATTCCCGTACCTACGCCGAAAAGTACCTATCTCCAACGACGATGGCGAACCAGTTGCTGGAAGCGTTCTTCAAAAATAGCCCTTGATTAAACCAGCAAGAATAGTCGCAAGAATAATTAATTATGTGTGGTATTGCAGGTATTCACTCAGTCAACAGGCACCTTCCAGATGTAGAAGGGCAGCGTGCTCTGATAAAAAACATGACCGACCGCATGAAACATCGCGGTCCCGATGCTGATGGGGTTTGGGTAGATGCACAGGGACGTTGCGCGTTAGGCCACAGACGTCTGTCCATCATCGATGTTTCGGACGCCGGGCGGCAGCCTATGCATTGGAACGAAGGTGAATGGACTATCACCTTCAATGGCGAAATCTATAACTTCCAGGAAATCCGACGAGAGTTGGAAGGTGTCGGTGTCGCGTTCCACGGCCGAACGGATACCGAAGTCTTATTGGCGGCACTGGCCATCTGGGGAAAGGATGCGCTCAGTCGGCTAGACGGTATGTTTGCATTTGCTGCCTTTCATCGTGACTCGGGTGAGCTCATTCTCGCAAGAGATCCCTTCGGCGAAAAACCTCTCTACTATTTACAGCTTCCATCAGGAGGAATCGCCTTTGCTTCCGAGCTACAGTGCTTGGAGCAAGTGCCGGGCTTCACCGGTGAAGTTTGTGCCGATGCGATGGCGGAGTTACTGATGTTCCAGTACGTCGGCGCCCCGCGAAGCATCTACAAGGACGTAAAAAAGCTCCCGCCCGGCCATGTGATGACACTCAGGGAAGGGCAGGCTCCCTCGATCTCACGGTACTTTCAGTTCAATCCGGGCAGCGACGGTTTTGTAAACCGCTCTTTGGATGATCTCACCGACGAACTTGAGGACATCCTTGTTCGCAGTTTGAAACGGAGGTTGATCGCTGATGTTCCCCTCGGCGCATTTCTTTCGGGAGGCGTTGATTCCTCGACTGTTTGTGCTCTCGTTTCTAAGAAACTCGGGCGGCCGCTTAAGACTTTCTCAATCGGTTTCGAAGGCGCCGCAGAAAGCGAACATGAGCTGGCGCGAGCCTTCGCTGCGCATTTGGGGACTGAACATTACGACCAGGCCCTTTCTCCCGACACGAGTAATTTTTTGCTGAACATCGGACGGGTTCTCGATGAACCGAATGCCGACAGTTCCTGTATGCCTACCTATCTCCTATCGGAGTTTGCTCGGCAGCATGTCACCGTGGCCCTATCCGGAGACGGGGGTGACGAGATGTTTGCTGGATATGGTCGGTATTTTGAGACCGTTAACGAAGACTCTCGTCTCGGACTCGGTTTCTTATCCGGCCGCAGTGCCGGCGACGCTTATTATTCGGAGCGTATTTTGGTATCCGAAGAGCGGCATATCGATGAGCTCTTCGAATTTATGCCATCCGGACTCGCGGAACATCTTAAACGAGTGCGAAGCGAAATTAGCGCTGGATCAGTCCCTTTGATCTGTCGGCTACGAAAAACTGATGCCGAGAATTACATGCCAGGGGCCGTCTTGCCGAAAGTCGATCGGATGAGCATGCAGCATTCGCTGGAGGTTCGTACACCTTTTTTAAATGTTGAACTTGCAAAGTTTGCGGAAAAGCTCCCTCCGGCTTTCCTCCATAAAAGTGGGAAAGGAAAAATACTCCTGAGAGAACTGGCTTATAGATATCTCCCGCGAGATTGGATTGATGCGCCCAAACGCGGATTCGGTATACCAGTTACGCGGTGGGGGCGCGACGAGTTGCTCAAAACTGCCGAGGAGCTTTTCAAATCCGAAGACAGCCGTCTCCGTGAATCATTCGGCTCTGAAGCGATAGACCGGTTTCTGAAACGGCAAAAGTCACTTGGAGGATTCTCAACATATCAGGTTTGGTCCCTGTCAATGTTGGAATCGTGGTGTCGGCACCACCCGGTAAAATTACCCAACCTTGCAATGGAGCGGGCGGTTCGCCATGCGGCTAGTTCATCTGATAACGGGGCTCTGACGAAAACCCACACTTTAGTTGCTAGGTCTGTTTGTACCAATTTATTCATAGTATTCGCTGATCGGGAAAGCGGCATAAATTCTGAGATCGGACATTCGTATCTCACATCAGGAAGCCTACAGACGCCTGCTAACGAGTTGCGGATTCCGGGGTGGGGTGAGAAGATGGACCGCGAGCACTTGAAGCGCCTTGGGGTCTTGCGTGGTTCGAATCTTTGGTTCTTGGACCCCGACTCAGCGCTCCATCTGGATACGCAAGAAGTCCAGAAGTTTAGCAGCCTAGGCGTGGCTAGTATGACCTTGCGCCATCCTCATTCAACACATAAGTTGTTGCGGCTACGCTTCAATATCAAATCGCAATGGCGGCAGTACTATGACGTCCTACGCCTCTTCATCCGAGGTAAGTTAATTTCCGTCCCTGCTTTGCGACTCCTATTGTGCCGTAAATTGCGGGGAAATCTTTTTGTCAGTCGATCTCTGAGTTGGGTTCCTGCTTTCCCTGATACCGAACTTGGGGGTAGCTATGCACTATTCGAAGGTTTTACGCAGATGGTGCCTGTACCAGTTGAACACGATCTCATAGCTCGGCATGGACGGGGGCGTTATTCAATCTGGAACCAGAACTGTTTTTTTTCACCCTCGGTTCCTTCGAGAATCAACACCAGTCAGTATTGGCTGGTTAAAAATACCCCGAAAACGGCGGGCATGTTGCCCATTACTGCGGAGATAATTGAGGACGGCGATAATTTTGACGGCTTTATTTCGAGGTTAGATTCGATTATCCAAAATCAGGATCCACCAAAAACAGAAGTTCGGATTAATCCAGGAGATCAAGTGGTACTGCTAACCCATGCTCTTCCATCTGGCGGTGCAGAGAGGCAGTGGTGTTATTTGGCAATTGGACTGCAGAGTCTGGGGTACGATGTAAGGTTTGTGGTGTACGAAGACTTGGAAGGCGACAACGCCCATTACTTAAATCTTTTGCAGGATCGAGGGATTGATGTTACCCAGTTAAAATCTGGGGTCGATTTGTCGAGGATAAATTTTAAAATCACTCCCGACTCAGCTTTGTTATTTCAACCTGGCTTAAATCCATTTGGACCCGATTTAATCAAACTGACCGCATATTTAGCTGAGCTTCAACCTAAAGCGGTATTGGCGCAATTAGACGCTCCCAATGTTTTGGCAGGTGTAGCGTGCCATCTTGCCAACGTACCTCGTGTTCTCTTGTCCTTTAGAAATTATAATCCCGACAACTTTAGTTATCTCAAGAATAGTTGGTTTCGTCCACTCTATCAGACACTGACAAAATCTTCCCGAACGGTACTATCTGGGAATTCGCGATTAGCTAATGACGACTATGCTCAATGGCTAAGCATATCAAGCGATCAGGTGGCGTGGATACCAAATGCTATACTCTCTGATAATATTTCAATACCATCGTTGGAGAACGTTGAATCTCTAAGGCGTGAATTAAATCTCAACACCGAAGAGCCCGTGTTGTTGGGGGTATTTCGCCTATCGGAGGAGAAACAACCTTTCGTGTTCATCGAGGTTTGTAAACACCTGATTAAGATGTATCCAAGCTTGAGAATCCTAATTGCCGGAATAGGACCTTTGCGTAGCGAACTTGGACGCCGAATAGCGAGCTTTGACCTGGGAGATAAAGTTACGCTGTTGGGCCGTAGAGACGATATACCCACTCTTATGGCAGTAAGTTCCTTATTGTTGCTTACCTCATCTCATGAGGGAATGCCGAATGTGGTGATAGAGGCCCAATTATCAGGGTTGCCGGTTGTTGCTACTCGCACCGGCGGTACCCCGGATTGCATTGAAGGCGGTGTAACGGGGATTCTTTGCCCTGTGGGAGACGTGGATGCATTGGTGGAAGGCTGCTCGACGCTCCTGAGTAATCCTGAAAAAATGAAGGAGATGGGGCAGTTGGGACGTATACGCCTCCTTAAGTATTGGACCGTAGAACTTTTGGCGAAGCGACATATCGATTTACTAAATGGAGATTTCGAAATTGAAAATTAATACAAATCACTCCGGATTTGGCGTCGCTTTTGTGACGGCGTACCTTCTACTTGTGGCTTTTTGGCTCATTGTAACTCGGCAACTCGAGGCCCCACCATTGGGAAGAATTATCAGTAACAAACTTCGCAAACGTTATGTTGGAAACGTGACAAAAATCCAACCGGAACACGGTTTTTGCTGGATATGCGATGTTCCAGGTTTTTTGCTTTCGGATAAGGAAAGCGCTTCGTCGTTGATTATTCTCGAAGATGGCAAGCAATTAGGACCTGGGCATTCCGGGCACGATGAAATTCGGTCGATAGGTCAGGGGCGTTTTTCGCATTGGGGAGCCCAGATCTACTTCTCTACCTCAGATAATTCCGATCCTCAGGCTAATGGTCGAATGTATACTGTGGAAGAAAGGAGGGGATAGTAATGCAGAGTAAGAAGGTATTGGAAAAAGTGCTTCCAATTCTTTGCGATCCGAAGACAGGGGGGGCACTGCAAAATTCCGATAGTGGATTCGCATCGGGAAGCAATAATTTTCCTTTTATCCGCGATATTCCACGGTTTGTTGATAGTGACCATTATGTAAAATCCTTCAGTTTCGAATGGAATACCCACGATAATACGCAACTAGATTGTTTTCGTGGCGACAATTCGTCCGAAGATCAATTTGTGAAAAAAACTGGCCTCTCGCCAGAACAGGTAAAAGGCAAACTAGTATTGGATGCCGGGGTCGGCGCTGGGCGTTATTCGGACGTTGTAAGCCGCTGGGGCGGTAACGTGGTAGGGGTTGACCTGAGTTATGCCGTTGAAGCGGCTCACAAGAACTTTGCTGAACGCGAGAATGTTTGGATTGCACAGGCCGATATCGGCGCGCTGCCGTTTTTGCCAGAAAGCTTCGACATCATATTCTCGATAGGAGTCCTCCATCACACGCCTGATACTCGGGCTTATTTCATGAAATTGGTACCTCTACTCAAGCCCGGTGGCACCATTGCTATCTGGGTTTATCCAAGAGAAGGCGACTATGTAGTTAGGGAAAAATGGATTCGCTTTGTTAACAAGATACCGCCCAAAATGTTTTATGCGTGGTGCCGGTGGTTTGTTCCTTGGGCACAGGGAAGACTTTCTAATCCTTGGGTTGGAATGATTCGCCGACTATTTCCATTTTCTAGTCAGGGGCTTGGCTTAGAAAATGATATTCTTGATACGTTTGATGGATATTCTCCTCGCTATCACGGTATTCATTCACCGGAAGAAGTGGAAGCATGGTTCCGAGAGGCTGGTTTAGAGTCCATTAGTCGTCCGAGCAGTTGGAATACCTGTGTTCAGGCAAGAAAACCAGTGCGCTGATAACAGCGACTTTTATTCTCGCCATCGGTTTACTGGTCTGGATTTAGACGTTGTAATCTAGGTCGGTGCTTCAGGTTCTGTTATTTTTGCCGGTAACGAAAGTCTTATTTCAATAAATATATTCCTCTGAAATGGAAGCACAGGAAGGAAGAAAGAGGCTATTTTCACAGCTGATAAATTCTTACTGAACGAGTAATAAACCGGCGTTCACTAGTTTTCGTCACCAGTTAGTCGGCTTTATCTGAGTAATTTTGATGCTGAAGACAAAACAAAAAATTGCATTTGCGCGCCTGGTGCAAGCGGTCGTAATGAGTGTTCGAAAGCTGGTTGGGCTAAATTCGATTACCGAGGTGACGCGGAGTGGCGTTAGATGGGAGCTCGATCTCGATGAAGGAATCGATTTTTCAATATGGTTGCTCGGCTGTTTCGAACCGGAAACTGTCAGATGTTATAAGAAAATTGTTAAGGAGGGAGATGTGGTGCTCGATATCGGCGCAAATATCGGTGCACATACACTGCTTCTTGGCGATACGGTAGGAGAACGAGGTAAAGTAATCGCCTTTGAACCGACAGATTATGCTTTTTCAAAACTATCGAAAAATTGCGCGTTGAATCCCAGACTTGCAAGCCGTATCCACTGCCTGCAATGCATGGTTGTCGGCTCAGAAATTGCCGGCTCTCCGACTCCCAATCTCTACTCTAGCTGGCCTCTGAAGGAAGAGATCGGACTGCATGATCTCCACCATGGGCGGCTGATGACTACAGCAGGGGCGCAAGCCAACACATTGGATTCCATTATCTCGGCAAAGGAGCTTGATCGGGTCGATTGCATAAAGCTCGATATCGATGGATTTGAATGCGAAATGCTGCGCGGTGCCCGCGAAGTTCTTACTCGTTGGCATCCAACGATCATCATGGAGTTGGCGCCCTACGTGCTTGAAGAGCAAGGGGCAAGCTTGGGTGAGCTCATTCAATTACTCAAAGAATACGGCTATGCGCTATACGAGTTGTCAACCGGCGCCCCACTTGTCATGGATGCCGCGAAACTCCAATTGATGATTCCGCGTGGTGCCGGTTTCAACGTGATTGCTCGTCCTTCTTCGCCCACTGCACATTGAGCCAAAGGAATGAGCAATTTCCGGCATTTTCGCTGGCTCTTGTTGCTGGGCGTACTGGCGTTAGCCTGGATAATTATCATCGGCGCAATTCAGCTGGCAGGAGTCCGGCAAACCTATAGCTTGCAGAATGCCAAAATCCAGCACGATGCCGGTTGCGCTTATGTAATACAGCTCAATCCTCCCTCTATCGGTTGGCCGATCACGGAGTTCAGAGGCGATACATCATCAGCATCGATATCCCAACTGGTTCTGTTGGAGGATGCTAGGGCAATCGGTCGGCCTCATACATTACATGATGAAATTCGAGCAAATGGCTTAGGCAACTATTCCCATTGGGAACGGGCGCTGTATTTTTCTGCGTCTGACTGTAGCGATCCGCGGTCCAATGGGAGGCACTACGAAGTAATAATTCCATTAGCGATCTCGCAGTGGGGTATCGGTTCATGGCTCGTCGCCGTCGCCATTCTCGGTTGGACGACAAGAAAAAGTCTCAAATCAGATTATCGATTGCGCCAATTGGTGGGCTTCGCAAAAAGTATATCCGACACACTATTATCATCCTTGGATATTTCGCAAAGGCCGGTCATTGGAATAATTTTGTTTATTCTGATGTCGCTTTGTGCTGGAGGTTTCCTCGTTTGGTCATGGAGCGCAGGGGAGACTACCACTTTGGCGGTGGGTGGCGCCTATCAAATAAGTGACTCTAAGGACTATTGGATCTGCGCAAACTCGCTGCTTGATATGAAACACTTTGGAAATACTACTGTTGAGGAGTGCCAGAGGCGCGCGATCTATCCAACTTTCTTGTCTGGTATTGCATTACTTGCGCAAGGAAATATCTTTGGAACGCTGTTACTGCAAGCCATTATTACATCTGCCGCAATTTTCATTCTTGTCCGCAGAAGCTGTCGTTACGTTGGTTCACTAGGAGCAGTAGTTTGCGCTGTCTTGCTTTTCAAATATGCGACGGTCAATTTGTTCGCTTCAACCATGACCGAGAATGCGGGACTGGTATTTGGTTGCGCGGGACTGGCTTTATTGCTGGAAGCTTCCGAAAAAAAGTCGCTACCCTTGGTTGTAACTGGGATTTCAATGATTTCCGTCGCACTGAGTGCGAGAGCCGGCGCATTCTTTATTTTGCCATCTCTGGTTATTTGGGCGGGCTTGGCTGCATTTTATTTTAAAGAGCGAATAGGGCGTTGGGTTGCCGCCGCTTCTCTTGCAATTTTAGCGGGCTTTGCTCTCCAATCGATGCTAGTCCTCGCCGTTGGAGGAAATCCTGATAACTCATTTGGAAATTTCTCTTATGTATTGTATGGATTATCAGTTGGCGGCAAGGGTTGGACGCAAGTACAGATTGACTATCCGGAGCTATTCTCAAACTTAAAATCCGATAGCTTAAAAAATAAGGCAATTTACGCATTGGCTTGGAAAAATTTAGCGTCGCGACCAGAAAGCTTTTTGGATGGATTGTTTAAAAACTTGTCTCTGTTTTGGGCAGTGGGTACATACGGCTTTAATAAATTAGGGACATGGGCATTCGCAGCAAAAATGTGCTGGTGGCTTGCATGGATCCCGGTGTGCCTGAAGTTCAAGCATCCCGCATATTCCCTTATAACATTGTTTTCCTTTGGAGTTCTTTTTTCTGCCCCATTTTTGGTGGGGGATGGCGGAGAAAGAGTATTTGCCGCTTCAGTAGCTGGCGACGTAATCCAAATTGGCATAGGTTTATATTGGGTCGGAACGATCCTTATAAAAGGAGTAAGATCCGGGTTCGCTCCGGTTATTACCACAAGATCGTTAAACCCTCTGTCACCCGCATCTAAAAAAATTTCTTTAGAGGTCTTTTTTTCCTTGCTTCTGTCGTCAATGCTGTTTATTCCTTTTACTGCCCCAGGCGCTTCTGTTAAGAGGCAATGGTCTAATGATGAAAAGTGCAGTAGCAATGAATATACCGTCGTCACTAATATCGGCAATAAAGGATCCATGTTATTGGATTTCGTTGATGACAATAAAAGACCGGACGTATTCCGTGGCGAGATGGTCAGAGACAAATTTGTCCGGGGCCTGCCACCGTCCACTTGGTATCGCGAAGGGGCTATTTCATTCAAGGGATCGGCTCTCCTTACAGCATTCCAATTTGATCATGGCGATGAGTATGCGCCTGGCCCATATTTTATTATCTCTGATATCCATTTATCTCAGTATTTCGGGAGAACCGTGCGTCTATGTATCGACAAGACGAAGCATGAGAAGGTTTTTGATAACGAATATCATCGGCTAGATTCAGTAGTTGTGCTGGATTAAATTCGCGGAGTTACCAGGTGAGAGCCCATCTTTTTCGTCTTGCCAATAAGCTTTATAAACGCTGCTATCCGGCATATTACCCGTTATATGCAGCCTATAAGGCAATATCAGACAAACGTGAACGCGAAGTATTGAGGCAAATTACAAAACCTGGGATGGACATTGTGGACGTGGGTGCCAATATTGGTAACTATACTCGGTTTTTTGCTCATATAATTGGAGCGTCCGGTCGTGTTCACGCATTTGAACCGGCACCCGCCAATTTCAGTCATTTACACAATAATGTCCGTTCGCTTAAGAACGTCCTTATTAATAATGCGGCTGTCGGTGCTCATAACGGAACAATTAAGCTCTACATATCTGAAGAACTCAATGTTGACCATCGTACGTTCGATAGCGGAGACGGTAGAGCCAGCATCGACGTACCGGTAATTTGCCTAGATAGTTATTTTGAGCCAGGGCAGTCGGTTGACTTAATCAAGATCGATGTCCAAGGTTATGAGCTCAGCGTTTTACAGGGGGCAACACGAGTGCTTGATGAAAATCCCGATGTGAAAATAGTGATGGAGTTCTGGCCATATGGCTTGATTAAAGCTGGTGTTTTACCGGAGTCGCTTATTGAATTCATTCTGTCACGGGGTTTCGAGATTCGAAAGACGACCGATCCGGTTGGGCATGCTTTTGACGTTACAAAGCTCGATGCCACATGTTCGGATGACTACTGCAATCTGCTGATCGCGAGGTCCCCAGTTGTTTCAGCATAAGGTGTACGTGGCAATTTCACGTTCAGAAACATTCAAAGCGGAGGCCCAGCAATATCTGCAGAAACGCAGATCTTTCTGGAGCGGTCATTTCACTAATCCATCGAATTCTTGGGGGGGGTATTACCGTCATAGGCTGCAGTTCGTTTATCGGCATCTTATTCCCGCGGGAGCGAAGATACTCGAAGTTGGATGTGCTCGTGGGGATTTGTTAGCGTCGCTTAAACCTGCTCACGGAGTGGGCATTGATTTTTGTCCCGAAGTATTGGAGGAAGCACGTCTGGCACATCCTCAATTGGAATTCTTGGCTGGAGATGCTCATGATTTTGATCTCGGGAACCAAACCTTTGATTATGTCGTTGTATCGGAACTGGTGAATGATCTGTGGGACGTACAAGCAATGCTGAGCCAGTTACGACCGTATTGCGCGTCTCACACGCGGTTGATCTTTAATTTTTATAGCCATTTGTGGAACATTCCGTTGCGCGTAGCGCAGACGCTGGGCGTTGCAACGCCTAATCTTCCGCAAAACTGGCTGACGCGCCACGACATGGCGAATCTACTGGAGATTTCCGGTTTTCAGCCCTTGAGAGAATGGGTGGAAATTATTGCTCCACTCCCTGTTCCCTTTCTGTCGAACCTTGCGAATCGGTATTTGGCCAAGATGTCGCCTTTCCGTTTTTTTGCTATGGCTAACTTCATGGTGGCTCGCCCTCTAAATAACAAGTTACCGAAAAATCCGACTGTATCGGTGGTCGTGGCAGCAAGGAACGAGTCTGGTCATATTGACGAGTTGATGGCTCGAATTCCCGAAATGGGCGGAGGTACTGAGATTATTTTTGTGGAAGGCAATTCTACCGATGATACTTATGAGGCCATTGAGAGGTCGATTGCAGCCCATCCTCATCGTAACTGTAAGTTACTCAAGCAGCCTGGCAGGGGAAAAGGTGATGCCGTACGAACTGGTTTCGATGCCGCTTCTGGCGATATTCTGATGATTCTCGACGCAGACATCACTGTTCCACCGGAGGACCTTCCTTGCTTTTACGAATTGATAGCGAATGGTTCGGCGGAGTTTGTAAACGGCGTACGCCTGGTTTACCCAATGGAGGATGAAGCCATGCGTTTCGCCAACCTTGTAGGAAACAAATTTTTTTCTTGGGCTTTCAGCTGGCTTTTGGGACAACCAATCCGGGATACCCTATGCGGAACGAAAGTGCTTTGGCGTAGCGATTACCAACGGATCACCCGCAACCGATCTTATTTCGGAGATTTTGATCCTTTCGGTGACTTTGATCTTCTTTTCGGCGCAGCGCGACTCAATCTCAAAATTATGGAGGTGCCGATTCGCTACAGGGCACGCCGCTACGGAGAGACAAATATCTCGCGGTGGAAACATGGTTGGTTGCTACTAAGAATGGTTGCATTCGCTGCTCGCCGGATCAAATTTGTTTGAATCGTATGGGCATAATTGGGCAATTACTTGCGCACCCGTTGACCCGAGGGCTGTCAGTTGATGATCCGCATACGACCGTTTTGCGCCGGCAAGTTCTTGAAACTAAGCCATTTTTACGACTGATCTACGCTGAATGGTATTCACTCATCATACATGCATTGGGCTGTCGGCAGGATGTTCTCGAACTTGGCTCTGGCGCCGGTTTTTTGAAGGAGCATTTGCCCCGTGTTATTACAAGCGAGGTATTCGAGATTCCAGGTATTGACATCGTTTTGGATGCCTGCGACTTGCCATTTTCGAACAAGTCTCTTGATGCCATAGTAATGACGGATGTTTTCCATCATGTCCCGAACGTTCGTAGATTTCTGTCCGAGGCAACTCGATGTATCCGTCCGGGCGGAAAAATTGTGATGATTGAGCCTTGGCGTACTGGGTGGTCGGAATGGGTGTATACAAATTTTCATTCAGAGCCATTTTTACCAGATGCAACATGGGAAATTCCTAGCACCGGGCCACTGTCTGGAGCAAACGGTGCGCTCCCGTGGATTGTTTTTGAACGCGACAGATCGGTTTATTCCAAGTACTTCCCGCAATGGCAAATCTCTCGTTTAACTCCATTGATGCCCATTGTCTATCTCCTATCGGGTGGGGTTTCTATGCGTAGCTTAGTGCCCGGATGGCTATATCGGCCCATGCGAGCGTTAGAAAAACTTGCTAATGAGAAGAACTCGGCAATGTTTGCACTGATTGAATTGGAACTCCATTCGTGAATAAGCGCAATTGGCGACCCCAAACAACTATTAGCATTGGTTTTGTGTTGAGCGCTCTGTTCTTGTGGATGGCATTACATAAAGTTGATTCGAATAGTCTGCGGAGTGCATTTTCTACCATTAACTACCTCCTGGTCTTAGTGTGTGCATGCGCCTTGGCCTTCAGTGTGGTTTTGAGGGCAGTGCGGTGGCGCGTAATAGCAACATGTGCAGGCACAAGTCAGCTTAATTTTTTGCGCGCAACCAATCTCGGTGTTCTTTCGAATTTGCTGTTCCCTGGACGGGCCGGTGAGTTTATCCGGAGCGTTACCTTGGCGAAACTATCAAGTCTTCCATTGTCGCGCATAGTGGCTAGTGCATTAATTGAACGCCTAGCTGATGTATTTGTGCTGACAGCAAGCACGCTGTTGCTATATTTATTGCTGCCAATCAGTCCATTGCTAAAGACATGGCTTATTTACCTGCTTATCGGTGGGTTTGTAGCGACAGTAACTCTGGTTGTCTTGGCCAAGGGTTCTGGTGATTGGGCGGCAATTTTTGTAAACATTGCTCGACGAGGGTTGAGGAAATGGCCATTGCGAGCGGAATCGTTCCTAATAGAATTTCGCGCTGAGTGTCGTCGGCTTCTCAGAGGGTGGCTTGGAGTTGAACTCGCACTGGTTGCCGTTCTGATCTTCTTTGTTGATTATATCGCCATAGTTTTATTACTCCTCGCGTTTGATATCTCATTCCCTATCGAGGCACCGCTTCTGCTCTGGGTTTTCCTCGCGGCTGGCTCAGCACTTCCATCAGCACCTGGATATGTGGGCGTGTATCAAGCCGCGGCAGTTTTGGCGTTGTCGTACTTTGCGGTACCTGCTTCAACGGCAGTGGCATTAGCCACTGCATTACAGATAACTACGCTTAGTGTTGCCCTACTGATGTCCGGCCCTGGCGTGTTCAGTCTAATCAAGCGACCCTCGGCCGCAGAACCGATTGCCGAATAGATTGGCTACTACCATGCCGCGATGGTGACTTGTCGGAGGAGTAGTAGAGTCACAGCAGTGCGGTCAAGAACCAGGGCATATAGATGTTTTCACGAATCGTACGATCACTAACCCGTTTTGTTCACCGGTCTTTGGTAATAACTGATGCCAGACTCGCGTCTTGGGAGCTTGGCTATAGTCGAGCTACCTTTTCGGGGGCTGTATTGGGCGGGAAGTTGTCTGGTAGATACTTCGCGGTTAAACGCCCTATTGTGAGGGGCGTACGCCGATTATTAAAATTTATTTTACGAAGTATCTCCACCTTTCGTGCCGCTTATCTTCACCGTCGTTTCTCTCATCCGCAGTGCTCCGAGTTCCGTACCCTGGTGGACGTTGTCTACGAAGTAATTCAATTTCAATTTCGCAAGTTCAGGCGTGCTCTGCTTCCTAGAGATAGTCGCGTAATTAAGAAGCGAAAGCTCTTTGGTTCTCTGCACTCTTTTCCTCAATTGCTAGTGAGTTTTTTTCAATGGGACCGACAGGTTCTACGTATCCAGCCTTGGTTCTGGGTGGAATCCTTAGAAGAAAATTCCTTGTTGACGGCATCGCCGAAAGACCGTTCTGGATTTGTAATGCAACTCATACCACTTCGGTGTCGTCTACAGTTCGAATTCATCTGCCCGTTCTCATTTCCAGAATCGCTGAAATTGCCCATAAGTTGCTCAGGCGATTCAACAATCAGAGTCTCGATTTTCGCAATAAGCCGAGATAGAGAAAAATTGCTCGCAATCCAAGAACATGTGGTCCCGAGGAATATTCCGGAAGCCACCTTGCGAATTATGCTCGGTTCTTCGGATGATTGGCGAGGCTGCAAGTTGAGATTTGTACTGGAGCCAATGGGGGGAGATTCCGGCGCTGTAATATGCTTGGCGGGAGGAAACCCGGCTACCGGACAAAGTTTGGAGGTAAAACGTCTTGATGATCTACCGAAAATAAGCATTGTGACGCTGCTTTACCGCAAGGAGCGTGAAATTAGGGATTTTGTGCGGGCGATTTACTGTCAAGACTACCCCGGTGAAGTTCAACTGGTGGTTGTTGATGATTGTAGTCCAGACCAATCTAGACTCATTCTCGAGGCTGCGATTAAGGAGAGTCAAGAAAAATATCCGCAGAAAGACTCGCGTATCTCATGGCGCATAATTATTAACGACTCGAATATTGGAAATTGTCGGTCACGTAACATTGGTATCGAGTCTGCGATAGGAGATCTAGTGCTGGTGATGGACTGTGACTGTATTCCAAACACTCATTTTCTTTCGGAACACGCTTTGGCACATGCAATGCGAGGCGTTGATGTCGTAATAGGGCCACATAATCTTGAGTCACACCATTATCCAGTGACCGATGTAATCGCAAGACTTAGTAGTAACATCAATGCCAGATTCAGGGAGGCTAACCTCCAGGATTCGATTAATGCGATAAGTTTTCTGAATTGCGTTACGCGTAATGTCTCTATCAAAAGAAACTGGCTATGTGAAGAATCGTTCGATGAAGTCTTTGGTTATTCATCAGACCCTGCATCCGGCTTTGGCTGGGAAGACGTGGATTTAGGGGTGCGTTTATATAAAGCCGGTGCCAAATTTGCATTTACCCCGCACGCCTTCTCTGTGCATATTTCTCATGCCCCTAATTCCGATTCGGTCTTGCTGCCTCTGCGGTCCGAACGGAATTTCGCAAAACTCTTCGAGAAACACAATGATCTCGCATTAGTAGCTAGACGCTGGGCTGTGGAAACCCATAAAAAATTAGATGCTTGGCTAATGGGGAATGGATTAGATGCCTCAGAAAACTCGGTTCAATTAAAAAAGATCCTAGCTGTAGAAGAAGCTCCACGTATTCATATTCGGACAAAACGTCCCCTACGTATACTGACTTATCGATGGCATCCCGCTCACCAGTATGAAATCTATAAAACGGGTCACCAATTCGATTTACTCCGTGCTGAATCCGTGTGGCTTACGCCGTTTACTGCGTACTGGGAATATTCACACCGTCCAATGCCTGGGAATTCAGCATTTGTAAGACACGAGTCAATTGATTTCCGCGACTACGATCTAGCACTGCTACATTTCGATGAAAACGTGTTGGACTGGCAAAACACGAATGGCGTGATTGATCAACACTGGGGAGCTTCGTTTAGATTTTTCATGGATGAAGTGCCGCTACCCAAAGTAGCGGTGTGCCATGGAACTCCGCAATTTCGGGGCATGTACAATATCGACTACTGCGAAACGGATTTGATGGAGGAAATTCCTGATACTCGTCAACGCTTGGTAGATTATCTACGGGATACGCTGGTTATTTGTAATTCTTATCAGGCACAGCGGGAATGGAAATTTAGGAATTCACGTGTGATTTGGCACGGCTTTGATCCGACCGAATTCCCTGAGGCGAATAGGAATAAAGGTATTCTTACTTTGGGCAAAGCCATGAGGGAAAGGCCTCATTATCGCGGCTTCTTTTTTTACGAAAACGCGATGGAAGGTTTTCCAATAGAGCATCTACCTCAGCCGTTAAAAGTGCAGGAGCCAAGTTTTCCACACTGCGGCTTTGGAAACGAATATGCGCAGATAAAATTTAGGAACTACGTGGATGCTATTCGGGAATATTCAATATATTTTAATCCAACACTCCGTTCACCGATGCCGAGATCGAGGGGTGAGGCCATGATGTGTGGTTTGGCAACAGTGAATGCTAAGAATCACGATGTCGATTTATTCATCAATAATGGAGTCAACGGATTTTATGCGCTTGATCCACTGGACGCGCGGGAGCAGTTGTTATTTTTGGTAAACAACCCAGTCGCATGCACCCGTATCGGTAAGGAGTCTCGAAAAACCGCAATCGATCTATTCAACCACGACCGCTTTGTAGAATCTTGGCAAACAGTTTTTGAAGAATTGGCACAGTAATAAAGCCAATGAACGATACGTAGGAAATATTGATATCACGCTCCAGAATTAAGCTGTTTTACAAGGAAGTAAGTATCGGTAGCATAGTCGGCCTTATCACTTCCAGTAATCAAAAATTCATAACGATTCCATGAGTACGCGAGGCTTTCAGTGTCCAAAGATTGCTGGCGTAGTTGTGACCTTTAATCCGGATTCCGCATTTCCAGGGCGACTCGCCGCAATTAAAGGCAACGTGTCCCACGTAGTCGTGGTAGACAACGCTTCAACGGGGATGCCAAGACAGTTGATAGAACAACTAGGATGTGATGGTGAAATTACCCTAATTAGAAACCCGAAAAATATGGGATTAGCCGTAGCCTTAAATCAGGGATTTGAAGCATGTCTTAAAATGGGCTTTAAATGGGTTATTACATTTGATCAGGATAGTACACCGAAGGAAGGAATGACGAAGCTTCTTTTTAGGAAATTTCAATCGCATCCATTTCCGGAACAGATTGCTTTCGTTGGGCCGAACATAGTTGATGAGGCTGTTCCACATATACCGCAATTGTGGCTCAGAGAAAACCCACGCTTTTTCCTATTTTTTCAAAGAGTGCCGATAAGTGTGGCTGCCGATTGTGACGTAACAATGGTAATTACCTCGGGCGCGTTAACTAATCTATCCGTCTATGAACGCATTGGGCGATTCCGCAACGACTTTTTCATCGATTACATAGATACAGAATATTGTCTGAGAGCTAAGACGCTTGGCTATAAAATATTCGTTTGCGCCGAAGCGACGCTTATGCATAATCTGGGCTCGAAAAGTGAAAAATATATTTTTGGTGTATCTGTTCGGCCCACATTCCACTCATTTGTGCGCCGCTATTACATGAGTAGAAATTGCGTAGTAATGATTAGGCGGTATGGAATGAGGTTCCCTCATTGGCTTTTGTTTGATCTAGTCTTCAGCTTCTATAATTGGTGCAGAATTCTCCTCTTGGAAAACGATCGCCGTCTGAAGCTGCGAGCTAGCGCAATTGGAATGCTTGATGGCATTCGAGGTCGGATGGGGCCATTAGATTTAACGCGGCTACAACCGAAATCGAAACCTCGAGAGCTTTGAGAGGAGAAGAGGCGAAATTTACGAATGCAGGCTTGGCGAATACAATGATTCAGCAGGACCTCTGTACTAACGAACTAGACATGTATCGATTTCGGCCGCTGTAACAGACTGGGGAGATTGTATAGTGGTGGTGGTGTTCGACTATCACGTGGAAGGTACATGTGAGTCATCGGGCTATCTATCCGCCACTCAATTCCGTCAATATTGCTTCGGCTTTTGAAGAGCGAATTTTAGCAAGTGTTGATCAAGGGAAGAAATTGATCTACACCGAATAAACTGGATATTATTCAAAATACGATTCTGATTTAACTGTCGGGATAACAACTATTGAAGTAATAAATTTTTTCAACGACTTTGCGCCAAGAACATGTTTGGTTTGAAGTTAAGGTCGGCCGCTGCGTCAGAGTAATCAAAACACATATCCAAATTCATCCGATTTGCTGCTTCAGGCGTCAATTGCTGAAAGCCGGGCAAGCATGATAACCAGCGAAGAGCAAACCTCATAAGCGGTAACGGAATGTGGATGATTTTACATGTGGTTCCAATATATGTGGAGATCCGGCTTACCATTTCTTGGTAGGTTAGGGTTTCTCCACCGCTTAGATTGTACGCTTTGTCGAACGTTTTCGGGTTATCCATAGCGCCGAGACAGGCTAATGCCAAATCTTCAGCATGAACGGGCTGGCGGAGGCCATTCGCTGCGCCGACCACAGGAAAGAAATTGAATCGCTTTATAAAGCGGGCGATAGTCGTGACATTCTTATCTCTTCCCAGGCTGTAGACCATCGTGGGACGAAAGATCGTCCAAGCGATATTCCGCATTGAGCAGAATGCTTGGAGGTCGTCTTCGGCTTTCTTGAGTTTGCTTACCATCTGCCGCTCTAGGTCGTACCCTGAGTTTTCTTTCGTAAAACGGCTGGTCGAACTAAAGGCAATAATACGCTTTACCCCGCCGCCGGCGAGGCCGTCCAGTATAGGCGGCAACGTCCATAAAGGGGCTAAATGGATCAATACGTCGGCCCCATAGGTCTCTGTCGAGTTGCCATTCCCGATATCCCGCCGATGCCAAACGATGTGGCGATGATTTGTTGGAACTGGGGGGGTTCGGCTTATGGCGTGCACCTCGAAACCGGCTTGAACCAAAGCAGGTAACAAAAAGTCGCCGATGAGGCTGGTCGCTCCGGTGACGATTACGCGCCGGCTGGGCTCGGATTCGGCAGATTCGATCGACTCAGGATGAATGCTAGGCGACTCTGTACTGTCGCCTTTCTTTTTCGGACTGATCATAACCGCGAACGATTTTGTGAAATATCGAATGACGATACCCGCCATGACCAACCACATGAGAAAGGCTGGATATTGGTGGCGGAAAAACTTTCTGTAAAAGCGGACCATGCCTTTGTGTTTGTAGTATTCCACCAAAGCCGGCCGCGAGGCGCTGCAAATGCCGCCGACATGCAGGATTTCGACATCGGGCACGAAGAGAATCTGGAATCCCGCCTGGCGGAAACGCATGCACCAGTCCAAGTCCTCGCAGTGCATGAAATAGCCTTCGTCGAGTGGGCCAACCGTTTCCAGCACAGTGCGCCGCACCAGCATGAAGGCACCGGAAATGGCTTCAATCTGCACCGGTTCGGCCGGCAGAGGTGTGTCTGTTTGAATAAAGCTGTTCAGTTTCGGATGGTACTTCGAGAACTTGTATAGGCGAGTAAGCCTGACGAACGTCCGCCATGGAGTCGGGACTGCACGACGGCAGCCCGCCTGCTCGCTGCCATCCGGGTTAAGGATCAGGCAGCCCGCCATTCCGGTCTGCGGGTGCTGCTCCATGACGGTTAGCATTCTGGAGAGCGTATCGGGCCGGATAAGACAGTCCGGATTCAGGAATAGGAGATAGTCGCCTTGTGCGACAGGGAGGGCGATATTGTTCGCTTTGGCGAAGCCGAGGTTTTCCTGATTTTCGATGATTTTCAACCGATCCTCGGCCGGAAAGTCACGGCGCAGAATATCCATGCTGTTGTCGGTGGACCGGTTGTCGACGACGATTGCTTCGACCGGTACGGTGGATGCGAGCACCGAGCGCACGCAGTCGGAAAGAAAATGGCCAGCGTTAAAGTTGACGATAATGACGGAAATCGGCTTCATTGCGTCCAGTTTTGGGATACCCCTGTCATATAAAAATCACGAATGATTGCACTTCGCCCCTGATAATTGTGTGTCCTTCAAACACATTTGTCGGCAAAGGATTGCCGACGTACAAGCCATACGGGGTATGCACGGCGTACCTTATACCTTATGCTTTGAGCACCGTCACGATGCTGGACTTCAGCAATTTACGAAAGCCTTTGTCGAAAGTCACGAGGTGCAAATGATGGCTTTGCGTCGCGCGGGCAATTGCTCGACCTCCGGCCATTCGTCGCCCAACGACGGAAGTGCGTAGGTTGGGGTGACGAAGGAATCCCAGCACCAAATTGACCAGGCAGGGCAGTCTTTCGGTGGCTCAAAGCAAATTTGGCTATTCTTCGACGGCTTAGTGGTGTTGCAACTTATCCGCTAGCCAGAGCTTGATTAGGGATTGACGAGTCACACCTAGCCGATGCGCTTCTCGATCGAGCGAACGCACCATCCAGACGGGAAAATCCACATTGACGCGCTTCTGCTCTAGGCCGGGGCGGCGCGCCTTTTCAAGGTCGAGCATGGCCGTCACGTCCTCGCCTGCATCAAATTTCTCATCAAAATCCGAAGCTTTCATAGATTTCTATCTCTTCTTTCCGGGAGCGCCTGACGGAAATCAGACGGATGTTCTCGTTTCGATAGGTGACGACCGCTGACCAATGCTTGCCGCCGATCATGCCTATGACCAAATAGCGCGGTTCGTCCACTGTCTTCGCTGGAATCTCGATAAGGTCGGGATCGTCCCACAAAGTTTGCGCCTCGTCGAAATCAATTCCATGTTTGTGCTTGTTAGCAGAGCTTTTGTCCTGGTCATATTCGAAAGCCATATTGGGGATATAGCAGAAAAAGAATAATTATAGAACCTTTTTTATACTTTTTATGACGGTAACCAGGACCTCCAGTTCGGGGCAGCGAGGCGGGTGCCATACTCTACACGGCTGCTCTTGATCCTTAAGGAAGCTCTGATTAAGTCCTTCGAGTCGGCTCAGGACAGACTTGTCGAACGCTCTCCTGAGCCTGCCCTGAGCCTGTCGAAGGGGCATGAACGGAATCCACTTGTCAGAGCTTCCTTAAGGTCACTTGCCCTCAGATACGGTCGTCGGCAAAGAATTACCGATCTACGAGCCATGTACCGCGAACCATGCGGGTGCGGTTCATGCCGCACAATCCCCTTCCGGTGTTTTTCGCGCTGCTTGCCGCGTACCAATTCGCCGGGAGCCGAATGTGGTAAACGACGTTTGCCCTGCGCCGAAAGCCTGAGATGGCTTTGGTCGATTGGAACGTGCGAGGCACGGCCCGAAGGATGAGCGTCAGGAATGAGGCTAGTAATCGGTCGTCCTGCTGATTTGTCGTATCTGAGCCCATCCTACAAACGCACCGGGCGGCCAAGAATTGCCGACCCACAAGCCATGCAGGGAACGTATTGAACGCATTTGTGTACTTGATACCTCACGCCTTGAGCACCGTCACCATGCTGGACTTCAGCAATTTACGAAAGCCTTTAAAGTCTTTGTCGAAAGTCACGAGGTGCAAATGATGGCTTTGCGCTGCATCGGCAATCCAGGCATCCAGGACCGCATTGCCGGTCAGATTGTGTCGCACGCACAATTGCTCGACCTCCGGCCATTCGTCGCCCAACGAAGGTAGGACCACCCCTGGCGAATCCAGCACGGCACGCAGGAAAGCCAAAGCCGCATCAAGGGGCGTAGGCTCCACAAAAACCTAAAAACCTTGGGATGCGTGGCTAGGCGCAGGAATCCCGAAGCCACCACCGGCAAAATGGCCAACGATTGCCCTTCGACGCTTTTGGCTAGGGCATCTCCAGCCAAGCCAGGGCCGACTGATGGTGCGGATGATCCTGCCGAGAGGCGGCCAAAAGGACATTGACATCGGGCGTCACTGGGCCGAATCCGCTTCATCTGCCGCCTCGAGTAGGGCGCGCTGGGTCAAAGTGTCGCGTATCGTCGGCCGCAATCCACCCCGTCCGGCGTAGACCGGCAATACCGGGCGCATCTTGCCAGAACGTTGCGAAGTGCGCAGTCGCATTGAAAGACCTTCCTCGATCAAACGAGTCAAACTGACATGTTCATTGGCCTCACTCAGCAAGCGGTCGTCGATATCTATTAATCAGGCCCGTAAATACCCTCCTGGTATTTCGGGCCGCCGCCCAGGCCCGGTACACGCCCGGCCTGGGCTCACGCGGCTTGTCGCCGCGCCGGGGCATCCCTGCCCCGGATTAACCCGGCCAATATTTATAGGCCGGGTCAATAACGTGGTTCTCATGGAGTAAATTCCAATACTGATTTCTGCATATTTAATCCTGGACCAGCATTCTACGCCATGACCTTAAGCCGGGGAACGTGCGCAACGCATAGGTTCATGTTCGAAAATAGTTCTTGAAATTTGGTCTCAATAGCCTAGTCTCGCAATAAATTAAGATGAGGAGGTGAACATGGAATCACTAAACCGCATTACTCAGCAACCCGGCGTCATGGGCGGCAAGGCGTGCATCCGTGGCATGCGGGTAACGGTCGGTATGATCGTCGGCCAAATCGGAGCTGGGCACAGCATCGAAGAGGTCCTCGCGGATTATCCCTACCTCGAACGCGAGGATATCCTACAGGCGCTACGCTACGCCGCGTGGCGTGCGGAAGAACGGGAAATTACGCTGGCGAGCGCATGAAGTTATTGGTCGACATGAATCTGTCACCGCGCTGGGTTAGCCTATTAGCTGATTCCATTCGGCATCCAAGCGAACATTCATCGTAGGATGGGTTTCGCTTCGCTCTACCCATCCTACAAAATGAATGCCTGATTGAAAACGATTTGGAATGACGCAGGCATCGAGGCAGCGATGCCCTGTTGCAAATGACGGCCGAGCTGGAAGAAGGTGCGTTGCTCACAATTGATCCGAATCGCACCCGGTTGCGGCTCCTACCCTTACACTTCCGATAGGCCAAGCCGTTTTGGCACTGAGCGGCAAATGTGCGCGGTGCGTACACTACATAGCCGCGCGCAAAGCTTCCTCGACCTTCTTGTGAATCCCGCCGAAGCTGCCGTTGCTCATGAAAACCAGGTGGTCGCCGGAGCGGGCGTTCTTCACCAGTCGTTCCACGATCGAATCGAGCGTACGGCATACGCTGATATTCTTGGCTCCCTGGATGACCTGTTCGGCATCCCAACCGAGGTCATCGGGCTGGAAAATAATGGACTGATCGGCGGCCTTCAAGGAATCGGCAAGCGTGTCGGCGTGAACGCCCATGCGCATGGTGTTGGACCTTGGTTCCAACACGGCGATGATGCGGGCGCTGTCGACACGCGCGCGCAAGCCTTCGAGCGTCGTGGCGATGGCGGTGGGATGGTGGGCGAAATCGTCGTAAAGAGTGATTCCGTCGATGCAGGCGCGTACTTCCAGTCGGCGTCTGACATTCTTGAACATGCTCAACGCGGCCGCGGCCTCTTCGGGGCTTACGCCGGCATGGTGAGCTGCGGCGATGGCGGAAAGCGCGTTCATCACGTTGTGGCGGCCGGTCAGGCTCCATTCCACGACACCGCTGGGCCGTCCCTGGTGGTAAAGCTGGAATTGGCTGCCGTCGGGTGCCAACAGAGCAGCACGCCAAACGGCGTTCTCGGGATTTACTTCCAAAGTCGTTTTCTCGACCGGTGTCCAGCAACCCATTTGCAGGACTTCGGCCAGGGTTTTGTCCGTCTCCGGAGCGATAATGAGCCCGTTTCCCGGAATGCTGCGTATCAAATGGTGAAACTGCCGCTGGATTGCGGCGAGGTCGGGAAAAATGTCGGCGTGGTCGAATTCCAGGTTATTGAGAATCGTCGTGCGCGGCCGGTAATGGACGAACTTGGAACGTTTATCGAAAAAAGCGGTATCGTACTCGTCGGCTTCGACGATGAAAAACCGGCCGTCGCCCAGACGCGCGGACAAGCCGAAATTGAGCGGGACGCCTCCGATCAGAAAGCCGGGCTTGAGTCCCGCGCTTTCGAGTATCCAGGCGAGCATGCTCGATGTGGTCGTTTTGCCGTGCGTTCCGGCCACGGCCAGCACCCAGGAGTTCTTCAGCACATAGCAATAAAGCCACTGCGGACCCGACGTGTAGGCGAGTCCCCGATTGAGCACCGCTTCTATTTCCGGATTGCCGCGGGAGATGGCATTGCCTACCACGACCAGGTCGGGCGCCGGGTCCAGATTCTCCGGGCTGTATCCTTTCATGAGCGCGATTCCTTGCTCCTCGAGCTGGGTGCTCATGGGGGGATAAACGTTTTGGTCGGAGCCGGTGACGTGATGGCCCATTTGTTTGGCCATGATCGCCAAACCGCCCATAAATGTCCCGCAGATGCCCAAAATATGAATGTGCACGATCCTGTCCTCTTAGGTTCGGTCCGTTATTTCTTGACGTTGTCCGGGTTTTTGTTCGCGGACGTTCCGTCATCCGTTTTGCCTTCCGAGACGGGTTTAACCATCGCGGCTTGTTCCAATATCGCTGCGATCCGCATATGCCCGCTTTTCTTGGCTCGATCGATAAGCGTGAGTCCTGAATTTTCTTTTGCGGAAACGTCCGCTCCGCCGGCGATCAGCGCCCTGACGGCATCCTCGTAGCCTTGCGCGGCAGCCTCCATGAGCGCGGTCACCCCGCGCTGGTCCGCTGCATCGGGATCGGCGCCGAAACTCAAAAGCTTTCTGATCACGCGGACATTGCCCGAAAATGCCGCCGCCATCAGCGGCGTGCGGCCGGCGCCGTTTTTGCCGTTGACGTCCGCGCCCTGGGCGAGCAGCGAATCCAGCCGTTCCAGCTGCCCGGATGCGGCCGCGGCGAACAGTGCCTGATTCGGATCTTCCGCTTGCAGAACGGTTGTCGACGCGAGCAGGGCAAGAACGAGCATGGCTTTTTTTAACATAGCGAAAACCGGTTTGGTCCGAAAGACATTCTTTAAAATTGCCGAGTACTCCGGAACGCGCCGCGCGACTCCATGGTGATCCAGCTCGTCGGCGGTTGCGAAAGGTGCTTGAAGAACTCTCTTCCGTTTAAACTATCGGCAAAAAAACAATCGTCTGTAACCATAGTCCAAGCCATGAACAACAAGTATCGTATCGATATCGACGCCGTAACCGATTATCTGGAAGCCGAATCCTCCCCGGAGACGAACCGCTATGTGTTCGCCTATACCATCACCATCCGGAACGCCGGCGACGTGCCCGCGAAATTGGTATCCCGGCACTGGATCATCACCGATGCGCACGGAAAGATACAGGAAGTCCGCGGGGAAGGGGTAGTGGGTGAACAGCCTCATCTTTCTCCGGGCGAATCCTTTCGCTATACCAGCGCCGCCATGATCGAAACGCCGGTGGGCACGATGCGAGGCGAATATCAAATGATTGCCGATGACGGTGAGCATTTCGATGCCGAAATACCGTCGTTCACCCTGGCCATTCCGCGAACCTTGCACTGATCGATGGCGATATACGCAATTGGCGACGTACAGGGTTGCTTCGCCGAGCTTCAACGTCTTCTGGACCAGATCCGTTTCGATCCGGCTGAGGACCGGCTCTGGTTCACGGGCGATTTGGTCAACCGCGGCCCGCAATCGCTGGAGACTCTACGGTTTATCCGATCCTTGGGGGACAGGGCCGTTACCGTGCTCGGCAATCACGACCTGCATCTTCTCGCCGTGGCACACGGCGTGTCGAGGACAAAGCGCAAGGACACGTTTTCCGATGTCCTCACCGCTCCCGATCGCGACATCCTCGTCGATTGGTTGCGCCGCCGTCCGTTATTGTTTCGAGACGGAGCATTTTACTTGATTCACGCCGGTTTGCCGCCCCAGTGGAGTGCGGAGGATGCAGAACGTTATGCCAAGGAGGTGGAAAGCTGTTTGCAGGGCGATGATTTCGTTGAGCTGTTTCGGCATATGTACGGCGATCAACCCGATCTTTGGACAGAGACCTTGCAGGGATGGGACAGGCTGCGTTTCATCACCAACTGTTTTACGCGCGTTCGGTACTGCGACCGCTACGGGCGTACCGATTTCAAGGAGAAAGGCGGTCCCGGGACGCAACCGTCTCATCTGATGCCTTGGTTCAAGGTGCCGGGACGGAAAAGCGCCGGGGCCGAAATCGTTTTCGGCCATTGGTCGACCTTAGGGTTTTATGCCGACGATGATGTTTACGGGATCGATACCGGCTGCCTGTGGGGAGGGGAGTTGACGGCGCTTCGACTCGACGGGGAAAAGAAACGCTTCTGCGTATCGTGCCGCGAAGGCGGCTATCAGAAGCCTTCGTAGGGCGCATTAGCGCTAGCGTAATGCGCCGATTGGAACGGCGGAATACGCGAGTACGCTATTCCGCCCTACATGAGCTTCTGAGTATCGCAATGTTTTTGGGCATATGGCTTCAGCCAAACAGGCAGGTTTGACGGAAAAGGAACCGCCTCTATCACGTCGGGGAGACTAACCATCGACAGAGTTCTGCGCTTTATCACGCTAGGCGTCTTTTTGACCGTACTGGTGTTCTTGATCTTCCAGGTCATGAGCGCTTTCCTGCAGCCGATCGGCTGGGCCGTGATCTTGGTTTATGCGACATGGCCTCTCCACGTTCGCCTAACGCGCTTGTTGGAAGGACGGAGCAGCCTCAGCGCGCTTACCATGACTTTGCTTTTGGCCGCCTTGCTGATCATTCCGTTTATCGGCCTGACCATTATTCTTCAGGCCGAAATGGTCGAGTTTTTCCAGCGACTCCCCGCCTGGCTGGACCAGAAACCGGAGTTGCCCGAATGGTTAAGCAAGATTCCCATTCTCGGCGCCGAGCTACAGTTCATATTCGATCAATTCGAGGACTTGCAGGGCTTGATGCGCCGGTATGTATTGCCTTGGCTGACCGGACTTTCCGGTAGAGTCGTGGGCATGTTGGAAGGCGTCGGCTACCTGGGCGCGAAGCTTTTCTTCACCGTATTCTTGATGTTTTTCGTTTACCGCGACGGGCACCGGTTGATTTATGAGGTGCGTCAAGGGTTGTTGCTGGCTCTGGGCGAACGCGCCGACGAGTACCTTTCCACCACCGAAGTGACCGTCAAGGCGGTCGTTTACGGCATTGTACTGACCGCTATAGCCCAAGGCGTCATGGCCGGAATAGGGTACTGGATTGTCGGCATCAGGGCGCCGGTCCTTCTCGCCGCATTCACCACGTTTTTCGCGCTGATCCCTTTCGGGACGGTAGCGGTCTGGGTTTCCGCAAGCCTTTGGCTGATGCTGAACGGAGACTATTGGGCCGGAGCCGTGTTGTTCCTCTGGGGAACCTTGGTCGTGAGTTGGATTGACAACCTGGTCCGCCCCCTGGTCATCAGCCGCACCACCCGCATTCCGTTCGTGGTCGTGATGTTCGGAGTCTTGGGCGGGTTGGCCAGCTTCGGGTTCATAGGTTTATTCGTGGGACCGGTGATTCTGGCCGTGGGCATGGCGGTATGGCATGAATGGCTGGAGTCCGCGCCGCGTTATCAGCCTTGAGTCGAATCGCCTAGCTATGGCGGACTCGCCGGCAAAAGATTGCCGGCCTACGAACTTGTGTCGCCATGTAGGTCGGGAATCCCTTCCCGACGCAAAATCGGTCGACAAACGGGTTTGTCGGCAAAGGATTGCCGACCTACTTTGCGCTTACGCAAACAGTTGCTGTGCTTCTTCGACTTCGGCGGCGACGCCTTCGATTTCCAGGACTTCGATTTCGGGATCGAGTCCGAGCTTGGTGAAGGCCGGGACGCCCGAAAGGTCGACATCGGGCGCTGCCTTCGTGCCCATCACGCTTTCCAGATAAGCGACCTGCACCAGATCCACATAATCCGGCGCGGGGTTGCCGCCTCTCTCGAAATCCCTATATTCCCAGGCCGCACGACTCAAACTGTCCGGGAGCCCCCAAGTTTCCATGATGATTTTGCCGATCTGGGTGTGCAAATTCTCGAGGTGGTTTTCCAGCACCGCATCATCTTCCAATAGTTCGGAAAACTTTTCCGCCAACGCGAGGATCGGCAGTTTACCGATCTGATGAACAAGCCCGGCAAGCATGGCTTGGTCGGGATCCAGCGGACGGGCGCGCAGCGCCAAAGCGCGGCTCACGGCGGCGACATTGAGACTGTGTTGCCAAATGTCGTGAAAACGGCTTTCCAACAACAGGGAAGTGGGTTTGAAAACTTGCTTCATCGCCAAATTCATCACCAAACTGCGTATGGTGTTATGTCCCATTCGGGTGATGGCGGCTTGAAGATTGTCGATTTTCTGTCTGGCCCTGTAGAGCGGACTGTTGGCGATTTGCAGGAGCCGCGCGGAAAGCGCCGGATCGGACGAAATCGTTTTTGCTATCTCGGCATCCGACGCGTTGTCCTTGTTGATCGCTTGGCGAACCTTGAGGGCGACTTCAGGAATCGTGGGCAATTGCAATTTATCGTTCTCGATCGCGGCTTTGATGTAATCGAGAAAGACCTGCTCGTTTCTTAGGTCCATATTTGACTGAACTCTATCCGCATTATTGTTATGGAACGTCGAAAGTATAGGGCAAAGTCAGAAACTCGGCGGCCGGACCGTCGGGTCGAAAGAGCCGGAGATCGGCATCTGGAGAGCGGTCGAGAGGCAGAACCGCCAGCAATTGAAAACTCCGCTCCGCTTCAGGCGCCGCAGCGACGACTTGCCCGACCCGCTGCCCATCGGCTTCGCCGGACTGATAGAGCGGATCGCCGGGCTTGGGCTCGTGCTCGCTGATCGTTCGAAGACGAAACATCCGTCGTTTCAGGTGCCCGAGAAAGTGCGTCCGTGCCACGACCTCCTGCCCGGTATAGCAACCCTTGCGATAGCTGACGCCGCCTAGAATATCGAGATTGAGCATCTGCGGGAGGAATTCCTCGCTGGTCACCTGCGTTTCGCTCGGAAGACCGTCTTCGATTTCCTTCAAGCGCCACGCACCGGAACTGACCAGGCTGTAATCCGATGACGACAGGAGACCTTCCCAGAGTCGCTTGGCGGTCTCGTTCGGTGCGGCAATCAGAATGCGCGCGGAGCTTTGGTCGACGCGGACCGCCAGCACGTCGCCGCCCTGGCCATCGAGAAGCCCGGAGCCGGGCCGGAAAAGCCCGATGAATCCCCAGTGCGGCGTCAGATTTTCTATGGAAACTTTCGAGCGCAGCACATACATGCGAAGGCGCTTGTGTATCGCCTCCACCAAATCGGCCGGCACAAAGAGGTAATAACCTTCGACGCGGCGAAGGACACGGAAGCTCGCTATGACGCGGCCCTTGGGATTACAAAAAGCTCCGAGCCCGGATTCGTCGAACCCAAGGCTGGCGATATCGCAAGTCGATTGGCCTTGCAGAAAAGTCTCCGCATCGACGCCGGAAACCCGCAACAAGCCTAAATCGGCCAAACCGCAAAACGCCGATCCTTCGCCCTTTGCCCGAAAATCGGCGGTAGCCTCGCTTTCGCTCAGTAGGTCCGACCATTCGATGCTCATGGATGTAGTCCCGTGGTCAATCGATAAAAAAGCCCGCCCGGATGGGGTTCTCGGGCGGGCGGCAAGGGCGCTTTACGTTAGCGCAGATTCTGCAGAGCGGCGATACGCTCCTCCAGCGGAGGATGGCTCATGAAGAGTTTCTTGAAGCCGTAGCCTAAACCGCCGTTGATTCCAAACGCAGCGAACTCGCCGGGCAAATCTCTATGGTCATGGGCTCGCTGCAAGGCCCTCAGGGCTCCGATCATCCGGTTCTGACCGGCCAGGCGCGCGCCGCCGGCATCGGCGCGAAACTCGCGCCAGCGGGAGAACCACATGACAACCATCGTCGCCAGGATGGAGAGGAATATTTGCGCCACAATTTGCGTCAAATAATAGGCCGGTCCATACCCGCCACGGTCATCTTCCGAGCGGAACACCACCCGGTCGATGAGATGGCCTGCGATGGAGGCGAAGAAGTAGACGAACGTATTCACTACGCCCTGAATAAGGCCCAGGGTGACCATATCGCCGTTGGCCACGTGGCTGATCTCGTGTCCCAAAACGGCTTCCACTTCATCGGCATTCATGTGGTGCATAAGACCGGTGCTGACGGCGACGAGAGCATCGTTCTTGTTCATGCCGGTCGCGAACGCATTGGGCTCCGGGGAATCGAAAATCCCTACCTCGGGCATGCCGATGCCGGCCTGCTGCGCGTGGCGCCGGACAGTGTCGACCAGCCAGCGCTCGGTTTGATTGGTCGGTTGCTCGATCACGTAGACGCCCATGGATTGTTTGGCCATCCATTTGGACATCATCAGCGAAATGAAGGAGCCGCTCATGCCGATGATGGCGGACATCAGGAGCAAGCTGTCGAGGTTCAGATGAACGCCGCGCTGGCTGAGAAAGTTGCCGAGCCCCAAGATATGGAAAACGATGCTGATCAGAAGCAGTACCGCGGCGTTAGTGAGCAGAAAGAGAAATATGCGCATGATTGTCGGTCACCTATGGAAATCGTGGGTGTTACCATATTTGGAGGCGAAGCATTAAAAATCAAGTCGTTCGCCGTAAACACAATTTTGCCCTCCAAGCCTTTCATGAATCTTTCAGCTCATTGAGGGAGACGTATGGACGTAAGAGAACATTCTTGGCTGAAGCTCGCGGCGTGTGCGCTCGGTTTGACGGTCTGCGCCGAAGTCCGGGCCGAAGCGCTGTTGAGCGAGATCAAGCTCCCTCCCGGTTTTCGAATCGCGCTCTACACCGATCAGACGCCCAACGCCAGGTCTTTGGCTTTGGGGAACGACGGTACCGTATATGTGGGCAGCATGGAGGAGGGCAAGGTTTACGCAGTGCGCGATCGGGACGGCGATGGCAAAGCCGATCAGGTCCAGGTGCTGGCCGAGAACTTGAACATGCCGAACGGCGTCGCCTATGTCGATGGCGATCTGTATGTCGCCGAGATTCCGCGGATTCTGAGGTTCAAGGACATCGGGCGGCAGGTGTCGAACCCACCCAAGCCGGAGATCGTCTTCGACCGCTATCCCGAGGATGTGCACCATGGCTGGAAATACCTGCGAGTGGGGCCGGACGGGAAGCTTTATGCCCCCGTGGGCGCTCCCTGCAATGTCTGCCTTTCCGAAAAAGACATTTACGCGACGCTGACGCGATTGGACAAGGACGGCTCGAACTTCGAAATTTATGCTCGCGGCATCCGCAATACCGTCGGTTTCGACTGGCATCCGGAAACGAAAGAACTGTGGTTGAACGAGAACGGACGCGACTGGATGGGCGACGACGTGCCGCCCGATGAGCTGAATCATGCGCCGAAACCGGGGCTGCATTTCGGATTTCCGCATTGCCATGGCAAGGACATCGTCGATCCGTCTTTCGGCAAAGGGAAATCCTGCGCCGAATTCGAGTCGCCCGCGTGGACGTATCCGGCCCACGTCGCACCGCTCGGCATGCGCTTTTACACCGGCAAGCAATTTCCGGCCGAATATCGGGGCCAGCTTTTCGTCGCCCAGCACGGTTCATGGAATCGAAGTGCGCCCGTCGGCTATCGGGTCGTGATGGTCGAATTCCGCGGGGGAAAACCCGTCAACGACAAGATTTTCGCGGAAGGCTGGTTGCGGCCCAACGGCGAAGTCCTCGGCCGGCCGGTGGACGTCTTGGAAATGCCCGATGGAGCGCTATTGGTATCGGACGATAAGGCCGGGGCGATTTACCGCATTGTTTATCGACCGTGAACCGATGCTTAATTTGTAACTCTTAATGATCGATCATGAATGAAGTGACTGCTGAAAAACTTTTTTCCGGCCCGATCGGGGAAGAATACGAAATGCTAAAGCGGATTTGTCCCGCGGCGGCCGACATGAGCCGGCGAGTCGGTGATTTCGTGGCCGGCTGGACGCCCAAGGTTTCGACGGAATCGTTAAATTTGCTTGAACTCGGCTGCGGCACCGGCGTGACGACTATGAATCTCATCCGCGCACGATCCGATGCGATGATTACTGCGGTCGACAACGAATCCACCATGTTGAGCCAAGCGCGTCGGAATCTGGCCGGCGTTTTGGAGCATGGACGCCTGCGACTGGTCGAAAACGATGCTCTGTCCTATCTACAGGGAGTGCCGTCGGCAAGCATAGACGTCGTCGCCTCGGCCTATACGCTGCACAACTTTCTGAATGGCTATCGTGTCCGAGTGCTCGAAGAAATCTTTCGCGTTCTAAAGCCGGGAGGGGTATTCGTCAACGGCGATCGCTATGCCCTGGACGATTCCCTGACCCATCTGCAGTCGACTCAGGAGGAGGTAAGGCAATACTTCCGTACGTTTACCGAGCTTAACCGCATCGACCTTTTGGAACAGTGGATCGTTCACCTTTTCAGCGACGAATCTCCCGATCACGTCATGCCTCTCGATAAGGGTTTGGGCGCCATGCGCGAGATCGGCTTCGATGCGGTGACGGTGCATTTTCGGCAGGATGTGAACGCTTTGGTCAGCGGGGGTAAACCGTGGCCGTAAGCCGTACCAAAGACCGGAAGATCGTGTTTCGCTGTACCGAGTGCGGGCACGCTCAAACCAAGTGGTCCGGACAGTGTCCGGCCTGCAATTCCTGGAATTCGATGGTGGAAGGCGTGGAGGATCGGGTGGCGCCGTCCGCCTCGCGCTTCTCGGGCTATGCAGGGGCCTCCGAACGCGCGTCTCCCGTCTCGCTCGCGGAGGTCGAAGCGGAAGAAATTTTCAGAACGCCGACCGGCATCGAAGAATTCGACAGAGTCTTGGGCGGCGGACTGGTCACAGGTTCCGCCATCCTGATCGGCGGCGATCCCGGTATCGGCAAATCGACCCTCTTGCTGCAAACCCTCGCTACCTTGAGCGAACGCCAACGGGTGCTCTATGTGACCGGCGAAGAATCCATAAGGCAGGTAAGCCTTCGCGCCAAGCGGCTGCAACTGTCTTGCGCCGGCGTGCAGATCATTGCCGAAACCTCGCTGGAGCGGATCTTGGCCGTTGCATCGGAGGCCCCGCCGGACGTTCTGGTCATCGATTCGATCCAAACCACGTTCAGCGAAATTCTGCAATCGGCGCCGGGCTCCGTGGCTCAGGTGAGGGAGTGTGCTGCACAATTGGTTCGATATGCCAAGCAGACGCCGACGACCGTATTCCTCGTCGGTCATGTCACCAAGGAAGGCGCCCTGGCGGGCCCCCGCGTGCTGGAGCACATGGTGGATACCGTGCTTTATTTCGAGGGCGATTCGAGCAGCCGGTTCCGGGTTATTCGGGCGTTCAAGAACCGCTTCGGGGCGGTCAACGAGCTTGGCGTATTCGCCATGACCGAGACCGGGCTCAGAGAGGTGCGCAATCCGTCGGCGCTATTCTTGTCGCGCGGCGAGGAAGACGCTCCCGGCAGCGTCGTGATGGTGATGCGCGAAGGCAGCCGGCCTCTTCTGGTGGAAGTTCAAGCCTTGGTCGATGAGTCCCATTCGCCGTCACCCCGCCGGGTCGCCGTGGGCATGGAACAAAATCGGCTGGCCATGCTGTTGGCGGTGCTCCATAGGCACGGTGGAATCCCTTTGTTCAACCAGGATGTTTTCGTCAATATGGTGGGCGGGCTGCGCCTTACCGAAACCGCGGGCGATCTGGCGGTGGCCTTGGCGGTCGTGTCCAGCTACCGGGACCGTCCCATTCCGAAGGACTGGGTGGTATTCGGGGAATTGGGACTCAATGGCGAGGTCAGGCCGGTTCAAAACGGCGAGGAAAGGCTCAAGGAGGCCGCAAAACACGGGTTCACCCATGCCTTGGCGCCCGCCAAGAATGTCGCGAAAGGGGGCATCAAGAATTTGGAGATCGTGCCGGTAAGAAGTCTGCGCGATGCCCTGGCCGCATTGTGATCGAGAACGATGCGGCTCGTGCCGGACCATCCCTGTCCGCACACTGGGGGGCTGTTCCGCCGTGCAGATCGGCACAAATCCTCCAGGAGAGAATTGGGACGCGACGCGCCCGGTAGGGTGGAAAACAGGGATACTTTTCATCAATCCTGCCGATTTGTCGTTCCTCACTTCGTCCTACCGGCTGACCTCACCAAGATACTATTAACCCGGCCTATAAATATAGGCCGGGTTAATCCGGGGCAGGGATGCCCCGGCGCGGCGACAAGCCGCGTGAGCCCAGGCCGGGCGTGTACCGGCCTGGGCGGCGGCCCGAAATACCTGGAGGGTATTTACGGGCCTGATTAATAACGAACGCTCCTAGAGCCGAGGAGTTCCTTTGCTTTCTCAGGAGAACCGGCTTAAAGCAGATCATGGGTGGAATTCATTAGTTCCCGAAATCTGCGATTCAGCACGTAGCCTGGATGGAGTGAAACGGAATCCAGGAGGAGTGGTCGATGAACGAGACGGCATAAGCCCTGGATGCTACTTCGTTTCATCCAGGCTATGCTTGCTCTCAGCGTTTCCTCGACCGGCGGTTCGCCGCTGTTCTGGTGCTCCGGCAGGGTTGGCAATTTCCGAAAAGACCGGACCGTCTCCTGCCGGCTCGCCATAGCCCTAGCCGATTTGGGAAACGATGCGCCCAGGGAGGTAGGCTGTCAATGTCGGACATTGCGAGTGTAAGAGTAAACCAGCCCATATCCGAGGCCGGTATCGACTCGGTCGATCAAGCACTACCGAAGCCGGACGGTCGGACTTTTGCAATTCGCTTCAGATTTCTTTATGCGGCGCGGCTTGGCAAAACGCAAGGAGTCGAAATCAAAATCAAGCATAAAAAAACCTGACCTGACCACACTCCTGTAGCCCAGCTCGAAACGGACGATTTTAAAGCCGTCAGTCCGAGAAAAACCGATATCCGGATTATTCAGATTTCCCGATTAAACACTGAATTTGACGCGGCGAAAGACCTCATATATTGTCCGGGTTCAGATTCAATGTCGGTTTTTGGAGGCGATTTCACATCGGGCAACTACTTAGGAGTGACAAAATGGACCTGATTCAGAGTCGAGAAAAAGAGTGCGAAGTAATCGTAGACTACATCAAGGCACAATCGACTTCCGCGAAGCCGCTGGAGATACTGGAAGCGGGTTGTGGCCGGAGATGGCAATTGAATCTTAACGGGGTCGAATATGTATTAACCGGCGTTGACCTCGACGCAGCCGCGCTAAAGATGAGAAAGGACGATATCGGCGATCTCGATATAGCGGTTGAAGGAGACTTACGCTCGGTACAACTTCCCGAGCATCACTACGATGTGATCTACAGCTCGTATGTCCTCGAGCACATTAAGGGCGCAGAGCAGGTACTAAACAACCTCAGCCGATGGGTCAAGCCCGGCGGAATCATCGTTATTCGCATACCAGACCCCCATTCCGTTCATGGGTTTATAACCCGCATGACACCGCATTGGTTTCATGTGCTTTATTACCGCATTTTCCTGGGTTTCCGGAACGCTGGCAAACCGGGCTATGAACCCTATCCGGTTCATTACGATCCGGTGGTTTCACGGCGCGGCATATGGGACTTTTGTAAGAAAAATGACTTTACCGTCCTAGCGGAATACGGCGACGGCTACATGAGACCCGGCAAAGGTGTCTTTCGGCTGCTGATCCACTCCGTAAAGGTAGTAGGCAGCATTTTGTCCTTTGGCGCCCTTAGCTCCAGGTACAGCAATCTTCTGTACATTGTGCAGAAACAGCAGGCGGCGCAGCCGATCTGAGTAGGCCGGACTTTCGTTAGTGGCCGCAGATTTGTGGATGTTTACTTAGACGGCCGAAACCCGACGTCAGATAAAAAACTGACCGTACGGCGTGCCCCGGCTTGAAAAGAAGATTTTCATAGTCGCTGACTCACGAAAAATCCATATCCGGCTTATTCTGGTTTTGTCAATCAGCCGCCAAAATGACGCCAAGGAAGGCGTTGATATGGTCCGGTTCCCAATTCGATTTTAGTTTTCCGGGGCCGACTTTTCGTCCGACGTCTAGTACTACAGCCGCAGTTATGGTGGATGACCGCGACAGCGGCGTCGGTAAAGGCACTGCCGGCGCTCCACTGATGCCGGTGCCACCAGCTTGACTAGGCCAAGACGTGTCTGGCTGTTCTCGATGCGACCGGCCGTGTCGCTGTATTGCCGCTTCACGCCAACCGAGTGGATGCCATTCTTCAGAGAGCCCGTCTCGTCCACCATCAGCACCGCCTCCGGGTCGGCCAACGGTTTCCCAGGTAAGCCCTCATGGTGGCCTCCTCAGTCAATTACTATGCCTCGTTAGACCAACAACTGCGGCTGTAGTACAGAGGGTTAATGGTCCGAGCTCGACGCCAGCGCCTGTAAATCTCGCTCGAGCAGTTCCTCGTCGCCCAGATTGAGTTCGACCAACCTCTTCAGCGCGGAAATGCTGTCCAGATCCGTACGTTGGCACACGAGGCCGATCTTCGTTCCGCTGCGGTGGGCTAAGGAAACGCCCATCAAGATGCGAACCGTCCCGCTCAGATCGATGCGGAGTTCATAGATATAGTCTGGATCAAGGGGTCGGTCCGCATCGAGCTCGATCAGACAGCCCTTGAGCGAAAGGTCCAGGATTTTGCAGGGAAAGCTGTCATCTTTATGAAATAGCGTGGCGGGCGCGTCATGAGCTATACGATGAAAATGGCGTTTTTCCGAACGCCTGATGCTGGACATTAAGCAGCTCCGTGCGGTTACTCTTGAAAGAATTGCATTAGGGATTCATTGACCTTGATGAGATCGCCGTCGTTCAAGAGCACGGCCTGATCCTTTACGGGCTTGTCGTTGATGGTCAGCGAGGTGCCGTCCGCCAAAGGCGAAATAAAATACCCGCTCTTGCGCTTGGCGATGATGACCACGCCGGAGCCTTCTTTTCCGAGACGAACCAAAGATTTCTTCAATGGTATCACCAGCCCGATCTGCCGTCCGTTCAACACCTGCAAGCTGCCATTGAAAAATTTGGCATCGGCGTCTGTCCAGACTTCCGGTTCCGACTCGGCGTCCGCTTGCCTCTCCGATCTGAAGATCTCTTCCTTGGTGAAGAAAATCACATGTTTGCCGACGGTAATTCGGTCGCCGTGACCGAGCGCATGTTCGGCGATCTTTTTGTCATTGACGAAAACAGGAAACTCGCTATCGACTTCACGAATGATATTTTGTTCGGGCGTGGACTCGATAATCGCGTGTTGGGGCGCAACGGCCAGACTATCGATATGCAAGAGATTGGACGGATCGCGACCTATGCTGATCTCGCCCGGCCTAAGCGTGATGGCCTGGAGTGACTTGCCTCTGAATGTGAGCGTTAATTTGGCCATTAAAAAGCTCGCCTTGATACATAAAGTCGATTGTTGTCAAAAGTATACATGCTATTCCCTTGTCTCGTTCGCGTCACGTTAATATTTGTGTCGCTGATCGGCGACTCGGCTTTTTTCAAATAAATAAAAAATAGCTTATATCGCTATTTCCCGCTCGCTGAATTGATGCATTTCGATGTTCGCCTAAAAAACGTTCTGTTGACGACGATATTTTGACGGCTAAACTTTCAAGCCGTTTGTTGTTGCATATTTACCATACCATCCGAACCGGTCGACTCACGTTTCAGGGTCGGGCCGTTGGAGAGCAAACTAGATGGGCTTGCGCCGAATTTTATTACTCCAAAGCGATAGCGCCTTGTTGACCGAACTGAGGATTATTCTTAGGTTCCTCGATTGTGAGGTCATCGCATGCGATTTGGATACCCTTAGAGACGAAACTGAACCGGAATTCGACGCAATCTTCGTCGGCGTGGACGACGACATCGAAAAGGTGGTTTTGCGGATCGTGGAGCTTTACAGGCAGGCGCCGCTTGTCCTAGTAATGGATAAGTCGCCGACAAGACCTTTGCCGGCCGGGCTGGAAAACAGAGCTTCTGCCGTATTGGCCTGGCCGACCAATCACGCGACGTTGAGCGCCTGCCTCGAAAAGATCAGCCGGGGAGCGCCGGAAGTGGTCAACGTCCGTCCTTCGGAGTTGTTTCGCAGCTTGACCGGCGCCAGCGCAGCCGTCCAACGCACGCGCAAACTCATTCAGCAAGTCGCTCCGTCCGACGCAACGGTTCTGATCTTAGGCGAGTCGGGCACCGGCAAAGAGGTTATCGCTCGCAACTTACATTATTACTCCGCCCGCCGAAGCAAGCCGTTCGTACCCGTGAATTGCGGCGCCATACCGGGTGAGCTGCTGGAAAGCGAGCTTTTCGGTCACGAGAAGGGCGCTTTCACCGGGGCGCTCAGTTCCCGCCAAGGACGTTTCGAAATGGCCGAAGGCGGCACGCTGTTTTTGGATGAAATCGGGGACATGCCCCTGTCGATGCAGGTAAAGTTGCTGCGAGTCTTGCAGGAGCGCTGCTTCGAGAGGGTAGGCAGCAATAGGACCATTCAGTGCGACGTACGCATCATCGCGGCGACTCACCGCAATCTGGAAGAGGAAATCGGCCGGAACCGATTTAGGGAAGATCTTTATTACCGTCTCAATGTCTTTCCGATCGATGTACCGTCGCTGCGCGAGCGACTGGAAGACGTACCGACTCTGGTCGAGGATCTTACCGCCCGTCTCAAAGCCGAAAAGCGGGGAGACATGCGGCTTACGCCGGCCGCTCTTCGGGTTTTGCAGCGGTACCATTGGCCAGGAAACGTACGTGAACTGGCCAATTTGATCGAGCGTCTAGCGATATTATTTCCAAACGGCGTCGTCGATGCGGCAGATTTGCCGGAAAAATTCCAACAGTATGTCAAACCGGAAGACGCCACGCTCAGGCGCGAGCCGAACGCCGAAAGTGTATCCGCTACCGATGGACTCGTCCTTGCCCGCTTGCCGGGAGAAGGTTTGGACTTGCGCGAGCATTTGAACAATCTGGAATGCGAGTTGATCAAGCAGGCACTGGACGAGTGTAACGGCGTCGTGGCCCACGCCGCCAATCTTCTCAAAATGCGCCGCACGACTTTGGTCGAGAAGTTGCGCAAATACGGCTTGCGGGGAGAAGAGACGACGGTAATTTGACGTCCCTCCAAAAGGAGGCCGTCCAAGCCATTGTTTTTATGGGGCAACAAAGTGGCACTTTGATTGCTTCTCGCCGGTCAGGTTCAACTTTTACCGGACTCGGCGCTCCCTTGGTCAACCAAATTTTCGACAATGCCCAGCGCTTGCAGGATGCCTTCCAGGTATTCAATGCGCTTTCCGAGAATCTGACCCAGTCCTACCTCGACCTCGAAGCCCAAGTCGCGCGTCTCAGCGAAGAGCTCGCGGCTGCCCGAAGCGAGCGACTGAAAACCTTGGCCGAAAAAGAGTTATTGGCCAACCGCCTACAATTACTCCTGAAGACTCTGCCGGGCGGCGTGGTCGTGATCGACGGTCGCGGTCTGATCGTAGAGTACAACCCGGTTGCCGGGCTGTTTCTCGGCGAACCGCTTTTGGGACGGATGTGGCGCGACGTCCTGAATGCCTTGCCGATCGTCGAAAACCCCCACCAAAGACTCTTGCCCGATGGAAAAACCATAAGCCTTACCCTCAGCCCGCTCGGCGATGAACCGGGGCAAATCGTGCTCCTTACGGACGTAACGGAAATGCGCTCTCTCCAGGAGTGGGCGGATCATCAAAGGCGACTCTCGGCACTGGGGGAAATGGTGGCGAGCCTTGCCCATCAGGTGCGCACGCCTTTGGCAACCGCGCTGCTCTACGCCTCTCATCTCGCAAAATCCGATCTTGACGTTTCCCACCGCTCGAAATTTGCAGCCAAGCTGACCGAGCGGCTCCACCACTTGGAGCGTCAGGTCAACGATATGCTGACCTTCGCCCGGATGGGAACCTTGGCCAAGGAGCGGTTTTCGATCAGCGAGCTCATGACCAAGCTCATGGAAAACTGTGAGCCGTTGATGCAGGGCAAACCGATACGTTTCACGGTTGCCAACCGGTCCGACGAAGACGATCTGCACGGCAACGGCGACGCGCTCCTGGGCATACTGATCAACTTGGTCAGCAACGCCGTGGACGCCGTGGGCGGCGAGGGCAGCGTAACGGTCGTGGCGGATCGGCGCGAGCCTCGATATCTGGACATCAGCGTGTCGGACAACGGTCCTGGGATAGCCGAAAACATCAGAGCACGGATTTTCGAGCCGTTTTTCACAACCCGAGCCAACGGCACCGGACTCGGGTTGGCGATCGCCGAATACGTGGTCAAAGCGCATCTCGGGCGAATCTGGTGCGAATCCTCGGAGGGTTTTGGTACGACCTTTCGTATTCGACTGCCTTTAAGTCCTGGCGGCACGCCTTTGCCGGGCAACTTTTCCGGCCGTGCCGCCTTTATGGGAGGAGATGATGCAGCAAACTGACATTTTGATCGTCGAAGACGACCCCTCCTTGTCGGAGGCCTTGACGGATACTTTGGAAATCGCCGGTTATCGGACCATGGCCGCAGGGGATGGCGCGGAGGCGCTCGCCAAATTGGCAGAGTCGCAGGTAAGACTGGTGATCAGCGACGTGCAGATGCCTAAATTGCACGGACTGAGCTTGCTCGAACGCATCAGAGCGGACTATCCGGATGTTCCGGTCCTCCTCATGACCGCCTACGGCACTATCGAAAATGCGGTTCAAGCGATGCAGGCAGGAGCCTGCGACTATCTGGTCAAGCCCTTTGCGGCGGAAACCTTGGTCGAGCAGGTATCGCGACGTATCCTGCCGAAGCCGGAGAAAACAGACGGACGAGTGGCGGAAAGCCCGGCGATGAAAAAGCTGCTAGGCTTGGCGGCACGGATCGCGAAATCCGACGCAACGGTGCTCATTCAGGGTGAGAGCGGAACCGGCAAGGAAGTTCTGGCTCGCTATATCCATCAGAGTTCCCTTCGGCACGAGGGCCCTTTCGTGGCCATAAACTGTGCCGCGATCCCCGAAAACATGCTCGAGGCGGAGCTTTTCGGCTACGAGAAAGGCGCTTACACCGGAGCGGTCCAAACAGTGCCTGGGAAACTCGAAATGGCTCAAGGCGGCACCGTGCTGCTCGATGAAATATCCGAGATGAACCTGCCCCTGCAGGCGAAGTTGCTCAGGGTTCTCCAGGAACGCGAAGTCGAGCGTCTCGGCGGACGCAAGCCGCTCGCACTGGATATCCGCATATTGGCGACCACCAACCGGAATCCGAAAGAATGGATCAGCCGCGGGCTTTTCAGGGAAGACCTTTATTACCGCTTAAGCGTCTTTCCGCTGACCATCCCGCCGTTACGGGAACGGAAGGAAGACATTGTTCCGCTGGCGGAAGCCTTTGTCCGGCGTCACTGGCGTAGCGGCAAACCGTTACCTGAACTGAGCAAGGAAGCGGCCGATCGGCTGTCGGCCTACCGATGGCCGGGTAACGTGCGGGAGTTGGACAACTCGATTCAAAGAGCCTTGATACTCCAATCCGGCGGTCGCATCGCGCCCGAAGATCTGGTGTTCGAGGATGATCTCTACGGCAGCGACGGAATTTCGCCGGAGCCCGATTCATCCGCCGCCGACTCGCTGATGGGCGGCCTGCGGACCCACGAGGAAAAAATCATTCTGGATACGCTGAAGGAGCAGAACGGCAGCCGTAAATCGACTGCGGAGCGGCTGGGAATCAGCGAACGGACGCTCCGCTACAAGCTTGCCAAGATGCGCGAAGCCGGCCATCTGGCGGCCGTATAACGTTGGCGCGGATCATGCATTTATGGGCGTAGTGACAAAAAACGGGCATTACCATGAGCGAGCTCGATATCAATAAGGTTCTCACACAAATGCGCATCATGCGGGATCAGGCCCGCAGCACCGCATTGCCTACCGATAACGCGGTCGATTTTGGCACTTTGCTCAAGGATTCGATCGACAAGGTCAACGAAACTCAGCAGCAAGCCAACAAATTGGCGGAAGCGTTCGAGTCCGGCGCGACCGATGCCAATCTGTCGGAAGTGATGATCTCGCTGCAGAAAGCCAGTCTGTCGTTCCAGGCCATGGTACAGGTCAGGAACAAGCTTGTGGAGGCTTACAAGGACGTCATGAACATGCCCATGTAGTCCGGAAAAGATAGCGCCAGATGGAACTCAGTCAAAGCGAAAGCAAAAACCTGGTGCCGGGCGGGCAAGCCGCGGTCGTCCAAAGCGAGAAATCGTCGCCGGTCCTCAGGACCTGGATGCGGATGCCGCGCGGCCGACAAATCGGCTTGATCGCCGCTCTCGCGTTCACGGTGGCGACGGCGATCGCCGTGCTGCTGTGGGCTAACAAAACCGAATATGCAACCTTGTTTTCCAACTTGGAGGAAAAGGAGGGCGGAGAAATCGTCGAAGCGTTGCAAAAACTCAACATACAACACCAGATCCAGCCGACGACCGGCGCCATATTGGTTCCGGCCGATCAGGTCCATGCGGTGCGATTGAAACTGGCCGGGATGGGGTTGCCCAAGGAAAGCGGTACCGGCTTCGAACTGTTGGAAAAACAGTCGGGTTTTGGCGCTAGCCAAATGGTTGAGGGCGCGCGGTATCAACGCGCTTTGGAGGGAGAGATTGCCCGTTCGATCACCACCATTCGGAATGTCAAATCGGCCCGCGTTCATCTGGCATTGCCGAAAGAATCGGTATTCGTGCGGCAAGCTAAAAAACCCAGTGCTTCCGTTATGGTCGAATTGCATTCGGGACGCGGCCTGGAGCCGGGACAAGTGGAGGCTATCGTCCATCTGGTGGCGTCCAGCGTGCCGCAGTTGGAACCCGGACAAGTTACGGTCGTCGATCAGCGGGGGCATCTGCTCAATGCCAAGGACAACGGCAATGACCTATATCCGAACGCCAAGCAATTCGACTACAAAAAGCAGGTCGAGGAGCATCTCATCGAGCGTATCGAAAACATCTTGAGCCCGGTGGTCGGCAGGGATGGGCTTCGCACCCAGGTCACCGCTGATATCGATTTCACCGTCACCGAGCGCACTCAGGAAGTCTACAACCCGGACCTGCCCGCCTTGCGCAGCGAACAGACCAACGAGGAACAAAACAAAGGCTCGGCAGTGCAGGGCGTGCCAGGAGCCCTGTCGAATCAGCCGCCGCCTGCCGGTATCGCGCCTGAAACAACCGGCGCAGCGCAACCCGGGCAAAACCCTTCCGAGCCTCCTCTCAGCACCGTCAAAAGCGCTACCCGAAATTACGAACTGGACAAGACCATCAGTCACTCCCGTCTAGGGGCGGGTGTCATCCGCCGCGTCACCGCCGCGGTAGTAGTCGACTATCAGCACGTTCCACAAGGCGATAATGGGGTGACTCTCCAACCCTACAGCGAGGAAGATCTGACTCGTTTCGCCAATCTGGTGAAGGAGGCCGTAGGGTACGATGCCGCGCGCGGAGACCGGGTTACCGTAACCAACGCGGCCTTCCGCAGCGAGATCGAAACTTTGCCGGTTGCGCCGGTTTGGGAGCAGGATTGGTTTTGGTCGATCGTCAAGCAAGCGGGAGCAGCGCTAATCGTGCTCGTGCTGGTCTTCGGCGTCCTTCGTCCGGCGGTGAAAGGCCTAGTGGGACGAGGCGAATCGTCCGGCGCCGATGCGAATGACATAGCGGATTCGGCTACTAAAGATGGCGCGATCGTCGATGCCCGCGAGCCACGCGAAATCTCAAAGGAGAACGAGGACGAAGAGCTGTTGATGCTGGAAGCGCCCGAAAGTCATGAAAAGCGCGTGGTTTTCGCGCAGAGGGCAGTGGATCAGGATCCAAAGCGCGTCGCGCAGGTCATCAAGAACTGGATGAACGTGAATGGCTGAAGCAGAGTCGAGCAGATTGGACGGGCCGCAGAGGGCCGCGCTGTTCTTTCTGACGGTCGGGCAGGATAGGGCGGCGGAAGTGCTCAAGCACATGTCGCCGAAAGAGGTTCAGCAAATCGGTGCGGCCATGGCTGAGCTTCGCAACATCACCATGCCAATGGTGGAAGACGTCCTCGGGAAATTCGTGGACGATATCCGCAACCAGACCGCCCTGGGCGTGAATTCGGAAGAATATATCCGCAATCTCCTTACCCAGGCCTTGGGAGCCGACAAGGCCAGCAGCGTTTGTGACCGTATCCTGTTGGGCCGCAACAGCAAGGGCCTGGAACAGCTCAAATGGATGGACCCACGCGCCATCGCCGATCTGATCCGGCTCGAACACCCGCAAATCATCGCGATCATCTTGTCTCTATTGGACAGCGACCAAGCCGCGGAAACCCTCGGCTATCTCCCTGAACGGGCGCGGCCGGACCTCATCATGCGCGTGGCTACGCTCACCGGCGTACAGCCGGCGGCCCTTCGCGAGCTTGACGACATCATGGAAAGACAGCTGAGCGGGAATGCGAATGTCAAATCGTCGACACTCGGCGGCATCGAAACCGCGGCCAATATTCTCAATTTTATCGAGAGCACCGTCGAAGCCTCGATCATGGAACAGATCAGCGAAGTCAATCCGGACCTCAGCCAAAAGATCCAGGACAAGATGTTCGTATTCGACGATCTGGTCGATATCGATGATCGGGGCATCCAGACCTTGCTTCGCGAAGTGTCGACGGATTCGTTATTGCTCGCGCTGCGCGGCGCCGATGACGCGCTGAAAGAAAAGATTTTCAGCAACATGTCGCGCCGGGCGGCAGAGATGTTGCGCGACGATTTGGAGGCCGCGCCCCCGGCCCGCTTAAGCGAGGTGGAGGCCGCACAGAAGGATATTCTAGCCATTGCAAGGCGCATGGCGGAGGCCGGCGAACTCTCGTTAGGCGGTAGCGATGAGCTCATTTAAAGGCTTCTCCGCAGAGGAGCTCGCTTCACTCGAACCGTGGAAGCTGCCGGTCATGGGCGAACCCGAAGAGGAATGTCCCGTGGTCGTGGTCGAGGAGGAAACGGACTATCCGGCGATGCCCACGGCGGAAGAAATCGAAGCGATGCAGAAGCAAGCTTACGAGGAAGCCCGCGCCGCTGGATTCAAAGAGGGTTCGGAGCAAGGCTATCGGGACGGCCGCGAAGAAGGTTACCGCCAGGGATACGACGAAGGACGCGTAAACGCGGCGTCTTTGGCCCAGCGCTTACAGGAATTGATCGACTGCTTGAGCGAACCGCTGGCCGAAGTGGGCGATCGCGTCGAGCAGGAACTGGTCGCGTTGGCGATTGCTGTCGCGAAGCAGCTCATTCGGCGAGAGCTGAAAACCGAGCCCGGCGAAATCATTGCCGTGGTGCGCGAAGCCATGGCAATCCTTCCTTCCAGTGCGCGGAAAATAGCGCTTCACTTGCATCCGGACGATGCGGAGCTGATTCGGTCTACACTCGCGCTGGACGAATTGGGGCCACGCTGGAAGGTCGTCGAAGATCCGCTCTTGACCCGCGGCGGCTGCCGGGTAACGACCGACACGTCTTACATCGACGCCACAGTCGAAAAACGCCTCGCATCGACAATCGCACGTTTATTCGGCGGCGAACGGGACGAGGATCGGTCATGACCAATCTCGCTCCGGCACCTAGACTCAAGGAATTGTGGGCCGCGAAACTGGCCAGTTACCGCGCGCGTCTCAACGAGCCGCCGGAATTGCTGGTGGAAGGCAAGCTGAGCCGTATGGTCGGCCTCACCCTTGAGGCAGTCGGCTGCCGAGCGGCCGTCGGAGCTCGTTGCCTGGTCAAGACAGCGCATGGAAACGGCGTGGAAGCGGAAGTTGTCGGTTTCGCAGGAGAGCGGATTTATTTGATGCCGACCGGCGATATCCAGGGTTTGGAGCCGGACTGCCGGGTCATACCGCTGACCAAAACCTCTTCCGTGCGAGTGGGCTTCGGTTTGCTCGGACGGGTGTTGGACGGGGCCGGCAAGCCATTGGACGGCAAGGGGCCTGTGCAGAGCGATTGCTCGATGCCGCTGACCGGGAGCGCGATCAATCCGCTGGCGCGGAAGCCGATCCGCGAGCCCTTGGATGTCGGGGTCCGCGCAATCAACGCCTTGCTCACTGTCGGCCGTGGACAGCGGCTCGGATTGTTTGCGGGAACGGGCGTTGGCAAGAGCAATCTGCTCGGCATGATGACCAAATACACGAATGCCGATGTAGTGGTGGTGGGCCTGATCGGCGAGCGGGGCAGAGAGGTTAACGAGTTCGTGCAGAAAATTCTGGGCGAAGAAGGACGCGCCAAGGCCGTCGTAATCGCAACCCCGGCGGATTACCCGCCTTTGATGCGCATGCACGGCGCTTTGTTGGCCACGAGCATAGCCGAGTTTTTTCGCAATCGAGGTCTCGATGTCCTGCTCTTGATGGATTCGCTGACCCGCTTTGCGCAGGCGCAACGCGAGATCGCTCTGGCGATCGACGAGCCGCCCGCCACCAAGGGCTATCCTCCCTCGGTATTCGCAAAACTGCCGCAACTCGTGGAGCGGGCGGGAAACGGGAATGAAGGGGAAGGGTCGATCACTGCCTTCTATACCGTGCTCGCCGAAGGCGACGATGCCAACGACCCCATCGCCGACGCGGCGCGCGGAATACTCGACGGCCATATCGTGCTGTCGCGTGCCTTGGCTGACTCCGGGCATTATCCCGCCATCGATATCGAAGCCTCGATCAGCCGCGTGATGACGGACATTGCCGATGAACGGCATATGCAGCTTGCCAGGCGTCTAAAACGCCTATACTCCCTCTATCAACAAAATCGCGATCTGATCAGCGTGGGGGCCTATCACAAGGGATCCGATCCGCGTATCGATGAAGCGATCGCCATGAATCCAGGCATCATGAGTTTTCTGCAACAGGATCTGCACGAGGCGGTCGGCTTCGAACGAAGCCTCGACGATTTGGAAAAATTATTGGGCGCATCCGCGTAACGACATCCGGCATGCCTCACAACTTCAGAAAACGGGACTAAGGTATGAAACGATCGAAGCGCTTGAGCCCGGTTTTGGAGCTCGCCGAATCACGGGAGAAACAAATGGCTCAAATTTTTGGGGAAAGCCAAAAAAAGGTGGAATCCGCGCGGCGAAATCTCGATAGTCTCATGACGTTCCGCGACAATTATTCAGCCCAGTTTCAACGATCCGGAAACGCGGGCCTCGGAACTCGTCAGTTGATCGAGTACCGGATGTTTCTGGCCAAGATCAATACCGCAATCGCCGACCAAGAAAAGGCCGTTCATGCGGCGCAAGCAGAGCTTCAGAATCGCCAAGCCGAATGGGAAGCGGCGCGCAAGCGAAGTCTAGGCATCAAGAAAGTTTTCGAGCATTCGCTTAGGGAAGAGACGCGCATGGAGGAAAAGAAACAGCAAGCGGAGCAGGATGAGAGAGCGGGCCGCCGCTCAAGCGGCGGCACCTTGACCGTATTCATATGATTTCGATTCAGCATTCTGGCATTCGACTTGCTGACCATGGTCATGCGAACTCGGAATTTATGACATGAACATCAATACTTCTATTACTTCAGTGTCGGCCGCGCCGACTTCCATTCTTGAATTGGTCCAGCTTGTCGGCAATACCTCGCCGGAAAGCAAAGCGGACCCGGCCGCCTTTCTCGCGGCGCTGGTCAGGCAATTTGAAGCGATGAAGGGGAACACGGGATCCAATGGGACCGGAGAAAGTCCTGAAATCGCCGCCGCGGAAACGAACGAAACAGGCGCGGATCCGCTGCAGGAGCTTCTCCAATATGTATCCAATCTCGAAGCATTTTCCGATCGGCAGTTCCAAGACTATTCGGGTGCGGAAGTGTCAGGCGGCAACGGCTTGCCGGCGGAAGGCAATTCGTTGCCTAAGACCGTGCCGCCTGATGAGGATCTGGAGTCTGAAAACGAAAACCGTGCGGCCGATCCGCTGTTGGCGACACTCGCCGCCCATGGGATTCCGTTGACATCCTCTCGGCAGGCCGAATCTTTAGGTTCTGAGAGCGGAGAAGCATTCACCTCGCAGGACGAACTCATTCATACGAGCCAAGAGCTCCGGACCAGCGAGTTAGCCGATCATGGTGAATCCCGTTCGGACGACAACCTTGGCGTAGGGCTGCGCGGCGAGCAATTCTTCTATCAATCCCAAGGCGAAGAAAAGGGGTTGACGCCTGCAGAAAAGGGCTTATCCGGAATGGCGTCATCTGGAGTGAAAGAGCCGGATGCGCTCCTGGCGCAATTGCTTACCGCTGAATCGGACGGTCAGGATTCGACCAAGCGTGGAGCCGGTGAAAGTCTCTTTTCGCAGTTCGACAAGTACATGTCACCGCCGACCGCCGTTCCCGCCGAGGGAGTCCAAAACTCGATCGAGACCGGTTTTCCGTTACAAGCGGTTCCTTCGGCATCTCAGCTCACCACGGTTGTTGCCAACGATTCGATACCGGCATTGGATAAGCCTTTGAATCAAGCTGGATGGCAGGAAGGACTGGGAGAACGCATCCTATGGATGACCGATAAAGGTCTGCAGACGGCCGAAATCAGGCTCAATCCTGCACACTTAGGACCTCTGGAAATCCGTATCCAGATCGATCAAGACCAAGCGACGGTCCATTTCGCGACCCATCACGCTTCAGTTCGGGAGGCCATCGAGGCCGCTGTACCCAAGCTACGCGAAATGCTCGGCGCTCAGGAGATTGCGCTGGCCGACATCAATGTAACGGCTCCGTCGGGATTGTCCGATGAAAGAGGGCAGCCCTTCGATTTCAATCAACAGTCAAGTTTTGGCGATCGGAGCCAGCCTTTTTCGGAGCATGTTTCGACTCAAGAGGAAAATGGCCCCACAGACTCAGATCGAGGCACGGCGGTTAACGGCTTACTCAACTTATACGCATGAATCTTATTGTGCCTTTGCCGTTACGCAACAAAGAAGGCCGAGTGTCGGTTGTGGGGACGTCGGCTCGGCTCAGAAAAATGTCGAGAATCCGATCCGCGATGCCGATCGATTCAAAGTATATTCACGGCTATCGTTCTCTCTCACAGCAATTCATTGACTTGTAAGCTCACGGCGATCGCATTACAATCGCTGATTCTGGTTGGCAGCTCAAAAGGCCGCCACTCCTTGCCTTACCGTCGTGTGCGGAAGGCTGTTTAACCCATAAGGAGCATACATGCGACATTATGAGATCGTTTTTATGGTTCATCCGGACCAAAGCGCGCAAGTCCCCGCCATGCTGGATCGTTATCGCACCATGATCGAGTCCAGTGATGGAAAAATCCATCGCCTGGAAGACTGGGGGCGTCGCCAATTGGCCTATCCCATCAATAAGGTTCATAAAGCACACTATGTGTTGATGAACATCGAATGCGACCAGCAGACCCTTGATGAACTGGAGAGCGGGTTCCGCTTTAATGATGCCGTTTTGCGCAGCTTGACGGTTCGTCGTGAAGAGCCGGTAACCGAACCCTCGCCGATGGCAAAAGCCGGCCAGTCCGAACCCGAAGCGGAACGAGGCGAAGAAGTCACCGCGAACGCCGACGAAGAGGGTGGCGACGAAGCCGAGGCTTCATCGGATACCTGAGGCTGCAAGCCAGTTTCAGGTCGCGTACGACAACCTTAATCAAGAAATAGGTCTTCTATGGTTCGCCAATTCAAGCGTAAGAAATATTGCAGATTTACCGCCGAGGGCGTTAAAGAGATCGATTACAAAGATCTCGACGTACTGAGGGAATATATCTCGGAGACAGGCAAAATCGTCCCGAGTCGGATTACGGGAACAAAGGGAAAATACCAAAGGCAACTCGCCACTGCTATCAAGCGGGCTCGTTTTTTGGCGCTGTTGCCGTATACCGACGCCCACAAATAAGTGAGTTTAGTTCCGGCGGAAGCGCGGCCTGATTATGCGCACGTTGGCCGCTTTTATCATGAGAGGAAGGGTGCAAGCCGTATTTGCGGCCTGCACCCTGGCTCTCGTATCTTGGGTCGTTCCGTTTCTTAGCCTATTAGCTGCGGCAGCCGTAGGCCTCCCCACACTGCGAAAAGGCGTATACGAGGGTGGCCTTATAATGGCGGCATCCATCGTGGTTTTGGGTGCTCTAGGCGGGGCTCTTATCGGCAGCATGGCCGATGCGGTTGGTTACGGGCTTCTCCTTTGGGTTCCGATGTGGCTAACAGCAGCGATTCTCCGAGAATCGGGCAAGCTATCGACCGCTTTGGGATTTGTGTCGATCATGGGCATTCTCATGGTGACCGCGGTCTATTGGCTTCATCCGGATCCTTCGTCCATTTGGATGGAAGGTTTGGAACGGTTTTTCAAACCGTTGATGGATGGCGCTTCTCCGGACTTGGATGCGGATCAGCTCTGGAACGACTTCTCGGCGGTGGCCGCACGTTACATGACCGGGATCGTGTCCGCTAGCCTGGTGATTAGCCTGATGCTGGGTTTATTGATCGCCCGATGGTGGCAATCAGCGCTTTTTAATCCGGGCGGATTCCGTTCAGAATTCATAGAACTCCGTATGCACGCGGCATTTCCCTATTCCGGGATAGGGGCGCTGATAGTCGCTGTTACGGCGAATGGAGGAATGGCGGAGCTCGCTTTGAATTTGAGCCTTCCGCTTTTCGCGCTATTTCTGTTGGTTGGCTTTTCGGTGCTTCACGCATTGGTATCCCGCAGCAAATCGTGGAAAGCTTGGCTAGTCGGAACTTATGTAGCGCTGTTATTCATTCCTTATATTATCGTGCCAATCGCATTAGTCGGGTTGAGCGACCTTTGGTTTGATTGGCGAGAAAGGCTATCGCCAAGCTGAGCTGAACTATTGCTGTCATTATTAGAACGCTAAAAACTATCGAGGCATTCGACGATGGAAATTATTCTTTTAGAAAAGATTGCGGGTCTAGGGAATCTCGGCGACAAAGTTGCCGTCAGACCCGGTTATGGCCGGAATTATTTGATTCCACAGGGCAAGGCGGTCGCGGCTACTGCCGAAAAATTGGCTGAGTTCGAGAAAAGACGTGCCGAGCTCGAGAAGAAAGCCGCTGCGGACTTGGCTGCGGCTCAAGCTCGAGCCGAGGCTATTGGTAAACTAGCCGTAAAGATCGCTCAGAAAGCGGGCGAAGAAGGACGGCTATATGGCTCCGTCGGCACAAAAGATATCGCCGAAGCAGTGACGGCCGCCGGCGTGAGCATTCAGAAACACGAAGTACGCTTACCGTCGGGCCCTATCCGCCAAGCGGGCGATTACGAGATCACCGTGCAGCTGCACGGCGATGTCGTAGCCAGTGTGGCGCTCTCGATTGTCCCTGAATAAAGCCGAAGCGCGTCCACATGGCCTGTAAAGCCATGTGGACCCTCGCCCCCTGCTAGCCTAGTGAGGCTAATCTACTCAGCGCTGTTCTATTTCCTTGCGCCAGCCATCCTTGCGCGCCTCTTCTGGCGGGCCCGTAAGGAGTCAACTTACTCCCAGCGCTGGCTCGAAAGGCTGGCCGTCTATGATTCCGAGCCGGAATCCGGCGTGATTTGGTTCCACGCCGTTTCCGTCGGCGAGGCCGAAGCCGCGTTTCCTCTGATTCGTGCGGTTAAAGATCGTTTTCCGGCAAGTACCATACTCGTTACGGCGACAACACCGACGGGTTCCGCGCGAATAAAAGATGTTTTAGGCGAAACAGCAAAGCATGTTTATTTGCCTTATGACTTACCCGATTGCGTAAATCGGTTTATCCGGCATTACAGTCCGATACTCGCGGTCGTGTTGGAGACGGAAATCTGGCCGAATCTATATCGCGTCTGCGGACTGCGAGACATACCCCTCGCCATTGTTAACGGTCGCCTATCCGAAAAGTCGGCGCGCGGTTACCTCAGGCTTCGTTCCCTAACGCGCGAAAGTTTATCTCACGTCCGGTTGATCGCCGCTCAGACACCGGAGGACGCCAGACGATACGTGGCGATCGGTGCCGATCCGAATTCCGTTGCCGTAACCGGCAACATCAAATTCGACACGGAACTCCCGACCGAAGCGCAAGATCGAGCCAAAGCTCTGCGAGACACGCTTTTCGGTAAACGCCCGATTTTTATCGCGGGTAGTACACACCCCGGCGAAGAAAGCCAAATTCTAAGCGCTTTCGACAGGCTTCGTAGCCAATTCCCTGAACTGTTACTGGTGCTCGCGCCACGACATCCCCACCGCATCGCCGATGTCGTTGCGGAGTGTGAAAAGATGGGCCTGGGGATCCGGCTCAGGAGTGAGAGTGAGCCTTGTGACGAATCCATCGACGTCTTCTTGCTCGACACACTGGGGGAATTGCGCGTTTTTTACGCCGCTTCCGATGTTGCCTTCGTCGGTGGCAGCTTGGCGCCCATCGGTGGCCACAATGTGCTCGAACCGGCCATTGCAGGGGTGCCGGTCTTGTTCGGCCCACACATGTTTAATTTCGCCGATATCGCTTGCAAGCTCAAAGAGAGCGGCGGAGGAATCGAAGTGAAGAACATTGAAGAGTTAGCCCTTTGGACAGAGCGCCTGCTAACTGACGAATGTCTTCGTAGCGAGGTCGGCGAAAATGGGAAACGCTTCGTTTCGTCGAATCAGGGAGCTGTGGATCGAATAGTCGAACAACTCGGTTTGTTGATCAGCAATCCTTAGTTCAATCGCCCGCCAGCGGTGCCGGGCGCCCGATAAAATAGCCCTGTGCCATATCGACGCCCAACTCGCCGAGCGCAACAAGAGTAGCTTCGTTCTCCACGCCTTCGGCGATCACCTCGATATCGTTCCCATGGGCAAGTGTCGTGATAGCCGAGACGAAGGCTCGATCCTGCGGGTTATCGATTAGGTTGGTCACATAACTCTTGTCGATCTTCACGAATTTCACCGGTAGATGTCTCAAATAAGAGAAAGAAGCGAACCCCGCGCCGAAGTCGTCTATCGCGAAACGGAAGCCCAGAGTGGCGAGATCTTCCATGATTTCTTTTGCTGTACCGAAGTCGGCGATGGCGGCCGTCTCGGTGATCTCGAAGATTAATTGCTCGGGCTTTAACACGTTGTTTTTTAGGGCCGATTTTAAAGCCACCGTCCAATCGCGATTGGTCAACGCGGAGCCTGAAAGATTCACATGGACAGCTCCCGCGGGAGCCCGTTCAGCAAATTCGGTTAGCAATCGTATGTTTGCTTCAACGGCATAGCGGTCGATTTCGTTGATTAGACCCGTAAGCTGAGCGAATTCGAGAAACTCTGCTGGCGCGACCAATGAGCCGTCAATCCGTTTCAGACGTATTAATGATTCGAAAAAGCGGATTTCACGCCCCTTGATGACGGCAATCGGTTGATAATGAAATACGAGCCGGCGCGCCGTAAGCGCTTCCTGGATGGCCTGTTTCCACAACGTCCGTTCGCTGATACGCTGCTTGGATTGATCGTCATAAGAAAATAAATGGACCCGGCCGCGACCGCGATCTTTCGCTTGATACATCGCGAGATCGGCATTCGCCATGACCTCGTCCATCACGGTTCCATGCTCGGGAATCATGGCGATACCGATGCTTGCCGAAATCCGGAAGATTTTTTGCTGGATTTTGAGCGGTTGTTCGGTGAGTCTTTGATTCAGAAGATTGGCGAATGCCAATGCACCTTCCGCGGTCTGACTAGGCATGAGAATGGCGAACTCATCGCCTCCCAGTCTCGCTGCGATATCAGTCTTGCGCACGCGATTTTTCAGTTCCTGCGCGATTTTTCGAAGTAGGGCGTCACCGGCGAGATGCCCGCTGGTGTCATTGATGTCCTTGAAGTGGTCAAGATCAAAAAGAAGGATGGCGGCGCGCGTGCTGTTTCTATCCGCTTCGATAAATTGACGCTCCAATTCCTGTTGGAAACGGTGACGATTATATAGGCCGGTCAACGGGTCATGGTTCGCGAGCCAAATCATACGGTTTTCCGCTTCGACTCTATCCGTAACGTCGAGACCGACCGACAGAATCGCAATGCCCTCCGGGTTATTTTCATGGAGCCGGGTGTGCACCCAGACCACGAAGCGGCGCGTCCCGTCTTTACACAGTAATTCCGCCTCGTGCTGCAGACGTTTCCGTTGCCCATTCCATAATCCGAGCAGTGCCTGCTCCAAATCGTCCCCGATTTTGCTTTCCAAAATTAAGGAAAGAAAATCCTTGCCGCTAAGGTCGCTTTGGCTATAACCGGTAATCTGTATGACAAAGTCGTTAGCCGTAAGAATTCGCCCTTGACTTGTTTGGGTCAGGATAATGACCTGCGCAGTGTCCAATAGCCCTTGAACGAAATCGCGCTCGGCGGCCAGTTCGGTGGTCTTGTGCGTTATTGCCTGTGCTTGCTCCTCAAGTTGGTGGGACAGAGTCAATGCTGTTGCACTCAGAATCGTGATTTCATCGTTGAGTCCGGATGCCCGATGGGCAAGCCGCTGTCGAGCTTCCTTATAGGCGCCTTGTGCCAACATCGGTAGAGTGTCGGCCAGCCGGCGAAGCTGACGGATCGGCAGGCGCATTAGTAGAAGCAACAGCAGCTCAGCCGTTAAGAGGCTCAAACCGCTCAGCAAAATACCGTCACGGGCAGCTCGCCTAATGTGACTCACCTGAGCGGTGACGTCGCTTATCATCAGAACCGATCCTTCCGCTTGAAGCAGATTCTTCAACGGCATGACATCGATCGCATAGTAGCGTCCTTTCCAAGTATGAATGTCCTCACTCGCCATAACCGGATTAGGTAAACGCTCGGACAGCTGCTTCAGAAATGGAGCGAGGAGGTCCAAGTGGGTGAGGGCGGCTATCCTCATAGACCACTTAGGGATAGAGTAGGCATTGTCTTCCGTGCCATTCGCGATCAAGATCCCCAGGTCTGAACCGGTCAATGAGCGGTGTTCGACTACGAGCTGCGCGATAGATTGGGTAAGACTGAACACGCCAACGACCTGTCCCTGGGACAAAACCGGTTGGTATGCGTTTAGAGTGCAATGTTGGGCGCACGACAACAACGACAAGGGCTTTTCTTCCTTGAATACCTGTAAAACCGTAGCTTGCTCTTCTGGACGCGGCGCCTGCGCCGGCGCAGGAGTACCCCCCCATTGCCAGAATCGCTGTGCATTCGGCTTAAACAATGCAAGACGCTCGATGTCCAGATCGTACTGAAAATCGTTGAAAACGTTAGCGGCTTGCCGTAATCCCGCATAGTCCTCTCCGGTCAAAGCAGAAGCGAAGCCGCCGACCGAGGCTAGCAAAGAGCCGATTTGCTGCAAACGGGAAGTCGAACGGTCCAGCAAGTCTTGAACTTGTCTGCTTAGCAAACGTCTATCGAGTTGGCGCTGCTCCTGAAATTGGTACTCGAGATAGAAATAATTCAGAATGGCGAAGGCGCTGCCAATTCCGACGATCATGATGCTGAGAAACAAAAAACCTTTCCAAAAGAGGCTCAGGAAGGGTGATCGTGGTTTGGAACTAGCCCGAGCCTGCCCAGCCGAAAGACGCGCCGGATATGATTTCGGTCTGGCAGTACTACCGAATTCGGGTCCGTTGAAAATTTTTCGAAGTGCCAAGATTTTGAACTGAATTGAGAGAACGGGCTTAGGCGTTTATCCGGATAACCTTTTTTCAGTATAACCCATGTAATGATAATCAATCGTTTGCCGCCTCGCTCTTTCGTGACGAATGGAAGTACAAGTCACCTGTGAGCAACTGGGATGGCTAGGATTCAGCCGCCTCGTTTATACTCTTGTACTGATCAGACGATTTTTACGGAAAGCTCATGAAGATATCTGTTCAGGCTGTGGTTTTATCTGGAGGGGCCGGTACTCGATTATGGCCATTTTCACGGGAAGCTTACCCAAAACAATTTCTCCCGCTTGTCGGAGATAAAAGTCTCTTTCAGGAAACGATTTATCGGGTCATTAGCATGGGCGCTCAGGAGGGCCAGTTAGAGTTACTGTCGCCCTTGGTCGTCTGCAACGAAATGCACCGGTTTATCGCGGCAGAGCAGCTTAGACAGATGGGCTTGGACCGAAGCGCTATTCTTCTTGAGCCTATCGGAAAAAATACCGCGCCGGCAGTGACTCTTGCAGCTTTGTACGCTTTAGAGGATGAGTGCGATCCCGTTTTGGTGGTATTACCCTCCGATCATCACGTAGAAAATGTCGCAGAATTTCAGGCGCGAATGTCGAAAGCCGTGGAACTGGCTGCCAAAGGTGACATCGTCACGTTCGGCATAGTGGCTCAAAAGCCGGAAACAGGCTTTGGTTATATTCGGCGCGGGGCTGACATTGAGCAGGGCGTATTCGTTCTAGATGGGTTTACGGAAAAACCGGATGCCAAAACGGCTGCCGATTATCTCGCGTCCGGCCGCTATTTCTGGAACAGTGGGATATTTATCATGCGGGCCGGAATCTGGCTTGACCAAATTAGTCGTTGCCAGCCTGCAATCTTTGACGCTTGCAAGGCGGCATTGTCGGCCAGCAAACGTGACGGTGATTTCATACGTGTCGACAAGGACGCATTTGCACAATGTCCTAGTGACTCGATCGATTACGCTGTCATGGAAAAGCTGAACACCGCGGCGGAGGAGGTGCCTAGAGGCGTCGTATTGGCGCTGGACGCGGGTTGGTCGGATCTTGGATCGTGGCCGGCGCTCAGCGAAGTGAAGCCTGCGGATGATTCCGGCAACGTCGCGATCGGCGATGTCTTTCTCAAAGATACGAGAAACTCGTTGCTGTATTCGCAGAACCGTTTTTTGGCCGCGGTCGGTATAGAAGACGTTGTAGTGATCGAAACCACGGATGCTGTTTTAGTGGCCCACAAAGATAGAGCTCAGGATGTTAAGTCGATCACGGAGTATCTCAAGAAAGCCAATAGATCGGAGCACGTGTTCCACGCGAAAGTTCACAGGCCCTGGGGTGATTATGAGTCGATCGATAACGGCTCTCGTTATCAGGTAAAACGCCTTACGATTAAGCCTGGCGCGACTCTCTCGCTACAGATGCATCACCATCGCGCGGAACATTGGATCGTCGTCAAAGGCACGGCGCAAGTGACGCGCGGTGAAGATACCTTTCTTCTCACCGAAAACGAGTCCACTTATATCCCGCTCGGCATTAGGCATCGCCTTGAAAATCCGGGCACAATTCCTTTGGAAATCATTGAAGTACAATCCGGAAGTTATCTCGGCGAGGACGATATCGTTCGGTTCGAAGACCGATACCATCGCCTCGAATCTTAAATAATCTACAGACTCTATATAAATTATTCACGTATGACGCTTCACTGCGGAATCGTGGGTTTGCCGAACGTCGGCAAATCCACCTTGTTTAATGCACTGACAAAAGCAGCCATTGCGGCGGAAAATTATCCTTTTTGTACCATCGACCCAAACGTCGGCGTGGTTCCCGTACCGGATCCCCGATTGGACGCACTGGCCGAAATTGTAAAGCCGGAGCGCGTTGTACCGACGACCATCGAATTTGTCGATATTGCAGGCCTGGTAGCCGGCGCGTCTAAAGGGGAGGGGTTGGGAAACCAATTCCTCGCGCACATTCGAGAGACCGATGCCATTGCCCATGTCGTCCGCTGCTTCGAAGACGAAGATGTTGTGCATGTGGCAGGAAAAGTCGACCCCATTTCGGATATCGAAATCATCAACACAGAGCTGACTTTGGCCGATCTAGCTACGGCCGATAAAGCTTTGCAGCGTGTATCGAAATCGGCGAAATCCGGAAGCAAGGAAGATTTAGCAAAGAAGCAGCTGATTGAGAAATTGCTGGAACATCTCGATTCCGGTCAACCGGCACGAACTCTGCCGATGGAGGAAGAGGCCAGAGCGTTTGTTCGCGACCTGCATCTTCTTACGATGAAGCCGACGATGTACATCGCCAATGTACGCGAGGATGGATTCGAAAATAATCCCTACTTAGACCAAGTACGCGCCTTCGCAGAAAAGGAGGGGGCTGTGGTCGTGCCGGTTTGTGCAGCTTTCGAAGCTGAAATAGCGCAACTGGAAGATGATGAGAAAGGAGACTTTTTAAAGGAAATGGGATTGGAAGAACCGGGCTTGAACCGTGTCATTAGAGCCGCGTATCGACTGCTCAACCTGGCGACTTACTTTACGGCCGGAGTTAAGGAGGTACGGGCTTGGACCATCCCGATCGGAGCGACGGCTCCCCAAGCTGCGGGTGTAATTCACACGGATTTCGAACGCGGCTTCATTCGCGCCGAAGTCATTGCATACGATGACTTCATCGGCCATCGAGGCGAACAAGGCGCCAAAGATGCTGGAAAGTGGCGCCTCGAGGGAAAGGACTACGTCATGCACGATGGTGATGTAGTTCATTTCCGCTTCAACGTTTGAGTCTTAATTTAGTAAACGGCATTAGTCATCGAGGCACGCGATAGCAGTGTCGATCGATCTGTTTGTTGGAAGCGGTTCAGAAATGGGAGCCGCTTTCAACACTATGTATTTAGCCCGTGGTTTCTGATTTAACATAATATACATTATGCGCTATTGCGCCTAATGCGGCTGCTAAAACAGCTACGCTTAATCGTCCTCAAACCAATTATCAGAGGACAAGATGAACGAGTTTTATTGCTTGCGGCTTAAATGCGGTTACCAGTGCCCGAAGAAGACCGCCGCGTTTTTGGGTGTAACGGTCCGGACCGTGAAGAACTGGGAACGATCCGGAGCCCCCGTCGCGGTCATCAAGCTGTTCCGGATGATGGCCCACGATCTAGGCTGGATCGGTCGGGACTGGGAGGGCTTCACCATCGTTGAGGATCGGATCATCGGCCCGGGAAGGGCCATCATTACGCCCGGCATGATCCGGGAGTATCCCTACCTCGAAGGCGAACTGGAACGGCGGCGAGCCGCCGACCTGGAACGATGGCGACATCGGCAACGCTGGCGAAACTGGATCAAGGAAGGCCGGGAACTGGCCGCAACGGCGGTCCAACGCTTCGCTCGATCTAGTACGCGCGCGCGAATACCACAGACGAAGGAGAGCGGTCAAATCTGACCGCTCGAAAACCCTTTTTGAGAGCAAAGCGGCAACCCATTGCCGGAAGTGGGGGTTATTACTAATCACCCCCACATTTAAACCCAGAGCAAAACAGTCGGAAATATCGGGCAGGAAAAACGGTAGCCTGGCGCTACCGCGCGATAAACACACTGAACCAGGACAGAGCCGCAGAAACGGCAGGGACTCATGCCCCAACGTCAAGGTGAATTGATTAATCGCAGTGGCGCCGCTTCGCGGCATCGACCCGCAGGGGGTTCGAGAGAAGGCGGTTATGGCTGGGCAGGAAGGGGGGCTCGAGAAGGACAACGAAAGCTTGCAAAGCCGGAGGATTAAACCTCTTCCCGAAGGTCTAAGCGCCGCTCGATCCGGTCGACACGCGCATCAAGACGATCCAAACGAACATTCATCAAGGCGAGATCGCTATGGACATTGACAATAGCACGCTCCGCCGACACAACACGCTCTTCCATCGACTGGATACGCAACTTGATCGTATCCACGTCATCCGCGATTTTATCCACCCGTGATCGAATATGACGCAAATGTTCCAAGATCAGGTTTTCGATATTGTCGGTCATCGCCTTTTTCCTTTTTTTGTAACGCGTTACGATTTTAACAGATCATACGCCCTAGCCCACATTTCTTCGAGATGATCTAAATGGATCGACCCGCTAACTGGCATTCGTTGCCCATAAACACTACCCGTAGGCCCACACCAGGTATAGGCAGAAACCAACTCTTTTAAAATTTGGACCTGTAACCCCGTCCGGTTTTTCACCGCCGTAAGCTGTCCTTTCAAAACCCCGTTGGCCTTGCGCTGTTCGCTCAGTTCGGCCTTTAAACGCCCGATCTCCGATTCAAGAGTCTGCACCCTCAATGCCTTGGCATGCTCGGCATCCACCTTCATCTGAAGTTCAAGATTTCGTTTTTCTAACGCTTCAACCTCAGCCGTCAATTGCTCGATCTCGCTATTTTCCGTAACAATCGAATCCTTGCGCAACTCCGGAACCAGATCAGAAACCTTGGGTAAGATGCCCTCCTCTTTCTTACGCGCCCGATACGCCTTCATGCGTTCCGCCGCGCTCTTGGCCTGCCCCGTTGAAGGACGGCCCCGGCGACGCGGATCCGGAAAAAGCTCAGTGGTTTGATTATCGGCTAGATCACGCATTTTTCGTCACCGTTACGTTATTTGGAACTATGATTTATTGTAACGCATTACGGAAAATAATCAAGCTTTTTTCGTAACGCGTTACAAATATTTGCTTGCCAGACAAACGTTACCGACTACCTTTAAGAACGAATACGGAGGGATAAATGGGACTACAAGACAGAGACTACTACCAAGCAAGACAGCAAAAGACCCAACGGCAAAATGCGAACAACAACAATCTCTCAGCCTATACCAAACACTTCCAGAAACCCCCAAGACTAAAGGCAAAACTGATCCTCATATGGATCGGGATAACCATCGTTCTAACCATCGTTGCAAACATATGGATCGATGCAAAATACCGATCTACAAACACTCTAAAACCTGCTTTGGATAAACGGGAAATAATGCGACCAAAACCAAAGGACGAACGACGTTATAACCAATCCACCTGGACCATTTAAAGCGCAATCTAACCGACTTTTTATCTTCATACCGACCCACCACATGCCAGGGAGACAAAACGGTATACGAAGCCCGCATATCCACCAAATCACCCCCAACAACCTCGAACCCGGTAGCAAATACCTGTCTAGTATCGTACGCCGAGTAAAGTTCCCTCCCGCGGTAAATATCTCGGCCTTGCTGGATCGCATTCGATCCATAACCCGCATAAATCGTAGCCAACGTACCCTTGGGCATTTTCAACCCAAGAAACTTACCAACTACCGGAATGTTATATTTGCCCATTTTTCGACACGAGACATGATAACTCAGCAATGTCTCACGAATCTGAGGATCACAATAATCCGCCGATTGCAGGAGAAACACGATATTCCAACCGTGTTTACGAGCATGCAAAAACCAATCTAACACCGGAGCACGCTCTTTATCCTGCCAACTACGACTATTCAACCAAGTCAGACATTCATCAAGGACCAACAACCCGAATTTAGATTCGTCATAGCCTTGAGATAAATCGTAACCATCACCCATTTCATCGAGATGTTTACGCAGCGGTTTATCCGGTATCCGATGGACTACAGACCGAGACGATTTAGGCAGCATCTCAACTAATTCGAGATTTAGATTCGTCGCAACCCGTTTACCGGCTAACAAATATTCCTGAATCATCCGAACCGCGAACATCGTTTTACCGGCCCCAAGTTCACCCGTCACAAACCAGTTTCCCGCCGGATATATCTCGTTGCTCATCGCGCCACCCGATGGACGCCAGCAACGCTGGCCTTAGTCCGCAAAAACCGACCCAGAACCACCGCAAACCATCCAGCAGCACGAGCCGTAACAATACAGGTAATCACAAGCACCGCATTGGACGGCACAAGCGAAAGCCCGAGACGCGCCCACTCAGACAAACCGCCCCAATTAAGCGATAAACCACATACAGCCCCATAACAACTAGTAATAGCCGCAGTAAACGACACAATTAAACCGATCCATGCCGCCATCGCAGCCGCAGAAATCGCAACCTTAATACCAAACCGCCGAATAATCGCACTGACAACCCAAAGCAGAATCTGAAATATCAATTGAAATATCGCGTTCATGATCAGATTTCCTTAGCCGTTTGACCCCAGTAGAAATACAAATAAATCACGCCCCAGACAGCAATCATCCAATCTAAAACACCCCGAACATGATCATCATATATTTGGCAAAAATTCTCTAACGACACCTCACCAAATTGCCCGACATCCCACGTAGCCGGGTAACACGTTCCCGTTGCGTATTCCCAGTACGGCGGAACGGTAATCTGTGGAGCCGGATTCGAAGGATAATCAAACGACAGATTTTCTATCTCCGATTGAATACCCTCTAAAGGAGCAACCAAAGTATCCTCTAGATTGGCCGGGATACTCTGCGGCGTAACCCTCAACGAGTCCCGAACCTGTTGCAAAGTCTGTTCACGAGCATAGTCATCGGGTAATTGCAACGTTCCTGTCTGAGTATTAATCTGATTTATCGTCTGATTTTCGAAAACCTGATACGTGTAATTGACAACATTACCAAAAATATCTGTTGTTATTTGATGCTGAGATACCTCAGTTGTACCCATACCCGAATTAACGCCCTCAGTCTGAATAGTCGTCTGGACGCCGCCATCCGACTGAGGTTTAACAGTAATTTTATTAGGATTCCCGTTTTCATCCTGATCATTCGAAGATACTGTACTAGGTGGATTAATAAGTCCACCAACGTCAGGATCACGCGGATAAGGTTTCCAGACGCCGTCACCATCATCATAATACGTTGGTATAGAATCCGATGGCCATTGCACAAACGGCTCTTGACCAGGAATCAAATCACATTGACCCGTGCTACTGTTGTATTGATACCCGGTCGAACATTGCCCCGGCATATGATAAAAGGAAAGGTTCCCAAGCTGCGCCCCCGTCGCATCCGAATAATATTTACAAGCATTCGGCGTCCCTGGATCATAAATACCGTGATAAGCAGAGTTGAATTCTTCAACACCGTCCGCACAAGCTCGCTCTTTGGTATCACGCCCCCCCGTTGGGAACTTGTTTGAAAATAACTGATATACCTGGAATCGCTCAACCGTAGAGACCGGCGTAGGAGGCGTAGCCGGATCAGCCCAACCAGGAACAGCAGGTGGAACAGCATTCCGACCCGCCAGCATATTAATACACTGCAACTCAACACAAAGCTGGATCGCATTAACAGCAATCCCAACAGGCGACGCAAAACGACCCGCCAACGCACCTAAACCAATAGACGGCGACAACGAAACAGGCGGACCGCCGTCTTTAGGCAACAATTCCACTTTGCCCTTAGCCGAATAACCAACACTCGGAATACATGCAATCACCAGGATTAAAACCCAACAATAATATCGATTAAACATTGCAATACCCCCAATTAAAAGCGCCCTGGCGAATCACTGCGTGCTCCACCAGGGCGCTTTTTTTTAAACGGCTACAGGTTAGGACGCGCCCTTTTTGGTAAATTTCTTGACCAAAGAGATTCCGACATCCCAGCCAAGGCCTACGACCATGATAGCTACGCCGATAGCCGCAGCAACGCCGATCGTGCCGATAATATCAGCCTCAAGCGTGCCGAAATCACCGGCAGCCAACGGAGCGGCATTCGACACCGATGCAACCGCAGAAACACCGGCAACAACAGCAGCCGACCCGTATTTAATAAGATTTCTATACTTCATAAAAAACACCTTACTTTACTTTTTCAACAAACTGGCGAACATTTAAATATATGCGGCCAGTACCATATCCCACAAGCCAGGAAATAACGAGGAAACCCACATACCAACTTATAGCGGTCATCGTTGCTGCCCACCTATAAATCCTAATGCAAATACCACGATTACCCCAATAGCTGCGAGAATCTGCTCAAGCGACGCGGTATCCGACATACCCGTAGTAGACAGTGACGGCCAGATATCCCACCCACTCATAATCAATACCCCCCTAAATCACGACGATTAGACACCGCCTTGCGACGCTTCAACCAATCGAAAAACCCAAAACACAAATCATAAGCAATAACACCAATGAAAGCGCCGACCGAAGCAGATATTAACTCCGCTTGAGTAAACGCCTTGACAACAAGGCCGACGGCCTCAATCGTTTCCTTGGTGCAGCTTTCCATTATGGATTAGTCCCGGTTTTGGGAAACTGAACAGAAGACTTTTCAGGCACCAGCTCAGGATTCGGGCTTGCCTGATACGGGAATTGCCACCCCACCAGTTCACGAGTCCCTTTTCTAAAGCGTGGCTCAATGTTGAGATAAACCCGCTTACCCACGAATTTATCCAACTCACGATGATAACCCGCTTTTAGACCATCATCCCAAATCGTTAACGTGACCGGTTCCCTTTCGCCAATATCCAAAAGAGCGTTACAAACCGGACGACCCGCAACCGTGTCATCTTTCAACCGAATAATCTCAGCAATACACCTAATAGCCATCATTAATACCCTTTTTCGTTACTCGTTACGTTAATTAACTATCACGCAGCCCTGCGCAATTCATCCCAACTGTGCACCGGTTCGCCCAAGAGAATAACCTTGCGGCGGAACGGAACCACATTACCGGCGGAGAAATCGGCCCAGGAGAGACCGGCAGCAAAAAGTAGACTTTTATGATGACGCCAGGTGCGATCAGGCATACTAGCCTTCGCTTCCTCATGACCAACCATTTTGATCAGGCCCCACGTCCGATACGCCGACAGCGCTTGACCTTCGGATATGGGTTTTCCGGTCTTTTCATTAATCACCTGTTTCAATCGCTCTAATATGCTGTCCATCTCCGCCACCTCAATACCTTCTTTGCCGATAATGTTTTCAAATGCTTGCCGATGTAACTCGTTTAATTCCTGCTCACTAATGGTTTTCCAATCTCTCCCGGTTTGACGAAAACGCCGCCACCATTCATTACCCCGCTTGTTTTCCAACCGGAGCAAACGCTTCGCCGATTCCAATTCCAAAGGGGTTATCTCAACTTGTCCCTTTTTAATTTGGTATTCGAGATGGGAGCCCTTGGAATACGCCTTATTGCTGTTGAGCGATGACTTTTCATTCCAATACACCGTTTCAGCAAATTTGTTATTGACCTTAAGCCGGCCCCCGTCCGCCTGGCGCATCCAGCACAGCGCCTGTTTGACTTCAATATGCCCCCCAAGGTCATAGTTATGCGTGATATCCATCCGAGTCGGAAACCAGGCGTCCAACGACGGCAAATCGAACGGCAAATGCTGTTGTGCCAGACGAATATGCGCCAGCGCACACGCGACAATGTCAGAGCTACCAAAGACGTTGTTACCGAGGCCCATGGAACGAGCCGGAGACCCGTAAACCTGGACCCGATCACCGCAGACCTTGACAGTGACTTGATGACTATCGGATCGAACCGATTCGTTAGCCGGTACACACCACTCGATATGACCGGTCATCGGATCAATCAGCATGATTTGCTTCCGAGTATTCCGGTAATGGATGACCGGGGCGGGATCGGGAAACGATTCGATTAAGCAGTTCATGGTGAGCCAATCGAGCATGTACCCTGCCCTATCCCGCCGATGTCCAGCAGACGGAGTTAACCAGGCGAATCCTCGGACGCTCGGAAGACGACCAATAAGCATCTTGAGCCAAACCGAGACCGCAGGTTTTTGTAGGGTACCGATGCCAACATTCGTAATGGTTACAGCCGAAACAGAGCGGGAAACATTCGCCCTGATACTCGATCCATTCCCCGCCGAGATCGGAAGGCAAACGGAAATCATCGAGATCGGACGGTTTCAGCGGCAGGAGCGACGCCGGAGACGCGCCGCAGGCGCACGAGCCAGGACCGTCAACAGGGTATTTTTCGTAACGCGTTACGGTTTTGCACTCGTCACAACAATACGCCATGGGACGATCCAGGCGCTCAACATTGGCCGTAACCGGTTCAAAGAAATAACGGACGGGTTGAATCGGGTAATACTTAGCCACGAACGCCCCCGAGATCGACGCACAAAGACGAATAACGGCAATAGACCCGGTAACACAAAGAGAGAAGCCGCGCCGATTGCTCGGAATCGGACACAGCTTCGAAACGGCCCCAAAGGGAGAGGTAGAGCCGTTGGAGGCGAGAAGCGCGGAGAATCAGGCGATCCGTACCCGGAAGCGGGTAGTAGTCGGTATCGCTGACGGAAAAGACTGGAACGACGAAAGCCGTTCCAGCGGGCGAGGCGCTAATTGCCGTTGGGGGTAGCTGAGAGCGCCCCATAGTGCCCGAAACCGATGATAAACAAGAGGACCGCGCCATTAGCGTACCATCCGCTGTTTTGGAAAACAGGAAATCGCCCGGTTCGATAGTTTCTGAGAACAACGAAACGCGGCAATTGCACGAGTCCAGTTACCGGACTCTTGCATAAGCAAACCGAACCGATACACGCGATCAGCTAACCGCATGTAACGGTAGCCGCGATCAATGCCCCTAGATTTCTGTATTGCCATCGTCTACCCCCGTAGTCAAGTGATCTTTACCACGGGAAAAAGCATAGACAAGTGCACTTGACCTTGTCAAGCAAGCTTGACCTGATAGCCTCTACAAGCCGATCGGAGCCAATCTTTGGAGAAACCCCTATGAAAACGACACAGGAATACCTAAACGCAGCCAAGAAGGCGCTAGGGATCGAATCAGACTACGCGCTAGCCAAATGGCTAGGAGTCACGAAGCAAGCCGCAAGCAATTGGAGGACAGGAAAGAACATCATTGACGACTACACAGCGGCCAAGATCGCAGACGCGCTGAACCTCGACCCCCTTGAAGTGATCGCGGTGGCCAACATGGAACGGGCGAACGAGGAGGAGAGGCGGGAATACTGGCGAAAGATTTTCCGCCGCTGCGCGGCGGCCTGCGTTCTGTTTTTCCTTTCGATTCCAGCGCCTTACGCCGAAGATTGGAAAACTGTTCAAAATGAACATGTTATACATTATGCGTAATTAGCTTAATGGTAATCCGTCACTTACACCGGCGGTTCCGCTGGTTACGGTCATTCGTCCTTCAAACAATAACAACGAGAGGACAACATGAACGAGTTTTATTGTGTGCGCGCTAAGACGGGTTTCCAGTGCCCCAAGAAGGCCGCCGCGTTCCTGGGGGTGTCGGTCTGGACCGTGAAGAACTGGGAACGATCCGGCGCACCCGTCGCGATCATCAAACTGTTTCGGCTGATAGCCCAGGATCTCGGCTGAATCGGTAAGGATTGGGAAGGCTGTTACATCGCGGAGGACCGCATCATCGGCCCAGGACGGGCCTTCATCACGCCCGGCATGACCGGGCCTATCCGTACCTCGAAAGCGAACTGGAAGGACGCCGAGCCACCGATTTAGATCGTTGGAACCGTCGCCAGCGCTGGCGGCGTTGGCTCAACGAAGGCCGGGAACTGGTTTCCAACACCGAAACGCCCAATTTAGGCCAAGAGTGCCACCCATAGCACTAAGTCCGGGTTATTACTACTGACCCGAACTTCCCAAACTCGGACCAAAGCAGCTGAGGCTTACATCCTCAAGTTACCGAACAAACGCCGTGTTAGGTTTGCTTCTTATGTTTTGCGGAACCATGGCCTATATGTTCAGATAATGGTTGCTCAACAGCTAGAACAACCTCGCCCGTATCGGTATTAATTACCAGCTCTTTGTAATAATCATTCTTGCGGTCAATAATTCGTTCCTTTTCCATTAGATGTCCTGCTTCGCTAAATTCCTGGCCACGAAGTGCCTCGTGATCATATTTGCCTCGCCCTCTCTTCCCAATGCGCGAAACCCCTTTTGCGGCGACACGACCAACCTCAGCCTTGGCGGAGACGCCCACGAGTTGAACCGTTACATCTGATGAGTCTGTGTCTGTGTTGACTGCTAGATCCTTATCGATATGTTTGTCTATGAAATCCATAACCATTTCCAGTAGGCCTTTCATTCCAATCGCGAGATGGTGAACATTTTTGGCCAAGTCGTAAATTTCGTCATACTTGAAGGTCTTGGTCTCCAGCCCAAATGGAGAACCGTCGAATGAGTGACGGACAAACTTAATTGTTTGATCGTCATTGGCCTCCGTTAAATGACCGTGAATGAACCAATTACGAAATTTCGCGGCAGATTCTAACTGCTCTAGGACAGGGAGATACGGGGAGGCCCACTGCATAGTTTCTAGTCGCGTGAAACTCGCGCGCAGGTATGCTGCTTTCCGTCCAAATGCGCGAGGCCTGTACTTTTCTATGATCTTTCCATGAAAAAAGGTGTGGAAATAAGCAACTAACGCGTCAATAAGAAATTCGAGGTGGGCCCACTGCAACGTCACCTGACCAATGCATTCAGCAATGGCTTTTTTTCTTCTTACTTGCAGGCTTTCGCTCGTCATGTCATTCCTGATAATTCGATTATTCAACGTCTTCAACGAGACTGTAGAAAAACTCTGCTTTCGCGAATTTTAGGGTCTGTAGCTCATTGATTGTTCATTTTGAGTTTAGCGTTTTCCTACACCTTCAATGTGCGCCCTTAAAGGGCCGAGGAAAGTGCGCAGCGCTTTCCTCGGCCCCTATCTCGAAGGCATCGCTAGGGCCGTTGGGGGCAAATCTCTTCCAACTAAAACCCCGATAAAAAAATATGATTTACCACCAGATTCATACGGAATAAACTGAGCCGACAGAGGAAACTGACCAAGCGCGCCAATCGATCCCGTCATGGAGTAAATTCTTGGTCGCCAACGGAAGTTCGTCATAACCAACGATCGGCCGTTAATTTTCAGTTACGTAACGATTCGACTTCAGGTTGGAAATCTCAAGTCGCGCATCATTCAACAGCTTAATTACATCCGCCAACTCGCTTTGAACCTGGATCAGTTCCCGCTGCACCGATTCAAGCTCGGCGTTCATCCGCTCAACTTCATACCCATCAGCCCCCTTCCCTTTTTCGTCACGTAACGCCTGTAATTCGGCCTGCCTCTTGGCTCGCCATTCCGCCTGTCGCTGCGCATTGGTTTTTGCTTGACCAGTTGCAGGACGCCCCCGTCGACGTTGCAAGGGGGCACTTTTAACGGGCTGCTTATCAGTCTGGTCTTTCATTTCTCGTTACTAACGGTATTTAGCGAAGGCAGTTCTATTATAGTTACGTAACGACTAATTTCAAATATTTTTCATTACGTAACACCTATCGTTTACCGCAGTTGCGACATCGGACAGGAAGAGACGAAATGCGCCGATATCCAGCCCGAGCAGTAGAACTCGGAGCGTGAAGCCTTGTTGTGACAGCAAGAAAATCGGAGAAACTCCAATGCCAGGAAAAATCCGATCGGGAGCGGAGGAGGCGCCGGTTAAAACGTTTTTTAGTGAGAGGGACAGCTTGGATGCTCGAAGCGCGGAACTCCCCCGCAAATCGAGTGGGCGTTCGTTATCGGCAAATCCCGATGACGCCGCGCTCCGAAAGCGATCGCAGGATCTCAGCGCCATGGCAGGCTAAAGCTTGAGGATCTGGATGCCCGATTTCCGCTGCCAACTTGAAGAGGCAATCGATCCCCCGCATCTCTTCTTCTTGTTGAAGAATCTGCAGGAGCCGGCACGTTACGGGGCTAATTTCCAAGAATTTCACCTTATCGGCACGGTCGCGATACACGGCAAGACAAGTGGGCTGGTCCGGAGGTTCGCTCGGCTGCTGCCCCGGGCCGATTTTGTGTACGGGAAATTGGTAAACCAAGGGCCAGGCAAGTTCCGACAGGTAAAACGTTTGCTCCAGCGGGTCATCAGCCGAGTCGATATTTCCTTGTGGCACCTCGCCTTCAGCGATGACTAAAGCCAACTCGGTCCACTCGTAATGCGCGAGTTCCAACAAATATGGCGGATCGCTAGGGCGGCTTATGTATTCATTCTGGAGATAATCCAGAAATTCTTCGGCTATTTCGGCAAAGTACGGCGTTTTACTTCGATGCCTTGCATAGAACGCCTGAACTAAAGCAAGCCAATCAGTCTTGCTCAAGATACTCTTAAGCACCGGAAAACCGGTTGCTAGAAAGTTCTCGATGTTGTTGAAGAACAGTTCTCGGTAAACCTTCATCCGTTCCGGCGCGGGTCCGCACGGAGGTGGATTTTGATGTGGTTCACGAATATATGCGGCAAACGCATATTGTATCTGTTGGAATGGAGCGATCTCTTTAGCCATAACGCCGAACAGGTTGCGACGATGCAGCCGTCTGAAGCGCTCGAATCCGTTGAACTTCAGAGAGAAGTTCGGATAAAGGAGGAATGTTGAAATCCCGCTCTAAAAGAGTCGGAAACACGCCGAATTTCTCATAAGCCATGCTCAGCAATCGCCAAACCGGATCTATAACCGTCGCGCCATGGGTGTCGACCAGAAAATCAACCGCCTCGACGTAGTGCCCCGCTACATGGGCATAGGCGATACGATGCGCCGGTATCGCGCTCAAAAACGCTTCCGCATCGTAGCCGTGGTTAACGCTGTTGACATAAATATTATTGATGTCGAGCAGCAGGTCGCAGTCAGCTTCTTCAAGCACCGCGTTGAGGAAATCGATTTCTTCGAGTTCTTTGCCCGGTGCGGCGTAATAGGAAATGTTTTCGATCGCTATCCGCCGCTCGAGAATCTCTTGAGTTCTGATGATGCGCTCAGCTGTGTATTTGACCGCTTCTTCCGTAAATGGAATCGGCATGAGGTCGTACAGATGGCCGTCATCTCCACAGTAACTCAGATGTTCGCTGTACAGGCGAATATGATGCCGGTCGAGGAAAGTCTTGAGCTCGGTGAGAAATTCTTCGTCAAGCGGCGCAGGACCACCCAGCGACAGGGATAATCCGTGACAGACGAAGGGAAACCGCTCGGTTAAGGTTCGTAGCTGTTTTCCGAGCTTCCCCCCTATTCTCATCCAATTTTCCGGTGCGATTTCGTAAAAATCGACCGATTCCGGCGGATGCTCGGTAAGCGGGCCAATGAAGGCCCGCCTAAGACCGAGCCCGGCGCCTTGGATGGCGAAATTCTTCATGTTCCCCGGAGGGTGGCAACACGAAGTCGCTTATTGTGGTTTCGTTTCCGTGCTGGGAGGCTGCGCTTGATCCGTTTTCATACCTGCACATTTGCCTTCCATTGCTTTTTTCTCCTGCTCCTGGCTTTGTTTTTTCATGGCGCCGCAATTCATTTCCTGGGATTTCATCATTTGCCCGCCGCATTTCCCCTCGCCGCATACCATTTCTTTTTGCTCCTTGCCGGCCTCTGCCACCTGCAGATAGCCACTATCCAAGTCTTTAATTCCAAATGGGTTTTCGGACGCATTAGCGACAGCGGACAAGGATGTTACGACAGCGGCTCCCATTACGGTTTTTAATACTCTTTTGCTCATTGCCTCTTATTCCTCTCAATCGATTTCGAATTGTCGAGCGCCACGCGCGCCAAACTGTTAGACATCAGGATTCAACAAAGCGGCAGGTCATTCTCCAGGACGGCACGTGCCGGGACGATATCTCCGTGTCAGACTTTGTTAAGTCCGTTATTCTCACACAATAAGCGAAAATTGTGCACTCTATCAGCCCTGAACCGCCGCCTTTTTCCTAAGCTGACGGTGCCAATTGGCCATCACGTTTCTCAGTTGCTGATGAAAATCTCGAAGTAATAAAGGGAACTGTGGCCGGAATGATATGGTCAGCAACTGAGCATTGAGCTATTCTCTCGATTCCATAATTCTCGATAAAGCAGACGCCTTAAAGAAGTTAAAGGCGCTTTCTGACAGGTAGACATAAAGACAAGTTCTGGGGCATGTATGTATTGTCAACATTGCGGAAAAGAGATTAAAGACAAAGCAGTGGTTTGTACGGGGTGTGGCCATCCGGTCGACAGCGTCGGAGACGTCGAAGGCAAAACCGTGGCAGGCGAGCCTTGGAATCTCTTGATGATGAGCGGTTTGATTGTTGCCACCTTGTTTGTGCCTCCGGTTGGCCTCGTCTTTGGGATAATGGGCCTGATGGATGAGGCGAAGAAGGTTCAAGGGGCGATTCTCACGACTATAGGCGTTTTCATGACCCTCCTTATGGTCGCGATCATTCTCGGTTTGTAGGTGTTCGGTAAGCCGCGAAAATAATTTCGCCAGATTATCTCGGCGCTTTTAATTCAATACATCGATTTTCGATCCGTCTGCCAGAACTCATTCGACCGGCTAACTTATTCTTGAACCCTGCTTTGATTATCCTGTCATAAATCTACGCGAAGGGCCTTGGGGTGTTCCGCCAAAAGAACTTCCTGGTTGTCGATGATAATGAGATCAACCGCATTCTCCTGACAACGCAGCTTTCCGATTTGGGCGCGCATGTCATCGAAGCAGGCAGCGGCATCAAGGCAGTCGAGAAAATCCGGACACACTATTTCGACTTGATTTTTCTCGATCTGCGCATGCCGGGAGTAAGTGGCTTCGACGTAATACAAGCCATTCGGATGGACGCTGAGTTTTTTAATCGAAATACGCCGATAATCGCAGTTACCGCCCATGCGCTTCCTCAACAGCGAAAGGAGATTCTCGAAGCTGGATTTTGCGACTGTCTGATCAAACCCATCTTGGAAGACCAGCTTTTGAGAGTCATCGACACCTGGCTGGGCGTCAGTGCAGGCCCATCACCTCGCACCACCCTACCCTCTGCCGATTCGTATGATCTTTATCTCGATGCGATCATCGAAAAAACCGGTGGTAACCGGGCACTAGCCGAAAAACTAATGCTTAGACTGGCTCAAGAACTGCCTGAACAGCTAGCCGACGTGGAAAAAGCACTCTGTGATGATAATTACCGTCAAGCCAGAGAAATTACCCACAAGATCAACGGATCAGCGAGCTTCTGTGGTTTGTTTGGCATCAGAAAGGCAGCTAGCGAATTAGAAACCGCTCTGGTGGCATCACCGTCGCGTGACACCCTTCGCGAGTATCTCCGGGCAATGGAATGCGAGATCGGAGCGTTTCTCTCAAAGAAAATGGGTCTCGTAGGTGCATTGAATAATTCGTGAAGAGGTTTTTCTCGGCACAAGCATTTGTAAATCCAACGGCGGGGAATATGCCTCAAAGCTTAAAGAGGTATTTCCGGTAGTATTGGAGTTCTGCAATCGATTCCAAAATATCGTCGAGAGCCCGATGCGAATTCTTTTTTCTAAATCCTTCTTTGAGATGTGGTGCCCAGCGCCCCGCCAACTCCTTCAGAGTCGATACATCGAGATTACGATAATGGAAATAAGCTTCCAATTCCGGCATCCATCGTGCGAGGAACCGCCGGTCCTGACAGATACTGTTGCCGCACATCGGCGATGCTCCGGCGGGTACCCACTGTTGCAGAAATGAGAGCGTAAGCTTTTCGGCATCCGATTCGGCCGTGCGGCTCTCCCGGACCCGATCGATTAATCCGGATTCCCCATGGTGTTTCTTGTTCCAATCGTCCATGCGAGCAAGCGCTTCATCGCTTTGAAAAATCGCCAATACCGGCCCCTCAGCCAAAACATTCAAATCTTTGTCGGTCACCACCGTCGCAATCTCGATAATATGGTCAGTTTGAGTGTCGAGGCCGGTCATCTCCAAGTCTACCCAGATGAGGTTTTGTGAATCTTGTGCCATGAACGTTCCTTTATTATGGAGGGAATGATGGTGATGGGACTCATCGCAGTTATGCTCTAAGCTCCGCGTGAAAACGGCGAGCTAAGGGAGTCATTAACCGAGAAATCTTGTCAGGGATTTTACCAAAGGCTAAGCTGTAAAGCCGATATAGAGAAACCAAGCCCCTAATCCGATGAACATGTTCACTGTCCTATTTCTCGTGACGCTCGCCCTTGCCTTTGCTATCGAGTGGTGGCTGTCGCATCGGCAGTTGGCTTACGTCCGCACTCATAGGGATGCGGTTCCCGACGCGTTCAAAGACACCATTTCGCTAGAGGCGCATCGGAAAGCGGCAGATTACACGATAGATAAAGCGCGCTTGGCAAACGTCGATCGAATAGTCGGCTTGGTGATCTTGTTGCTGTTTACAGTCGGTGGCGGCATCGACGTCGTGAATCGATTTTGGGCAGGCTTCGAGTTGTCCCCCCTCGTTACGGGGATCGCCGTGATTCTCTCAACGATGCTTTTGATCAACCTGTTCGAGCTGCCCATAAGCCTCTATCAAACTTTCGTGATCGAGGAGCGCTACGGCTTTAACCGCAATACGCCCAAACAGTTCATCACCGATCTATTGCTCCAAACCGGGTTAAGTTTGGCTATCGGCGGACCTTTGCTCGCTTTGATACTGTGGATCATGCAGAGCGTGGGAAATTATTGGTGGCTCTTGGCGTGGTCGATCGTGATGGGGTTTTCCATTCTGATGAGTTGGGCCTTTCCTACTTTCATCGCACCTTTGTTTAACAAGTTCACGCCGCTCGAAGATGAGACGCTGAAAAAGCGCATCGAAACTTTGCTGGACCGGTGCGGCTTTCAAAGCAAGGGTATCTTTGTAATGGACGGCTCACGTCGGTCCGGGCATGGAAACGCCTATTTCACTGGAATTGGAGACAGCAAGCGTATCGTTTTCTTCGACACCCTGATCAATTCTCTAAATCATGATGAGTTGGAGGCGGTATTGGCTCACGAGTTAGGCCATTTTCGGCGTAAGCACGTATTGAAAATGCTTGTTGCGAGCGCGCTGATTACACTTACCGGCTTCGCCCTGCTGGGGTGGCTAAGTGGACAGGACTGGTTTTACAGTGGCCTTGGGGTAAGCAGCCAATCGAATGCTCTTGCGCTTCTTCTATTTATGCTGATCGCACCGGTATTCGCCACGTTTTTGCAACCGATCATCGCTTATTTTCAACGACGCCATGAGTTCGAAGCAGACGACTTCGCGGCTTATTACACCAGGCCGATCTATCTCATCAATGCCCTCGTCAAGCTCTATCGCGACAACGCCAGTACCTTGACGCCGGACCCCTTGTATTCTGCCTTCCATTACAGCCATCCCCCCGCGTCGATTCGTATCGCTAACTTGTCGGCCAAGTCTTCATAAGACTGCAGATGAATAGAGGGCGGAATAGCAGAACCGTTACGTCAAAATCTGCTGCTCCGGGCTCTCCGTTCCGTGAGGGGCTCGTGATCGCTCACCTAGGCCAAGGCTTGGCCGTCGAAGGATCACCGGGTGACATAATCCTTTGCCACACCCGGAGGCGCTTGGGCTTCGCCACAGTGGGAGATCGTGTGTTGTGGGAGCCGAGCGAAGGGAATCTAGGGCGGGTTGTGGAAATTCTACCCCGCCGAAACGTACTGACCCGCCCTGGCCATAACGAAACCATACGTCCGGTGGCCGCCAATCTCGATCGGGTTTTCGTGGTCGTTGCCGCCGAACCGGAACCCGATTGGTTATTGGTCGATCAATATCTGGCCGCTTGCGAGCGCCGAGATCTCCGCGCAGCATTTATCTTCAATAAAGTCGACCTACTCCCGAGCCAGGCGGTGGGGGAAGGCTTATTGGCTGATTATCACGGAATCGGCTATGACTCCTTTCTAGTCAGCGTCAGGACCGGCGAAAGGCTCTCCGAGTTGCGAAAAGAGCTTATCGGACAATGCAGCATGCTGGTCGGACAATCGGGCGTAGGCAAATCATCGCTCACGAATGCGCTATTACCGGATAAGCAACTCCAGACACGAACGCTTTCGGAAAAGACGAGTTTGGGTCGGCACACGACGACCACGGCAACCCTTTACCATCTTCCAGATGGGGGAGACCTCATCGATAGTCCGGGAGTCTCGGTCTTCGGTCTGGCTGAAATGAGCATTCGTGACCTGGCATCGGGCTTTCGGGAGTTTCGTCCGTGGATACCCCGTTGCCGGTTCAACGATTGCAGGCATATCAATGATAAAGGCTGCGCCGTGCGGGAAGCAGCGGAGACCGGCGCCCTGCCCTATGCTCGCTATGAGCGCTATCTAAAGCTCATTGAAAAGCTTCCGCCATCGCAAAGACCATAGCGGAAGTCGAAAACTGCCTGTAACTTGGGGCTCTTACGCGTTCGGATGTTCAGGCATTTTTTGAGGGGTATCGTCGATCGATTAGCCGCAAGGCCTTTACTGTGCCGCGTGGAAGCGTGACCGAGTCCAAAACGACAATTATCCTTGCTGGAGGAGACTGCGCAAGTCGATAGTCGCGGCGTTGGCTCTAGCAATGTAGTTAGCCAAAGTGAGTGAATAATTGGCGAATAAGCCAAAACCGCCACCGTTTAGAATGACCGGGCTCAAATATGTGGCTTGGCCATCCTCGAGTTCATGAGTAATTTGCTGCAGCGTCACCGAAGCGGTTTTATTGCCGAGAATGTCCCTGAAATCGAACTCGATGGCTTTGAGAATATGCATCGCCGCCCAAGTATAGCCGCGTGCTTCGAAGAAAACGTCGTCGATAATCAGCCAAGGCGTCCTGGTGACGACGGTACGACGCTCATCGGCACTGACTTGCCTGGTGTCGCCCGCACTGGCACTTAAACGATTGGAAAGGCTACCCAACCGTTTTTCCAACACCTCTAAATATTGGCGCAGATTGTCGGCACGGGAATAAAAGTTCGCGTCACGTTTCATCAAACGCAAGCGGTAACTTTCAAGTGCCTCGATTCCTTTTTCGTATTCCGACTCGGATGAAGGCAGCTGCCACGATTTGTGATCGAAATAGAAAAAAGGCTCGGCTCTTGCCAGATCCGGATCTTCTCGTGACTGGGTTTGAGCCCGTGCGATATGGTTACGGAGTGCCGTGGTCGCGTCGCGCAACGCCGTAAGAGCGCCGTACTCCCAGGAAGGAATGTTGTCCAACAAAACCCCGGGTGGAAAGACGTCGTTAACCAAAAGACCGCCCGGTTTCCTTAGCAACGTGTCCCCGATTTGCACAAGAGCGGAGGCATACGTGTATCCGAGAGGCAATTCTTTTGGATTCTTGACATTCCCGTGCCTTGCGGCTATTTCGAGTACGTCGAACTTACTGGGTTCTTTACTCCAGTACCATGAAACGGCGACGAAAATCAGCACGACCACAACCGCTAACGCACCGATTACCCAAATGAGCCCTTTTTCGGTCGTCGTTTTGGGGGTGAATACTCCCTTAATTCGCGAACCGAGTGATTCCGGCCGACTTTCGGTTTGTTCTGGCACTGACATGAATAAAGCCCTTTAGCGGTTCCCCGAATCAAACCATTATAGCGTAAAGGTTCTGCTTAAGTCACAGAAGAACCCGGACGCCGCCTTTTCGCACGAGGATGTGACTGATCGTATACGGCCGCCAAATGCTGAAAATCGAGATGGGTGTATATCTGCGTGGTACTGAGATTGGCATGTCCAAGTAATTCCTGCACGGCCCGCAAGTCTCCGCTGGACTCCAGTATGTGGCTCGCGAACGAATGTCTGAGCATGTGCGGATGCACGTGTTCAGGCAAGCCCAGCTTGCGTTGCCAGCGTTCAAGGCGCAACTGAACCGTTCGACCGGCGATTCGGTTCCCTCTCTTGCTGACGAACAACGCCTTCTCTCCGGCGTGCGCGTAGCGAGATCGCAAGACCAGCCAGCGCTCGATGGCTTGGCAAGCGCATTGACCGACCGGTAGGATGCGAGACTTCTGTCCCTTACCGTGCCTAACCAGCATGGATCCAGCGTTCAAATCCAGATCTTGAATTTCGAGCGAAACCAGTTCGCTCAATCGTAGGCCCGAGGAGTAGAAAAGCTCCCACATGGCCACATCGCGAATCTCCAGTTCGTCATCTTGCTCACCTTCCAAGAGCCCCGTCATTTGATCGGCATCCAATAGCGCCGGCAGTTTCCGCGGCGATTTGGGAGGACGTATTCCGCGTGCGACGTTGTCCGGAACTTGGCGTCGTTTCACCAAAAAATTGAGGAAGCTGCGGATCGCCGACAGTTCTCGTTGAAGGCTCCGGCTGCTCAGCCCCTCGATATGACGGGAAGCGATATGGTCCCGAACATGCCGAGGGATTAAAGCGTCCCAGCACGGTATGCCATGAACGTCGCAGTATCGCTTTAGCTGCACTAGGTCGCGTGAATAATTGGCCAAAGTATGTGGGGATACCCGCTGCTGAAATCGCAGAACATCGAGAAAATCGGTAACCTGCTGTTCCGCGTCTTTTTGCATCAAGATTACGTCGCTTCGCTAAGCAAAGATGCCAGTCGGGCGGAAACGACCTCCCCCAACTGCCCGAGAAAATGTAGTCCCATACCGGTTTGGAATCGGCTTGCGTCACGGCTGCCGATAGCGAGCAATCCCTTAAGTCCTGCATGTTGCAGGGGTATCAGTGCGTATGAGAGCACGCCGGAGGCGTTGTTGCCGAACATGTATTTGGCATGAACCGGGTCCGGCTTTCCGCAGTAGGGTTTTCCAGTCTCCAAGACCGATGCGAAAAGAACTAGCCCAACGTCGTCGGAGGGCACGTAAAGGCCGGCGATTGGGCTTTCGATGGATGGCTGCACAATTTTTACCGTGACGAAGTCGGCTTGAAAATACTCGTGCAGGCACCACGTCAGACTGCCTAAAGTGTCGTCTAGAGTCGCAGCATCGAGTAACGTCAGCGTCAATTGATGAATCCGCTGATGCAAGGCATCGTTATCGCGGGCGATTTGCAAGATATCGTTCAACTGTGATTGAAGTTGCCGATTGCTGTCCCGCAATAGCGAAATTTGGCGCGCCACCAGGGAAACTGCCTCCCCGCAGGGATGCGGCACCTTCAGCATTTCCAGCAAATCCAATTGATCGTAAAAAAAATCGGGATGTTGGCGCAAATAGGCCTCCACTTCGTCAGCGGAGATAGTCGTTTCTTTATGACGCTTTGGCGCCTTTGGAGTAATCAAGCTCATAATTCGATTTCGCCCTCGAACACGCGAACGGCCGGTCCAGTCATGAACACCGGCCTCCCCCGTCCTTCCCAAGTTATATTAAGGGACCCGCCAGGGAGATCAACTTGCACCGGACTGCTCAAATCTCCCTGCTCTATGCCAACAACTGTTGCGGCGCAAGCTCCACTGCCGCAAGCCAAGGTTTCTCCGGAACCGCGCTCAAAAACTCGGAGCCTAATGTGATGTCGGTTGATGATCTGGACAAAGCCGATGTTTGCGCGTTGCGGAAAAATCGGATGGTTTTCCAATAGCGGTCCTACGGTTTCGACCGGCGCACGATCTACATCACCGACCTTGAGCACGGCGTGCGGATTGCCCATCGATACAGCGCCGAACAGCCGCGGGTTTCCACCCACCATCACCTCATAAAGAACGGCCTCATCCGGAATGTCCAGCGGGATTTCGGCAGGAGCATGCCTGGGAACTCCCATGTTAACGGTCACGAGTCCATTATCTCGAAGGAGCAAGCACAATTGACCGGCGTCTGTATCGACTACGATTTCGCTTTTGTCGCACATGCCGTGATCGTGAACGAATTGTGCAAAGCAGCGGGCACCGTTTCCGCATTGCGCTACTTCGGAGCCATCCGCATTGAAGATTCGATAGCGAAAATCGGCGTTTGAATTGATCGGGGCTTCAACGACCAACACCTGATCGCAGCCGATTCCAAAGTGTCGGTCTGCAATATGACGGACCTTTTCCGGCGTCAATGAAACGCTCTGCCGCACGCCATCGATAACAACGAAGTCGTTGCCTAGCCCATGCATTTTGGTGAATTTCAGTGCCATCAGTCTACTACGTGCTCGCCCTGAAAAAGTTGCGCGGTGGTCTCCCGCTCTCGGATCAGGTGAGTCCGGCCTCCATCCACCATGACTTCGGCGGGCCGGGGGCGGGAATTGTAATTTGAACTCATGCTGAATCCGTACGCGCCTGCGGAACGGACTGCCAGCAGATCGCCCTCGGCGATCGAAAGCTCGCGCTCTTTGCCGAGAAAATCGCCGGTTTCGCAAACGGGTCCGACGATATCGTAGCGTTTTTTGTCCACGCTGCTTGCCGTTCGGACCGGCACGACTTCCTGCCACGAATCGTAGAGCGCTGGTCTAATGAGGTCATTCATAGCGGCATCGACGATGGCGAAGTTTTTCTCCTGATTGGATTTCAGGTATTCCACGCGGGTCAGCAAAACGCCGGCATTGCCGATAATCGCGCGGCCGGGTTCGATGAGAATCTCGTAATCCGTTTGCGCGAGCCGTCCCAACAGCGCAGACGCGTATTCGCGAGGCTCGGGCGGCTGCTCATCGCGGTAGCGTATGCCTAGACCTCCCCCTAAATCCAAGTGATGGAGGTTGATCCCCTGCTCTTTCAAGGTATCGACAAGCGCCAGAACTCGATCGAGAGCATCGAGGAAGGGCCTGACAGACGTCAGCTGAGAACCAATGTGGCAGTCGATGCCGGTAATTTCGAGATGCGGCATATCGGCTGCACGCCGATATTGATGCAGTGCTTCGCTGACGTCGATGCCGAATTTGTTTTCCCGAAGCCCGGTAGAAATGTACGGATGCGTAAGAGCGTCCACGTCCGGATTCACGCGCAGCGAGATCGGAGCTTTTACACCGAGTTCTCCGGCGATTCGATTTAACCGATCCAGTTCGCCCGGAACTTCAACGTTGAAGCAACGGATACCGACTTCCAGAGCGCGGCGTAGTTCATCTTCGCGCTTGCCCACTCCGGAAAAAACGATCTTCGCCGGCTCGCCGCCCGCCGCCAGTACCCGCTCCAATTCGCCGACGGATACGATATCGAAACCCGAGCCCAGGCGCGCTAAGACGTTCAGCACCGCCAGATTGGAATTGGCTTTCACCGCATAGCAGACCAAATGTGGCTCACCGGCGAAAGCGTCGTCGAAAGCCCGCCAGTGGCGTTCGATCGTGGCACGCGAATAGACGTAGCAGGGGGTCCCGTAACGCTCTGCGATGGCAGGCAGGGACACATCCTCGGCGTACAACGTACCGTCGTGATAATTGAAATAATCCATCAGCGCTGTTCTTCTTTCGAAGCAGGATCTTCGCTGGGTATGTAAAGTGGTCCTTTCTGGCCGCAAGCGGAGAGGACGAGACTGAAAAAAATCAGCGGGAGGAGTGTTCGAAACGAAAGAGACATGATTTTTCGGTTTGCTGCGTCTTGTCGACAATAATCTTGCTTATTCTAATGGAAAAATGGGGGCGGCCCAATGCACGGACCGCCTTATATCGTTTATGCAAAGGAAGACTGACCGAAGCTTCAAGCGTCCGTTCCGGAAAAATCTGCGGACGCCTGAAATTTGAAACCAGCCGTTCAATCACTCGTCTTACACGCGTATGCAAAATGAACTATTCCGGGCGACCGTACTTGCCTGGTTCGATCGATACGGGCGCAAGCAACTGCCCTGGCAAGTCGACCGAACACCTTATCGAGTTTGGATCTCGGAAATCATGCTCCAACAGACCCAAGTCGTAACGGTCATCCCGTACTTCGAGCGTTTTGTAGGCCATTTTCCTGTTGTCGACGCGCTCGCCCAGGCATCCTTGGACGAGGTTATCGCACTTTGGGCCGGGCTCGGCTACTATGCGCGCGCTCGTAACCTACACCGAGCGGCGCGGATAATCGTGGAACAGCACGACGCACAGTTGCCCGTCACTCTCGAGGAATTGAGCGCTCTGCCCGGCATCGGACGCTCTACGGCTGGAGCGATCCTGAGTCTCGGATCGGGTATTCGTGCACCCATCCTGGATGGCAACGTCAAACGGGTTTTATGCCGATATCAGGGTATCGAAGGCTGGCCTGGAGACACCCGGATTCTCGCGAGATTATGGCAACTCAGCGAAGAATTGACGCCTTCGCTCCGTATCGCCGACTACAACCAAGCCATGATGGATCTGGGAGCAACCGTATGCACCAAGCGGAAACCGGTTTGTTCCGCCTGTCCGATCAGCGCGAACTGCGTGGCACTTCAGTCGGGGCGAGTCGACGCCATCCCAGCGCCGAAACCAAAACAAACCCTACCTGTCCGACAATGTTTTATGTTGGTGTTAAGAAACGCCTGTGGCGAGCTTTACCTGGAAAAGCGTCCGAATACCGGCATTTGGGGAGGTCTTTGGAGCTTGCCGGAGTTCGATAGCGAAGAGGACGTATATGCTTGGTGCACGAAACAGCATATCGATTGTTTTGAGCTTGAGCGTCTCCCGCAGCGCCGGCATACTTTTTCCCATTATCACCTTGATTTTGTTCCGCTGGTGGCTCGCACACATTCCGAGTACTACGGAATCAGCGAACCATCGCTCTATCGATGGCTTACACCGGATAAAACGATCGGGCTCCCGGCGCCGGTACTGAAACTGGTAAACGAGATTGCCGGCCAGGATCGATAGCTGCGAATTCAAGCGAATTCAATGGGCGCGGATGGTGCGGAACGAGTCGAATTGGGTTTCTATAGTGCTGATCATTACGAGGTAACTGATGACGCGACGAGTTAAATGTGCACGTTTGGGAGTCGAGGCCGAAGGCTTGGAGAAACCGCCCTTCCCTGGAGTAGAAGGGCAGCGGATTTTCGACCATATCTCCGCTCAGGCATGGCAGGATTGGCTCAAACTCCAGACCATGCTGATCAATGAGCACCGGCTCACACCATTCGAGCCCGAAGCACGACGATTCCTGGCGAAGGAGCGCGAGAAATTTCTATTCGGCGGCGGAGCTCAGATGCCTGAAGGCTACGTGCCGCCCAAAGTCTGAATCGGCTCCGGAATCGGCTCAGACGGTTTGGAGATAGCGACCGGAATACCAGTTGGCTGCTGCAGCGCTTGCTTTAGCGCTGCGCCATCGAGAATGATCTCGCGGCCCTTCGTTTTCTTCTCAATCAAATCCATAGCCGAGTCGAGCAACTGTTCGTAAGTCATGCGGTCTTCGTCCAACGGCTGATGGACTTCCATATATAAAATCCCTGCCGACCAGCCCAGCTTGACCGGCTGGTTGACCAGATGGACCGGGGTACCGACATTGACGAGCGGAAAAAGCCGCTCGATATCTTCTGGATACATTCGAATGCATCCGTGAGTGACTCGCATTCCGATGCCGTAGGCCTTGTCAGTGCCGGTGCCGTGGATAAGGTAGCCCGGAACGCCAAGCCGCATGGCGAAGCGGCCGAGCGGATTCAGAGGTCCCGCTGGGACCACGTCCGGTAAAATATCCCCGTCCCGGGCGTGTTCTTGCTTGATGGTTTCCGGAGGTACCCAAACCGGGTCCTTTACTTTCTGCGCGATTTTGGTGGCGCCCAAGGGAGTGCGCCAATCCATTCGGCCGATGCTCACCGGATAGCTAACGACTTGTGTCGCTTTCGCTTTCCGCTGAGCCGGATAGTAGTAAAGGCGCATTTCCGGAATATTGATGACAACGCCGGAACGTGGCGCATCGGGAAGGATAAATTGGCGTGGGATCAATACATCCTTACCGTCACCAGGCAACCAGCGGTCGACGGTCGGATTGGCCATGACGATTTCGTCCTGACCGACGCTGAACTCCCGCGCAATATCGATGAGCGTATCTTCATGCTTCGCCTTCGTATACCGAATCTCGCCGATTAGATCGCTACCGTCCGTCGGAAGTGCGAACACCTCCGCTGTAGAATTGAGCGGGGCAGCAAGCATGAGCGCGATCGCTAGCCAGGCCGCCCCCCGTCTCTTGATGCGCGCCAATTCGATTGTTTTCAGCAACATTGCGTTTTTCCTACACCACAGGTTGTTTCGTTTGAAGGTTTTCGCCGCCAAAGAGCTCGATGAAGCGTGGCAAGAATGTCGCTAACTCGAGGCTCATGATTGCAAAATCCGCGTCGAAGCGTTCTACCGGATCGGACGTTTCGATATCCGCCGCATCTTCCTGTACCAGGTCCAGAAAACGGAGTTTCTTGATGCCAAACGCCTCGTCGAGAACAAAGCTTAGACGGTCATTCCAAGTGATAGCCAATTTGATGACCTCTTTACCGGCCTCAATGTGATTTTGAATCTCCGGTGCGCTCAGATCGTGGCGGCGGCAGCGCACGATACCGCCGTCTTCTTCCGGAGATCGCAACTCGCATTCGCTTTCCAGAGTGATATCCGACGGCAAGTCGGCATCCATAACCCAGTGGGTCATGATAGCACTGGGCCGCTCACGGGTCGCAGGAGGAACCACTGGCAAAGAACCAAGACACTGACGCAGCAGCGAAGCAATTTCCTCGGTTTTCTTAGCGCTGGCGCTATCTGCAACAAGCCAGCCGCCCTTCGGGTCAATGTAGGCATAGGTGCGCCGGCTGTGGCTAAAGGCGCGAGGCAGTAAATCCTGCATCACCTCATCGCGTAGCGCGTCCCGCTCTTTCCGTCGCATCGGCCGGCCTTGCCGGTCTTCGACTTCGGCTACCCGCTCCGAGAGGATTTCGTTAACTACCGAGGCAGGAACGATTTTTTCCTCCTTTTGAACACACACCATCGCAAATCCGTTGGTGACGTGGACCAGGGGAAAAGTATCCTTGCCGAGCGGTGCGCACCAGCCGTAACTGACGGGCTCTAGACTCCCGCAAGGACGAAAGCGGCGTTGATCGAGCTTTTGCTCGAACTCTGCGACGTCAAGATCGAAAGGTTCTGTAAAACGTAATAAAGATAAGTTCTTAAACCACATAATTCGGAAGCGGCAACCAAAAGGGGCGAATTATGGCGATTGGCGCGTTTTTTGTCATCAATACCGTTTAATCGCCATTTAAATCAGTCTGAAAACTCGACCTAAAGTATATTCGTTACATGTAGAGCGGAAGATCAGGCCTGTCATTGGATGTCAGAATCTTCATTATCATTCGTCGCACTACATTATGATTGATGAAAATGCCCTCGGAATCGGCTTGTCAAATTCGGGAATTAATTGACGCCATCCAGTCCTAACTATTTTGTGAGTTCCATGCTGATCTTTGTTCGAGAATTCTAGCTTTCCGGAATCAGTTGGAAAAATCGGCATTTAAATCATCTCGGATTCATGCTGAGCCATGAGTGATTGCCGGCCTTATTGAAATATCCGACTATTTTTTCGACCATCCTTTTGAAGAGTTGAGTAATTCTATGGGCTACTACCGACAGTCTCTTCCAGCGAGCGTTCTCTACAAAGCGTGCGATCCACAGGAATTCGACTTCTCCACCACCGACGAGTTGGCCGATATCGGTGTCGTGATAGGCCAAGAGCGAGCGCTGGATGCAATTCAGTTCGGCATTTCCATCGTCCAGAAGGGCTACAACATTTTCGCTCTAGGTCCGAGCGGATCCGGGAAGCTGGCGGCGGTTAAGGAAATCGTCGGCCGCGAAGCTGAAAACCGGCCGGTACCCGACGACTGGTGCTACGTCAACAACTTCGGCGAAGCTTCGAAGCCCAAGGCCTTGAGATTGCCGGCCGGTCAGGGGCGCCGCTTCGCCCGGGACATGGAGCAAGTCATCGAGGAACTCAGTACCGTCATTCCGGCGACGTTCGAGGGTGAAGAATACCGCGGTCGCGCAGAAGAAATCGAGGAGGAAGCAAAGGAGCGCGAGATCAATGCTCTAAATGAGTTACGCCGAAAATCTTTGCAGCACGGCATCGCTTTAATCGAAACGCCTACCGGATTTGCGTTTGCTCCGGTGGACGAAAAAGGCGAAGTGCTCGGACCCGAGCAATTTCAAAAGCTTTCGGAGCATCAGCAGGAACAGATTCAGGAGGCGGTAACGGATTTGCGTCAGCAGTTGCAAAAGCTGTTGAAGCAATTTCCGGTGTGGCGCAAGGAAGCAAAGGAAAAGCTGAAAACGCTGAATCGAGAAATTGCCGAGTTTGCCGTCAACCATTTGATGGACGATTTGAAAGCCCGTTACGAAGCCATTCCCGGAGTCGTTCAGTATCTGAATGAAGCTCAACGGGAAATCATCGATCACGCGGAAGATTTTTTCCCGAAGCAGGAAGGTGGCATAGCGACGTTGATCGGGCATGCGCCGCGGCCAAGTCCTTTTCTGCGCTATAAGGTGAACCTATTGGTCGACAATAGCGAGTGCAAATATGCCCCAGTCGTCTTCGAGAGCTTGCCGAGTCACAACAATCTGGTGGGACGGGTTGAATACCAAGCCTACATGGGCGCTCTGGTCACCGATTTCACAATGATCAAACCAGGCGCCTTGCATATCGCCAACGGCGGCTATTTGATCCTGGACGCTCGCAAAGTGCTGATGCAGCCGTTCGCTTGGGACAGCCTGAAACGCATTCTTCAGTCGCGCGAAATCCGTATCGAATCTTTGGAGCGTGCGCTAAGCGTAATCAGTACCTCGAGCCTGGAGCCGGAACCGATTCCGCTGGATATCAAGATCATTTTGATCGGGGATCGCGTTCTTTATTATTTGCTCAATGTTTACGATCCTGAATTTCGCGAGCTTTTCAAAGTTTCGGCGGATTTCGAAGAAACGATCGATCGAGATGCCGACGGCAATGCACTATACGCTCGGCTTATCGCCAGCCTGGCGCGGAGAAACCAGTTGCGCCCGCTGGACAAGGAAGCGGTAATCCGGGTAGTGGAACATGCGGCTCGCTTGGTGGAAGATTCGGAGAAATTATCCACCCATTTGCGCAGCCTGGACGATCTTCTCAAGGAAGCCGACCACTGGGCGGCACAGGTACAGCGCGCGATCATCACTCGGGACGACGTGCAGGCCGCCATCGATCACCAGATCCGTAGGGCTGACCGGCTCCGCGAGCGAGTTTATGAAAACATTCGACGCGGAACGATTTTCATCGACACTGAAGGCGCGGTGGTTGGCCAGGTCAACGGCTTGTCCGTAATCAGCTTGGGTGATTTTTCATTCGGCCAGCCGTCCCGCATTACCGCCACCACTCGGTTGGGCAGCGGCAAAATTCTTGACATCGAGCGGGAAAGCGAACTGGGCGGCGCCATTCACAGCAAAGGTGTGATGATTTTGTCCGGTTTCCTAGCACATCGTTATGCTAAGACCCGGCCGTTTTCAGTGACCGCCAGCCTCGTCTTCGAACAATCCTACGGCCAGGTCGAGGGCGACAGTGCGTCCTTGGCGGAACTCAGTGCGATTTTATCGTCACTGGCCGATTTACCGATTCGCCAGTCGCTGGCGGTAACCGGTTCGGTCAATCAAAATGGACAAGTTCAACCTATTGGCGGGGTCAACGAAAAGATCGAAGGCTTTTTTGACATTTGCGCCTCGATTGGCCTAAGCGGAAAACAGGGAGTGATCATTCCCCGTGCCAACGTCAAACACCTCATGCTGCGGCAGGATGTAGTCAAAGCCGCGGAATCGGGCAAATTTCACGTCTACGCGGTGGACACGGTAGATCAGGCTTTAGAGCTGCTCATGGATAAGCCGGCCGGCGAACGTGACGTGACAGGCGCGTTCCCGCCAGATAGCATTAACGGGCGTATCGAACAACGCCTCAGGGAGTGGATCGATATCCAGAAGGAGTTCAGGAGTCAGGAAAGAGCCGGAGAGAATCAAAGCTATGGCTGAAGACGCTCCTATCTCCGAACGAGTCGTGGTTGCTTTGAACGTGCTGCGCCATGATATCGGTATTCTCGAATTGGCGGCGCATCTCGCCGCACGAAAGCAGGCGCAGTTGATTGCAGTTTATGTGGAAGAGACGAACTTAATCAATTTGGCCGAGCTTCCGTTCGCGATAGAGATTGATCGCATCTGCGCGGCCGAGCGTAAAGTCGATTTGCCACGCCTGATGCGCACCCTGCGCTCCAGCACCGAACAAATTCAGCAAACGTTGTACCGGCTGAATCAACGCCTGCGAATTGACGTAAGTTTCCGGACAGTGCGCGGACATCTCGTTTCCGCCGTCATGTCACAGATCGAGCAGGTTGACGTCGTTTTCCTTCCCAAGAGAACCGAGCCGTATAAAAGCGGCGTTAAGAAGAAGATCTCTACATTCCCTATCTGGGTTGTATTCGACGGATCTATGGAAGCTAAGCGCGCCTTACGGATGGCTGTCGAGTTGGCCGAGCTCGAATCAAGCCGACTTAATGTTGCCCTTCCGGCAGAGACTGAGGCCGAATCCGAGGCATTAAAAAGGTTGGCGTTGGAAAGCTGTGTTCAAAGCGCAGCCGCGCAGTTTGTTTCCGTCCGCCCGCTTGATGCTCCAAATTTACTGCGTTCGATGCAGCGCACTGGCTGCCGCTTATTGGTAGTCAAACGTCAAAACGGCGATTTCAGCAAAGCCATTTCGGAGATCGTCGCTTGCCCCGTCGTCCTGGTTTGAATCGCGGCTATGCCGGTAGTATAAAGATGCAAATTACGAGCGGTCGCGATTCCATTTCGCGACCGCTCGTTCAGTGATTGCCCGTTACGATTCACTATCCAAGCTTCACGTATGCCAAGCATGTACCCGTGCTGCACCGGCAAATCCAAAATACGCGGCTACCGCTGCGCTCAATAGGTGCAACCAGGCGTCGATACCGTATATTGGAGCCAACCCGAACAGTGTGTTCGTTGCCGGAATAATCCCCAACAGGAATAACACACCGAAGAGGATCGCATTGGCTCGCGCGAAGGTCACGGCCCTAGGAATACTCCGGGCGGCAAGAATACCCCAGACTCCAACGCCGATATGTACCAAGTTGTGAATCAGATTAACCGGAAAGAGGCCAAACAATCTGCCGTAGCCAGCTTCTATAGCCAATGGAGGACCTCCTACTATCGGCTGTACAAGGCCCGGGATAAAGCCAAGAATACCGATTATCAGGTACACAATGCCAAACACTTTCGCGAAAGTCTGAACCATGACACATCTCCTTCAATATCAGGATAAAACACTCGCTACCTTACTTATCCTCGGACATAAAATATTGCCTCTCTGAAAGGCGGCAGCGCGGTATTTTTCATTTCGCACTGCTAGTCCGAGAAAAGCTTATGTTGTCAATTAGAGCCTTCGAAAAATCGCTAGTTCAGGCTTTAAGGCGTGTCTTTTGACCATTTGAAGACCGAGACGGCAGCTTGCGTACTCTTACCTATTCAAAAGTGAATCTCATGGCAGCATCCTATTTTGAACTACACCGTTAACTCGAAGTTTGAGAGGTGCCGATATGCTGACTCAAGAAGCATCTTCAACTGGCTCCATGCAAGCATGTATCGAGCAGTGTCTGGATTGCCATTCTATATGCCTGGAAACGGTAACCCACTGTCTGGAAAAAGGAGGGCCGCATGCGGAAGCCGATCATATTCGACTCCTCCTGGATTGTGCCGAAATTTGCCAAACCAGTGCGAACTTCATGCTCCGCGGTTCAGAGCTTCACACGTTAACCTGCGAAGTCTGCGCAGAAACATGCGAACAGTGCGGGGACAGTTGTGAGCAATTCGAGAATGACCCCCAAATGCAGGCATGCGCGCAAACTTGCCGAAGCTGTGCTGACGCCTGTCAGGCTATGGCCGAAGAAGCAGGTGTTGAATGATGGGTTTTGGGTTTTAGATAGTCCGACTGAAATTACACCATCGGAGCCCGCATTTCCGGAGCATGCCGCTCGTCAAGCGCAATTTGTCATCATCACCGTACGAGAGCGGTAGCTAAGCGTGTGCGTAAATTGGAGAGCTTAGGCTCCTCAGCTTATGGCTCGGAGCGATTACTCTCATGCCGCCGCTCTCGACCGACCACTGAGAAAATTCACGACCACTCACCGGTTCCTGGACGCCTATTCATGGAGGCTGACGCGTAGCGATCGTGTGTCAAGGGAGCGTCGAAAAGGAATGGACTACAACACCCGACCGATTATGAAAAAAGCCGCGCCAGGAAACAGCAACGCGGCTCCCCACCAGGTACCGGCCATCATCGCAAGAATGCTGACTGCAACCAGAATGGTGCCGATCGCCTGCAATTTTCCGCTCAAGCTGCGTATTGGAGCTGCTTTTAAAGCCCGCCCGCAATGTGGACAAGCATTGGCTTGATCGGGAATCTCCGAGTCGCACGCGGGACATTTCATGGGGGCCATAGCTATAAACTCCGTTACCTTAACAGCGTGAGATTAGCGGAGATTCAGCATGCCTACAACAGTTCGTACTATCGAAATTCGAATGTGACTCTCGGCAATTTCGAACAATGCCTGGATTGGGATAGATCAGGAAAACCTTGCTCCTAAAGCTGGAGATGCTCCAAATTACCGGTAGGACACGGCGGAGAGGTTTCAAAAATGAGGCCCGGTTAAATTCCGACAAGAGATGAGTTTTGGGAATTTTTGAAAACCCGAAAACAAAAAGGCCTGCATTACTGCAAGCCTTTGTTTTAATTGGTGGGCCATGTAGGGATCGAACCTACGACAAACGGATTAAGAGTCCTGTTTTTGGCTGTTTTACCGAGCTCTACCAAGTTTGAAAGAGACATAAAACATGCTTGCAATCAGTCGCTTACATGACATAATAAATCCGACTGTCTTTGAAGCTGTTTGAATCGTACTGTCTACCCTGCGTCTACCACGATTCCAGGGGGGGGATATGAAACTGACGAAATCCGTAATCGACCGGCTACCCATTCCCGAGACCGACCCCACGTTCTACCGTGACGACGAGATCAGGGGTTTCGGCATGAAGGTTTTCCCGTCTGGCGTGAAATCCTTCTTTCTCGAAAAGCGGATCAATCGGCGAGTCAAGCGGATCACGATAGGCCGATACGGAGAGATCACGCCGGAGCAAGCCCGCAAGCAGGCGCTCAAGCTGGCCGGGGATATCGCAACCGGCGGCGATCCCGTAGCCAAGAAGCGGCGCGCCAAGCTGGAAGAAAAGACGCTGAACGAGGCGTTCGCCGATTACTTGGAGACCCGGAAGGATTTAAAGGAGCGAACGCGGCGCGACATGCGTGCGTCCATGGACGAAATGTTTTCCGATTGGCTGGATAAGCCAATAACCAGAATCACCCCGGCGATGGTCGCCAAGCGACATAAAGAATTCGGAGAGCAGCGCTCTGAGGCGCGCGCTAATCTCGGGTGCCGCTATCTGCGAGCGATTCTTAATTTTGCTCGGGCCAAGTACAAAGACGACGAAGGCCGCCCGCTGATCGGCGAGAATCCGGTGAAAGCCTTGTCTGAAACTCGCGCATGGTTCCGCGTTGACCGGCGCTCGACGGTCATCAAGCCGCACGAGATCAAACCTTGGTTTGAGGCCGTTCTGAACCTGCCGAGCAAGGATATCGGCGACTATTTCCAGGTTCTGATTCTGACCGGACTGCGGCGGGAAGAAGCCTTGAGCCTCAAATGGTCCGAAATCGACCTGAAAGCCCGCACGCTTACCGTGTTGGACCCCAAGAACCGGCGGGATCATACCCTGCCTATGGGTGACTACCTGTCCGCGATCATGACCCGGCGCAAGGCTGCGGCTGATGCGAGGAAGGAAGAAGCCGAATCCCCGTTTGTCTTTTCCGATTCCGCTGGCCGGCGTATCTCGAATTTCCGCTACGCCCTGGCCGCGATTGAGAAAGCATCCGGCGTTCGCTTTACCCCGCACGATCTACGGCGGACGTTCGCAACCATTGCCGATTCGCTGGACATTCCCGCCTATGCCTTGAAAGCCCTGATGAACCATAAGTCGGGGGCGGACGTGACGGCCGGCTATGTGATCGTCACGGCCGAGCGGCTGCGGGCGCCGATGCAGAAGATCGAGGACTTTGTTTTAAAGGCGGCTGGACTGAAACCCACGGCTGAGATTGTCGAACTGAAACGGGAGGTGACCGTATGAGCATCGCTGAAAAGATTTACGAAACCGTCAAGGCCCTGCCCGAGCAGCAAGCGGCCGAGGTCTTGAGCTTTGCGGAAAGCTTGAAAACCAAGCAAGAGATCGAAGACAAGGCGCGCCGGGAAAAAGCGCTGTCTACCCTGGCGAAATACCGCGGGCGATTCAAAGCGGAGAAATTTGACCGGGAAGCGTGCTATGACCGCCCGAGTCTTCGCTGATACCAATCTGTTCATTTATGCGGAATCGGAGAACGGCGAGAAGACCACGCGGGCGATCTCGATCATCGAGGACCGTCCGGTAATCAGTGTCCAGGTGATCAACGAGACCGTCAGCGTCTTGACTCGAAAATATGGTTTCACCCTGGCGGAAGCTCATGACATCGCCGAAAGCCTGCTCGATCTATGTGAAGTGGTTCCGGTCGAAACGGCGACTTTACGGGAGGCGTTCCGATTGGTGAGGCGTTATCCGCTTTCCCATTGGGACAGTTTGATCGTGGCGGCGGCGCTATTGGCGAACTGCGATACCCTGTATTCAGAGGACTTGCAGCATGGGCAGGTATTCGACGGCCGTTTGACGGTCGTTAACCCTTTCTTGTGAATCCCTAACCGGCGAGAGGATCGCCGGGAGGTCGCGGACGATTTAGCGGGGCACCAGAGTGCGGGCACACTCGGGCGCCCCTGACCACAACCACCTACCACGGAGGTGAATCATGGCTACTGTTCATCCTATCACCCTGGCCGGCTGGCGCGGCAACCATCTTGAAGCACTGCCGTGAAGGGGGCAATCATGGATTTCCCAGCATGGGCCCCGAAAAGCCTGGTCAGAAGTTATCAGAATATGCTCCCCCGCATTTTCCCGCACCATCAGGAATGTAAAGACCTGCTGTTTCGGCTGATTACCTACCCGAAAATGGAACAGGCATGGGCAGTATTTACAAATACCGGCGTGATCTGTTCAACGGCAACGAACCGCCCGATTATGTTGAATATTTAGCATCTACTTTGCATTATTGGATTGAGCACGCCTATTTGAAAAGTGAACCCGTTCCGAATGAAGAAGAAGCCAAACGTCTTCGCAAAGCCAACCGTTTGAAGAAATATCGGGAAATCGCCAATGCGGCGCGCAAATTGTCGAGGGCAATCAAGGGATCGGCGCTTGATACGACCCCGTATCACTGGTGGCCGCGCTACATCGTCGATTTGCAGTATAAAACCCCTTTCAATTGCTCCGACCCGTCGGAGCGTGATCAAACATCGGTGCACGTAGTTATTGACCCAGAAGGAGAAAAACTTCTGAACTTTGGAGAAAGAGAGGAGTATTGGCAGACTGCGGAAGAGCAGAAAGAAATTGTTGATCGTTACGGACATCAACCCATTTACCCGCCCATTTCGGCGCTTCTAAACGCCCTGGCGCGTGACGCCGAGAGCCTGGCCGCCAAGACGCGCTACACAGCGGCGAATCACAAAGATTCACGTCGAGCAACCCGGTTTATTCAGGCGCTATATCCGAATTGGGAACGGATACTCCGAAAGCCGATCCATAATCAATTGGCCGCAGTTTGCAGCGTGGCCCTGGACGACAGCATAGACGTCGATACCGTGAAAGACGCCATTGGCTACCGAAAAAAATTTGGGTAAAGACGCCCCAAAAATCGACTTTTACCACCCTGCTTTCGCCCCCACGACCCGATACATTAGCCATGTTTTTTGAAACAAACCTAACGAGGTTGTTTAAGACATGGTGACTTCCAACGAAGATCCTGCAACCCGCAAACGGAAAAAAAGCCGCGTCGAACTCGCCCGCGAATTCATTGAAGCCCACGAAGAGGCGCTTCTAGGCACCCCCCCGGTTGCGGCGTGGTTGGACTGTTCCGAAGCGAAACTTGAGCGCGACCGCTGGGCCGGTGTAGGTATCCCGTATATCAAGCACGGGCGACACGTCAGATACGTGAAGCGTGTTGTATTGGAGCACGTGCTGCGGGAAAGCCGCGCTTCTACGTCCGCCGACCCGGCGTAAGGAGGTGGCATGGTATGGACTTCGACAACCGCGACACGCGGTCGGGAGAGGTGCGCCCTGCGTTTCAAGGCGGCTCGGATGGGGCGCCCCCGAGCGCTCGGGATCATCACGAGCGGGTCACGCAGAGGGGAAGCGGCCGGGGGCGCTGCTTTTCGGAACCGGGACATTATACCGCCAACCGGCGTGTAGTTGTCCCCTTTCCAGTCGGGCTGAAGCTTCCACCTTCTTATGGCCGGCGCGTGGTTGCGCTCCGGCGAACCCGCGAAACTCTGCTCGAGGTTTTGACCGGATCGGCCGCGATGGACGAAGCGGCGCGGCGCTTCGAGCTAGAAGCCAAGTACGGCGACCCGCCGAGCTTGTTTGCTGCCTTGCCCTACCAGCGAAACGCGAGCGGCTACGATTGGTCATTTTGCTTGGAGTTGGACGTTGCCATCATCACCGTTGGACGACCGGAAACCGACATAAGCCTGTTGCATCTCGCCCAATTAGTGCTGGAGGCCGGAGCTGGGACCGTCGTCGTCCGACTCGCGCAGGGACTGGAAATTCTTAGGCGCGACGCCTTCGGGGTCACATGGAGAATGTACTGATCCCACGAGGCGAACCGATCGCGTCGAACGACTTGCCACGGCTGGCCACAGACGGCAGCGGTCCGCCGAATTGGGGACCGGACACCGATCGCATTCCGCTTGAATGGCTGACGGTTCCGCCCAAAGAACCAAAGTTCATTTTCCCCGATCTTTTACCGGCCGATATTTGTGCATTCATCGGAACGGGCGGCATGGGCAAGTCCACGCTTTTGCTACAGCGAAACATCTGCATCATTCTGTCACGCTCATTCCTTGGCATTGAGCCGGCGCTAGATGGTCCTGTCCTGTATGTCACAAAGGAGGATGGCGCCGACCGTCTTCGTTATCGGCTGTTTAAGGTTTGCGACCAGATGGGATTGAACGAAAGCGCGCGCAAGTATGTGGCGGACAATTTCTACATTCGCGATTTCGTCGGCACGGATGCACGGCTAGCGCGGTTCGACGGGCGCGGCAATATCGAGATAACCCCCTTGGCCGACCAGATAGTCGAGCGATACGCGGACGTGAATCCCGCGATCGTCACGTTCGACCCGCTGGTGAAATTCTCACCCGGCGAACGCGCGCCGAACGACGCAGAGGACGCCGTTATAAACGCCTCGATGCGGATTCGCGGACAACTCGGGTGCGCCGTTGAGTTGACGCACCACACCAGCAAAGCCGTATTTCGAGAGAACATCATCGACCATCATGCCGGGCGCAACGGCGCGGCGCTTGGCGATGGTGCGCGGGCTGTTTTCCAGCTTGTTACGCCTGAACCGAAGGCGGCGGCGGGCATTGCAACGCCGGAAGATATCGAGCAGGGAAACATTCTCTCGCTTCATGTAACCAAGCTGACCGACGCCCGGAAGCCGCGCGAACCGATATGGATCAGGCGCAAAGGCTGGCTGTTCGAGCGAATCGAAATCCCGACCGAGGAAGAAGCGCGTGCGAATGCACGCCGGGAAAAAGAGCGACAGCTAGACGCCCGAATATCGGCACTCGTCACGTTCATCGAAGAAAAGCTTCGACAAACGCCGACCGAGCGGTTCACCCAAAACGATTTGGTTGACGCACGTAACCAAATCTTCGACGGAATAGGGCGCGACCCGATGCGCGACGTTATCAAAGCGGCTTTGCGGCGCGGCGTGCTGGTAGAAAAACCGTTGCCAGAGGGCGAAAAAAAGCGTGGCGGGAAGTATCACTTTCTCGCACCGTCGAGGTGGACGCTATGAGCCGCGCAGTTTCGCGCAGCAACGCCAAAACTGCGCGCTTTGCTGTGCGCGGGTTTACTGCGCGGCCTTATAGAGAAAAGTGCAGTCGCGCACCAATGCGCGAACTGCCCTTCTCTTTTTCTGGCGAAGACTCGCGCAGCACCGCGCAGCAATCGCGCAGTCGCACAGCAATCGCGCAATGGGCGATCTTCGACCCGTTTCGGCTTGGCGAGAATCCGATTCTGGAGGTAGCACGATGAACGCCCCGACTGAACAGACGGACGACGCCGGGCCGATCCGTTGCGCCGACTGCCGGCATCGGGTCACGACCGAGCACCCGGTTTTGACCGACTGCGCCAAGGGCATTCGAGCACCCGGCGCGGGCGGGCTTTGGTGGAGCACGTGTGCGGAGAGTTTGAGCGGGCCGGAGCGGAAAAGGATTCTAAATCCTTTGTCCGTTGGCCCGAAACGCCCGAGCAACGGGGGCTTTGCCACGGACGGCGGCAGACGGTAGACGGATGGTAGACTTTGGACACGAAAAACCCCCGACGGAGCGGGGGCGACAGATGATTTTCGGCTACTACCTGCCGAGCAAAACGATAACACGAACCGACGGATCGGAGAACGACGAGGTGAGCCTGATACCGGACGACTTTGTTCGACAGATGAGAGGCTACCCCAATGATCGATGTTCTAATCGCGGGCCGACTGCTACGCGACCCGCAACGCCGAACCGGGCAATCCGGTAAAGCATTTACCACCGCGATGATTTCCGCAGCCGTCGAGGGCGCGGACGATCGGCAACTTGTTTCCGTCATCGCGTTCGGCGACCAGGCCGAGCGGTTGGGCCGGCTGAAAGCGGGGGATTCCGTTTTCGTTGCTGGGCCGGCGAAGCTCACGACGTGGGACCGCGACGGCGAGACGCGCCAGGGGCTGAACGTCACCGCAACGGGCATTCTGACCGCCTACGACGCACGCAAACGGCGGGGCGACACGAACAAGCCGAAAGAGCATCAAAACGGCTCAACGCGGCAGGCCGTGCCCGAATTCGACGACGCCATTCCCTTCTGATTTGACCCGCGAGGTAACCACCATGCAGACCTTTGAATTCACGTCCAATTACGAGGAAACCGGCGCCGGCACCCTCGACTTCGCCGATGCCCCGTATCCGATCAGCCCCGAGTTGACGAAAGTCGCGCGGGAATACCGCAATGATCGGTTCATCGCCGACGAGGTTCTACCGCGGATTCCCGTCGCCAGCATGGAGTTCAAATATTTGACGGCGAACGCGGCCGAGTTGCTGGCGCGGCTGGAGACCCGCGTCGGGCGTAAGAGTAAGCCGAACGAAGTTTCGTTCACGGCCGGCGAAATCCTGGACGCGGTGCACGGCGCCGGGCTGGAGCACGTCCTTCCCTGGCATGACTTGGCGAACGCACCGGACCCGGACGAAATGAAGCGGAAAGCGACCAGGGACACGACGGATTTGATTTTGCTGGACCGGGAGCGGCGCGTTGCGAATCTGGTGTTCAGCAGTATCAGCTACCCGGCCGGCAACGTTCAGACGCTCGCCGGTTCAGCCCAATGGAACGACCCGGCAAGCGACCCGATTAAAGCCATCATGGACGCCCTGGACACTTGCATCATGCGGCCGAATATCGCCGTCCTCGGCCGGCGAACCTGGACCAAGCTCAAATTGCACCCGAAGATCGTCGAAGGCGTTTATTGGGTGGACGCCAATGCGGGAGTTGTAGGCCCCGACGACGTGGCGCAGGTTCTGGAAATCGACAAAATTTTCGTCGGCGATGCTTGGCACAACTCGGCGAAGAAGGGCCAAGCGGCGAGCTTGACCCGGTTATGGGGACCGCATGCGGCGTTTCTCTACATGGGCCAGCCCGGAAACCCGAACCGCTGGGGTGCAACGGCCGCATGGGGCGAGCGCTTCGCGTTCAGCTACGAGGACCCGAACCGAGGCGTCCGCGGCTCGCATGTGATTCGCGTCGGCGAGTACGTCGAGGAATTCCTCGTTTCCCCCGAACTCGGCTGTCTGATCCGCAACGCCGTCGCCGGCTGATCCACGATTCATTCACCAGACCCACGGAGAAACACGACCCATGAACGCCGTCACCAATCGCGTATCAATCCGTCACGAAATCAGAACCAGGCTCGACGAGACCCGTCGCGCCTACGTTGAGGCCACGGACCGGGCCGAACAGCTACGCCGGGAGGAAATGGAACTCGGCCGCCGGCTGGACGCCCTGGAGCGGAAAATCCAGAACCTTGAGAATGCCTGCGAATACCCGGACGACGAGCTCACCGCCGAACACGAGCGCATTAAAGCTGCGTTCCGGAAAGCGACCGAGGGCGCAGCCGAAGCCGAGGCTGCGGTTTCCCGCCTGAATTCGGAAATTCTCGCCATCGAGGGCGATATGAAAACGGTTCCGGACACGACCCTTGACGATATTTTGCGGGCTCAACAGGCGCGCGACGAGGCGCAGGCCGAGCGGGATCGATTGGCCGCCCTGATCGGGCAGCAAGCCGGAATCGACCTGTCCGCCCGCGAATCGGAACTCGCCGCGCTCAAACGGCAGTACGGTGACATCCTGGCCGACGAGGCCGCAGGAACGCCGGTGGGCGCCGAGTATCTGACCGCTTTGGTCGAAAACATCGACCGGCTTGAGTCCGAAATCTCGGAGGCTCGAAAAACGGCCGAGCGGGACCGAATCCGGAACGAAGGGCTCGCCCGCAAGCTTGCGGCGGCCGACGACAAGCTTGCGGCAGCCGAGGCCGAATTCCGGGAAACCTTCCGCTGCTTCGTTACCCTACAGGAACAGCGCGCCCAACTCGATTACGTCAAGGCCGCGAACGACCTGATCGACGCCTACGCACGATTCATGCAAATCAGCCGAATTCAGTCGCAGAACCGGCACCAGACGACCCCGATTTACGGATTCCTCAGCCTCCCAGGATTCAACGGCCGGCCGCTGATCGATAAGGCGACGCTGCTGAAGCTGCCGATCGACCCCGAACCGATGCTTGCCCAATGGCGCAAAAAGGGGCTCAAAGTCTGACGTAAAGGCCGCCTAAACCGCGCGTTATGAGCCAATCAACGCCGCCCGACGACCCGCGACAGGAGTATTTGCCGGCGAACCCTCCCCGTCTCCGGCAACGCCGGATCAAATTGGCGACGCTGCGGGACGTTCAACGGGAAATGGCGCGGCTGTACCGGGATATGCGCAACGGGCGGCTCGATCCGAGCGACGGAGCGAAAATGACTTATACCCTGGCTACCCTCGGCAAGCTGATCGAGGTCGGCGACCTGGAGCGGCGCGTCGCGGAGCTGGAACTACAGCAGGAGAGGAACCGACGTGAATCTTAGAAAGCGCATTACCAAGTTGGAAGCCGAAGCCGGCCGGCGCCCCGAGGCGCGGCTGATCGTTCGGCGCATCGTCGGCCGGTTCGAGGATCGGCCGGAATGCTACCGGATACACGGCCGGCTGATCGGGGCATCGAGGGCGTTGGAGCTGCATCGGGACGATGGCGAGCCCGAGGCGGCATTTCTGGAACGGGCGGCGCGGGAGTTGAAGCGTTACGAGGGCGACCCGGCCGGCTATGTCGCACCGATCGCCGTCAATCCACTGTTGCCCAGCGATTCAGAGCCCCTGATAAGCGACTCGGCGCAGCGCCTGGAGCTCGAAAGCTCCGATCCGGTGACGACGCCCGCTCCAATCGAGAACGCGCCCGAAAGCGTCCCGGAAGAGCCTGAACCCGCCCCGAAGCCAGCAGACGCCATGCCCTGGCGCAGCGGCGGACTACGTGGAACGCCAGCCGACTCCCGAAACGAAGGAAAGCGGACGAGCGCGACGATTATTCGCGAAATGGAGCAGTTGATTGAGCGATTACGGTGAGCAATTTATTGGCAAAGCCTTGTTTGGGGGGCAACAGCGTCGAATGTGCCTGACCCAAGTCGCCCATACGGCGTGCTTACAAAGGAATGTTCATTAGCCTGCATCAAGGTGGAGCTTCGGAATGAGGGACGCGCTGAAAGCTTGAAGGTCAATCTTTGCCCAAGGATGATCTCCAGGATGAGCTGCGGCTAGCCAGTCAAATTGAAATGGATCGTGCAAGAGAAAGGCATCGATCCGTTTCAGACGTTCAACGTCGTAGGGGGCGAGAGTCGGCAGTCCTTCTTGTGCGGCGACCTTCTTAAACACCAGAGGAAAGAGCAAAGAGGCGAACGCCAAATGGATGTGAGCGGGCCAAACGAATCGTGCAGCCTTACGCGGCTTGCCGTGGGCTGAAGCGCCCCTAACATCACAGAATTCTCTTGCCCATGCCTCAAGCGGTCTGGCTGCCTTACTGCGAGCATTTTGCCACTCCTGCTTTAAGGGACCTTCCAGGGACTCAATAGGCGGAATGTCATGTAGGCAGCGTGAAAGCGCTTCCACAAATTCGTTCGCTTTCTCACTGATTTGCAGTAACCATTCAAATGCGGACTTCATCATGACCACTTCGACGTGCTCAGGAACATCGGGTGAATCGGTATTTGCACAGTTGAATTCCGTCAATGCCTCAAAAAACCGTGATTCACGCTCTGGAAGGTCTAGAAGTGCTGCGAGAAGAGATTCATCAAAGTCCACCTTCCCTGTCGGTTCTACGTGGTTTGGTCGATGGAAAGCAAACTCATCCGATGACCATAGTTGATTAGTACCACCATCGCGGCGGCGAGTCGAGAAAGCAAAGGTGCCGGCGTACCCCGGCTGATAGCGTTGCACCACCAAAGAATAACTGTCGTAATTGCAATAGCCAAAGTGGTGCTGAAACAATTGCCTGCGCGATAAGGCGGCGAAAGCGAGGGCATTTCTTGCGCGGAAGAGGTCCGACACAATTTCTTGTGCGTCCATCCCACTCTGCCAGTGCCCGAACTCAAGAATAGTCGCTCTTGTTATTATCTTTCTTGGGCGGTTGGCATAAGCACTGAGTACGCTATCGATATCGGCTTGCGTCACATGGGGGAGTGCCCCTGGCTGCTTGCCACGATGATAAGGAAGCAATCTAAGCGGTCCAATGGTGATAGGTTCATCGACCGCTATCCACGGAAAAAACGCTATTGCAGATGGCATTTCTGGCTCATTGGCTCGTGACTGGGAAACGGCAAAGTTAGAGAGTATCCCGGAAAAAGACTTCGCTAAGATACTTTGAAACTGAGCGCGTGGCCGACGGCGAGCAGCGGGACACCGGGAACGCCCGCGGGATGTTCGGGCAATGCCGCTCGATCCACTGGAAGTCAATGCCGCAGATGACGGCGCGGCGATCCGGGCCGCGTCCGGGATCAATCGCGGCGGTCAGACGGTCGGAAGCCCGTTCGAGCACGTGCAGCCGTTTTTCGAAATCCTGAACCCCTTCGGCATAGAGCACGTTCCAGAACCGCACGTGCAACCGATCCGATCGACGCCCGACCCGGCGAACCGACCGCACGAGAATTGGCGAGCAGTAGGGCCGCCCGTCATCCAGATAGCCCGGCGTCATCTGCCATCCGTACCAGCAACCCGGCCGGAGTTGAAATTCAGTCACGGGGCGCGCTTGGGCCGGATTCCCGCCTTTTCCGCTTCGCGCAGAATCAGCGACTCGACCCAGTTGGATAGAGTCCGATTTTCACGTTCCGCCAATTCCTCGGCGAGTCTTTTGATTTCCGGTTTCACCCGGACGTTGATGGATTCGGTTTTCAGTCGTTTTTCTTGTATTGCCATTAGCGTTACTCTTTGATACGGTAACTAACGCCAATGGTAACACATTGCATGACAAGAGCGGGCCGACATGGTGCAGCCACACCAAGCCGACCCTGACCACAACCCACCTGACAGAGAGGTGAAATCATGGCTGCTGAGCATCTTAACATCCTGACCGGCCGATTCTGGCGCGTTGAGACCGACGAGTTCACCCCATATATCAGGCGGGGCGACTGCGTGCGGCTCGACGACGTTCCGCCCGACGAGGGCGACATCGTGGCCGTTCGCGCCGAAAACCCGCCCGGCTTCAAGCTGGCACCGTGGGCGCCTGGAATGGACCGTCTAGCGACGGTCGTACAGATTTCGCGGCAATACAAGTGAGGGGGCAGTCATGGCTATTCATGCACCAAACCGCGCGGCGTTCATGGACCGCGAACAGATGATTGAGGTGATCGGGATCAGCGAAATCGAATGCGGTCACCTGATGGCGCTGGCCCGCAGCATTCGCCGTTTGTCGGACGATCCGACGGTTCAGGGACTGGCCGATCAGGTTCTGTATTGGTCCGAGTCGATCGGGAACGACCTTGCGTGCGTTCGGGAAACGCTGGAACGTGGGCCGGTCTCTCCGGTCATCGGCGGGTAAGGGGGAGGTCAAGCCATGTCAGAACGCGAGAACCTGACCGACGCCCGCGAACTGCTGGAGCAAGCCGGACATATCCTGGAAACTATTCAAGTCGCGCTCGGCTGTGAATCGACCGCCAAGGAACCCGGATCGACCGGGGCTTACCTGATCCTGAACGACGTGCGGCTGAGAGTTGAACGGGCCGGGCTTCTGATCGACCAATGCCGATTCGTGGCGAAACTATCGAAGTGAAGTACAAAGGGGAAATCGTGGATTTAGACAATTCTCATGACGACGCTATGTGTGTGAAAACACGAAAACTTTAACCCTCAGAACACGAAAAGGGTGGGATTATCCGGCCACAGACGGGACTTCATGGGAATGAATTTGAATTGTCGCCTTCAAAATATGAAACGACATTTTGGGCTCTTACCCAGCCGGCGAGAGTCACTTAGTTTTCACCAATATTCACCCGTCAAGTCTTCCATTCCTTTTCATATGCTACGTTGGCGCTTCAGGGATGGACGAGCTTCAAAAAGTGACATGAACTCGTTTGATGTCCGTATCAGTTCTGCAGGGATAGAACTTTCCCTGATTTTGATCCCATATCCCGCTATTGTTTCTTCGTGGTAGGGGGTGCTTTACGCCCGAGTCGCGAGCTAGGCGCCAGATGGCGTGTCCTCGGCTCTTGCCGAGCTGGCACGGCCGTTCGAGCCGGAGATATCCGGCCCGGTGGAGCGCCTTGATGTACTTTCTTAAATTGTCGTGGCCGATCCCGGACGTCGCGACAATATTCGCCGTCGTGAACCGCTTATAAATTCGCATCGAAGTCCATGCCAAGTCGCGCATGTTGACCCGCTTCCGCTTGGTACCATCGCTTTGATGGGGTCGTGTCATCCCCTTTGTCGGAAGTTGAACGGCAGGCTGTATCACGTCTTGTTCCTTTGGTAATCGAAAGGGTTATCGTACAAAAGCCAGTTCCGGAACTGGCTTAAATTGGCCATCCATGCCGCAGACGGCCTGACAGGCCGACTTGCCGACATCGATTCCAGGCTTTTGACCGCCGCCCAGCGCGAAATAGCAGGTGTGTCCTCCTGGATAGTCACCGCCGGCCTTCGTCTTGAGTATTTGCGGCGCCGCGACGATCTTCGCTTCGACCTCGATCATTCGGTCCCAGCCATATTCTCGTTGCCAAGTAACTTCCCCGCTTCGGAAGCGAGCGCTGGCGCTTTCGATATCGGGGCCGGCTATGCGAACTCCTTTGCAATGCTGCACCAATATTGCCAAAGCCGAATGCATCGTCTCCTCGTCGGCCTGACTACTGGTTTGTGCGACGATTCGAACAGAATTTTCCGGGTTCGATGTTTCGCAGGCTGAGAAGGCGACGAGCAGTAAACACAATAAGCGCCTCATGTTTTTATCCATGTTGTTTGGCGTTCATTAAAGACCCAAAGGTTCATCATCCTTCGGCTTGTTCGACTTTTCCGCATGGTCTAAGGCTGACTGTGCTTTAAGGTACTTCAACAAGATCGCAGCCCCCTCTTTTGTCAAGCCATGCCCAAACATTACAGTATCGAGCGCCAGCTTTATCAGGTGCGGCGGCTCATACCCAACGGCATCTATAACTTCTTGACAATCCCTTCTGGCCGCCTCTACCCGTTCGCGGATATCTGCAAAGTGGCCTTCAAATCGATCATAAGCAGCCTTATCCCCAAAGACATATTGGAGGATCAAATTTGCTGTGCTCCTTTGGCGTTGGGTGCTGACCGGGCTGATAGCGATACGCTCAAGGGTGCGCTTCATAAGCAGCAAGCGAGGATCTGACTCAACTAAATCGTGAGCGATTCGCCCTGGCATTTGATCAAGAATCTCTCCTATTGCGTTTAACTCGGCATCAACAGCCGGATTTTCGTCCGGCTCGAGTGTTGTCGATCCTTTCCCCAATAGCAGCCAATTTAGAGAAATATTCTTCTCGCTGGATACCTCGCAAAGCTTCTCATAAGGCACCGTACCTCGCTTTCTCCAGGTGGATAGGACTTGCCTGCTTACCCCTATCGCATCGGCAAGCTCAACGTCCTTATCGGTTCCGAGAGCCGTTGCCAATCTCTCCAGTATTTGGTCGATTCCGTTTGCTTCAATCATTGATTAATAGAATTCATGTTGACATGAAGTAATCATGATGATTACATTTAGTCGTCGTTATTACTTTGTATCTTGAAAAAATGTTAACAAGGAGAATGCTCCCATGAATAGCTATCAACCGCAACCAGGCCCTGACCTTTACAACAAGGTTCGCGGAAGCTTCGTTTCTAATGGCACCTCGCTTGGTAAATGGTGTCGCGAAAACGGGTCCTCGATACAGGCTGCCAAATCCTGTTTAACCGGCACCTGGAACGGCCCCAAAGGCCGCGAGCTGCGGCAGCGCCTGATTGAAGCGTCTGGCGTGGCCGATTCTGTTCGCAGTGCTGCTTGATCTCTGTACATGACGTGAGGTTACCCACATGGAGAGAGAAAACACAGAAGCACGCGGACGGAATTTTTGGCCGTCCGAATTTGAAGGAGTCGCGGGAGGTGTCCAATGACAGCTATCCATTGGAAACGCCAACAGCCGCGATCGCTACGGCATGGCATGGAGCTTTGCCTGGAGCATGCTCGGGTCAAGGCAAACGCGAGCGTGGATCGAATCGCTGATTTGATGGGGCTGGCCAATAAATGGGTTCTTTACAAATGGATGGAATCCGGGCGCCTGCCGGCCGTGTTGATTCGCCCGTTCGAAACGGCGTGCGGTATCGATTACGTCACGCGGTATCTCAGCCACTCCGCCCGCAAGCTGCTGGTCGACATTCCCACCGGTCGCAAGGCCACGGGGCGTGACATTAACAGCCTTCAAGCCTCATTCGCCGAAGCCGTATCGGTACTGCTGCGGCACTACGAAGGGAAGACGCCAGTGGATGAAACCGTTGCAGCGCTGACCGGCGTGCTAGAGGAGCTGGCGTGGCACCGGGCGGAAGTCGAGCGGCGCGCCGCGCCCCAAATGGATGTCTTCGAGGAGGCCACCGATGAGTAACGGAACGGGATTGGCCGACCGGATTGCGGCGCAACTGGCGGCCTTGTCAACCCAACAGGCGCTCCAGGTACTGACGGAGGTGCAGCAGCGCATATTAAAGGCTTCCGTCACACGGGATGATGAGGGTTTGAGTCGGCCCTGGGCGCCGTGTCCGGTCGCGATTCGCAGTCCTGTAGGAGGGGTAAGCAAAATCGAGAGTGATCCTGAGATTCTCGCGTTTATCACCGGGCTCACGGAATACCAGAGCCTGAAGAAAATCGTGGATTTATGCATCCGGAAGTTCGGGCTAGAGCGATCGCCTAGCAAGAGTTCGGTGCATCGCTACCTGCAAAAAATTTCCAAGTTACAAGAGGAGAAATCTTAAATGTCCGAAGCCTGCAACAAGACCGTTATCCGATCGGGAAAGGTCCTGGAATGCCTGTTTGAAGACGACTTTAAGGGCAAGACCGAGCTGCAAATCGTAGAAATGACGCAGATCCCCCTCCCCACGATTTACCGGATCTTGCAGACCTGGAAGACGTTGGGCTGGGTTGTCGACGTGCCCATCCCCGGACGCAAGGCGGTGCAATGGCGGATTAGCAGCGAAAAGCTGCTGCGGATCGCTCATAGCCACAAGCGGCACATGTTGCGGCAGGTGCACAGCCTGGAGAAAGAGTACCTGGACATCGCCGGAGAGGAATTGCGCGCATGAGCACGTTCAACTCGCTCAACGATTCGAGCGTGATCCCAAAAATTCTCGATTTGTCGGAGATTTTGGGTTTAGAGTTTTTCAAATATGCCTAAAAATCAATTGCTTAGCATGTCATGCCGGTCGGAAAAATTATCCGACGTCTTAGATTTTGGGGCGCTGCCTATTTTGGTCCGCGAACGCATTAGGTACGCGAGGAGTTAATCGAATGACAGAACAAGAATCACTAATTGAGAGCGTGGCCGCCGATATGAATGCCCGTCGGCAAAGGCTCGAAACAGCAAAGAGCGAGACAACGATGGCTCAGGAGTTAAGTCTAGCGACCGCCCAGCAGGATTTCGACCGGGCCGGGTATATCGAGGATAGGGACGATCTGAACCAACTGGTCGGCCGCGTTCAAATGGCGAACGTGCATCGAAAATTCTCCGATTATGCAGTCTTTACGCTGCTCGAAAGCATCCATGAATCCAAGCAATATCGATTACTTAAGGGGAAGACGTTTACTGGGTTCGACGGGGCAGTCTTCGACGCCGGGACTTGGGAGGGGTTCTGCCGTCTGTGTGGGACATCGGCGAGCACGTTCGACGAATGGGCGAAGAACAAACAGGCTATTGGCGAGGATGCGCATAGGACTTTACAGCAGATTGGCTTGACTACGCGGGACTTTCGCCAGATTCGAAAACTTCCCGACGATGACAGGAAAGCCATCGCTGAAGCGGTCGAAGCGCACGCAGTCGATAAGGACGCGATCCTCGACCTGATCGACCAATTATCCACCAAGCACGCCAAGGAGAAGGAATCCTTGGAGAAGACCGTCCAGAGGCAAAAGCACCAGCTGGAGGAGAAGGCGGAGGACATTTCGAAGAAAGACGCGAAGCTCGCCGAACTGAGAGCAACGCTCGAAGACCTCAAGCGCACCGAATTGCCGCCCGACGAGGCCGAACTCGCCGCCTTGCGTCGCATCCAGGAACTGGAGAGGGATTACAAAGCCATTGTCGGCGCCGTGGAGCTTGTCCGGCTGGATCAGGCCAGTGTAACGGTCCGGGTCAAGATGGTGCACTTGGTCGAGTATTTCGAGGTTTATGCCCGAAAGCTGCGCACGGACCTAATGCATAAGTATCCAGACTTGTGGGATGGCGCTGTTGGCGACAGCGATGTCATGGAAGTTCGTGCCGAATTGGACAAGGTGACCGAGCGCCTGGAGCGGGATCTTCCCGTCAGAGCGCTGAGCTGAGGTGTGCCATGCCGCGAACACACACTGATATTAAGCCCGAGGTAGGGCTAGAAATCGCCCACAAGCTAGCGCAGGGTGGAAACCAAAGGAAAGCCGTCATCGCGAAGTACACGGCGCCCCCTTGGGGGTGGTCAGCGAGCCGCGTCTATAAGGTGGCGCAGACTTACGGCTGGCGCTCCGGCCGCAAGACCCGAGCGGATAAGGGGCTGATTCGTATTCCGGGGATTGATGAGGAAAAGCTGGAATTCGCCGTTCGCGTGGTTATCGCCAGCACTCGGCCCAAGACCGGCAAGCGCCTGACGTGTACCGAAGACCTGATCGAGCAGCTAGTCCTTAATGGCTACGAGGAGTTCCGCAATATGTGCCCGCAGACCTTGAATCGATTGCTCCGCGAGCGCGGTCTTAGTCACCACCTACTGATCGCCGATGGACCGGCCATCGAAATGGCGTCATTACACCCGAACCACATCCATTTTGTGGATGCCTCGGTCTGCGTCCAGTGGGACTTGCGGGGCAGTAAAAAAATGGTGCCTCGGGATATGCAAAAGGCGTTTTACAAGAACAAGCCCGGCTACTGGCGCGAGGTGCGGAAAGTCCTGATTCGCTGGCTGTTGGTGGACCATTGCAGCGGCATGTTCTACGTGGACTACACCTATGCCGCAGGCGAGAACACGGCCGATTTGCTGAACTTCCTGATCGACGCCTGGAGCGTCAAGCCCTACAGCGATCGCTACCCGTTCCACGGCGTTCCGAAAATGCTGGGGCTCGATCCGGGCGCGGCCAACACCAGCCACGAAGTCAAGGCGTTGACGGAAAAGCTCGGCGTCGAGCTGTACGTCCACGCCCCCGGCAACAGCCGGGCCAGCGGTGCGGTGGAAGTGATCCACGGCTATTGGGAGCGCCGTTTCGAGTGGGAATTGCTGCTCAAGTTGGCCGATGATCTGGACGATCTGCGCGCCCGGGCGCACGACCGCATGATCAACCTCAACGCAACCAAGGAGCACGCCCGGCACGGCCGGACCCGTTGCGCCAAATGGATGGAAATCACCCAAGCGCAGCTGCGCATCCTGCCCCCTCGGGAACACTGCCACACCCTGGCCACGTGCAGCCCCGGCACGCGGGTTCCGGACGAGCGCTTGCGTATCACGGTGGATGGCCGAGTGTTCCAGCTCTATGCGCCTGCCCTCAAGGGCCGCAAGGTCAATTATGACTATAACCCCTGGCAGGTGGATGAACTGAACGTCTGGACCGATGACGGCGAAATGGTCCCCTGCCGGCTGATCCGGAAGAATGAGCACGGCTTCGATTCCGATGCGCCGGTCTTCGGCGCTGACGAATACAAGCGCCATGCCGACACCCCGGCCCAACGGGTTCGCAACACCCACGAGCGCGAAGACAAGGCAACCCGGCTGCGGGGCTTCGAACCCAAGCCGACCGGGCATCTAGTGCCGAAGCAACATTTCATCCCGAAGCGCGGCACGCCCATCGTGTCCACGGACGCCCCCAAGGTTCCGCCGATCCGCGCGGTTGAAGTGCCGAAACGGCTGCGGGAAAAGCTCGGTCTGGACCGTTTGACGCCCTTGCAGAATCAGCAGGTACTGAACTGGCTGGGCGGCAAGGAATCGGTAACAGCCGAGGAGTTTGACGTCATCCTGGAAAAGGCTAGATCCGCTTGGACGGGAAATCAGAGCGAGGGACGCGCAGTTCGTACGATTCAGCGGGCCGGCTAGGAGCGAGGCAATGACCGATCAATCCCTTCGACTCAAGACCTACGTCCAGCAATTGGGCGGCCAAGTTCAATTCACGCGGTTGATGGCGGAGCAGGGTTACAGCTGCTCCAGGAGTCTGCTGAACCAGACCTGCAATCACGGTGTGCTGCCAAAGCGCAATGGGGATGCGTACAAACAGGCGATCAACCAGGTGTTAAGGACGGCTGGAATGGATGCCGAAAGCGCCTGGTTACCGCAATCGGAGAGTGGACCCGCCAACGCCCATCCGCCCAAGGTTGGCGCAAGCGGGTCCGTGCCGAGTATCAATCAATTGCCGCGAACAACTCAGCGGGGAGATTCTACTGCCATGATGAATAAAACTAAAGCAACCTTGGAACCGGAACATCTCCGGCATTTCAGCCTGTCCGACGATCCGTTTTTCGACCTGGCCGATCACCGGGAGATCTGGCTGAACAACCACTTGGAATACGTCAAGCACCTGATCCAGCGGACCGCAGAGAACCGGGGCATGATGGTGCTCACCGGCGACTACGGCGCGGGTAAATCGACGTTGCTGCGCCATGTGCTGGGCGAAATGATCGCCAGCGGCAAGGCAGAAATCATCATGCCCGACCGTCTGGACCGCCGGGCCATGCACGGCGACATGCTGACCCTGGCGATCGTCGATCAGCTCGGGGGCGGCATGCGCATCCCGCGATCGGTCCTCCAGCGCGACCGGTTGGCCAAGCGGCTATTGACCACGGCAATGGAGCGCGGCGAACACCCTCTCCTGGTGATCGATGAGGCGCACGATCTTCGTACCGAGTTGTTCGTTGCGCTTAAGCGCCTCTGGGATTCCGGCCTGATCTTCCGCGAGATCGGCATTCTGTTGGTGGGCACTGGCGGCAAGGATGCCGGCGGACGGTCCTGGGGGCTCCGTTGGGAGATCGAGGGGAACCCGGATATCCGGGAGTTCGCCGAGCGAGCCCACTTGGTAGATCTCGGACGACTAGCCGCGACCCTGCCGGAGTATCTCGCCTGGCGCTTCCGCAAGGTCGGCGCCGCCCTGGATGAGGTTTTCGCGCCCGGCGCGGTTGAGGTCTTAACCGAGCAGGCGCAGACGCCTCAACTGGTCGGCATCTACGCCGTGGGCGCCATGCGCGAAGCCTATTTGGACGGCGCCTTGAAAGTGTCGGCCGACCACGTGCTGAGGGTTTAGGCCATGCCAAGGCGCAATTGTGATCCTGGCCTCTACCCGGAAGGGCGGGTAAAACGGTTTATAACAGGTGTTACAGCCACGTTTTCGGGGAATTCGGACTCTGGCGAGGGCGACGGGCGTGGGCGCGGCTGTGTGGCGCTTGATGCCGATCAATCCATCGGAAAAAAAACGATGCCGATCACCAAGAGGCAAATCGCCGTTCTCCACGTGCTCAAACAGCAAGCCGGCTTCGGTGAGGACGAATACCGGGACACCCTATTTCGAGTGGCTGGCGTGCGCTCTGCGAAGGATCTCGACCAGACAGGGTTTGAAAAGGTTCTGGAATGGTTCGAGGCGCTTGGGTATCGGACGCCGCGGAAACCGAACCGTGTCAACTTCGGTCAGCGCCCCGGCTACGCCACGCAAAAGCAGCTAGATTTCATTGGCGATCTGAGACCAAAGGCGTTTGACCACGACACCGACCAAGGTTTTTCGCACTGGCTAGAACGCTTCTTCCATGTATCGCACCCGCGCTTCCTGTCGGTCAAAGCGGCCGGCAGCGTCATCGAGGCGCTGAAAGCGATGGACCAACGAAAAAAGTAGGCAGAATTATGACTCACGATATCAATAAAGACTTGGGGACGGGGCTCACGGTACGCCGCCTGTGTGAACTCATCGACGAGGCGCAATTGGACCTCATGCAGATTCGCTCGCTCTCTTGGGCGGCCGGCGCGCTGATCCTTCATAACCAGGATAAAACCATCGAGGATCTGGAATTGAAGGATCGGATTGCCGACCTGGTAAACGTGACGCACGAAAAATCGGTCGCGCTTCTGGCGCGGCTGGACGAAGCGACCACCCGCTTGACCGAAGAGATCCGGAGGGCGGGACTATGAGCGAACAAATCAAGGCGTACTACAGCGACCTAACAAGAGAAACGCGTTGGGAAGTGCAGAAGCTTCGAAGCTTGACAGCCGGCGCCTCGCGAGTCCTCGAAGACGCATTAGAACAATGTGGCGGGCCGTCCCCGATGGCCGATCTACTGGAGTTCGTGGCTCACATGCTGGACATGATGGCGGAATTGGGCGGGGAGCTGGAAACCAAGCTTAATAACGCCAGAGCCCCGGCCGAGCATACTGAATAGGCCGAGGAGCGGAGAAACAAGCGAAACCGGGGCCTAGCCCCGGTCGCCCAAGGGCGGCGCCTTGGGCCTGATGAGCAGCCGATTTAGACCTGTTTTCGAGTAAGGGGCGTTCCAATGTATGCGGTCAGAATTACTCAACGTGATTTCGTCGCGGGGACGGAGACCACTAAAATAGGCAGGAAGCGCTTCAAGACCGAGGCCGGCGCCAGGAAGCAGGCGGCCTCATTGAGTTATTCTTGTATTCCGGACGGCAAGACCAAAGTCAGCGAAGTGGTCGCTGATGTCATCCCGCTCTGAGCCTATCGGGAGCTGCCATCCACGGCAAAACCGTATTCCGGCGGCCGACGAATCCCCCGCCCCCGAACCCCTTCTCCCTTCTCCCTTAATCCGCCCACCTTTCAGGGGAACAATTTCATCCCGAAAGAGCCACGGCGGAGAACGCTTTTGTTTTGTCCCACCTGCTTTCAGAAAGTCGAAGTCGAGCTTCAGTCCGAAGTGGTGCTCGATGTTGAACAGCTGCCGCGCGTGCTTCAGGAAATCGCTTTCCTGGTCGGCCCCGAAAACGCCGTAAAGATCGCACGGGCGTATGGCGGGGTCCGGCTCTATGTGCCCAAGCGCATGAAACCGGATCATCCTTTGGCCGAACTGGTAGGTTTCGAGAACGCCTGCGCCTTGTCCACCGGATTCGGCGGTCTGCCGCATTTCGATATTCCGCAGTTTGACAAGCTGATTCGGGAAGCCCGCAATCGGGCCGTCCTGAAAGACCGGGCTCAAGGAATGAGCGTTCGCGAGCTGGCGCTGAAGTATCGGCTCACCGAGAGAGCGATTAGCAAGATTCAAGTAGCCGCTCTCAAAGCGGATCTTAATGCCGCCCGTCTTCGCCAAGAATCCGATAACCCGGCCGCACTGGCTCACGACCACCAGAACCCGCCCGACCCAATCAAAAACTCCGACTTCTCAACTGCCACAAAAAAGGTAACCGACCCATGACACGCGAAGAACTCCAAGACCGCATTGCCGCCCTTCAAGCCGAACATGATTCCCTGGTGGAACAGGAGGAGGCGTTCAAGCGGAAGGCAACCGAGATCGACTTAAGGCTTCAGAGCCTGAAGGGTCTGCATAATGAAGAACAATTCGCCGGCCGAATAGCGGCGCTCGAAGAGGAACTCAAACAGGTGCTTAAGGCGACGGACGACGCCTATGCCCGCCGGACCCAAGCGAACGCCGAGCTCGGCCGGCTGCAAAATCTCGAAATCGAGCTAGCCAGGACGTACCACGGTACGACTCAGAAAGAGATCCAAAAGGCCAGGGCCGCCGTCGATACAGCGCAGCAGGAGGTCGACGCGCTCCAGGCGAAAATCGCCGAACTCTCGGCGCCCGACGGCGAACAAGCCACGGCGGACCTTAACGCACTCCGTGAGCGGCGCAAGACTGCGGCGGCCGGCGTGGTGCTGGGCGAAGCCGCCGATGAGGAGGTCCGGGCGTTGGACGATCAAATCGCGGCGCTCGAACCGGCCGCACAGCGAGAAGCCACCGAACGGGCCGATCGGGCCGCCGCCGTGGAGGTCTTGCGGCAACGGCTGCCAGCCGCCGAGGACCGGCTCAAGCAGGCGAAGACGGCGCTTCGCACCAAGGAGCTCGATTACCTCCGCGGCGCGGCGGAGGACGCCGCTAAAGCCTACCGGGACGCGGGCGAGGGCTTGATTCGGGCGTACCGGCGGGTTATCGCCTTCGATTGGCTCCTTTCGGGCGCGGATCTGGCGTTGATGATGCCCTCCGCGCCTGATCTGACGCTACCTTGCCTTCGTGCGAAGGCGTTCCCCGAAAAGCCGGACCGCTACGGCTACCGCTCGTTCTACAGCGCCCAAGCCGATCGCGACGGCTTTGCTCAGGCGCGTGTTGACGTCGAGGCCGAACTCCGGGCGGCCGGCGTCAAATTGTAACTGGGTCCCGTCCTTCCGCCGAGAGAGGCGAGCCATAGGGGAAGGGCTGAGGGACTAATATGGCCCGCCGGGAACCGATGACGGTCCCGCGCCATTTCGCAAGCCTTTTGGGTGTTCACCCGTCATCCATCATTCATCGAGCCTGATTATGAAGAACGAAACACTGAAGCTGATCCAATCCGCCCGGCGCCATACGGTGCTGTCCCCCGGCAGCCGCACCCTCCAGCGCTTGGCCGCCGAACCTACACCCATCGCGACGCGGGCGCTCATGGCGCACGCCGACCGATTGGCGGCCCGGATGCGATTGACGGCGGAGCAGCCGAACCTCTTGGCGATCTGCGAGCGGTTTGTCCAGGCGGTTCAACCCGAAGTCCGTCTACACGTAGAAATCACGGTAAACGACAGGAGACTTTCATGACCGATCTTCTAACCCGCCTCAAGGCCGGCCGTTCGGCGATCCGCCGGGTCAATCTCGCGGACGACGTGGTCGTCGGGCTGAGGCTCTTGACCGATCAGGACTATCTCGAAGCCGGCGTCGCCGCCGAAGAAGCGATGAAAGCCCGGAAGATCGAGGTGTCGGTGTCGAGCGCCGAGCTTTTCGAGCACGAGCAAACCTCGCAGTTTCTGGCCCGCGCCGTGGTCGATCCCGACACCGGCGAGCGGCTGTTCCAGACGGCCGAAGCTTTGCGGAAGGCTTTGACACGCTCCCAGAAAAGCGCCCTAGTCGCGGCCTACCTGGAGCACGAAAAGACCTATGCGCCATCCGAGGGGAATCTCGGCGAGGCCGAATTCCAGAAACTCCTGGAGGCGGTAAAAAAAACGCCCGAGACAGCGACTTTGAACGATTTAAGTTTCGACACGCTGAAAAGGCTTATTGTTACTTTGGCCGCCCCGCCGTCGAGCTGACCCGCGGCGAATGGCTCGCTTTCCTGGCCTTGGGGCTGGCCGAGCAGCCCGCCCCAAGGGCCGAAGGCGGGACGAAACGCTACGTAAGCATCCGGAAACGAAAAGGCATCCCGCATGAGAAGGGATCTTGAAACCAAGCTAATCATCAAGTACCGCGACGACGCCAGCCGGGGGCTTAACCAGACCGCCGCCAGCGTGCGCCGGTTCGGCTCGGCCGGCGATCGGACGTTCGGCAACATGCGGGCGCAGATTCGCCGGCTGGGCGCCGAAACGAATCAGCTCAACTCGGGCTTTTCCACCCTGGCCAAGCTGGCGGCGACCATCGCCAGCTTGAGTGTGGTTCGCGAGACGTTCCGCACCAGCCTCGACTTCGAGCGGGGCATCCTGGAAATGAAGCAGAACGCCGGCATGACTGTACCGCAAGCGGCGGAAATGCGGCAAAAGGCATTGGAGGCGAGCCTGCCGAACTTGCAATTGCCGTCGGACATCCTCCAGGGCGAGAAAGCCTATGCCCGAGCCGGCATGAAGTTCGAGCAAATCCGGGCCTCCATCGAGGAAGCGAGCCGCGCCGCCACGGTCATGAGGGCCACGGTGGAAGACATCGCCAACATGGATTTCGACATTCAGGACAAGTTCAAGGTCGCGCCGGAACGGATGTCCGCGGCGCACAACATGCTCTATTACCACGGCAACGCCGGCCGCTTCGAAGCGAAGTCCATGGCGGCCCTGGCGCCGGTCTATCTCAACGCCATGCAGGCGGTGGGCATTGGGGGCGAGCGGGGGCTCAACTTTGTTGGCGCCTTGACCCAGTCGATCATGAAGCAAGCCCCGGCCACCGAGCCGAGCCAAGTGGCCACGCTGATCCAGCAGGGGCTGTCCCACATTACCTCCGCGCACTACGTCAAAGGACTTAAGAAGTTCGGCATCGATGTCACGAAGTACGCGCCCAAGGGCCAGTTCTACGGCGAGGGCGGCGTTGAAGGGATGCTTGATTTGGCCCGCGCCATGAAAAAGAAAGGCTTGACCGATCCTTTCAAGCTGGCCAAGGCCGGCTTTGCCGATCAGGAAAGCGTCAAGTTCTGGCGCCAGCTGATGCAGGACGCGGATACGATCGGCGCCGAGATGAAAGCGGGCGAGGAGGCCGCCCGGAACGACGCGATCGGCCGCGATCTCGACGAAATGAAGCAAAGCAACTTCGGCAAGATCAAGGCGGCGCAAATCGCGGCGGAGAAAGCGGAGTTGAGCGAGCCCGCGCAGAAAGCCGTCACGAAGACCGCCGAGGGCGTCAGTAAAGCGACCGAGTTCGCCGAGCAGCACGGGGACAAGGCGGCGGCGGTGGCCGACACCGCCGTAGAGCATCCGGGGACGGCGGCGGCAATGCTCGCCGCCGGATTCTTTGGCGGCAAGTGGCTACTGAAGAAAGCCCTGCCCCAGTTGGGCCTAGCCGCACTGCGCTGGGGTTTGGGGCAAGCGCCCATGCTGGGGATGCTCGGCGGCCAATCCTTGTCCACTCTGCCGATGTTCGGTGCCGGAGCACTGACAGCGACCACTGCCGCGGCTCTCACTTCGGCAGGGGCGGGCTTCGGCGCGGGCTACGGTCTCAATCGGGCGTTTCAAGACACGCCAATCATGGATTGGATCGATAGCGCAATCGCCAAGCCGATCTCGGATGCGCTGGACGCCGTTTTGAGCAAAGAGGTTAACGTCGCGGTGACCGTCGACGTCAAGGGCGGCAACATCGTGGCCGAGGTGAACAAGGTCAACAGCCGCGAAGCAAGGCGCTTTTGAAGATGGGGAAAGCCTTTCCGTGGTTTTCTGGTTCGACAAGGGTGTGTGAAATTCTTGGCTTTTAAAGAGGTGGGCGTTATGGGCTTTTTTGATCGATTTTCCAGCCGGTCCTTCCCGGTGAATTTAGCCCAGGCGGACAGCGGCCCGCCCCTACTCGAAGAAATCGCCACGACTGAAGACGGGCGCGACATCGCCCGCGGCTACGTGGACAACCTGGACCTGTTGCCGAACAGCGATCCGGTGCTGATGGCGAAAGGCGGCGGGACTCTCGAACTCTACGAGCAACTCTATTCCGACGATCAGGTGAAACTCTGTTTCGATCAGCGCCAGCTCGGGCTGATTTCCAAGGAATGGTACGTCGAGCCGGGCGGCTCGTCGCGCGCGGACAAGAAAGCCGCGGCGCTGGTGGAGGACGTGCTCAACCATGTGGCCTGGGACAAAGCCACGCAGAAGATGCTGATGGGCGTCTTCTACGGCTACGGCGTCGCCGAATGCCTGTGGGCGACCGACGGTTCGACCATCATGCTGGACGCATTGAAGGTGAAAAATCGGCGCCGGTTCGCCTTTGGGCCGGACGGATCGCTGAAGCTCTTAACCACGCGCCAGCCGCGTGGGGAACCGCTGCCGCCGCGGAAGTTCTGGGCGTTCGCCACCGGGGCGACGGACGACGACGAGCCCTATGGCCGCGGGCTCGCGCACTGGCTGTATTGGCCAGTGTGGTTTAAGCGTAACGTTACGAAATTTTGGCTGGTCTATCTGGAAAAGTTCGGCATGCCGACCGCGGTCGGGAAATACCCGTCGGGTGCCAATCCGGACGATAAGAAAAAGCTCTTGGCCGCGGTCCGCACCATACACCAGGACAGCGGCATCACCATCCCCGAGGGCATGATGATCGAACTCCTGGAAGCGACCAGGACGTCCGGCGCCGACTATGTGGCCTTCTGGGACCGGATGAACGCGACCATCGCCAAGATCATCCTGGGCCAAAGTTTCAGTACCGAGGGCCACGGCGGGCAGTACAAGGGCGACAACCTGATGGACGTCCTGGAGGATCTGATCAAGGCCGACGCGGACCTCATCAATCAGTCCTTTTCCCAGACCGTCGCGACGTGGCTGACCGATTGGAATTACCCCGGCGCGGCCGTGCCGCGCGTGTGGCGCCGCGTCAATAACAAGCCGGATTTGAAGGCCCTCAGCGAGACGCATAAAAATGTGTTCGCCCTGGGTTACCGGCCCACGTTGGCCGAAGTGAAGGAGATTTACGGGGGCGAGTGGGAGGAGGTCAAGCCGGCGCCCAGCGCCGGGAGTCTCGCCGGCCGGTTGCGTGCCGGCGTCGAGCGGAACCGAACCACGACGGATCTGGCCAAGGGCGACGAACTCGACACAATTGAAATTGCTGTCCCGTAACGTGAGAAGTCGGCGCTTTAGTTTTCTCGCGGCGGCCTAGCCAGCGACAAGTAACAGCTCTTAAGAGAGGACGGGAAACCGGTGTGCAGTGCGTAGGCTCGCACCGGTTTAAGCTTGGGCCAGGCACGCACCGTCTGGCCTTTTTTTGGCGTGAACCAGTCTCAAATTAAGCGACGTTACGGGCCGTTACGGGGAGCGGTGAGGACGTTTTAGGGGAATTTAACGCTTCACCCTGTGAAGGCAACTTCTCAAGATATGAGAAAATCAAAAATGGAGTTTTCGCGTTCTGACCGCAAAGTTTTCGCGTTTCCATACAGAAAGCGTCATGAACTGCAACTGCCTAACAGATATAGAGAAAAAGCTCAAAGAGAAATTCAGCGGCGAACTTCGCACCCCGGTCGACGTGCAGTGTCAAAACATCGGCTTCGTTTTCGGCAAGGCCTGCCGCCTCGTTCACCTCACCAAATTCAAAATCACCGCAGACGTTAAAGGCTACCGAAAAGGCCGCGAAACCACGGTTACCGCCAACTACTGCCCCTTCTGCGGAAAGTCGACGAAAGAGGAAGACGCATGAGCGACAAATCCAAAATCGAGTGGACCCAAGCGACATGGAATTGCGTAACCGGCTGTTCCAAGGTCTCCGAAGGCTGCCGGAATTGCTACGCGCTCAGGGATTGGGCGCGCCTGTCCGCCAACCCCAATACGGTCTACCACGGCCGCAAGTTTACGGACGTGCAATGCCACCCCGAACGCCTCGATCAGCCGCTACGCTGGACCAAGCCGCGGCGGGTATTCGTGAACTCGATGAGCGACTTGTTTCATGAGTCGGTACCGGATGCGTTCATCGATCAGGTTTTCGCGGTCATGGCGCTGGCGAAGCAGCATGTTTTCCAAGTGCTCACGAAACGGCCGGATCGGATGCTGGATTACCTATCTGTCGCAGAGAGCGAGGACTCCGATTGGCTGGAGAGGATTTGTGACCATGCCGTTCGAATTTCTGGTTCGCCGTGCTCTGCCAGCTTCATAGAAGATATTGACTGGCCTATTCATAACATCTGGCTAGGCGTGAGCATCGAGGACCAACCTACGGCCGACGAACGCATCCCGCTCCTGCTCCAAACGCCGGCCGCGGTGCGGTGGGTGAGTGCGGAGCCGCTGCTTGGGCCAGTCGATTTGGGGCGATGGGTTTATGACCGAGACGAAAAGATTCGCGCTGCCATGAACAGCCCGGCCGCGTTTAATCGTGAACAAGCAGAAGATGGGATACCTTACCCGCTTGATTGGCTCGTAGTCGGCGGCGAATCCGGGCCGAACGCGCGGCCGATGCACCCGGACTGGCCGCGTTCGCTGCGCGATCAGTGCCAGGCGGCAGGTGTGCCTTTTTTCTTCAAGCAATGGGGGGAGTGGATCGAAATCGATGGACCTCTTTGCAGAGCAATCATCACCGATAAGCTCCCGTCTGATCAATACATTGACATCGATGGATCGCTTCACTCCTTTGCTAGCCGTAACGAGCACAAACGGACAGCTTGGAGCACCCCGATCATGCGCAGAGTCGGCAAAAAAGCCGCCGGTCGGCTGCTTGATGGGCGGGCCTGGGATGAGTATCCGACATGAGTACCGCCGACCAACTCCGCATCCTCGCCGGCTGGCGCCCGGAAGACGCCTACCTGCTAAGGAAGGCGGCCGACGAGCTGGAAGAACTAAAAGCCGATGCCGAGCGCTACCGCGCCATGCGCCGCGAAGCGCTCATCGCCAAACAGGGTGGCCGTTTCCGCGTGGCGTGGTACGAACCTGAGGCTCAGCCTACCGACGCAGGCATCCCTTTTAAGGAAAACGTCGATTTCGCTGTCGACAAATTGATAGCGTTTCACACCGAATGCGATGCAAGGGAACCTAGGAGCCGAGGGTGAACCGATGAACGAACCAATCCCCGACTACGTTGGAACCATCTGTGAGTGGTCGCCCAGCCTCGTCTACACACGATATGGCGTGACCAGCAAAAACAGCCGATGGGGGCAGGAGCTGATAGCGATGCGCGAAAGCCGGAAGCCCAGCCAGCAGGATCTATTCGAGGAGTTGCCGCAGTGAGTCCCCAGCGCATCCAGCTAAAGCGCACCAAGGGCTGGAGGATGCCAGCCAACACGGTAATAGTCGCGCGCCCGGGAAAGTACGGCAACCGCTACATCGTCAACGGTGCTCTGACATTGCACGTCGACGGTGAATTGCACGAAGTCCCTGATCGGGCAACGGCCAAGCGCCTACATCGAGAAGAATTGGAGCACTGGCTCACGTTGCGTCCCGACCTGGTAACTCCGATGCTTGAAGCACTTCGCGGCAGAAATCTCGCGTGCTGGTGTCCGATCGGCGAACCGTGCCACGCGGACACCCTGCTCGAGTACGCAAACCGGCCTATGGCCACGGCACCGAACGCACCGGCCGCCCCGTAGCATCCATATGAACCCCCGGCCCATAAGCATTCGGTATGATCGGCCCCAAAGGCGCCCCGCCGCCGCCATCGCTCGGTACGAACTGACGCGGCCGACCATAAGCATCGATGAACGGCTGACCCGGCGCAACCGGCCCCAGCGCCGGCGGCCGAGATCCCGCCGACCGCTCCTCCAGAATCTCCCCGGTCGTCCGGTTCCCGAACTCCGGCCAGCGCACCCCGAACGCGCGATCGTAAACCGGATCTTCCCCCAAAGCCGACAACCGGCTATCCACGCACCGGGTAAAGTAATCCTTTGCCATGCCCGTCTCGACGTACCCCTTCGCCTCGTCCAGACACTGCTTCTGAACCGAATCAACCACCCGCTGCCGCGCCGCCGGATCGGCCGCGCACCCGCCAATAACCCCAGCCAAAACCAAAATCACAAACCGCATAACGCCCCCGCTTCATCCACGCCTCAATTGACTGTAGCCCAGCAAAAACGCCAGGTCAAAGCCGGGCATTGCCTTGCACCAATCTCAACTCAAAAACCCAGGCCAGACGAGGCCCAAAAAAACTTTTGGGCAAAATTTAGGCATTTGATCAAAAACAAAAAGGCCTGCATTACTGCAAGCCTTTGTTTTAATTGGTGGGCCATGTAGGGATCGAACCTACGACAAACGGATTAAGAGTCCGCTGCTCTACCAGCTGAGCTAATGGCCCGATATGGAGTGCTTGACGAGCTAGAAGTGGGGTGACCGATGGGGCTCGAACCCACGACAACCGGAATCACAATCCGGGGCTCTACCAACTGAGCTACGGCCACCGTCGGAAAATTACAAATAGATGGCGCGCTTGGCAGGACTCGAACCTGCGACCCTCGGCTTAGAAGGCCGATGCTCTATCCGGCTGAGCTACAAGCGCTTGGTCGGGGTAGAGGGATTCGAACCCCCGACATTCTGCTCCCAAAGCAGACGCGCTACCAGACTGCGCTATACCCCGGACGACCTTCTTTAACGAGAAGCCGTTCGGCTAACCATCAAGACTCACAATAATACCCATGTCGTTACAGATCGTCAATCGGTATGCTGCATACCTCTGTCGTCAATGATAACAAGCGCTTGCTTTACAGCTTGCTCTTGACGGTCTGGAAAATTTCCTCATTCAGGAGATCCATTCCGCTCAAAATCCCGTTCAATTCCGCTAAGCGGGAAGATACGAATTTTTCATCCTTTATAGCACCGGCGTTCACATAAACATTTAGCGCGGCGCTTTTCAGCGCAGCGTAACCTGCCACGACGGCAACGCCGGCATCACTGACTACGTTTCGATTCCCTTTTTCCGCTACGATTTTGGTCAACCTGATCACTTCGGCACAGGCTTTCGCGCACGCGATCGGCACATCGGTCGCCTCCTGCAAAGCCGATTGTATCTGCTGACTTCTGGCGGTCTTCTGTTCTTGCGTTTCTTTTGGTAAACCGTAGGCGCCCATGACCTTATCAAATACTTCGACATCGGCTCTAACCATGTCCATCAGCTGCGCACGCAAGTTTTCCGCTTTCGTCAGCAGCTCTTTCATCTCTGGTTCGACGGCCTCATAATTTTTTTTTCCTATGGTGAGATTACAAACCATGCTCACCAAAGCGGCGCCCATAGCTCCCATAATGGCCGCTGCGCTGCCGCCACCGGGAGTTGCCGACTTGCTGGCCAAGTCGTCCAAAAATTGATGGATTGTTTTGTCTTTGATCATGCCATTCGCTCCATCAGGTTCATAGTATGAAAAATGGCCGGAAAGTATAAAACACAAGGCGTTACGGGTTAAAATTTTCCGTTTTTTCGGATTGGCGATATCTCGCCGGTTCGATGACGAATCGGAAAAATCCGCCAAACCCGCTCAAGGTTAAGTGCCATTCCAAGGAAAAAGAATGAAGAAGCTTTTGTTCCAATTCGATACCGATTTTTACCCATCTGTGTTCGACACCGTTGTCGCCTATGATGGCGGCGCGGATCATGTAATCGGCCACGGTGGCCTGACGCCGGAGAACGTTGGGGCATTGGTGGACGGCACAATTTTTACAAGAGCGCCCAAGGATAAAAAAAATACGGCAATCTTCATCGGGGGCAGCGATTTGATGGCCGGACAAGAGCTATTGAAGGCGGTGAAGAAAAAGTTTTTCGGAGGTTTCCGAGTCTCCGTAATGCTGGATAGCAACGGCAGCAATACCACGGCCGCAGCGGGCGTCGCCAAACTCGCAGCGAGCGGAGCAATTGCCGGAAAACGGGCTGTCGTTCTTGCAGGTACCGGGCCTGTGGGCCAGCGGGCGGCGGTAATGCTGGCCAAAGAAGGCGCTCGGGTCTCGATCACATCACGCCAGATGGCTCGCGCCGAGAAAGCTTGCCAAGACATGAAACAGCGGTTCGGCGTCGAACTGACCCCTATTGAGGCTCATGATAACGACGCGCGCGGGAAATCCATAGAGCAAGCGCATATAGTGTTTGCGGCCGGCGCAGCCGGTGTAGAACTGTTGGAAGAACGTCATTGGCAGGATAATCCGTCGATCGAGCTGGTGGCGGATGCCAACGCGACTCCTCCAATCGGTATCGGCGGGACCGATATGATGGACCGTGGAACAGACCGAAACGGAAAAATCGTTTGGGGAGCCATTGGCTTCGGTACGCTGAAACTGGCACTGCACCGTGCCTGTATCGCTAAGCTTTTCGAGAGTAACGATCAAATTCTGGATGCCGAAGAAATTTTCGAAATCGCGAAGACAATGGCCTGAAGGACGCAGGCGCGATTCGAACAGGGCGGCCGCTGACATTTTCGCTTGACCTCGGAGAGCGCCTAAATTTCCAAGATTTTTCTTGGGTCGAATTCGCTTACGAGCTGATTTGGGAAATAGCCTCGGGGATTGCAGAGAATTCGCGTGCCAGAGCACCGATAGTCGGAGACGGCATGGGTATGGCCATGGAACCAGGCTGCGATTTCGAAACTGTGCAGGACTTCTCTCAGGTCATTGCAGTAGGCATGGCGTTTGATCTGACTGGGGCTGTCCCGCCAGCTCCAAGGCGTCGGAGCGTGATGGGTGACCACCACGGTTTTCCCGGGAAACGGTTTTGCGAGCTCGGCAAAGAGCCATTCGCGGGATTCCCAATGCAATTGGCGATAGCTTTTCGCATTCAAAGCATCTGTGCGGTATCGAATCTTTCGGAAATCATTGACGATAGAAACCAGTTCCTCCAGCTGATCGTTATCGTCGCCCCCGAGATCGCTCCACAGGGAACAACCCAAAAATCTCACTCCGTCATACACCCACGCGCGTTGTTCCAGGAACTGCACATTGGTTCCGCTAGCGGCACTAGTTAGGTTTGCCAGGGTCGAGAGATATTCTTGGCCGTAAAACTCGTGGTTACCCGCTACATATATGACAGGCTTTCCAAATGATTTAAGCCAGTCCAAAGCTTGCAGGCCAACACCGATATCTCCGGCTGCGACGACAACGTCCGCATCGGCCGCCGTCGTCTCCAAAGATCCGAATTCGAGATGTATGTCCGAAAAATACTGAATACGCACGGTGTAATGTGATCCTTGGCCGGAGCGTCCTTCGAGGGCTTACTATTCCGGCACACGCTGTAACTTCCATAATTATAACTTGACACCCAAGTAAAGAACTCGGAAATTACCGCAAGCCTACGATAGGCTTGAGCTGTGTCATTGATAAAATAGCGGACTCGCGAAGTATCCCAGTAGGTTTTTAAGCATGATGAATAGAAGAGATTCGGTCGGTGTAAAAGTCGGTGAGATCCAGATCGGCGGCAATGCGCCGGTGGTCGTCCAATCCATGACCAACACCGATACCGCGGATGTAAAAAGCACCGTCAGGCAGGTGATGGATCTGACCAAGGCCGGTTCCGAATTGGTCCGCATTACCGTAAACAATGAAGAATCAGCACAGGCCGTATCTCAGATACGCGAAGAATTGGACAGGAATGGCTGCTTCGTTCCTCTAATCGGCGATTTCCATTTCAACGGTCATAAGCTGCTGGACAAGTTTCCCGGTTGCGCCGAAGCACTGGCGAAATACCGTATCAACCCCGGCAACGTGGGCCGAGGATCCAAGCGCGATCCCCAATTCGCCCAGATGATCGAATTTGCCTGCCGCTACGAAAAACCCGTGCGGATCGGCGTCAATTGGGGGAGCCTCGATCAATCCGTGCTGGCACGCCTGCTTGATGAGAACGCGCAGCTTAGTGACCCAAGACCACTCGCCGAAGTGATGCGCGAGGCGGTCATCACCTCGGCTTTGGAAAGCGCCGAGCGTGCCGTGTCATTAGGATTGCCCAAAAACCGTATCGTACTGTCGTGCAAGATGAGCGGCGTTCAGGAGCTGATCGCCGTTTATCAAGCGCTCGCCGAACGCTGTGATTACGCTCTGCACTTGGGGCTTACCGAAGCCGGCATGGGATCCAAGGGCATCGTGGCGTCTACGGCCGCATTGGCGGTACTGCTGCAGCAGGGCATCGGCGATACCATCCGTATTTCCTTGACCCCCGAGCCGGGCGCCGATCGCACTCACGAAGTCATCGTCGCCCAGGAGATTCTCCAAACCATGGGCATCCGCTCGTTCACGCCGATGGTGATCTCCTGCCCCGGTTGCGGCCGTACGACCAGCGACTATTTTCAGAAGCTGGCTCAGCAGATTCAGAGCCATCTCCGTCACAAGATGCCGGAATGGCGCAAGAAATATTCGGGTGTCGAGGACATGCACGTGGCCGTGATGGGCTGTGTGGTCAACGGCCCGGGCGAGAGCAAGAACGCCAATATCGGAATCAGCTTGCCCGGCACGGGTGAGCAACCGGTCGCCCCGGTCTTCGAGGATGGCGTAAAGACGGTAACACTGAAGGGCGATCGTATCGCCGAAGACTTTCAGGAATTGGTCGAGCGTTATGTCGTGTCCCACTACGGCCCGAATCAGGAACATCAAACCATCGCCGAGTAAGGAATCGAAAGCTCCCCGGCCCGCGGCCCCTCAGTCCGGGCGGGCCGGACTTTCGCTCGCCATCCCCTTCAAGCGCTGCAGCTCCAGATCGCTAAATCCCGCCGCTCGGCGCAATTCGGTATTGAACGGACCGCGGACAGCCCCCCGAAGATAGCGTTCGACAAGATCGAAATATTCCGTTACGGGATCGATTCCCTGTTCGTTGCACACGTATTGAAACCAACGAGTACCTCGCGCCACATGGCCAACCTCATCCCTCAGGATAATCCTGAGGATATTCGCGGTTGCGTCATCGCCTAAGGCATCGAGCTTATCAATCATTGCCGGGGTGACATCCAATCCCCTCGCTTCCATCACGCGCGGAACCAACGCCAGGCGGGCTTTCACGTCGTGCGCCGTGTCCTCGGCTAATTCCCATAATCCTCTATGTGCCGGAAGTTGGCCGTAATCGGCATTAAAGTCTTTTAGCCTTCCTCGAACCAGAGAAAAGTGATAAGCCTCCTCGATGGCTACTTCCAGCCAATCGTCATAAAACGCCGATGGCATTTCGCGAAACCGATAAACCATATCCCATGCGAGCTGAATCGCGGTGAATTCGATGTGGGCAACCGCATGCAGAAACGCGATCTTCCCGGCAGGGGTCGTGAGTTTCCGCCGCGGCAAATGCCTCGGGTCCACCAGCTCCGGACGCTCCGGGAAGCGGACTTCCGATGCCGGCTTGGGCGGCAAGCGATCATCCAGAGAAAAGCCTTCTCCCCGGAAGGCCAGCGCAGCCCGCTCGGTCGCTTCCAGTTTGGCTTCCACGGATGGCGTGTATAGGCACGATTCCGCAATCTCGAATAAATTGGACGACATGAGTTTCGTAATCGTTTCGGAATAAGAACAACAGGCCGCCACTTGCCGATGCCTCGTCGGGTGCGGCAAGCGGCGCTGTCGCACTTGGCATGTCAAGCCGTGGCGTCTAAAGCGACTTGTTCCGCCTTTCTGACGTAGTCGGGAATCTGATCGAAATTCAGATATCGATAGGTATCCGTTGCGTCCTTTTCCAGAGACTGAACGAAAGCCATGTATTCTTCGTACGACGGGATGCGCCCTAAACTCGAACATACGGCCGCGAGTTCTGCCGAGGCCAGAAACACATTGGCACCCGCTCCCATCCGATTGGGAAAGTTTCGCGTCGAGGTCGATACCACGGTGGCATGGTCCGCCACCCGTGCCTGATTGCCCATGCACAATGAACATCCGGGCATTTCGGTCCGAGCGCCCACTTTGCCGTAGATGCCGTAATACCCTTCCTCGGTCAATTCCAACTGATCCATCCGGGTCGGCGGAGCGATCCATAAACGCCCTGGAACTTGCGTCCCGAAGTGCTCCAGGATTTTTCCGGCCGCACGGAAATGGCCGATGTTCGTCATGCAGGAACCGAGAAAGACCTCGTCGATCTGGGTGCCGGCAAGGGCAGACAAGGGTTTTACGTCGTCAGGATCGTTCGGGCAACACAAGAGCGGCTCTTTAATCTCGCTCAGGTCGATCTCGATCACTTCGTGATATTCGGCATCGGCATCGGGCTCCAGGAGCATGGGATCAGCCAGCCAATCCTCCATGGCCGCGATTCGCCGGATTAAGGTTCGTACGTCGCCATAACCTTGCTCGATCATCCATTTGAGCAAAACGATATTGGACCGCAAATATTCCTCAATCGGCTCTTTGTTCAGGCGTACGGTACAGGCGGCGGCGGACCGCTCGGCGGAAGCATCCGCCAGCTCGAATGCCTGCTCTACCTTTAGAGTCGGCAGTCCTTCGATTTCCAAGATGCGTCCTGAAAAAACGTTCTTCTTGCCCTTTTTCTCGAGAGTCAAAAGCCCGCGCTGCATCGCCGCATAAGGAATGGCATGCACCAGGTCCCTGAGCGTGATGCCCGGCTGCATTTCGCCCTTGAACCTGACCAGTACCGATTCCGGCATGTCCAAAGGCATCACACCGGTGGCGGCAGCGAAAGCGACCAGGCCGGAACCCGCGGGAAACGATATCCCGATAGGGAAGCGGGTATGCGAATCGCCGCCGGTTCCGACGGTATCCGGAATCAGCATGCGGTTGAGCCATGAATGGATGATGCCGTCGCCGGGACGAAGCGAAACGCCGCCGCGATTCATGATGAAATCGGGCAAAGTGTGGTGGACATCGATGTCTACGGGCTTGGGATAGGCCGCCGTGTGACAGAAGGACTGCATCACCAAATCTGCAGAAAACCCCAAGCAAGCTAAATCCTTGAGCTCGTCGCGCGTCATCGGGCCCGTAGTGTCTTGAGATCCTACCGTCGTCATATGAGGCTCGCAGTAGGTGCCGGGACGTACACCCTTTACCCCGCAGGCTTTTCCGACCATCTTTTGGGCGAGGGTATATCCCTTGCCGCTGTCCAGTTTAGATTCCGGACGTCGGAATACCGGCGAGATGTCGAGACCCAGTGCCTTGCGGGCACGATCGGTAAGGCCGCGTCCGATGATGAGCGAGATCCTCCCCCCGGCCTGCACCTCGTCCAGCAGAATATCGTTCTTCAAGGCGAAAGTGCAAAGCAGCTCGCCGGTATCGTGGCGCTTGATCTCGCCTTTGTAAGGGTAGACGTCGATAACGTCGCCGGTATGCAAGTTCGAGACATCGCACTCGATAGGCAGGGCACCGGAATCTTCCATGGTGTTGAAGAAGATGGGAGCGATCTTTCCTCCGATGCACATGCCTCCCGCCCGTTTGTTCGGAACACATGGAATATTCTCGCCGATATACCACAGCACCGAGTTGGTCGCGGATTTCCGAGAAGAACCCGTACCTACGACGTCGCCCACGAATGCAACCGGCCAGCCTTTTGTCTTGAGTTCCGCTATCTGCGCCTCGGCATCGGTGACGCCTTCGCGCGGCACTTTCAGCATGGCTTTGGCGTGCAGCGGAATATCGGGCCGCGACCAAGCATCCTGGGCGGGCGACAAATCGTCGGTGTTGATCTCACCCGGCACCTTGAATACGGTCACCGTAATGACGTCAGGCACCTTCGGCCGGCTCGTGAACCATTCGGCTTCGGCCCAAGCCCGCATGACCGCCTGTGCGTTCGCATTGCCGGCTTCGGCCTTCTCGCAAACATCGTGGAACGCATCGAACATCAGCAAGGTATGCGACAAGCCCTTTGCGGCCAGCGTTCCCAACGCCGGATGGTCGAGCAGTTCGATCAGCGGGGCTACGTTGTAGCCGCCCAGCATAGTGCCGAGAAGCTCGGTCGCAAGGCGCGGATCCAATATCGGCGAGACGGTCTCGCCTTTCGCGACAGCTGCCAGAAAACCTGCCTTGACGTAGGCCGCTTCGTCCACGCCTGCCGGCACGCGGTTGGTCAACAGGTCGAGCAAGAATTCTTCCTCGCCTCGAGGCGGATTTTTGATGAGCGATATCAGAGCCGTGGTCATTTCCGCGCTCAGAGGTTTCGGCACAAGCCCTTGTGCCGCTCGCTCGGCAACGTGTCTGCGATATTCTTCCAGCATGGTTTCCCCTAAAGTTTGCAATTCTATTCGACTCGAGCCCCACGCACGATTCGAAACGGTTTCATTTGTCGTATAAAACGACCGCCGTTTTCCATTCCCGAGAACGAGTCATCGATCATTGGTCCAAATACCGGGGAACGATCAATCATCAAACGGTATCGGTTCTATTCCAACGGCAATACTCGGGTATTATATGGATCACTCATACGTTTATCACGCCGGATGCTCGTCATGACTACGATTTGCTTCAGTCATCGGAGTTTCTTGGAACACGACACCGGCCTTGGCCATCCGGAAAACGCGGAGCGCTTGCGTTCGATCGAGCGCGCACTTAGTCGACCCGATTTCTCCGGTCTCGATCGACGGGAAGCGCCGCGCGGTACCCGCGAACAGATTCGTTTAATCCACACCGATCGGCACATCGATTACGTCTTGAGAGCCGTGCCCAAACTGGGTTTTGCTTACCTCGACGGCGATACGGTCGTGTCGCCCGGTTCGGGCGAAGCGGCTTTGCATGCCGTGGGTGCCGCATGTGCCGCGGTGGATGCCGTTTTTGCCAAGGAGTCCACGAACGCTTTCTGCGCTGTTCGGCCGCCGGGACATCATGCCGAACCCGACGCGGCCATGGGGTTCTGTTTATTCAACAATATCGCCATTGCCGCCGAATATGCCCGCAAACACCATGGAATCGAACGGGTCGCCATCATGGATTTCGACGTGCACCATGGAAACGGTACCCAACGAGCATTCGAAACGAATAAGGACGTCTTATATGCATCGACTCACCAGTTCCCTTGGTATCCCGGGACCGGGAGGTCCGGCGAAACCGGTGCGGGCAATATGATCAATGTGCCTCTGGCAGCCGGCAGCGGGTCCCATGAATTTCGCTTGGCCGTGGCGGACAAGATTCTGCCCGCTATCAATCGTTTTACGCCGGAGCTTGTCTTGATTTCCGCCGGCTTCGATGCCCATCGGGACGATCCCCTGGCCGATCTGAATTTGGTCGAGGACGATTATGCTTGGGTAACTTCGGAACTGGTGAAATTGGCGAAAGAACACGCACGAGGCCGACTAGTATCCGTTTTGGAAGGTGGATACAACCTGGAGGCTTTAGGAAAGAGTGTGGCCGCGCATGTACGTGCGCTGATGAAGAGCTGATGGCTGGAAAAGAGGGGGCGCCGAGCGCCCCCGCTATTCTAATCAGGCTAAGGACGCGCCCCGCCCAATGCCGAAATAATCAAATCCCATCATTTTCATCCGGGCCGGATCATAAAGATTCCGACCGTCGAAGATGACGGGATGCGACAGTTCGGCCTTGATCGTATCAAAGTCGGGGCTGCGGAATACATTCCATTCAGTGACGATAATCAAGCCGTCAGCACCTTTCAAGGTAGCTTCGGGGCTGTCGCAAAGCGCGAGATCGGACCTATGCCCATATAATCGCCCGGCTTCGTGCGTCGCGACCGGATCGAACGCTTGTACCTTGGCGCCCGCCTCCCAAAGGGCTTCGATGATCACCCGGCTGGAAGCTTCGCGCATGTCGTCCGTATTCGGCTTGAATGCCAACCCCCAGAGAGCGAGTGTCTTTCCTTTTAGATCGTCCTTAAAATAATCCTTAACTTTTTCGTAAAGTCTCAGTTTCTGCCGGTCATTGACATCCTCGACCGCCCGCAGCAACTGGGCCTGATATCCGACGTCCCGCGCGGTGCGCTCGAGTGCTTTAACGTCTTTCGGGAAGCACGAACCGCCGTATCCGCAGCCGGGATAAATGAAGTGGTAACCGATCCGCGGATCGGACCCGATGCCCACCCTCACCTTCTCGATATCCGCACCCAGACATTCGGCGAGATTCGCCAATTCGTTCATGAAGCTGATTTTCGTCGCCAGCATGGCATTGGCCGCGTACTTGGTCAGCTCGGCCGAGCGGATATCCATGCAGACCAGGCGGTCGTGATTGCGATTGAATGGCGCGTACAAGGCCCGTAGAAGTTCGGTAGTGCGGGGATTGTCGGTGCCCACCACGATACGATCCGGCTTCATGAAATCCTCGATGGCTGCCCCCTCTTTCAGGAATTCCGGATTTGAAACAACATCGAATTCACATGGCTTCTGCCGGTCGTTGAGCACCGTATTTATCGCCTGGCGGACTTTATCCGCCGTGCCGACGGGCACGGTCGACTTGTTGACTACAACGCGATAATCCTCCATGCGTTCGCCAATGCTGCGCGCGACGGCCAACACATATTGCAGGTCGGCCGACCCATCCTCGTCGGGAGGCGTGCCGACTGCGATGAACTGGAATAAACCATGCTGAACCGCCAGGTCCACATCGGTGGTGAAATGCAGACGTTTCGCGGCCATGTTGCGTTCGATGATGCTATCCAGACCAGGCTCGTAAATCGGAACCTCGCCTTGATTGAGCCGGGCAATCTTGCCCTCGTCGATATCTACGCATACCACCTCATTGCCTACCTCGGCCAGACAGGCTCCGGTAACGAGGCCGACATAACCCGAACCAAAGACGGTGACTTTCATGACTGTTCCTTTTTGTTACGAATGAGATTCTGCACGCGGAGGTCGATACGACCAATCCGATCTTATGCAAAGGCGCGAAGCAAATCGCGCCTGATGTCATCGATATTTTCAAGCCCCACGGCGATACGGACCAAACCATCGCTGATACCGGCAGCGGCACGTTCGTTCTCGCTCAGCCTGCCATGAGTCGTGGTTGCGGGATGGGTGATGGTCGTTTTGACATCCCCTAGATTCGCAGTGATGGATAGCAGGCGGGTCGAGTCGATCAGGTTCCAGGCCCCTTCCCGGCCCCCTTCGACCTCGAAACTCACGATGCCGCCGCCCGCAAATTGTTGCCGCACGGCTAACTCATGTTGGGGGTGGGACGGCAGTCCCGGATAATACACGCGCTTGACCCAAGACTGGGCTTCCAGCCACTCCGCAAGATTCAGGGCATTCTCGCTATGCGCGCGCATGCGTATCGCCAAGGTTTCCAGCCCCTTGAGAAATACCCAGGCATTGAACGGACTCATGGAAGGGCCACCCGTCCTTAGAAAGGGATAGATTTCCTTACCCAATAACTCCTGCCGGCCAACGATCGCGCCTCCGACGCATCTCCCCTGCCCGTCCAGGTACTTGGTTGCCGAATGAACGACGATATCCGCTCCCAAATCCAGAGGCTTCTGCAAAGCGGGCGTACAGAAACAGTTATCGACCACCAGAAGGCTCCCATTTTGCCTGGCTATCGTTGCAATGCGATGAATATCCGCAATTTCGGTCAGCGGATTTGAGGGAGTCTCGAGAAAAAGAAAGCGCGTTTCGGGCCTGACGGCTGTTTCCCAGGCCGCATAATCGGTCATATCCACGAAAGTGGTCGTGACGCCGAATTTGCTCAGGTAATTCTGGAACAGCAGAACTGTGTTGCCGAACACGCTCCGGGAGCACACGACATGGTCTCCGGCCTTTAACAATCCGAAGGCCGTCGTAGCGATAGCGGCCATTCCCGAAGCCACCGCAATGCAGCGTTCTCCGCTTTCCAGGGCGGCGAGCCGTTCCTCGAAAGCTCGAACGGTGGGATTGGTGAAGCGCGAATAGATATTGCCGGGAATCTTACCGGAAAACCTCGCGGCGGCATCCTCGGCGCTGTCGAACACGTAACTGGACGTCGCAAAGATCGGATCGGAATGTTCCTGTTCGGACGTCCGTCGCTGCCCGGCGCGTATCGCCTGAGTTTCGATGGCATACTGCTGCCATTCCCAATCGGTCATGTGGTCTACCTCGCAAAAAGCGTCCGTGATACTAGCCCGCGTTGTGCAACTCGATGATCGAACCATCGGCCGAGCGTCTGGCCTTGGACTGATCGTTACGGTGCTTGCTGAGCCGATCGAGGTATTCCTGATTGATATCCCCAGTGACATAGTCATCGTTGAAACACGATGTGTCAAACCGCCCGATGGAAGGATTTCCTCTCTGCACGGCCTCGATCAAATCGCTCAAGTCCTGATAAATCAACCAATCCGCGCCAAGCTCATCCTGCACCTCCTGTTCGCTGCGCCCATGGGCGATCAATTCATGCGCCGCAGGCATGTCGATGCCGTATACATTAGGATAGCGTACCGGCGGAGACGCGGACGCGAAGTAAACTTTGCGCGCTCCGGCATCCCGCGCCATTTGAATGATTTGCATGGACGTAGTCCCTCGGACGATTGAATCGTCGACCAGCAAAACGTTCTTGTCCTTGAATTCGAGGTCGATCGCGTTCAGTTTCTGTCTGACCGACTTCTTGCGAAGCTGTTGTCCGGGCATGATGAACGTACGTCCGATGTAGCGATTCTTGATAAAGCCCTCCCGGTATTTCACGCCTAACCGGTTGGCGAGCTGCAACGCCGCAGTCCGGCTCGTATCCGGAATGGGGATCACGACATCGATGTCGTGATCCGGGCGCAGCCGCATAATTTTCTCGGCTAATTTATCGCCCATGCGAAGCCGGGCCTTGTAGACGGAGATATTGTCGATGATGGAGTCGGGGCGTGCGAAGTAAACGAATTCGAATATGCACGGCGAATAAAGCACTTTTTCGGCGCATCGGCGCGTATGTAGCGTACCGTTTTTTTCGATGATCACGGCCTCGCCAGGCTGCACATCCCTAATCAGCTTGAATCCCAACACGTCCAGGGCGACGCTCTCCGATGCGATCATGTAGTCGGTGCCCTTGGCGGTCTTGCGTTCGCCGAACACCAAGGGGCGAATGCCGTAAGGGTCCCGGAAACCGATGATACCGAAACCGGTGATCATCGCCACCACCGAGTAAGCGCCCCGGCAGCGCTGGTGTACGGCCGCCACGGCACGGAACACATCTTCGGGGCCTACCCGAAGCTTCCCCAGTTCCTGGAGTTCATGAGCAAAGACGTTAAGGAGAACCTCGGAGTCGGAATCGGTGTTGATGTGTCGTTGATCTTGGGCGAACAGATCTTCCTTCAGCACCTCGGCATTGGTCAGATTACCGTTATGCGCCAGACTGATGCCGTAAGGAGAATTGACGTAAAACGGCTGGGCTTCGGCCGAGCTCGTGCAACCGGCGGTGGGATAACGGACGTGGGCGATGCCCATCTTTCCCCTGAGGTTCACCATGTGGCGAGTATGAAATACGTCCCGTACCAAACCGCTGTCCTTGCGCAAGTTAAAGCGATCGTGTTCGCAGGTGACGATACCCGCGGCATCCTGTCCCCGATGCTGCAATACGGTCAGGGCTTCATACAGCTCCTGATTGACTTCGTCACTGGAAACGATGCCGGCAATACCACACATAGGTCAACTCACTTAACAATAAAAAATCATCGAAATTTGACATAACTGCCGAAGTCCGACGGAAGTTGGTCGCGAAGCCATAAAGCTAACGACTGAAATGGCGGAATCAAGGCAGATTCTTTCCACCAAGGGTCTGCCGGAAGAGGTGTCGCTCCGGCCAAAAGAACCAGCACTGAAACGATGACGACTCCGCGGCCGATACCGAATACCATTCCGGCAAGACGATCGGTCCCCGTCAACCCGGTACTTTTCACCAGCATGTGCAGCAAAAAAGTAACCAGGCTGGCCAATATCAAACTGGCTAAAAAGAGTATCCCAAACGATGCAGCCATCCGGGCGGAGGGAAGGGAAATGACGGAATCGAGATAAACCGAAAAATCACGGCTGAATTGCAACCCGATCCACGCTGCCGCAACCCATGCACAGAGTGAAAACACTTCGCGAATAAGACCGCGCAACAGCCCGATGAAGGCTGATAAACCAATGATTCCGGCAATACAATAATCGACCCAAACCAGATTAGACATGTCGTACTCTCGCCGACGATAGCACTGTCGTATTGATAATCGTCTGGTCAGAAATCCGGTATCCGGGAATGCCAGCGATCACGGATGCGGAACCACGATACCCTTGATACCGATAGTATTCTCAATCTGCTTCTGTATCTGCTCTGCCCGTGTCCGGTTCAACTCGGGACCTACCTGAACGCGGTAGACTGAGGTTCCGGCGTTGTTAACGACCTCCACAAATGCGGGAAAGTTCGATTTTCGCAGCTTATCGGCCAGTGACCGCGCATTGCCCTCGGTGGTAAAACTACCGGTTTGGACTACCCATGCCGCCAAGTCATCGGATGCCTCCGGTGCAGGAATTGGCGGCTCAGGAAGCTTCGCTCCCCCACCTCCAACGGCTGGTTTCGATGGGATTTCAGGAGCTTTTGAAACCGCTTCGGACGGTGCCGCCTTCGAATTATCCAATGAAGGCTTGATCTGCGCCGGTTTTTGGGGACTCACCGGAGACGACGCAGATTTAGCCGATTCGGCAGCTCTTGTCGTCTCGGACTTCTTCGATCCTTTTTCGATCGGTTTCGCGGGCGGGGCTTTTGGTTTCGCCTTAGGCAGTGCGGCGGGCTGGTCCGGCGGCATCGTATCAACGGCGCCCTCTTTCGAATTGACCGTCAGGGTTGTCGGCTCGAGTTTGCTTTTTCTGGCGAGAGCCTGTTTTGATTTGCTAACTCCGGCGGCTTTTGCCGGTTCATCGGTTTTAGCCACTTGCGCTTTGTCCGATTCAGCGGGATCGGCTGCGCGACTAGTTTGCGCATCGCCCGTGGCTTTCAAAACATCCTCATCGGCAACCGTCGGTTCACTATCCGCTATAGAAGCCGCCCGATTTTCGGGCTTTTCGCCGGACTCGGCAGAAGCGGACTGCTCGCTTTCCGCGGCGGTCGAATCGCCATCGGTCAAGGGGATTATCCGATAACCCGTACTAGTGCTTTCGCTCTCCTCCGACGGAGCAACATCGGCTGCCGAGTTCGGCAGCTCGATGGCCTTGGCTTCAACCTCTTTGGGAAGTGCCGGAATCTCGCCGGAGCCGGCAGCGCTTAGATCGTCCTGCCGTTCCTCGAACAGCATGGGCACGAAAATAACTACCAGAGAAACAATGATGATAGCGCCGATGAGACGTTGTTTCAGTTGCTGATCCATGAATACCTCGGACTCAGCTCATTTGAGCCAAATACTCGGAAACTAGAAAGAATGAGCCAAACACGAGCACGAGGTGATCGTTTTCCGCGTCCTGTTTGGCGGCACCGAATGCCGCTGCAGCATCGGCGAACCCAGACCGGACTGCTGAAACGCCAAGACTGTCGAAAATAGCTAAAAGTTGATCGGCAGTCGCTGCCCGGGGCATTTTGAGGGGAGCCAAATACCAATGCTCGACCAGGTCTTTTATGTTAGTGATAATCCCGAGAACGTCCTTGTCGCGCATAACGGCGAAGACTGCATGTATGGTTTTCCCGCCAAACCGGGAGCCCAGATATTCCGCCAATACCCTCACCGCCTGAGGATTGTGCGCCACGTCCAATAATACAGGAACACTTCCAGGGATGTACTGAAACCGTCCGGCCAAAGTGACATTTCTCAACCCATTCCGAACGGCCGCCGCTGATACGGGCATGTGGGTTTCGATCCTCTGCAAGACTTCCAACACAGCCGACGCATTGATCAATTGGTGACTACCTTGGAGCGCCGGAAACGGCAAATCGGCCAGCTGGGTGTTTCGCCCCAGCCAGTTCCATCCGTCGCCGGACACCTCATACATAAAATGCCGCCCCGCATACGAAAGCGGCACGCCACCCTCCTCGGCATATCGGACCACGGCCTCCGGCACATCGCTGTCTCCGATGACCGCGGGTCTGCCGGGTCGAAAAATACCGGCTTTCTCCAGCCCTATGGCCGTGCGGGTTTCACCCAACCAATCCTGGTGATCGAGGTCGATGCTGGCAATCAGGGCCGCATCCGCGTCGATGATATTGACGGCGTCCAGACGACCGCCCAAACCGACTTCGAGCACTTGTACGTCCAGATCGGCGGTAGCGAAGATATCGAGCGCCGCTAAGGTGCCGAACTCGAAGAAACTGAGAGTCGTCTCGTCGCGCACCCGTTCAATACGCTCGAACGCGTCGCAAATCCGGTCGTCGCTGACGGGTTCCCCGTCAATACGGATTCGCTCGTTATAGCGTAGAAGATGCGGCGACGTATATGTGCCGACCCGGTAGCCCTCCTGGCGTAAAATCGCGTCCAACATCGCTACACATGAGCCTTTTCCGTTTGTGCCGCCGACGGTGATGGTGAAAGGCGGCTTTTCGCGACGACCAAGCCGTCCATGGACCATTTTGACGCGGGACAAGCCGAGGTCGATAGACTTCGGGTGCAGGGTCTCCTGCCAGGCCAGCCAATCAGCCAGCGTTTTGAAACGCATGAACTATTCGTTGCCCGTAAGTTCTTCGGCAGAAAGAGAGGTATAAGCCGCGGCAAGCATTTCGGGTCTTTCGACGCGCTTTTCGACGACGACCGCCTCGATACTGGCGGCAGCCGGCTTTTCAAAGGCCAGTATCGACAACAGGGACGCGATTTTTTCGCGCATCTCCCGACGATCGACGATCATGTCCAGAGCGCCGTGATTGAGCAAAAACTCGCTTCTCTGAAATCCTTCCGGCAGTTTTTCGCGGACCGTCTGTTCGATCACGCGCGGTCCCGCAAACCCGATCAGAGCGCCCGGCTCACCGATGTTGATGTCGCCCAGCATGGCCAAACTGGCTGATACGCCTCCCATCGTCGGATCGGTCATCACGGAAATGAAAGGAATGCCCGCATCGGCCAACCGCGCCAAGGCAGCGCTGGTTTTCGCCATTTGAAACAGGGACAACAAGGATTCCTGCATACGGGCGCCGCCGCTGGCGCTGAAGACGACCAATGGAATTCCCTGCTCCAGGCAGTGATTGACGCCCCGCACGAAGCGCTCTCCCACGACCGACCCCATGGAACCGCCCATGAATTCGAAATTGAATGCGGCAGCGACTAATGGCCGGCCTTGGAGCTGACCGGCGACGACGATCAGCGCGTCCTTTTCGCCGGTGGCTTTTTGCGCCTGAACCAAGCGATCCTTGTACTTCTTGCTGTCTTTGAACTTAAGCGGATCGACGGGCGTAAGTCCTTCGCCGATTTCCAGGCGATTGCCGGGGTCGAGAAACAGATGCAGGCGCTTGCGCCCGCTGATGCGCATGTGATGGCCGCACTTCGGGCAAACCTCCAGATTCCGTTCGACTTCCGACCGGTACAGAATTGCGTTGCAGGCCGGACATTTGCTCCACAAGCCTTCGGGGATCGCGCTTTTCGTAGACGCTTCCGTGCGGATTTTCGAAGGTACTAATTTGTGAAACCAGCTCAAGGTGATGACTCTCGCTAAAAAGATGCGTCCATCGCGGTACGCATGGATTTCAACAGATCGACGATATCGTTGAGCGCTCGCCCGGAGTCGCCCCGTGCAACCTCGATTTTCTCGACCAGCGCACTGCCCACTACCACCGCGTCGGCAAATTTGGAGATCGTGGCCGCGATCTCGGCGTTCTTGACGCCGAACCCGACGCCCAGCGGCAGATCCGTTAGCGCGCGAATTTCGGAAAGCTTACGCTCGACATCGCTCAAATCCAAATGCGAGGCGCCGGTGACACCTTTCAGAGAGACGTAATACAAATAGCCCCGCCCCAACTGGCCCATCTTGCGTATCCGCTCATCGGTACTGTTGGGGGCGAGCAAAAAGATCGGATCGATACCGGCTTGCTCCAAAAGCGACAACAGGTCGGACGATTCTTCGGGAGGCATGTCCACGGTAAGAACGCCGTCGACGCCAGCGCTCCTGGCCCTGTCGACGAACGCGCGGTACCCCATGCACTCGACCGGGTTGAGATACCCCATGAGAACGACAGGAGTCTCGCTATCGTTCGAACGGAACTTTTCTACCATGTCCAGCACGCGGCGAAGGCTCATCTTGTGCAGAAGAGCTCGCTCGCTGGCCTTTTGGATGACCGGACCATCCGCCATCGGATCGGAGAAAGGCACGCCCAGTTCGATGATGTCGGCCCCGGCCTCCACCATCGCGTGCATCGCCGGAACCGTGAAATCCGGATGGGGATCGCCCGCCGTGATGAAAGGAATGAGAGCTTTCCGGTTGGCTTGTTTTAAAGTCTGGAACTTGGCGGTCAAACGGCTCACAGGGTAATTCCTTCGCGCCTTGCAATGGTGTTGATGTCTTTGTCCCCGCGTCCCGATAGGTTGACCAGGATTTTTTGATCCTTGCTCATGGTGGGCGCGAGCTTCATGGCGTAAGCCACGGCGTGGCTGGATTCCAGCGCCGGAATGATGCCTTCGATCCGGGTCAGCGTGTGAAAGGCCTCCATCGCCTCGTCATCGGTGATGCTGACGTATGCGGCCCGACCGCTGTCCTTTAACCAGGAATGCTCCGGACCCACGCCGGGGTAATCGAGGCCGGCTGAAATCGAATGGGTTTCGATGATCTCGCCATCCTCGTCCTCCATGAGATAGGTGCGATTGCCGTGCAGAACGCCCGGCTTGCCGGCGCTCAAAGGAGCCGAGTGGCGACCGGTCGCAATGCCCTCGCCCGCCGCCTCGACGCCGTACATCGCAACGCCGTGTTCGTTTATGAACGGATAGAACAGGCCTATGGCGTTCGAACCGCCTCCGACGCAAGCTACCAGCGCGTCCGGCAAGCTTCCGGTCAGCTCCTTCATCTGCTGTCTGGCTTCGCGGCCTATGACCGCCTGAAAATCGCGGACCATGGCCGGATAAGGATGAGGACCGGCCACTGTGCCGATGATATAAAAGGTATTGTCCACATTCGTAACCCAATCGCGCATGGCCTCGTTGAGCGCGTCCTTTAGGGTTTTCGAACCGGATTCCACCGGCACCACGGTCGCGCCGAGCAACTTCATGCGGAACACATTGAGGGCCTGGCGCTCGACGTCGACAGCCCCCATATAAACCACGCACTCCATTCCCAAGCGGGCGGCGACTGTAGCGGTAGCCACGCCGTGCTGTCCGGCGCCGGTCTCGGCTATGACGCGCTGTTTACCCATACGTTTGGCGAGCAAAGCTTGTCCTACGGTATTGTTGACCTTATGGGCGCCGGTGTGATTGAGATCCTCGCGTTTGAAGAAAACTTGCGCGCCGCCCAGCATCGAACTAAGGCGCTCGGCGTAATAGATCGGCGAAGGGCGCCCCACGTAATGCTTGAGATCGTAATCTAATTCCGCAAGGAACTCGGGATCTTTCATGTAGCGATAATACGCGTCCCTCAACTCCTGAATCGGATACATCAAGGTTTCGGCAACGAATACGCCGCCATAGGGCCCGAAGTGGCCCCGCTCGTCGGGCAGGTTGTACGATTCAGTCGATGTGTACTCTATGGTCATATTCGTGTACCTGTTCTAGAAACGCCGCCATTTTATCGGCATCCTTGATGCCCTTGCCTGCTTCTACACCGCTGGATACGTCGACGGCATAAGGCTGCACCGTCCGCAAGGCTTCCACGACGTTATCAGGAGCAAGCCCTCCGGCCAAGATCACCGATCGGCGGAGTTCCTTCGGAATCAAGTCCCAGTCGAAGCGATGACCGGTCCCCCCCTTGGCATCCGAATGCCATGCGTCCAACAGAAAACCTGCAGCATCCGGATAAGTATCCACAATTGTCGTCAGATCTGTTTCCGACCGCATCCTTACGGCCTTGATATAGGGTTTTCCGAAACGGCGGCAGTAATCCGGGCTTTCATCACCGTGAAACTGAATCAGATCGATACGTACCTGTTGCAAAATCTCGCGGACGACAACCTCGTCTTCATCGACGAACAACCCGACCACCGTGACGAATGGCGGCAAAGCAGACACGATGCTTTGCGCCGTCTCGACGTCGAGATTTCGTGGACTTGGCGGATAAAAAACCAAACCGACGGCGTCGGCGCCCAGTTGAACAGCTATCAAGGCGTCGTCCGGGCGGGTGAAGCCGCAGATTTTAACGCGAGTTCTACGGAAGGGATACGGAAATTTCACTCGCTTTCCGAAGGAGTATAACGACTGGCGTCTTCCGGCAGATAATCGAATATCGGATGACGGGGTAAACCGAAATGGGGAGGGTAATAAACACCGCCTAAGTATAACCCGTCGGCCGGCGCCGTAACACCGGCGCACTTTCGGTCTCGGGCCCCGAGAACCTCGGCCGCCCAATCCGGGCGCTGCTTGCCCGATCCAACCTCCATCAAGACGCCTACGATATTCCGAACCATATGATGCAGGAAAGCATTGGCGCACAGCTCGATGATAACCCTGTCATTCTCCCGCCGCACGTGGATGAAATGCATCCGGCGCATGGGACTCTTGGATTGGCAGTCCTGGGCTCGGAACGAGGAAAAATCATGTTCCCCAATCAGATTGTTTGCCGCCTCCTGCATGGCTTTCTCATTGAGCGGATGAAAATGCCAGGTGAGTTGTCGTCTGAAGAGCGCGGACTTCATCGGGCGATTCAGGATGACATACCGATAGAATCGAGCGATGGCGCTGTAGCGCGCATGGAAGTCCTCCGGAGTCTCTTGAACCCAGAGGATACGCACGTCTTCGGGAAGCGCCGTATTAGTCCCCATCAGCCAGGAATACGGCTTACGGTACACCTTGGTATCGAAATGGACGACTTGCTCCAAGGCATGCACGCCCGCATCCGTCCGGCCAGCACAGATGACGCGAATCGACTCGGCCGCAACGCGGCTTAGAGCGTCTTCGACCGCGCCCTGGACGGTAAGCTTCCCCTTTTGCCATTGCCAACCGGAGAAGGCTTGACCGTCATACTCGATACCCAAGGCGATACGCATCGTTTTAGAAATTATTTGTTTAACAAGATAACAGGAAAGAACGTTCCGCTATCAGTCCAATGTTACCATCTTGAAACAATCGCGGCCGAAACGGGCCTACTGAAAAGCATCGAAAAACGACTGAGCACTCTTTAGGCAGGCTAGCGTTAAATGACCGGTTGTCGTTACACTGAAACAGAAACGAGAACAAAGTCCGTATTTAGGGTTTCTTAGCATTATGGCAGACACAGCAAAGCTCGAACTGGACGGCAAACGGTTCGATATTCCCGTCGTCGTCGGTACCGAGAACGAAAAAGGGCTGGATATCACCCGGCTCCAGGCATCGACCGGTTACATCACCGTCGATCCCGGTTACGCCAATACAGGCTCCTGCACATCCGCCATCACCTACATAGACGGCGACAAAGGAATTCTCCGCTACCGCGGGATCGACATTGCCGAGCTCTGCGAGAAGTCGACGTTCATGGAAGTCTGCTATTTGCTCATTTACGGCGAGTTGCCGAACGCCGAGCAATTTACGAAATTCAAGGACAAGGTCCTTTTCCACTCGCTGATTCACGAGGACATGAAGAGCTTCTTCACCTCGTACCCCGGCCATGCCCATCCCATGGCCATTCTTTCGGCAATGGTGTGTTCCCTCTCGGTTTATCATCCGGAACTGTTGAAACCGGATCAGTCGCCGCACGAGCGGGACCAAACCATTACCCGGCTCCTGTCCAAAGTGCGTGTGCTGGCCGCCTTCGCCTACAAGCGATCGGTGGGTGAAGCTTTTGTCTACAGCCGTCCGGAACTGGACTACCTCTCCAACTTCCTGCACATGATGTTCACGACGCCGGTCAAACTGTACGAGCCGGACGAGGTGACGCGCAAGGCGCTGGACGTATTGTTCATCCTGCATGCCGACCACGAGCAGAATTGCTCCACCTCGACCGTTCGCATGGTGGGATCTTCCAAGGCCAACCTTTTTGCATCCATTTCGGCCGGCATCTGCGCCTTGTGGGGTCCGCTGCACGGCGGCGCCAACCAGGCTGTGATCGAAATGCTGGAGGCGATCGCGGCCGACGGCGGAAACTACAAGAAATTCATCGACAAGGCCAAGGATAAAAACGATCCATTTCGACTGATGGGGTTCGGACACCGAATCTACAAGAATTACGACCCCAGGGCGCAGATCATCAAAAAGCACTGCGACGAAGTACTCGGAAAGCTGGGCATTCACGACCCGATTCTCGAAATCGCCAAGGGTCTAGAGGAAGTGGCGCTCACCGATCCCTACTTCATCGAGCGCAAGCTTTACCCCAATGTCGATTTCTATTCGGGAATCCTCTACCGTGCCATGCGGATTCCGACGAACATGTTTACCGTAATGTTCGCTTTGGGAAGACTGCCTGGTTGGATTGCTCACTGGAAGGAAATGATCGAGGAACCCGGCATGAGAATCGCGCGGCCCCGCCAGATATACATCGGCGAACGGCAACGGGCCTATAAACCCATGAACGACAGGTAGAATCCGTCTTCGGATTATGCTTTGCTCCCGATCCGACGGGGACATCCGAACCGGGCGCGTAGCATCGGCGCTTGCCCGCCATTGACCGCTTCCGAACGCATCGCCCACCGGCAAAGCGGCCGCTGACGTTTACCGCTTCGGACTTGCGGCTTCTTTCGATCGCCTTGGGGCAACCCGATGCTGTTTATTGAGTCAAATTTGATACAAGGGTTATCGTATCGCCGTCTTGAATCGAAAATCGCACGTCATTGCCTGGCTTGCTTCCCACTTTCTCGTCCTGTCCTTTCTTTCCGCGTCAGCCGCCGAAGAAAGCCTGTGCAAACCTGAATCGGCCCCAGCGGCCGCATCGACTCCCGTTCGTTCGCCGACTCGGGTATTGCTTATTCCCCTCTTAAGAAAAGATCCGGATTCCGCGGAAAACGAACGCTGGCCAGAACACCCGGCGGCGGAAATCGAGGCTTTTTATCGAACCAGCTTCTCCGCACAAGTCACTTGGTTGCGGGATGTCCGCAAATGGGAAGACTACTACCGCAAGGCCGATATGTTGGCGCAGCGCTCGGCGCCTTTCGACCGAGTGATTCTTATCGGACACGGCGGATATGACGGACCGATTCTGAACGGTCATATCATTCAGAACGCGCTCACCATCGAGGGAGATCACGCTAAAGCGACCCGGATCGTCGAGGCGCAGCCCGGAGTTGCGGAGATTTTCACCGTTACCTATGACATCCGCCAGAATCGGGAATTCAGCAGCTTCATGGACGGCCGTTGGAAAGAACTTTCCCGAAAAGATTCTACGGAAATCAGAAATATTCTGATAAGCAAAGAGCGCAGACTCCAACCCTTGGATACCGCTTGCCTGCAGCGCCAATGTTCGGCCGCGATGCTGGCCTCCATTCCGAACGATACCGATCGGGATCTCAAGCGCGCAGCCTGCGAATCCATATGCAGAGTTCCGCTCTTCGTTTTGCGCTCATTCGAAGAGCTTAGCCCGGAGCGGTTTCGAAACTTCGTCCAAAGTTTGCGTTCTCTCGTCAAGCCGAACGGCTTGATCGTGCTCGGCATGTGCAATCCGGGCAGCAGCGTACCGGAGAGAGAATCTCCCTGGGATGTCGGCGGTGCCTTGGTACACTCGAAGCTTGCTTCCGGCCCTCATCAAACCTATGTACACTTGCTCGCTGCCGCGACCGGGCGGAGCGTAGCCGGCCCCATCGGCAAGACCAGTGCCGAGGATGTCGTGAACCGGGTGACGCTGTTCGAAGAGCGGCGACCCCAACGATATCTGCGCATTGTCGCTCCGACCGAACGCTGCGCTCCCTGAGTGCCCCGCAACGATCGTCCAGCGGTCTCGATTGCTCCGGATTCGGTGCGACAAACTACTTCTGCGCGTAAAATTCCCGTTTTTTCCTGTCCCACACTCCGATGGCTTTAATCACCTTCCGCAATATACACGTCAGCTTCGGTCAGCCTCTGCTGGACGGAATCGGCCTTTCCCTGGAAAAAGGCGAGCGGGTGTGCCTCGTCGGACGCAACGGAGCGGGGAAATCCACGTTGCTCAAACTTTTGACAGGCGATTTGATTCCGGATGAAGGGGAAATCATCGATCAAGAGGGCTTGCGCATCGCCCGGCTCGATCAGGAAGTCCCGCTGGACGCCACCGGCAGCGTGTTCGACGTCGTTGCAGGCGGGTTAGGCGATACGGGCGAGTTGATCCGCCGGTTTCATGACGTATCCCATCGCGTTGCGAGCCATTCCGACTCGAAGTCCTTGGCGGAATTGGAGCAATGCCAGCACGCGATCGATGCCATCGGCGGCTGGGATCTCCACCGGAAAGTCGAATCCTTGCTGTCTAAGCTCGACCTGCCGGTGGATACCGATGTCGAGTCTCTGTCGGGCGGCCTGAAACGCCGGGTGCTGCTCGCCCGAGCCGTAGTCTCAGAGCCCGACGTATTATTGCTCGACGAGCCCACCAACCACCTCGATCTCGCGGCGATTCTTTGGCTGGAGGAATTTCTGCTCGGTTGGCCGGGAACTTTGATCTTCATCACCCACGACCGGATGTTCCTGCAAAGGCTGGCAACCCGGATTATCGAGCTCGACCGGGGCAAGCTGTTCGACTGGCCCGGCGATTACGCCACCTATCTGAAGCGCAAGGAAGAGCAACTGAACGCCGAAGCCAAGGCTCAATCGGAATTCGATAAAAGGCTCGCGCAGGAAGAAGCCTGGATTCGCGAAGGCATCAAGGCGCGCCGCACCCGCAACATGGGCCGGGTACGGCGTCTGCTCGACATGCGCCAGGAACGCGCGGAACGGCGGGGCCGTACCGGCCAGGTCAGCATGCTGCTGCAGCAGGCGGAAAAGTCCGGACGACTGGTGGTGGAAGCCGAGAACGTTCGCTTCGATTACGGCGGTCAACCGATCGTGCGCGATTTTTCCACCACGATCCTGCGGGGCGACAAGGTCGGCATCATCGGGCCCAACGGCTGCGGCAAGACCACCCTGCTTCGCCTGATGCTGGGCGAACTGCAACCGACGTCGGGCCGCATCCGTCTTGGAACCAACCTGCAAATCGCCTATTTCGACCAGTACCGGGCGCAGCTCGAGGAAGAAAAATCGGTGATCGACAACGTCGCCCAAGGCAGCGACCGGGTGAGCGTCAACGGGCGCAACGTTCACGCCATCGGCTACCTCAAGGATTTCCTCTTCACTCCCGAACGGGCACGTCAGCCGGTGAAGTCGCTTTCGGGGGGCGAGCGCAACCGCCTCCTGCTCGCGCGGCTGTTCACTCAGCCCGCGAATCTCCTGGTGCTCGACGAACCCACCAACGATCTGGACGCGGACACGCTGGAACTGCTGGAAGAATTGTTGACCGATTACGACGGCACCGTATTGCTGGTGAGCCACGACCGGGCGTTCCTGAACAACCTCGTCACCAGCGTGCTGGCGTTCGAAGGCGACGGCATTGTCAACGATTACGTGGGCGGCTACGACGACTGGGTGCGGCAACGCCCGGCACCTCAGCCCGCCCCGGCGAAACCGGCCGTTGAAAAACCGATTCCGCCCAAGCCGGTCAAGGAAAAGCTGAAAAAGTTGAGCTTCAAGGAACAGCGCGAACTCGAGGCTTTGCCCCAGCAGATCGAGGCGCTCGAAACCGAAATAGCCTCATTGAATGAAGCGATCTCCCGCCCCGAGTTCTATCAGCAGGCCAAGGACGCCATTACCGGCACCCAGGCCCGGCTGGCGGAATTGCAGCAGACGGTGGAGGCGGCGTATGAGCGATGGGAAGAACTGGAGGCCTTGCGGGAACAGCTGAGCACTTGAGCCGGCGCCCACAGGCTCATTTCCCGTAGTGGTCCCAATGCTCCCGAAACAGAGCGTGCTCGCTGATCGGACTTCGCGACGACCGCGACGGCGGCGGCCGCCGCCTATTGCGGTCTGGGCTATACCGCCGTCTTCTGGGACGACGCGCCCGAGCGTATCGACGGCAACTACCGCATCACCCGCATGCTGCAAGCCGAGACCATGTTCACCGGCGATCCCGACAGAGCTTCGATGGATCATGGTATACAGGCGGTCTGCGAGGACCTGCGGCTCAGGGTCGCCATCCCTACCCCATCCGCCTGTGCTCTAGGCGCATTGGGGCATGCGCTGCCGGCGCGGGAACTTCAGCGGTTGGCATCGGCATTCGCCATGATCTTCCGGGTGTCGGCAAGAATCTCCAGGACCATCTCCACACGAGGGTGCGCTGCGAGATCAGGCAACCGCTTACCTTCGCCCCACTTCCAGAGGAGCAAAAGGCCGCAGCGCTGCGGGAATACGAAGCGAACCGAAGCGGCGCGCTGGTTTCGAATTTCCTCGAGGCGAGGGCCTTCGTCAAAAGCCGTCCGGAAGAGACGATTCCCGGACTACAGCTGTTCTTCCTGATGACCCTGCCGCCCGATTATCCCGAAGCGGGAGCCACCAACCGGGCACGGCATCACGTTCACCGCCTACATCAATCGGCCCCTGAGCCGCGGAGAGGTCACGCTGGCCTCGGCGATCCGCTCGACCGGCCGGTCATCGACCCCAACTACCTGAGCCATTCCGACGAGGTCGCACCGGGAGCACACCTCCGAAGCGACGCGGATCTCGAATCCTTCGTGAGGCGTACGGCCTCCACCACCTGGCACCCGGCCGGCACCTGCAAGATGGGCCACGACGCCATGGCGGTCGTCGATTCCCGCTTGAAGGTGCACGCAATCGAGGGACTGCGGGCGGTCGATGCTTCGATCATGCCGACCATCGTGAGCGGCAACACCAATGCGCCGACGATCATGATCGCCGAGAAGGCAGCGGATCTGCTTCGGAACGGCTAGAGCGTTTTCCGGTTTGGCGTAGCGTCCAAGGTAGGTCGGCAATCCCTTGCCGACAAAGACGCTCGGCCGGGGCATGGCGTCGGGAAGGGGGGCTTCGGCGCTCCAATCGCAAACGGTCATCCCAGGAGCGCTGGGATGACCCTTCCAATCGCAAACGGCCTGGCCGGGAGCGCCGGCCAGGCCCTTCCCGAAGACGCCGTTTGCGATTGGAAGGGGCCGATTAAAGGCCCGTTTGCGATTGGGAAGGGATTCCCGACCTACGCGCGAGTGCCCGTACAGTAGGTATGAAAATGCTCTAAAGCCTGCTCCCACGAGCCGTAAACCAATCCGACAGCCGCTCCAGTGCGTCGGCAACGGATTGCCGACCTACGAATTTCCGGTCCTTGCCTACGCGCGCAGCCCTTCCGAATGCATTGCGTGTTTCATATTCGTGCGGCATCCCTGCATTGGTGCACGAAAGGTCGACGAGTTCTGCCAATAAGCGGATCGCAAAGGCTCGAATATCCATAGCCCAGTGACTTTCAGCCACCTGGCATACCTTCTGCTTCCATGATTCATTGAACAAGCTGCGCGCCAAAGGCGGCGCGTGAACGATCGACAACGGCGTCTCGCTGCCCTCGATGAGGGCGGCCAGGCGCTTTTTTTTGCCCGACGATAAACACTGGAGCACAAAAATGGGAGACGAAAAGGCTGTACGGGGAGCGGGGGTCCAAAGGGCCGGCGTCGGTAGACGCGGGTTTATGCAGCAGGCGGCCGGCATGGCCATGGCGGTTGCGCTTTGCGCGATGATGGCGGCGGGTCCCCACGAGGCGCAAGCGGAGGTGGGGCCACCGGAAAAAGTTTCGCTCAAGTTCGGCTTCATCAAGCTGACCGATATGGTGCCGCTGGCGATCGCCTACGAGAACGGCTATTTCGAGGACGAGGGGCTGTCCGTCACGCTGGAAGCCCAGGCCAACTGGAAAGTGCTGCTCGATCGGGTGATCTCGGGCGAACTCGACGGCGCCCACATGCTGGCCGGGCAACCCATAGGAGCAACGATCGGCTTCGGCACCCAGGCCGACGTCATCACCGCCTTCAGCATGGACCTCAACGGCAACGGCATCACCGTTTCCAACGCCGTTTGGGAGGAATTGAAGAAGAAGCTGCCGATGAAGGACGGCAAGCCGGTGCATCCCATCGACCCCAAATACCTCAAGACGGTCGTCGACGGTTACAAGAAAAAGGGCAAGCCCTTCAACATGGGCGTGGTGTTCCCGGTATCCACCCACAATTATGAATTGCGTTACTGGCTGGCGGCAGGCGGCATGAATCCGGGCTATTACGCGCCCACCAAGGGCGACATCAGCGGCACGCTCAAGGCCGATGTGCTGATATCGGTGACGCCGCCGCCGCAGATGCCGGCCACCATGGAAGCGGGCACCATCGACGGCTATTGCGTAGGCGAGCCCTGGAACCAGCAGGCCGTGTTCAAGGGGATCGGCGTGCCGGTGGCCACCGACTACGAGGTCCAGGTGAACAATCCGGAGAAGGTGTTCGGCGTCACCAAAGCCTGGGCGGACGCCAATCCCAACACCCATATCCGCGTGGTGAAGGCGCTGATCCGCGCCGGGTACTGGCTGGATGCAGAGAACAACAAGAACCGCGCCGAGGCTGTGAAAATCATCTCGAAACCGAACTACGTGGGTGCGGACGAAGCGGTGATCGCCAACAGCATGACCGGCACCTTCGAATACGAAAAGGGCGACAAGCGCGAGGCACCCGATTTCAACGTGTTCTTCCGTTATCACGCCACCTACCCCTACTACTCCGATGCCATCTGGTACCTCACCCAGATGCGCCGCTGGGGCCAGATTCCCGAGGCCAAGCCCGATTCCTGGTACATGGAGACGGCGAAGAAAGTCTATCGTCCGGACATTTACGCCGCCGCGGCCAAAGAGTTGATTGCCGAAGGCAAGCTTAGCGCTCAGGACTTTCCCGATTTCGACAAGGAGACCGGATTCAAGGGCCCGCAAAAAGGTTTCATCGACGGCATCGTCTACGACGGGCGTAAACCCAACGATTACCTGAAGCAGTTCAAGATCGGCCTCAAGAGCAACGAAAAGCCATAACCCTGGAAACGGCAGTTGACCGCTTCGATGCACGAGAAAAGCCCGCTGCCGTTTCCAGGATCTTTTCACCGCGGTTTGGCTGAGCGTCGGAAATGCGTAGGTCGGCAATCCTTCGCCGACCGAGTCCCTCGCCGACGGCGTGTGTCGGAAGGGTCGCGACTAAAGCGACCGTTTGCGATTGGGAATGGATTGCTGACCTACTTCGGGAGCTACGCCAAACCGGAAAACGCTTTGCGTAACCAGCGAAACCATCTTCATTCAGTCACGTCGGAGGCCCTAGCGCTGCGCGGGCTCTCCGACAGGGAGGATCAACATGACGGCACAAACATTATTGCAACGACTTGGCACTCTGACACAGGCCAACGGCACCGGGGATTCGAAACTGGCGGCCATCTTCCACCGCAACTGGCCGCCCTTGTTTGGCATCGTCCTCTTTCTGGTGCTCTGGCACGTCGCCGCCGCCGGCGTCAAAACCTCGCTCGGGGAATTGCCGGGTCCCGCGGCGGTGTGGGAACAATCCCGGAACCTGTATCAGGAACACATCGCGGAACGGGACCGGGAGGCGGCGTTCTACGAACGTCAGGAAAAGCGCAAGGCGCGGTTCTTGGCGGAAAATCCGGGCAAGGAATTCACCCCGCTGCCGTACACCGGCAAGCCGACCTACCTGGACCAGATTTTCACCAGCCTTTACACGGTGTTCGCCGGATTCACCATGGCGACCCTGGTGGCGGTGCCGCTGGGAATCCTGTGCGGCCTGAGCAAATCCTTCCAGAACGCGATCAATCCCTTGATCCAGATCTTCCGGCCGGTGTCGCCTCTCGCCTGGCTGCCCATCGTCACCCTGGTGGTGAGCGCGCTGTACGTGACGAGCGGCACGCCCATGTTCGAGAAATCCTTCATCATCTCGGCCATCACCGTGACCCTGTGCTCGCTCTGGCCGACCCTGATCAATACGGCCGTCGGGGTTGCCTCCATCGACAAGGACCTCATCAACGTGTCCAAGGTGCTGCGGCTTTCCACCCGCACCAAGGTGATGAAGATCGTCATTCCGTCCTCGCTCAAGCTCATCTTCACGGGGCTCCGCCTGTCCCTGGGTGTGGGCTGGATGGTGCTGATCGCGGCGGAGATGCTGGCCCAGAACCCCGGCCTCGGAAAATTCGTGTGGGACGAATTCCAGAACGGCAGTTCGCAGTCGCTAGGGCGCATCATGGTGGCCGTATTCACCATCGGCTTCGTCGGCTTTCTGCTGGACCGCATCATGCAGACCTTGCAGCAACTGGTCAGCTTCGGCGAGCGTTCAAGCTAAGGAGTCCAATATGTTAAGCCTACAACGCATCTACACCGACGATTTCGACAACCAGCCGCCCGAGGAGCAGGCGCCGCGGAACGTAGCGCTGGAACTCAAAGGCGTCGGCAAGGGCTACGGCACCGGCGCCCGCCGGACCGAGGTGCTGAACGACATCAACCTCCGTATCGAGGAGGGAGAGTTCGTCGCCATCGTCGGTTTCTCCGGCAGTGGCAAGACCACCCTCATCTCCCTCATGGCGGGTCTCATCGAGGCCGACGCCGGCGAACTGCTGTGCAACGGCAGGCCGATCGAAGGTCCGGGACCCGACCGGGGCGTGGTGTTCCAGAACTATTCGCTGATGCCCTGGATGACCGTGCGCCAGAACGTGGCGCTGGCGGTCGACCAGGTGTTCAAGGATGCGCCCAAGGCGGAGAGAGCAGCGCGGGTCGAGAAATACATTGCCATGGTGAATCTCACCCCCGCCATGGACAAGCGTCCCGCCGAACTTTCCGGCGGCATGAGACAGCGGGTTTCGGTGGCGCGCGCGCTGGCGGCTTCGCCCGACATCCTGCTGCTCGACGAACCCCTGAGCGCTCTGGATGCGTTGACTCGTTCCAAGCTCCAGGACGAAATCATCCGCATCTGGCGCCAGGAAAAGAAGACCGTCGTGCTCATCACCAACGACGTGGACGAGGGCATCATCATGGCGGACCGCATCATTCCGCTGAAGCCCGGCCCGAACGCAACCCTGGGACCGGAATTCAGGGTCGCCCTGCCCCGTCCGCGCGACCGCCAGGCCATCAACCATTCCCCGGAGTTCAAGCGCATCCGGCGCGAGGTAACTCAATATCTCATGCAAATCAGCCATGAGCGGGAAGTTGCGACTTCCGACAACATCATCAGCTTGCCGACGGTCCTTCCCAACACCGCACGCGAACACCAGGCTCCCGACATCAAGGCGGTTCCGGCAAAAGCCGGTTTGGAGCGCTACGTGGAATTCTCCCGCGTCTCCAAGATCTATCCGAGCCGCAAGGGTCCCATCAAGGTCGTCGACGGCTTCGATCTCAAAATCCGCAAGGGCGAATTCATTTCCATCATCGGCCACTCCGGCTGCGGCAAATCGACGGTGCTGTCCATGGTGGCGGGTCTCAACGACATCAGCGAGGGCGGCATCGTCCTCGACGGCCGGGAAGTGGTCACCGCCGGCCCGGACCGCGGCATCGTATTCCAGGCGCCCAGCCTGGTGCCCTGGCTCACGGCGTACGAGAACGTCTGTCTGGGGGTGGAACAGGTCTATCCCCACGCCAGTAAGAAAGAGCGCATAGCCATCGTCGAGCACTATCTCAGCCGGGTCGGCCTGACCGACGCCAGGGACAAGAAAGCCAGCGAGCTGTCCAACGGCATGAAACAGCGGGTGGGCATCGCCCGGGCATTCGCGCTATCCCCCAAGCTGCTGCTGCTGGACGAGCCGTTCGGGATGCTCGATTCCCTCACCCGATGGGACTTGCAGGAAGTACTGATGGAGGTGTGGACCCGGACCAAACTGACCGCCATCATGGTGACTCACGACGTGGACGAGGCCATTCTGCTCGCCGACCGCGTGGTGATGATGACCAACGGGCCGAACGCGAAAGTCGGCAAGATCCTCGAGATCGACCTGCCCCGCCCCCGTACCCGCACCATGCTGCTCGAACACCCGAACTACTACGAATTGCGCGAGCAGTTGCTCACCTTCCTGGCGGAGTGCGATCACAGTTGATGAAATGGGCCACGGTGAGGGACCGCCACGCCGGACGCTGCGAGGGCGGTGAGTAGTCCGCACGGAGCGCAACGCGATATCGTTGCCGAATGGCCTTTTGGCTCGTTCCCAGATGGATGGGAACGGAAAAGCCGGAGGTTGAGGACCCGCGCAAAAGGAAAGCGGCGGATCAGCGAGCCGCTTCCCTTTCCCTTCCCTACCCCGCCGGCTGCCGCGTAGGCCACCTCCTTATATAACCGAGGCCAGCAGCCGCAAGCTCCCATTCGGCTCCAGGGCATGTTGGCATGTGGAACAGACCCTATATGCACCCGCGTTCAAGCGGTGAGCCTCGAGAAAACAAGGCTGTCGAGGATGGTCAGGCAAAATTCCTGAGAGCAGACCCCGTATGCACCCCTGTTCCGCTGTGCACCATGTTAGTTCAAGCGATATCTTTTATTCTATTCAAAGTCGTACAAAATTACGTAATTGCCAGTATCTATCAATAACTTAGCAAGAATAACGACACTTGGCACAAAATACGCTTATATCGAGCTGAGGTTTATTAAGCAACGGCGCTTTAACCCCTTTAGGGTTATGGCGCTTTTTTTTTGCCTCACTGGTTCTTCATTGCATGACCGATATCAATAATCGAGCTAAAGGAGAAAATTATGTCTTATTTAGTCCCGTCAGAATTTGTCACCAAGATGGTGGATGCAGGTGAATCGAAAGTATTCATGTCAACCAGGGATACGGTGATCAGAGCGTATATGGCCGGCGCCATCCTGGCATTGGCTGCGGTGTTTGCGGTTGCGATGACCGTACAGACGGGCTCTCCGCTCATTGGCGCCATGTTGTTCCCCGTCGGTTTTTCCATGCTGTATTTGTTGGGCTTCGATCTACTGACCGGGGTATTTGTTTTGACGCCGCTTGCATGGCTCGATAAACGCCCGGGGGTGACAATTGGCGGTATCTTACGGAACTGGGCGTTGGTCTTTATCGGCAATTTCATGGGGGCGTTTACCGTGGCGGTGATGATGTCGATCGTTTTCACCTTCGGTTTCTCGACAGAACCCAATGAAGTAGGTCAAAAAATTGCCGGTATCGGGGAAGCGCGTACGCTAGGTTATGCAAAGTATGGAGCGGCAGGCATGCTGACGCTCTTTATCAGAGGCATGCTTTGCAACTGGATGGTCTCTACCGGCGTTGTCGGCGCGATGATTTCCACGTCGGTGAGCGGTAAGGTGATCGCCATGTGGATGCCGATCATGCTCTTCTTTGCAATGACCTTCGAGCATTCGATCGTCAATATGTTTTTGTTTCCGTCAGGTCTGATCATGGGCGGAAAGTTTTCGATCATGGATTACCTTATCTGGAATGAGATTCCGACCGTTGTGGGAAATCTGGTTGGCGGGCTCGCGTTCACCGGACTGACTTTGTATTCCACACATGTAAGAACGGCGCCAAAACGGGTCAGTAAGGAACGTGTCTCGGTGGGAAGAGCAGCCTGACGAGTGACCTCTCATGCCAAAAAGTTGGTGAAGAGGAATCAGTGAGGCTGGTAATAAAGGATGATGGCTGGCGGGAATTCCGGATGAGTTGTGGGAGCGGAACGGTGGGTCGGGAGGCGCGCCCATAGCCGGCTTATTAACCCGGCCTATAAATATTGGCCGGGTTAATCCGGGGCAGGGATGCCCCGGCGCGGCGACAAGCCGCGTGAGCCCAGGCCGGGCGTGTACCGGGCCTGGGCGGCGGCCCGAAATACCAGGAGGGTATTTACGGGCCTGATTAATAATCTGTTCAGCCGTAATTTGATCCATTGGGAACAACGGGCGATAACGATCTTGCCATGCTCTACTTGGCCTGCAGCATCATCGCCTGACGTGCGACCAGCCTACTGGGATCGGCTCCAAATAATATGCAATAAGATGAAAGAGCTTCAGCTGTCTACACGGTTGAAGCTCCCTCAATCTCGTTCTTGATCCGGTCCCCATGAAGTATTAGGCCGTTTGTGCTGGGCTTGCCGAAGCTTTGTAGTCTTTCGACAAGCTCAAGGCGGGCGGCTTAAAAGCTTTACCAGGTCGGATCTATAAAAACAAAAATGTCCAGTCAATTAAGAATCTCCGTAGGACAATACTCCGACAAAGGCCGTAAGGAAACCAATCAGGATTTTCACGGTGTTTGCATACCGAAAGAGCCCCAGTTGAGCTCGAAAGGAATTGCGATTGCGCTGGCCGACGGGATCAGCAGCAGCGATGTGAGCCAGATTGCCAGCGAAGCCGCTGTTAGGAGTTTTCTCGAGGATTATTTCTGCACTTCGGACGCTTGGTCTGTCAGGAAGTCAGCACAGCGGGTTTTGATCGCGACCAACTCCTGGTTACATTCACAGACACAGCAAAGCCAGTATCGTTACGATAAAGACAGAGGTTATGTGTGCACCTTTAGCGGCATGGTGATCAAGTCAACCACCGCACATATTTTTCACGTGGGCGATACGCGCATCTATAGATTGCATGATGATGCCTTGGAGCAATTGACCAACGATCATCGATTTTGGGTATCGCAGGATAAAAGCTATCTTGGTCGGGCTTTAGGCGTTAATCCTCAGCTCGAAATTGATTATCGAGTATTGCCAGTGGAAGAAGGCGATATTTTCTTATTCGCGACAGACGGCGTTTATGAATATGCCAGTCCTCGGTTCATCATCAATGCCATCAGAGAGCATGAAGACGATCTCGATACCGCTGCGAAAGCGATCGTGGACGCGGCATACCAACAAGGCAGTCCGGATAATCTCACGGCTCAGGTCGTTAAAATCGAAAACTTGCCTAAGCAGAATCCGGATGAACTCTATCAGCAGTTAACCGAACTGCCGTTCCCCCCGATTTTGGAAGCCAGAATGGTTTTTGATGGCTACAAGATCGTCCGGGAGGTGCATGCCAGCAGTCGCAGCCATGTTTATCTGGCGGTTGATAACGAAACCGGCACACCGGTCATCATCAAAACGCCATCGATCGATCTTCGGGGCGACCCGGCTTATTTGGAAAGATTCTTGATGGAAGAATGGATCGCTCGGCGCATCAATAGTGCGTATGTACTGAAGCCTTGCGCACAGACGCGGAAACGCAACTATCTCTATATCGTCACCGAATTCATTGACGGTCAGACATTAACGCAGTGGATGATCGACAATCCGAGACCGGACCTGGAAACCGTGCGCGGCATCGTTGAACAAATTGCCAAAGGATTACGCGCTTTTCACAGGCTGGAAATGCTGCATCAGGACCTGAGACCGGACAATATCATGATCGACCGTACCGGCACGGTGAAGATCATCGATTTCGGTTCGACGAAAGTTGCCGGCCTGATGGAGATCACAACGGCAATCGAGCGAAGTCATCTGCTAGGTACTGCACAATATACCGCGCCGGAATATTTTCTTGGCGAAAGCGGGACAACATATTCCGATATGTTTTCGCTGGGCGTTATAGCTTATCAAATGCTGTCGGGTAAACTGCCTTATGGCGCCGAAGTCTCCAAGGCCAGAACCAGAGCCGCACAAAAGAAATTAGCCTATCACTCTGTACTCGATGACGATCGGGAAATCCCTGCCTGGATCGATGATGTGCTCAGGAAGGCAGTACATCCGAACCCGTATCAGCGTTATGGGGAATTATCCGAGTTTATCTATGATCTACGCCATCCGAACCAAGCGTTTCTGAATAAGACCCGTCCACCGCTCATTGAACGTAATCCAATAGTTTTTTGGAAAAGCGTTTCCTTCATTCTGACAATCATCGTTTTGGCCTTATTGTTTCAATTAACAAATAGAGGTATCTAAAATGAAAACTACACCGACACAAACCCCGTCATCTTGCAAAGCCGATTCTCTGCTGACCAAAGAACAGATGACGGACCGCATTATTACTGCAAAAGTAAAGAAACAACTCACTTGGACCGCGATTGCCGAACAGATTGGCGTCAATGAAGTTTGGCTGGCCTCGGTTTGTCTTGGCATGAACAGCATGAAACACGACATTGCCGAAAAGCTCTGCGCCATTCTGGAGCTGCCTATTGAAGTTCAAGCCGCCTTGGAAATGTTTCCTCACAAACAATGGCCCTTCGAAATACCCCAAGACCCGCTTATTTATCGGCTTTATGAAATCGTCGGCGTTTACGGAGAAACCTTGAAAGAAATCATTCATGAAAAATTCGGAGACGGTATCATGAGCGCGATAGATTTCAGCATGACGGTCGGCAAAGAAGAAAACCCAGCCGGCGATCGCGTCGTCATCACCATGAACGGTAAATTTTTGCCTTACAAATCCTGGTAAATCGGTAAAGGATTGCTTTGCCGGGCTCTATGAGACGAGTCGGCAACCGGCGGATCGGGCGAAAGAGCGGGCTCGAGTGAGAGCCGCTACTAGCTCACCGCCCGGTCGGATTCGAACTCCGGCGCCGGCTCGCCCCGCTCCAAATCGTTGGCGGAGGTTGAGCCCCAATCAGACACAGTCTGGGCGGCGATATGGAGCTGGCGTGGCATCACGCAGTCGCGATGCTCGGCCAGGAACGCCCCGATGTTGGAACGGTGCATGGCGCGGGCCGCCTCGATACCCAGCAGCAAGCCGCCGAGCACCACGGTGCGGTGGGTGCAGCCGAATCCTCAAGATCGAATTTGTATTCGGGTAGCGCCGCCATTCCTCTTCCGAAGCCGAAAAAAAAAAGCGCCCATGCCGGTTCCGTACGAAACCGGCCAAGGACGCCTTTGTCCGAGGAAGCTATGAACGCCGCTGTTCGCGCTTCTCCTTGATTTTCAAAAATTCCTGTCATGGAAGGAAAATCGGCTCCCGGTCTGCGAAGAACACGTTGCTTAGACGCAGTGCAACGGTAACTTCCGCCGTTGGACGATCACGAGTGCATACGGACGAACTCGATAATAGCCTTAGCGTACACGTCCGGGTGGGTGGCGTGCGGGATGTGCCCTGCTCCCGGAAATTTCAGGACCTCCGCGCGAGGCATCGCCTCTGCAAGCTTGCCGATTACTGGTCCGAAGATGGGTGGGCTCTGATCGCCCAGCGTGAGGAGAGCCGGACGCGTAAACTCCTTGATCCACTCCAGCTCGAAAACCAGCTGTTCGGGATCTTTCGCCTCGTCGAGGAAGGTCGGAGCATTATCCATCATGATCTTCTTGTACTCCGGCGGCAGTTGAGCCCAGGACCCCGGGCCGAGCACAACAGTCTCGACGAACTGTTCGGCGGCGCCGGCATGATCGCCCGAGGCGATCCGTTCGACCACGCCCCCAACTCGTTGCCGAACCTGCTCCAGCATCGGCGCAACGGCGGAGTCGTCGGCGAGCAGCGCGAAGAGGGGCCGCTCGTGAATGATGAGGCCGCGAAGGAGGTCGTGCCGCTCACCGGCCAGCCGGAGCGCAATCGATGCGCCGAACGAGTTTCCCGCTACCCATGCCGGCGCGAGTCCCAGGTCCTGTATCAACGCAGCAAGGTCGGCCACGTCCTCGCGCACGCTGCCTTGTCCCGGCGGACACGTACTCTCGCTGTGGCCACGGCGATCGTAGGTGAGAACTCGAAAAGAGTCGACCAAACGGGGAACGAGCAGGTCCCAGTCGCGATGAGAATCCCATGAGCCGTGAACCAATACGAGGGGAACCTCCCCGCTGCCTTGGAGTTCATAGAAAAGCCGCACACCGTTGACATTTGCGGTTGCCATGCCGACCTCCTACGTCCGCGACTTCGCCCTGCAACAAAGCGTCACGGGCGATGCTCGGTGTATTTCTTTTCCTTTAATCTCGCCGTCAAACAATATCTCGCTACCCGCTTTGCAATCGGACTTTACCTTTTTAAGGGGAAAGTATTTGACGATTTCATCCGACCGTGTGAGCGCATCGAATATCGTCTCCGGCCTTGCTTCGATAAAAATACTTTTCCTTATCGTAAAGCTATCCATTCTCCGTAGCGCTCCGTCTGTTTATTAGGTATTCAAAGTGAGTAGGTTACGCCGTATTGCTTTTCTCCATTCGGCTAACAACCCGCGCTTAAAGTGCTTTTCCATCGTTTCCCGCAGTTTCTGCTGATGGCGTTCATAGAGGATGCTCCAGACGGCTTGATCCGTCAGCGAGACGGGTCCTTGATATCGAAGATGACGAGCCGACCACCAGGCCGAAGCGAGCGGGCTGCGTCCCGAGCCCTACGCGTTTTTCCATCTCCAGTGATCTTGCCATTCCGCAAGTTAAATAAGGCAAACCTGCCCGTCTCCGGGGAAGGTTGCAACTCGTTCCTCCCCGGGATATAAGAAACACCCATTCGTTGTCCGGAAATCGTGCCCGCCATCCGCAAGATGAGTACTCGTATCGAATATCCGCACCACAGGTTGCAGCTCATGTTCCTGTTGTCGATAACCGCCGGCGTGGTTCTTCACCTGCTGCAACTGCCGAGCCTGTTGCCCCAGCGGGAGGCCGGGACGATTATGCTGCTGGCGGCATGGCCTCAGCGCTTCTATTTCTGGACATTCGAAGCGCTGGCCTGGTTGCTTGCCGGAACTGCACTTGCCTTGAACCTCTTCTCGCCGAACCTTCCGGCCTGGTACGAGGGCGCAACCCCAACTCAGCGAGCGCGTGCATTGGGTACCGCCCTGGTCCTGGTTCAGCTCCTGCTCGGTCTCGGGTTTTGGCTTACCCGAGACAAGGGAGCGGACCAGCTCAGATGGCTGCGTGCCGCGTTCTGGATGGGCGGCGAGTTCCGAATTCCGGCCATTTTTGCAAGCTTACAGCTCTGGTTTGCCGCGTGGCTTTCGTTCCAGTGCTACCGCCTCGACCGCGCGATTTTCTGGTTCGCGTCCGCGCTGGTATGTACCTACCTCGGGTTCGATGAGTTGCTTTCGTTCCACGAGGCGGTCGGCGTCTTGCTGAAAGGCAGCACACTGATCGGCGACGGCGAGAACACCGTGAGCGTCGGCCCGGTCAGGACGTATTTCTGGCCACTGGTTTTCCTGCCGTTGCTGCTGATCATGAGCGCCTGGTTTCTTGTCGCGGCACGTCGAGCGGTCGGCCCCCGCGCCCTGTGGCAACTGGTATTGGCCGGGCTCGTATTCGCGACAGGCGCGCTGGGCTTCGAGATCGTCGAGGCGAACGGCGCAGCACGCCTGGGAGAAGCATGGTTTAACTCCACGCCGGGGCAGGTCGTACTTCTGGCGGAGGAATCCTTCGAAACACTGGGGGTGACGCTCGCCGTCGTCGTATTCGCGAGGCACCGCTGGCAAACCCTTGCCGTGTCCCGCGGCGTCGATTGAACGGCCGGTTCACCCCGGCCGTACCTCGGTGGTGCCGGACGCGGAAACACCACCGAAACCTTCAAGTCGCGCTGTTCCGGGCCTTCCAGCAATTTCAGCGTTGCGCCCGACGGGACCGTAGGCTGGGTTGCAGCGATAGCGAAAACCCAGCTAATCCACGTCTTAAACTGACGAAAAAACCGCATCACTCGCGAACGATGCGGTTTATGCCCGGCCAGTCCCGGTTCGGCATCCAACCGGCTCCACCTGCTCTATCCATTACTTTATATAGACTCACCGGAATACGGGTGCCGTCTTACCACCGTTAAGCGCCCGCGATCCGTACCTGCGCTTCAACTCGGTGCACCGTAGGCGCAACAATGGTGCAAATAGCTGCGGGAAGGCATTCTGCACAGCCCAGCGGACCGCCGAAATGCCTAGCCGACGTGCTTCCGCGCTGTTTGGCACGCGAGCTGCTTACATGAATCAATAGAATGTACCTGCGCCAACGGTGGCGTTCAGGAACATGGCAAAGGCGTCTTGCGATCATCGTGCATCGATGTTCGCCGGGCGCTTTTTTTTTGCTCCGGATTCACCGGAGAGCGGCTCTAGGATTTTTCGAGAAGATTTGTCGATGGACTTCAAAGAATTCAAGCGTGCCGGCCACTGGCCAACCCTGTTGTCCGCCTTTCTTTATTTCGACGTCTCCTTCATGGTCTGGGTGATGCTCGGGCCCTTGTCCCTGTACATCACCAAGGATCTGGGGCTACCGGTGGCGGAGAAGTTCACCATTGTCGCGATTCCCATCCTGTCCGGCGCAATATTCCGCATCGTTCTGGGTTCGATGGCCGACCATCTGGGACCCAAGCTGACCGGCGTTCTGGCCCAATTGCTGGTGATCCTCGGGCTCACCTATGTATTCGTGTTCGGCCTGCATTCCAAGCTGGAAGTGGAGTTGCTGGGATTGCTCTTAGGTATAGCCGGAGCCAGCTTCGCCGTGGCCTTGCCCCAGGCCAGCCGCTGGTATCCGCCCCAATACCAGGGCGTGGTGATGGGTATCGCGGGAGCCGGCAATATGGGGGTAGTCTTGGACTCCATGATCGTCCCTTGGCTGGCGGAACGTTTCGGCTGGCAGGCGGTGTTCGGTTTCCTGCTCATTCCTCTGGTGCTGGTGCTCGTCATCTACGCCGTTCTCGTCAAGGATGCCCCCGACAAACGCACGCCGGTCACCCTGGCCAACTACGCCGCGGTCATGAAGGACCCCGACACATGGTGGTTCATGTTCTTTTATTCCATTACCTTTGGGGGCTTCGTGGGGCTCGGCAATGCCCTGCCTCTTTATTTCACCAACTGGTATCACGTCTCCGGAATAGCCGCGGGCATGATGGTTGCCCTTGTGGTATTCGCCGGCTCGATGTTCCGGCCGGTGGGAGGGCTTTTGGCCGATCGGGTAGGCGGCATCCGTGCCCTGCAAGTTCTGTTCGTAATCGTTTCCCTGAGCTATCTCGCGATTTCGTTCTTGCCGGAGGGGCCGGCGCCGCAATCGGCGAGCGACGCGAAAGTGGCCGGCTGGGGTCTGTTCGAACTGCCGGCGCTCGCATGGTCTGCCGTCGGCATTTTTTTCGTCGGCACGCTGGCCCTGGGGATGGGCAACGGATCGGTATTCCAGTTGGTGCCGCTGCGTTTCCGCAGGGAAATCGGCGTGATTACCGGACTCGTCGGCTGCGCCGGAGGTGTGGGCGGATTCTTCCTGGCCAAGACCCTGGGCTGGTCCTGGAATGTGCAACACGGCTTCGCGCTGGGTTTCAGCGTGTTCGCGGGGCTGCCGCTCCTGGGGCTCGTCGGCCTGATCATGGTCAAGAAACGCTGGCGCACGACCTGGGGCGCGGTATCCGGTGCGCGGGTCTGAGCATGGCGGAATGGGGATAAGGGAACACACCGGGGTGCGTCAGTGACTGCGAACGGACAACTCGCCTTGAGCGCCGCCTTCGCTTCCCGCCAAGGGCGGCGCGAAGACAACCAGGACTACGCCGGTATCGCTCAACCGTCGCAGCAGGAACTGGCCTGTCGCGGCGTCGTCGCGGCGGTGGCGGACGGCATGGGCGGGGCCAAGGGAGGGCGGGTAGCCGCGGAGTTGTGCATGCACAGCTTCATGGAAGCCTATTACAGCCTGGCCGAAACCTTGGCGGTGGAGCAGTTGCTGGATCGAAGCCTGGATGCCGCCAATCGCTGGATACACGCGATGGGCAAGCGTGACCCGAATCTCGCCCACATGGCTACCACCTTCAGTGCCTTGATTCTTCGCGGCCGCCGCGCACATCTAATACACGTCGGCGACTCGCGCATCTACCGCCTGCGCGGCGAGCGGCTGGAGCTGCTGACGAAGGATCACACTTTGAACGGCCCCGAACTGGACCATATCCTGTACCGGGCCGTGGGCCTGGAGCCCCTGCTCCGGACCGACTACGCCGTGCACACGCTCGAAATCCACGACCGTTTCCTGCTGTGCAGCGACGGCCTACACGGCGGACTTAAACAAGCCGAGATCGCGCGCATCCTGCTGGAAAGGGCCGCGCCCCAAAGCAGTGCGGACGCTCTGGTCGAATCGGCGCTGGAGCGCGGCAGCACCGACAACGTCACCGCGCTGGTGGTGGATGTCATCGCCCTGCCCCGGGCCGACCGTCAATCGCTGCGGGAAATCATCGAGTCCTTGCCGATCCTGGAACTACCCCGTCCCGGCGACACGATGGATGATTTTCAACTGGAAGAACTGCTGTCTTCCGGGCGCTACAGCGCGCTGTTCCGCGCGGTCGACCGGCGCAACGGCAACCCGGTGGTCATCAAGTTCCCTCATCCGCGGGTAGCCAGCGAGCGGCAATATCACGATGCCTTTGTCCGGGAAGCATGGATCGGCGGGCGGGTGAAGAGTCCGTGGGTGGCCGAAATTTTGGAACAGCCGCCGGAGCGGCAAAGCCGTCTCTACTCGGTCATGCCGTATTATCGCGGCGCCACGCTCGAACGGCACCTGCGGCGAAACGCACGCATCGGCCTGGAGCCAGGCATCGACCTCGCTCTCAAACTGTGCAAGGCGGTGCACGCACTGCACCGCCAGCAGATCGTGCACCGCGACATCAAGCCCGACAACATCCTGCTTCCGGACGACGGCGGCCTGAAACTGCTGGATCTCGGCATTGCGCGATTGCCGGCCTGGGACGAGGACCAGGCCGATCCGATGCCGGGCACCGCCAGCTACATGGCGCCGGAACTGTTTCACGGCGAGCGGGGCAGCGTCGCCAGCGACATCTTCGCGCTGGGGGTAACGCTCTATCGCGTGTTCTCCGGAGGTGCCTATCCCTACGGCGAGATCGAGCCATTCAGCACGCCCCGATTCGGAAAACCCAAACCCCTGACCAGCCGCCGTCCGGATTTGCCGGTCTGGCTGGACGCCGCCTTGGCGCGCGCGGTCGCGATCGACCCCGGCGAACGCTATGCCGACGCCATCGAGCTGGCCTTCGAGCTGGAATCCGGATTATCGAAAGGCGGCGGCAAGCGTGTCTCCGCCCGTCCCCTTCCCCTGTACCAGCGCAATCCGGTTCTGTTCTGGCAACTGACCGCGCTGCTCCTGTTCGGATTGCTGATGGTGTGCCTGTTTCAGGTCTACGGGAGGGTTTAGGTGTTTATCAATGCAGTAAGTAAAGCCGTCATGCCGGCAGGGAAGGGTCATCCGGGCGCTCCCCGGATGACCGTTTGCGATTGGAAGGGTCATCCGGGCGCTCCCTGGATGACCGTTTGCGATTGGAATGCCGGCATCCAGAGCACAGGGATTGTGATCCGGGCCGATGCCATCCCTGGCGTCTGGATTCCGGCAATCCGTGCCGGAATGACGAGGTTCATCTCACGTCCCCGCATCCTACGAAAGTTGATTTGACGAATGGGATTCATCCCGGAGGAGGTAAGCCATGAAAAAACAGAGACTCATCGTAATCGGCAACGGTATGGCCGGCATACGCACAGTCGAGGAGCTGCTGAAAATCGCTCCCGACGCATACGACGTCACCGTGTTCGGTGCCGAACCGCACTGCAATTACAACCGTATCCTCCTATCCCCGGTCCTGGCCGGCGAGAAGACGCTTAACGACATCATCTTGAACGATGACGACTGGTACGCGTCGAACGGCATCACGCTGCACAAGGGGCGGAAGGTCGTCGCGATCGACCGTCGGCGGCGGCTGGTTCGTACCGAAGACGGACTGGAGGCCGGCTACGACCGGCTGCTGCTCGCCACCGGCTCCATGCCTTTCATGCTGCCGGTCCCAGGCAGGGATCTGCAGGGCGTAATCGGTTTTCGCGACATCCGCGACGTGGAACTGATGCTGGAGGCTTCGCAGAAGTACCGGCATGCGGTCGTCATCGGCGGCGGCCTCTTGGGGCTTGAAGCGGCCAACGGGCTGAAAAAGCGGGGGATGGCGGTTACCGTCGTGCATCTGCTCGATACCCTGATGGAAAGGCAACTGGACAAGCCTGCCGCGGACCTTTTGAAACGGGCGCTCGAGGACAGCGGCCTCGATTTCCGAATGGAAGCGCAGACCGAAGCCATCCTCGGCCACGACCGCGTCACCGGCGTACGCTTCAAGGACGGCTCGGAAACCCCCGCCGATCTGGTAGTCATGGCGGTGGGCATCCGCCCCAACGTCGATCTCGCCAAGAGCGCCGGCATCCATTGCGAGCGCGGCATCCTGGTCAACGACACCATGCAAACTTTCGACCCCCGCATTTACGCCGTGGGCGAATGCGTGCAACACCGGAAGCAGCTTTTCGGCCTGGTGGCCCCGCTTTTCGAGCAGGCCAAGGTCTGCGCGAATCACCTGGCGGAATACGGCATCGCGCGCTACGAGGGCTCGGTGACGTCCACCAAGCTGAAAGTGACCGGCATCGATCTTTTCTCCGCGGGCGAGTTTCAGGGCGGAAACGGCTACGAAGAGCTGCTGTTCCAGGACCCCGCCCGGGGCATCTACAAAAAGCTGGTGGTCGAATCCAACCGCATCAAGGGCGCGGTGCTTTATGGCGATACCGGCGACGGCGCCTGGTACTTCCAGTTGATGCGGGACGGCACCGATATCTCCGCTTTCCGGGAAAACATCCTGTTCGGGCAGGCGCATCTGGGCGATGCCGGCCACGGGGCGGACAACCGCGCGGCGCTCATGCCGGACACGGCGGAGGTCTGCGGCTGCAACGGCGTCTGCAAGAAGACCATCGTCGACGCCATCGTTCAGAAAAAGCTATTCACTCTGGATGACGTGCGCACCCATACCAAGGCCTCGGCTTCCTGCGGCTCGTGCACCGGTTTGGTGGAGCAGATCCTGCAAAGCACCCTGGGCAGCGATTACTCGGTCAGCCCGGCCAAAAAGCCGCTATGCAAATGCACCGACCATACCCATGAAGAAGTGCGAGAGGCGATACGCGCGGAGAGCCTGAAGTCGATTCCCGAGGTGATGCGCTTCCTAAACTGGAAGACAGTCGACGGCTGCCATTCCTGCCGCCCCGCGCTCAATTATTACCTGCTCTGCCAGTGGCCCAACGAATACCGGGACGATCCGCAGTCGCGCTTCATCAACGAGCGGGCCCACGCCAATATCCAGAAGGACGGCACCTATTCGGTGGTGCCGCGGATTTGGGGCGGCGTCACCAATCCTCAGGAGCTGCGCGCCATCGCCGACGTGGCCGAAAAGTTCGAGATTCCGACGGTCAAGATCACCGGCGGCCAGCGTATCGATCTTCTGGGCGTCCCGAAACAGCAGCTTCCGGCGGTTTGGGCGGAACTCGGCAAGCACGGCCTCGTCTCCGGCCATGCCTACGGCAAATCGCTGCGCACGGTGAAAACCTGCGTCGGCAAGGAATGGTGCCGGTTCGGCACGCAAGATTCCACCAAGATGGGCATAGACCTCGAAAAAATGACCTGGGGGTCGTGGACGCCGGCCAAGGTCAAGATGGCGGTATCGGGCTGCCCGCGCAACTGCGCCGAGGCCACGATCAAGGACTTCGGCGTGGTGGCGGTGGATTCAGGCTGGGAACTTCACGTCGGCGGCAACGGCGGCGTGAAGGTCCGCGCCACCGATTTTCTGTGCAAGGTCGATACGGAAGAGGAAGTGAAGGAATACTGCGGCGCCTATATGCAGCTATACCGGGAAGAAGCCCGCTACCTGGAGCGGACCGCGCACTGGATCGAACGCGTCGGTCTCGCTTATGTCCAGGAGCGCATCGTCTCGAATCCGGAAAGCCGACGCGCCTTGTACGAGCGGTTTCTCGAATCGCAGAAAAGCGCCCAGATCGATCCATGGGCGGTTCTCGCCAAGGAATCCGAGCGGCAACACTTCGAACCCTTGAGGAAAGTAGGATGAATGTCATGAGCGACTGGATCGAAATCGGCCGAATCGAGGACATTCCCCGCCAAGGCGCTCGCGTCGTCGCCACGCCGGCTGGCAATGTCGCCATCTTCCGCACCCTGAACGACGAAATTTTCGCGGTTCGCGACCTCTGCCCGCACAAAGGAGGGCCGCTCTCCCAAGGCATCGTATGCGGAAAGCGGGTGGCCTGTCCGTTGCACAACTGGGTGATCGACCTGGCGTCCGGCGAAGCCGCTCCGCCGGACGAGGGCCGAACGGCGTGCTTTCCGGTAAAGCTGGAAAACGAAAGGTTGTGGTTGCAACTCGATAGGCCGGAATAGCCGGAATTCCGAAAACGTTTGCCCTTATCCCAGCCACACTTCGTTATTAAGAGGAAGAGAAACGTGAGTTCTGCACCGCTCTCAGATCCGTCCTTAACAGCGGACGATGCGCCCATCGCCACCACCTGTCCCTACTGTGGCGTCGGCTGCGGCGTGCTGGCCAAGCCGCGCGGTCCCGAGTCGGCGGACATCAAGGGCGATCCGGAACATCCGTCCAATTTCGGGCGGCTTTGCTCCAAGGGCTCGTCGCTTGGCGAAACCCTGTCGCTGGAAACTCGGCTGCTTTATCCCGAGATCAGGGGCCGGCGGGTGAGTTGGGACGAAGCGCTAGGCACCGTCGCCGACACGCTTCGCCGGACCATCGATACCCACGGTCCCGACTCGGTGGCGTTCTACGTCTCCGGCCAGCTCTTGACCGAGGACTATTACGTCGCGAACAAGCTGATGAAGGGTTTCATCGGCTCGGGCAATATCGATACCAATTCCCGCCTCTGCATGTCGTCCACGGTCGCGGCCCAGAAACGGGCCTTCGGCGAGGATGTCGTGCCCGGCTGTTACGAGGACCTGGAACTCGCCGATCTCGTCGTGCTGGTCGGTTCCAACGCGGCCTGGTGCCATCCGGTGCTGTTTCAGCGTCTGGTTGCGGCCAAATGGGAAAATCCCCGCCTGAAGATCGTCAACATCGATCCGCGCCGCACGGCGACGAGTCAGTCCGCCGATCTGCATCTCCCGATACGGCCGGGTACCGACGTGGTTCTGTTCAACGGACTCCTGAATTATCTGCGCCAGGATGACAGGATCGATTTCGCCTTCCTGGAAAATCATCTCGGTCGCTATGCCGAAGCGTTCGAGAACGCGCGCAAAACGGCTCCCTCCCTGCCCGCTATTGCCAGGATCTGCGGTATTCCCGAAGAGGACCTCGCGAGCTTTTACCAATGGTTCGCCCGCACCGAAAAAGTCGTCACCGCCTGGTCGCAGGGGGTCAACCAGTCGTCCAGCGGCACCGACAAGGTCAACAGCATCATCAACGTTCATCTTGCCACCGGGCGGATCGGCAAACCGGGCATGGGCCCCTTCTCCCTGACCGGCCAGCCCAACGCCATGGGCGGGCGGGAGGTCGGCGGACTCGCCAATCAGCTCGCGGCGCATCTCGACATCGAGAATCCCGAACACCGGGCTCTCGTGCAGGAGTACTGGAATGCGCCGCGCATGCCGGATAAGTCCGGACTCAAGGCCGTGGAGTTGTTTCAGGCGATCGCCGAGGGACGCATCAAGGCAGTCTGGATCATGGCCACCAATCCGGCCGTGAGCCTGCCGGACGCGAACGCGGTGCGGGACGCGCTCCGACGCTGCGAATTCGTGGTGGTTTCCGAATGCGAGTCGGGCACCGACTTGGGCGCCTACGCACATGTGAACCTGCCCGCGCTGGCCTGGGGTGAGAAGGACGGCACCGTCACCAACTCGGAGCGTCGCATTTCGCGCCAGCGGGCATTTCTGGCAGCGCCGGGCGAAACCAAGCCGGATTGGTGGATCGTCAGCCGGGTTGCCCAGCGGATGGGATACGAGGAAGGTTTTCGCTACGGGTCAGCTTGGGAAATTTTCCTGGAGCACGCCCGGTTGTCCGGCCTTCGGAACGACGGCAAACGGGTGTTCGACATTTCCGGTCTCGCGGAACTCGATCGCGCCGGCTATGAAGCCTTGAAGCCGATCCAGTGGCCGGTAAATGGGCATCATCCGAACGGCGCGTCTCGCCTGTTCGACGCAGGCGGGCTTTCAAACTTCGGCCGCCGCGCCGGAATGGTGCCGGTGGTCCCCAAAGCGCCGGCCAACCCGCCCGACGCGGCCTATCCGCTGGTGCTCAATACCGGGCGCGTCCGCGATCAATGGCACACCATGACCCGCACCGGCAAAACCGCCCGCTTGACCAACCATGTTCCCGAGCCTTACGCCGAGCTGAACCCCCGCGATGCGGCCCGATTCGCCATTCAGGACGGAACCCTGGTTCGCCTCGAGAGCCGGTTCGGCCAAGCCTTGGTCCGCGCCCGCGTCAGTAAAGATCAGCAGCCAGGATCGGTGTTCGTGCCCATGCACTGGAGCGGACCTTATGCCAGCAAAGGCTTGATCAATGCCTTGGTCAATCCGGCAACCGATCCGATGTCCGGCGAACCCGAATCCAAGCACACACCGCTCCGGATCGCGCCCTATCCGCCGGCGTGGCACGGCTTCTTGCTGTCGCGCGAACCGCTGGGCGCTATCGAGGTCGAGTACCGCGTCACGATACGGGGAGACGGCCATTGGCTTTACGAGCTGGCACATTCCGAGTCACCTTCGGACTGGCCTGTCTGGATGCGCGGCTTGTTCGCCCATCCCTCGGGTTCGCGCGAATCCGCGTCCGCCGAGCCGGTGCCCGGCAGGGAAGAATGGCTGGAGTTCGCTGACATCCACTCGGGCCGGTACCGCTGCGCACGCCTCCTCGGCGGACGTTTGCAGTTTTGCGCCTTCATAGACCGGAGCTTCGAGCTGCCGCCGCGCAGTTGGCTAGCCGGTCTATTCGCACTGGATGAAGTGCCCGATCGGGCACGCATGAGCCTTTTGGCCGGAAAACCGGCTTCGGCCGAGGATGATCAGGGGCGTATCGTCTGCTCCTGTTTCGGGGTCGGCATCAATACCTTGAAACGCGCCATTCAGAAGCAAAATCTGTCGACAACGGAACAAATTGGTGCAGCACTCAAAGCGGGAACCAATTGCGGTTCCTGTATTCCCGAGCTCAAGTCCTTATTGCAGGGGTAAAAACACAATCGCCGCTGCGGCGGCACAAGGCGTCTAGCATTGCCTCGTATTTGTGCACTTCAACGGCCTATGTTCCTATTTAAGGCATCGCTTATCTCGGCCTAATTCAAAATCGCTTTTAATAAAGAATTCATGTTTGTAGGGTGGGTTAGGCCGGAGGCCGTAACCCACCGAGCGACCTCGAATCGGTGGGTTACGCGGAGCCTGTCGAAGGGCCTGTCCCGAGCGGAGACTAGGGGCTAACCCACCATCGATGGGTTTCGCTTCGCTCTACCCATCCTACGATGAATGTTCACTCGAATGCCGAACGGAATGACGTAGGTCGGCAATCCCTTGCCGACTGTCTGGGCTACGGCCAAGCACTGGACCGTATGGCACGATCATTGCTGAAACCATAACGTCGTGGCAGGCTACTCGCGTCGTAACTGCTATCGGAGCCGATACGCTCTTGACGCTTCACAATCCAATCCATCCTGGAGAATTTTGGACAAGGAGACCCTTAACTCATGACCTCGGTTCCCCAATGGCTGCGCCCTGGCGTTCATGCGGCAGGCGGCGAAGGACTCGAGAAAACCCAGATCGACTTGGGTTTCATCCCGCTGACGGACTGCGCACCGCTCGTCATCGCCTACGAAAAAGGTTTTTTTCGAAAACACGGGCTGGAAGCGAGACTTTCCCGAGAGGTGTCCTGGGCCAATATCCGCGACAAGGTATTCGCCGGCTTGCTGGACGGCGGTCATATGCTGGCACCCATGCCCATCGCCACGACGCTCGGTCTCGGGGAACTGAAAAAACCGACCATCGCCGCTCTGTCCCTGGATCTCAACGGCAACGCCATTACCGTTTCCCTGGACTTGTACCGGCGCATGGCCGAACTCGATCCGGCGGCGGCAGCCGAGCGGTCCATGAGCGTCCGTGCACTAAAGAAAGTCATCGATACCGGCAAACACGCGGGGCGCGAGCCCTTGTGCTTCGCAACGGTATTTCCGTTCTCCCCCCATAACTACATGCTGCGCTACTGGCTGGCCGCCGGCGGCATCGATCCGGACCGCGACGTGCGCCTGGTCGTGATCCCGCCGCCGCACATGGTGAAGTACCTGAGCAGCGGAGAAATAGACGGTTACTGCGTCGGAGAACCGTGGAACGCGCAGGCCGTGGCCACCGGCGTCGGACGCACGCTGATCACCGATTATGAAATCTGGAACAACAAGCCGGAAAAAGTGCTGGGTGTGAACCGGGAGTGGGCCGAACAACATCCTAACACTCACCGCGCCATGCTGATGGCGCTGCTGGAGGCAGCGCAATGGATCGATCAACCGGAAAACCGTATCGAAGTGGCCGATATTCTGGCTCGGGAGGAATACGTCAACGCACCGGCTGACGTGGTGAAAATGTCCATGGTCGGCTCGTTTCGCTACCAGGTCGACGCCGCGCCCGCGCCGCTTCCCGACTTTAACGTGTTCTTCCGTTATGCCGCGACGTTTCCCTGGCGCTCCCATGCCGTTTGGTTCATCACTCAGATGTACCGTTGGGGACAACTCCGCGATCCCGTAGACATGCGAAAGCTTGCCGAAGAGGTCTATCGGCCCGATCTTTACCGCGAAGCCGCCCAGGCTCTGGGCCTGCCCTTCCCCACCGCGGACTACAAGACCGAGGGGCAGCACGGCGAACCGTGGACGCTTCGGGAAGCCACCGAGCCGATGATCCTGGGTACGGACCGGTTCCTGGACGGCGGCACCTTCGATGCGCTCCGTCCGGTGGATTATCTGGAGCGCTTCGAACTGCACAATCGGCAGGTTTCACTGGACGAACTGGCCAAGGTCAATCCATGAGCCTCAGAATCATGCTGGTCGATCAGGATTCGGCGCGCAGCGCCATATTGGAGCAAGCGCTGCACGATGCCGGACATCAGGTCGTCGCCCGGATCAAGCACGGCCACAACCTGCTTCGGGAACTCAAGGAATGCCAGCCGGACATGGTGATCATGGATCTGGAGGCGCCGGGCCGCGACACCTTGGAGCAAATGCGGGAGATCAGCCGCGACCAGCCGAGACCGATCATCCTGTTCTCGAACAAGCGCGACGGCGATTACATCCGCCAGGCCGTGCAGGCCGGGGTAAGCGCCTATGTGGTGGACGGCCTCAGCCAGGAACGCATCATGCCCATCGTCGAGGTGGCCATGGCCCGTTTTCGCGAATTCGAGGCGCTCAAGCGCGAACTGCACGAAACCAAAACCCAGCTAGCCGACCGGAAAGTGGTGGACAAAGCCAAGGGCATTTTGATGCAGCGAAAAGGAATGAGCGAGGACGAAGCCTATCAGTTGCTGCGCAAAACGGCCATGAGCCGCAACATGCGCATCGCGGACGTCGCCAGGACCCTGCTTACCCTGGAAGGGCTGACGGACTGACTTCGGGGCGAATTCCGCCCGCCTTTCGCGCATCGCGCACTCTTTTGTCGCACCCGATGCACCAGCCCACCCGCCCGGCGCCTCCGCACTGCGCCGCCAGCTGCTGTTTCAGAGCTGTTTAGCGCGTTAAACGAGCTTGGCACGCTTCCTGTTAGTCCTATGAAAGCTAGAGTCGCGCGCTGACGGCGGCGCTCGACTTCCGGACAAAGGCGTCCTCCCGCAGCTCTTCAACTGCGGGCGACGCCTTTTTTATTGCTTATCGGATCACAACAGAATGGGGGTACAGTCATGGGGATTATCAGGCAGCCGCTGAGTAGCGGCAGCTTAGCGCGGCTTCTGATGCTGGGGCTCGGCACGGCCAGCCCGGTTTTTGCGGAGGGTATTAACGAGAATATCGAAAAGGCGTTGAACGTCGGCGGCGGCAAGATCAACATCGATATCCGGTATCGGTTCGAATACGTGGATCAGGCCAATCTGCCCGAAATCGCCAAGGCCGATATGATCCGGGCGCGCATCGGCTATTTGACTCCGGAATTTCACGGGCTCAAGGCGTTCGCCGAATACGAAGGCAACCAGGATATCTTCAGCAACGAATACAACAGTACCTGGAACAACAAGACTCGACATCCCGTCATCGCCGATCCCCAGAAGAACGAGGTCAACCAGTTATGGCTGAATTACAGCGGTTTACCTCAGACCAACCTAAAAGTCGGCCGTCAACGCATCATCTTCGACAACCATCGTTTCATCGGCAACGTCATCTGGCGGCAGCTGGAACAGACTTATGACGCCGTGGCCATCACCAACGCCAGCCTGCCCGACACCACGATCACCGCCGGTTATATTTGGAAAGTGCAGGACGTCACCTCCCGCACCATCGGCATGAATTCGCCGATCTTCAACATTGCCTACACCGGTCTCCCTTGGGGCAAACTCATCGTCCACGGTGAATGGCTGGATTACGACAATCAAAACGAAAGCTTTCCGACGCGAACCTTCAATACCCTCACCAATTCCACCCAGACGGTAGGCGTTCGCTTTGACGGCGCGACGCCCATCACCGACAAAATCAAGGCCCTCTACACGGCCGAATACGCCTGGCAGGAGGACTATGCGGAAAACCCGAAGGACTTCAAGGTCGATTATTGGCTGGCGGAAGGCGGGGTCGATCTGTGGGGCTTCGTCTTTAAAGGGTCCTTCGAGGAACTGGGCTCGGACAACGGCCAGGGCTTCCGTACGCCGCTCGCGACGCTGCACGCCTTTCAGGGCTGGGCGGACAAATTCCTGGTGACGCCGCCCGACGGCATCCGGGACGTGTACGGCACGTTCAAGACCAGCCTGTACGGCTTGGATTTATGGTTCGTCTACCACGATTTCCGGGACGATACCGGCAGCATCCGCTATGGCGAGGAGTTCGACGTACAGGTGGAAAAGAAATTCGGCAAGCATTATTCCCTGCTCTTCAAGTTCGCCGACTACAACTCGTCCAACCCGAGAGCGTTTGCCGGCAACGTCGACACTCAAAAATGGTGGCTGCAGGCGGGGATCAGTTTCTAAAAGAAAGCTGGGAATTTAAGGCCGTAGGATGCGGTGAGTATTCGAACCGCATCGATCGCGACAGATGCGGCTCCTACGTCGCCACATCCTACGGTCATTTACATTTATCCTTGCAAGTGCTTGAGCTCGCGTAGGGCGCATTAGCTTTAGCGTAATGCGCCGCATGGGAAATCCATTCTACGCAAACCGGTATTTCTACCCCTGCAAGTGCTTCAGCACCTCGTCCAGCATCTTCTTGGCGTCGCCGAACAGCATCCGGTTGTTCTCCTTGTAGAACAGCGGATTGTCGACGCCGGCATAGCCGGACGCCATCGAGCGCTTCATGACGATCGAGGTTTTCGCCTTCCAGACCTCCAGAACCGGCATGCCGGCGATGGGGCTGTTGGGGTCTTCCTGCGCCGCCGGGTTCACGATGTCGTTGGCACCGATGACCATGGCGACGTCGGTCTCCGGGAAGTCCTCGTTGATTTCGTCCATTTCCAGCACGATGTCGTAAGGAACCTTAGCCTCGGCCAAAAGCACGTTCATATGGCCCGGCATGCGGCCCGCCACTGGGTGGATGGCGAAACGCACGTCGACGCCTTTCTCGCGCAGCAGCCTGGTGATCTCGTACACCGTATGCTGGGCCTGAGCCACCGCCATGCCGTAGCCCGGCACCAGAATGGCGCGGCTGGCGTTGCGCAGGAGTTCGGCCGTCTCTTCCGGCGTGATCGGCTGCACCTCGCCTTGTGGTCCCGCCCCTGCCGCAGGCGCTACGCCGGTACCGGTACCGAACCCGCCGGCGATGACCGAGAGGAAATGGCGGTTCATGGCACGGCACATGATGTAGGACAGGATCGCACCGGAAGAACCCACCAGAGCGCCGGTCACGATCAGCAGATCGTTGGACAGCATGAAGCCGGTGGCCGAAGCCGCCCATCCCGAGTAGCTGTTGAGCATGGAAACCACCACCGGCATATCGGCGCCGCCGATCGCCATGACCATGTGCACGCCGAAAGCTAGCGCAATGGCCGTCATCAGCAGCAAGGGAACGAACCCGCCCGCAGTGGACTGCGCGTTGACGAAGCCGGCCCCCAAGATGATGGCTAGAATCAAAAGGCCCAGATTGAGCCAGTGCCGGGCCGGAAGCAGCATGGGTTTGCCGTCGATCTTGCCCGACAGCTTACCGAATGCGATGACCGAACCGGAAAAGGTCACGGCGCCGATCAGAACGCCGAGATAGATTTCCACCTCATGAATGGTTCTCTCCACCCCGGTAAAGGCAGCGGTCGGATCGATGAAGTTCGCATAACCCACCAGCACCGCAGCCAACCCCACCAGGCTGTGCATCAGCGCGACGAGTTCCGGCATTTCGGTCATCTTGACCTTGATCGCGGCGTAGACCCCGACGCTGCCGCCGATAGCCATGGCGACGATGATCGGAACATAGCTGGTCACCTTCGGCCCGAACACGGTTGCGAGGATGGCGATGGCCATGCCGAGGATGCCGTAGAAATTGCCGCGCCGCGCGGATTCAGGATGGGAAAGCCCCCCGAGGCTCAAGATAAACAGTATCGTCGAGCCGATATAGGAAACGGTAACTAATCCTTCTGACATTGTTATTCTCTCCGCTTATCTTCTGAACATGCGCAGCATGCGCTGGGTGACCCAGAAACCGCCGGCCATGTTGACCGAGGTCAGAACGATGGCGAGCCCCGCCAAGATGGTGATCAACACACCGGGCGAGGAAATCTGGATCAAGGCGCCGATGGCGATGATGCTCGAAATGGCGTTGGTGACGCTCATGAGCGGAGTGTGCAGAGCCGGGGTGACGTTCCAGATCACCATGTAGCCCACGAAACAGGCCAGCACGAAAACGGTGAAGTGGGACATGAACGCCGCCGGAGCCACAGAACCGAGGCCGTAGAACAGGAGACCCGCCACGCCCAGCGTGATGCCGGTTTGCGCCCAGGCGGGCAGCAGCGGCTTCTTTTCCGCCTTCTTGATTTCGACCGGCGGTGCCGGGGTGGCTCCTACCGGGGCTGCGGTGATTTTCGGCGGTGGCGGCGGCCAGGTGATTTCCCCCTCCTTGATCACCGTGGTTCCGCGTATGACCTCGTCCTCCATGTTGACGTCGATCGTGCCGTCCTTGTTCGGGCACAGCTCTTCCATCAGTCTCAGAAGGTTGGTGGCGTACAGCGTGCTGGACTGACGGGCAAGCCGGCTGGGCAGATCGGCATAGCCGATGATGGTGACGCCGTGTCGGACGACGACTTCGCCCGGGACCGTCAGCTCGCAGTTGCCGCCCTGCTCGGCCGCCAGGTCGACGATGACGCTGCCGGGTTTCATGGATTCCACCATTCCCGCGGTGATCAGTGTGGGCGCGGGCTTGCCCGGAATCAGCGCGGTCGTGATAACGATGTCCACGTCCATGCACTGGCGGGCGATCATTTCCTTTTGGGCCTTTTGGTAGCCCTCGCTCATCACTTTGGCATAGCCGCCGACGCCGGTGCCCTCCTCCTGATAGTTGACTTCCACGAACTCTGCGCCCATCGATTTGACTTGGTCTTTGACTTCCGGGCGGGTATCCGTTGCCCGGACGATGGCGCCGAGACCGTTCGCCGCGCCGAGGGCGGCCAACCCGGCGACGCCGCAGCCGATGACGAATACTTTCGCCGGCGGCACTTTGCCGGCGGCGGTCACCTGTCCCGTGAAGAACCGCCCGAAATGCTGGGCCGCCTCGATCACTGCGCGGTAGCCGGCGATATTCGCCATGGAACTCAAGGCGTCCAGCTTCTGCGCGCGGGAAATGCGGGGTACGCTGTCCATCGCCAGCACAGTGGCTTTCTTGGCCGCGAGCCGTTCCATGAGATCGGGGTTCTGGGCCGGCCAGATAAAGCTGATGAGATTGCCGCCCTCGCGCAAATAGTCGACTTCATCCACGGCCAGTTCGGGATGGACTTGAGGACCACGCACCTTGAGCACGATGTCCGAGCCGGCCCATAAGGATTTAGCATCATCGGCGATGTCGCAGCCGACTTCGCGGTAGGCATCGTCGGAAAAGTTGGCGCTGTCGCCGGCCCCGGTTTCCACGGTCACCGAGAAACCGAGTTTCATGAGTTTTTCGGCCACCTCCGGCACGGTTGCAACACGCTTCTCTCCGGCGTGTATTTCTTTGGGAACCCCAATTCGCATAAAACGTACTCCTCCTAGCGCTATCGAGCGCAACAATTACGAACGTTGTTTTTGTTCAAGAGGGCGAAAACAGGGCGCCAGAAGTCCCGTTCCTGGTGGGACGGAAATAGCTAACTTGCGTGCGACAATGAGAAATTCACAATCTATGTCTCGATAATTGACAAAATTTTCTGGCCCGGCTTAACGACCCCCGCACCTTCTTAAAGTAATTGCCGGGAGAGGTCAACTTATTTTGCCTCTGGCAACCCATCCGGATTGGGCTGCGGAACTCTTTGCAACGCCGCCGATCAGCCGGATTTTTCGGCGACCAGCATGTAGTTGACGCTCATTCCGGGACTTAGCCTGAATTTCCGAGTAAAGGGATTGATCTTGACGCCGGTGCGATCGAAAACACGCATGCCGCTTTCGAGAAGCATGCCTTCCAATTCCTCCGGTTTCGGAAACTTCCGCCAATGATGGGTTCCCTTGGGGAGCCAGCGCAGCACGTATTCGGCGCCGACGATCGCGGTAAGAAAGGATGCGGCCGTCCGGTTGAGCGTGCCGATGACCATCAGCCCTCCGGGCCGGACCAATCGGCCGCAGGCGCTCATGAAGAGCGGCAAATCGGCCACGTGCTCGACGACTTCGAGATTCAAGACGGCATCGTACGATTCGCCCTGTTCGGCCAAACCTTCCGCGGTGCCGCAGGTGTACCGGATCGCCAGACCGCTCGCTTCTGCATGCTGCTGCGCGATGCGGATATTCTTTTCCACCATGTCGACGCCGTGCACCTCCGCGCCGAGCCGCGCCATCGCTTCGCTCAGCAACCCTCCGCCGCAGCCGATGTCCAAGAGACGAATCCCCTGAAGCGGCACAGCTCGATTCGCGCTGCGACCGAAGCGTGCGCTCAAACGCTCGGAGATGTAACCGGCTCGAAGCCGATTGAGGCGATGCAAGGGCCAGAATGGGCCGTCGGGGTCCCACCAGGCATGGGCCAGCCGGTCGAAATGCGCCGCCTCGGCGGGATCGATTGTGGTTTTTGTGCTCAAGGTTTATTTTTCCAGAGGAAGGAAGCTCGATACGCGTGCCTTCGTCTTAGCGCGTGGCGAGGAATCGGGATAAAATCGCTTTTTTGATTGGAAAGACCGGATATTCAATGGTTCACGTCGGCATCATCATGGGCAGCAATAGCGACTGGGAGATCATGCAGCATGCCGCCCGCCAGTTGAAAGATTTCAATGTCCCGTTCGAAACGAAGGTGGTTTCCGCTCACCGGACGCCGGATTTGTTGTTTCAATACGCCGAAACGGCGGCCGATCGAGGTCTCAAATGCATCATCGCCGGTGCGGGAGGCGCGGCGCATCTGCCCGGCATGATGGCGGCGAAAACCCACTTGCCCGTGCTGGGCGTTCCGGTGCCGACGACATACATGAAAGGCAAGGACTCCCTGTACTCCATCGTCCAGATGCCCAAGGGCATACCGGTCGCGACCTTCGCCATCGGCGAACCGGGCGCGGTGAATGCCGGTCTGTTCGCGGTGGCGCTGCTAGCCGTTCACGATTCGGACTTGGCCGCCAAACTCAAGGCTTATCGCCTTAGGCAAACAGAAGCCGTGCTGGGGCTGACGCTGCCGGAAATCGAATGATGCCGAAAGCAGGCCGCTGATTTTCCGAAACAGGACGTCCTGAAGCTAACTAGAATAAGAACGGCTGTCGTCTATCGACCCGTTCCCGTAGTTCCACATTAACCCTATCGACGATGAAACACATTCTACCGAATGCCATGCTCGGCATCCTGGGCGGTGGTCAATTGGGCCGCATGTTCACCATGGCGGCGCGGGCCATGGGCTATCGCGTCACCGTACTGGATCCCGACGGCGACAGTCCGGCCGGCGGACTGGCCGATGTGCACATCCGCGCTGCCTACGATGACCGGGCGGCTCTCGACAGACTCGCCGAAACCTGCGCCGCGGTCACCACGGAATTCGAGAATGTCCCGGCCGAAAGCCTCAGCTACCTGGCACAGCGCGTACGGGTAAGCCCTTCGGCGGAATGCGTTTCGATCGCTCAGGACCGTATCGCGGAAAAGCGATACATTTCCGGGGCAGGGCTCGGAGTCGCTCCGTTTCTCGCGATCGAGACCGCCACCGACCTGGATCGGAATCTGGCGGACCACTTGCCCGGCATTCTGAAGCTGGCGCGGCTCGGCTACGACGGCAAGGGCCAAATCCGGGTGAAGACCGTCGAGGAAGCGAAAGCCGCATTCGCCGAACTGGGCGGAAAGTCTTGCGTACTGGAGCGGCAACTGAATCTAAAAACCGAGATTTCGGTCATCATCGCCCGTTCTTCGCCGACCGAAGTAGTCTGCTTCCCCGTGGCGGAAAACCAGCACGAATCCGGGATTCTCGATGTCAGCATCGTGCCGGCCAGGGTTGCGCCGGCCGTCGCGACACACGCGCAAGACATGGCGCTTAAGCTCGCTCAAGCCATGGACTATATCGGCGTCCTGGCGGTGGAATTCTTCGTGCTGGACAACGACGACCTGGTCATCAATGAAATCGCCCCGCGCCCCCACAACAGCGGCCACTATACGCTCGATGCCTGCGCCGCCAGCCAGTTCGAACAACAAGTCCGCACCTTGTGCGGATTGCCGCCCGCGGATACCCGCTTGCTGAGTCCGGTGGTGATGGTCAATCTTCTGGGCGATATCTGGCGGGACGACGAGCCGGCCTGGGACAAGCTCTTGAGCCAGCCCAACGTCAAACTCCATCTTTATGGCAAGAAGACTGCCCGCATTGGCCGCAAAATGGGACATTTCAACGTGCTGGCCGAAGACGTGGAAGCCGCTTTGTCGCAGGCACTGGAACTGAAACAGATGCTCCAGGCTTAGCCGGAAAAGCGGCGCTTCCGGCAAGCTGGCGGATCATGCCGAAAGACCCCCTTCAGGTCCTGCGCAGCGTCTTTGGCTACGAACGGTTTCGCGGCCAGCAGCGCGCCGTCATCGATCATCTGACGGCAGGGGGCGATGCGCTGGTGCTGATGCCCACCGGCGGCGGCAAGTCGCTCTGCTACCAGATTCCCGCGCTAATCCGCCCCGGTACGGGCGTCGTGGTCTCGCCCCTGATCGCCCTGATGCAGGATCAGGTCGAAACCCTGCTCCAACTCGGCGTTCGAGCCGCCTTTCTGAATTCCACCCTGGCTTACGACACACAGCGCCAGGTCGAGCGGAACTTTCTGGACGGCCAACTGGACCTCCTCTACGTCGCGCCCGAACGTCTCTTGACCGAGCGCGTGCAGGCGCTCATCGGGCGGGCCGAAGTCAGCCTTTTCGCCATCGACGAAGCGCACTGCGTGTCCCAGTGGGGCCACGACTTCCGCGCCGATTACTGGCAGCTCTCCTTGCTGCACGAACGTTTTCCCGGCATTCCCAGAATCGGCTTGACCGCCACCGCCGACGAGCGGACCCGGCAGGAGATCGTCGAGCGCCTCGGACTGCAGGAGGCCAGGGTCTTTTGCAGCGGTTTCGACCGGCCCAACATACGCTACCGGATATCGCCCAAGCAGGACGCGCGCCGGCAGCTGGTTCAGTTTCTCCGAAACGAACATCCGGGAGATGCCGGCATCGTTTACTGCCTGTCGCGAAAAAAGGTGGAATCGACCGCGGAATGGCTCCGCGCTCAAGGATTCTCCGCCCTGCCCTACCATGCCGGCCTTTCCGCCGAGGAACGCCAGAAAAACCAGCGGCGATTTCTGATGGAGGAAGGCGTGATCGTCGTGGCGACGATCGCCTTCGGCATGGGCATAGATAAACCCAATGTCCGTTTCGTCGCGCACCTCGACCTGCCCAAGAGCCTCGAGGCTTATTATCAGGAGACCGGACGCGCGGGACGCGACGGCTTGCCGGCCAATGCCTGGATGATTTACGGCTTGCAGGATGTGATCACCTTGCGGCAAATGGTGGAGGCCTCCCAAGCGGATGAACTGCATAAACGGGTCGAGCGCCACAAACTCGATTCGATGCTCGGCTTCTGCGAGCTGACCGGTTGCCGTCGGCAAGCGTTGCTCCGCTACTTCGGCGAAATCTCCGACAAACCCTGCGGCAATTGCGACAACTGCCTCAACCCGCCGGACATCTGGGACGGCACCGACGCCGCCCGCAAGGCATTGTCCTGCGTCTACCGCACCGGCCAGCGCTTCGGCGTTCACCACATCATCGACGTACTGCGCGGCAAGTCCAACGAGAGAATACAGCGGCTGGGTCACGACAGGCTCAGCACCTTCGGCATCGGTCACGCCATGGACGAGAAACAGTGGCTCTCGGTATTCCGTCAGATCATCGCCCAAGGCTATTTGACGGTGGACTGGGAGGCTCACGGCGCACTCCGTCTGACCGAAGAATGCCGCCCGGTACTGCGCAGCGAAGTCGACCTTCGGCTAAGGCGGGACAGTTACAAGGAGGCCTCGAGCGGCCGACGCCAGACCGTCGAACGCTTTTCCAACCCGGAAGACGAGCGTCTCTGGCAAGCCGTGCGCGCCTTGCGGCGCACGCTGGCCGAGGAGCAGGACGTGCCTGCTTACGTGATTTTTCAGGACGCCGTTCTGATGGAAATGGTCCAGTCGAGACCGACCAGCCGCACCGAAATGAGCCGCCTGGCGGGCATCGGCGAACGCAAGCTGGAGCTCTACGGCGACGAGTTTCTGTCGGTCATCCTGGAGCACAGAAGCAGCGACGGTTCGGCCTCGACCGCCAGCACGACGGCAGACGAAAGCCTGGCGCTATTCCGGCTCGGCATGAACGCCGAACAGATCGCTTATCAGCGCGGATTGACGATTTCGACCGTCTACGGCCATCTGGCCAGGGCCATCGAAACCGGGGCCGTGGAACTCGGCGAGGTGGTGGGTTTGAGCGATTCGGAAATCGGAGAAATAGAAGCAGCGTGGCAGAGCCTGCCGGAAGACCAACGGCGCGCCCTCAAGCCGCTATACCAGGCGCTGAACGGCAAATACAGCTATGAAGTGCTTCGTTGCGTGCGGGCCTATTACGACAGGCTGCGTAACTCGCCTGACTCCGAGGCATAGAGTGAACGCCCCCTCGGTGGGTTTATACGGTGCGCGTCTAAACCTGCCGGCGCAAATCCGGTCTTTCAAGGCGCACCTAACCACCCTTCCATGGCCCTTTTCAATCGCAAACGGGCCGCGACAGGAGCCACCCAACTGACGTAGGTCGGGAATCCTTTCCCGACGTAACAGGTCGGCAAGCGGGTACGTCGGCAAAGGATTGCCGACTTACTTCGCTGGGGAAATTCCGAAAAAGCCCTCCTCGGATCGGACGGCGTGCATGCTGTATCCGGCCCGAAGATCAAAAACTGGGCAGCGCTCCGCTTATTCCGCGTACCTCTCGTACAACCGCATCAGCATGGCGAGCTCTCCTTCCTGCGGCACGCACCAGCCGTCGAACTGGATGTCCTTTAGGATGCTCTTACCCTGCTCGTCGTCGCCCATGCCGGTAAAGACTTTCGCGACGGATTCCCCGAGGTCGGCGATTTGCGGGCTCGCGCAAAGAAGATGGAAGGCAAACTGGGTGTCGCTTTCGTCCACGACACGGGTATTGTTTCGAGTGAGATTGGACAGGCCGTAATAGGTCTTCTTCAGCATGAACAAGACATCCGACTGTTCCTTGAGAAGCAATTGCAGCGCTTTGATTTCGTTGCCCGCGAAGTGATGCTGGAACTTGGACGAGTCCAGCCCGTTCTCGTCGCAAAGGAAACGACCCAGCAGGTAGACGAAACTGCCCTGCGAAGCCGTGACTGCGCGGACGTCTCCCATGTCGGCGAGTGACCGCTCGTCGTTGGCGCGCATGACGATCACTACTTCGTCGGCCTCCCCCAAGGGCCGCAGCAATGGCACGAACTGCTGCCGCCGAATCATGGCACAGGCTTCGAAGGGCTTGGCGAAGAAGATGTCCACCGTTTCGTGGCCGATCTCATGTCCCGCCGGCAACTGCTCGAAATGGATCGCACGCTGCAAGTGCCGTTGCAAATAGGTATTGAGCAGGTACCAGCCGCTCAATTGAGCACCGACCTGTAGACTGGCCACGAAATTCAGTTTGCCCCGGGGATGCGGCGAACCCGATTCGACGGGACGCTCGGGTGCGGCTCGTACGGCGCTGACCACGGACGGCTGGGCCCGCTCCGACGGCAGGCTGACATCGGTGGTGAGAAAACGGCCTAGCCCCGTGATCTTGAACAGCATCGCGACCATGCGATTGGGGTTATTGACTTCGATCTTGATACCCTGCCTTTCCCAGTGTTCGAACAGCTTGAGGAGCAGAGACAGGCCCATTGAATTGACCCGCTCGACCTGTTTGAAATCCAAACTGACGCGGGCGTTGGCCGGAATGCCGTTCAACTGACCGAGGGTCTGCGCGGAATGGGCGTCTACCGAACCGGCAAAGGCGTAGCACAGCACGCCTTCCTCGCCGGACGGCAGGCTGTTAATGAAAAGTGAATCTGCCAGAGTCATGGCTTACAACCTCATCGTGCTCGCTGTGGTAGAGGAACTGGAATCCGGTTTTCAAGCCGACCTGCAAGGGCCGGCTCAGATCCCACAGAGTGGTGATCTGGGTACGGCGATGCGGTGTGACGCGCACCTGCAAGTAATCCGACATACGCCACATCAGATATAACCCGGCTCCACCGATACCGGCTTCGACGCCTTTCGCAAGCGTGTGAGTCAGATGGTCCAGGAAGATTGCCGGGGTCAAGGTGCCCCAGTTATCGGTAACCGACAAACCGATGGTGTCGGAACCTACCGCCAGGTGGATGCGCACGTGTTCGTTCTCGGACAGATTCCGCGTCGTTCCCTTCAGATAAAACGGGCGGCTTTGGCCGTCACGGGGCGCGCCATACAACGAGTTCTCCACCATTTCGTCGAGGACCAACAGGATAGACTCGAGTTGGTCCGGCGCCATGACGCCCAGTTCCTCCAGCCAGGCGCGACCTTCCTCCATGAAGAACAGTTTGTCGTCGCTGTGGGTGAGCTGGAATTGCCGCTCTGCGACGCGCCCCGGGACGAGACAGTAAATATCATCATCCGGCGATGCTTGATGCTGACTGAGCAAATGTTCCCAACCGAGCCGATGGTAAAAGGCATCGTCGCGGGGCAATACCCGGCGGATACCGTCCACGCTGAGGCGCGGCAAGAGGTCGTGAAACTCGCCTTCGGACAGGAAAACCACCAGCTGGCGCGAGGTCGGCGAGGTAAAGTGATCGCTTTGGCCTCGGTAAAATCCCTCGGTGATGCGGATGAGCTGAGCCGAGTCCTCGTCGCGCGCGGCCTGGACCTCCACGCGATCGGTATGCTCCAGCACGGCCACGGTCACATCGTCGTCGAAATGGTCGCGTCCGCCGTAAGCCTTGAGTGCAGCGAGAATTTTTTCTTCCAGCACGCGCGGCTCGGCCTCGGCGTTTTCGTTCAGAATGGCTTCTAGCCGCTCGTAGCCGAAGGGTTCGCCGCGCGCCGATTCCTGTTCCACCACGCCATCGGTGTAGAGGAATATCCGGTCGCCGATATCGAGTTGCAGATCCAGTTCTACCGAGAGGTAATCGGAATCGCGGCTCTTTCCCAAGGGCAAGCCGCCCCCCTCGATCATGGTCCAGTGCTTATCCCCGCGCCGCTTGAGGTAAGGCAGCACGTGTCCGGCGTTGGCGAAGCGCAAGTGACCGGTGCGGCTGTCCAGACTCAGACAGCCCATGGTCATCAGCAACGACTGGTGCGCCGTTGCCAACATGGTTTCGTTGAGGGAACGAAGGATCTCCGCGGGGCGGGTCACCCCTTCATTCGCCAGCGGATAGAGACCTGCCTTGGCGGCGCTCACCATGGTGCCCGCCGCCACGCCGTGCCCGCTCACGTCGCCGATCACCATAACGGCGTAATAGCCGCCGACCTTGTAATAGTCGTAGTAGTCGCCGCCCACCTCGCTGGAAGTAGTCAAGGAGGCGACGCCGTGTACGCCCGGCAGAACGATGTCGGGGCTCGGCAGAATGGAATGCTGCAAGGCGGCGGCGAGGTTGATTTCTTCCTGCAGTCGGCTGCTCAGCTTTTCCAGTTCCACCAGGGTGGCTTGCAGACGATCTTCCGCCCGCTTGCGCTCGGTAATGTCGTCGCCGGTGATGAGGAACAGGACCGGCTGCTTGCTGTCCTGATCGCGGACCACCGTGGCATGCCAGATGATGTCCACCAGTTCCTCGCTACGGATTCGCATGGGAACTTCCGTCCCGGTCTCGCCGGACAGACCGCCCTGCACGACATCGTCGAACAAAACCCGCATTTGGCCCTGCTGTTCGGGCGTAAAGAGCATGGCAAAGAACTCGCTACCGCGCACCTCGTCCTCGGTCCAGCCGGAGATTTCCTGGGCATAGCGGTTGAACAAGATGATCTTGCCTCGGGTGTCCAAACCGATGATCAGCGCTTGAGCCGTATTGATGATGTTTTCGTTGAAGTCCCTCTGGGCCTGTAGGTTCGCCATGCTGTCCTTGAGGCGCTTGACCAGAGGATTCAAGAGGCCCATGCCGCCGAAAGCCAAGGCAAACAGGAACAGCGCCAGCATCACGCCTTGCAGGTCTTGGGTATTTTGCAGGCGGAAGTCGGCATTTTGCTGGTAATACGCCACCACCTTGTCGAGGCCGGAGAGGATCTTTTCGGGGGCGTCGGAAGTGAGATACTGAAAATACGGATCGTCCGAATTGACGGCATCCACCGGCCGCGACAATAGCTTACGTATCGCCTCGATGTAAGCATTGATCTGTTGATCGAGTTTGATCGGATCTTCGAAGTAGATGAGGCGCAGTTCCGGAGCCAGTTCGCCCGGCTCGGCCAGTAGACGCGGCCCCTGGCGCACCAGGCGATCGCCGTTCCTGAGATAACCGTGCATGTTCTCGAACAGGCTGATGGTATCCACCATCTGCTGTCGGATGGCCTGGCGCTCGACATGGCTTTCGGTGGCTGTCATTTTCATCGCCAGAACCACGCCGCGCTCCACCAACATGCGCTCGTGGCCAGCCAGGTTCAAGGCAGCGGCGCTGCCCTCCTGACTGCGAAGGTCGGCGATCAGAACGGCGTAGCTCACGACGGCCGTCATCGCCAGAAGGCCCAGCACGGTGCCGTACTGGTCCAATGCCCAGCCGAGAGACTCTCGAAAAAAACCTTGCATTTTCGAGGGTGTTTGCTGGGACAAGGGAAACTTTCCGGGCTCCATAAGTTCTCCTTCCTCTTTCCGTTCTATTAATGAATGCCCCCTTGTAGGGCATTCATTAATAGTAGATGGATTTGTAAACTTCGCCCGAAATGTTGATCTAGATCAGTAACTGATGCTCGCAGCTCCAATATATTTGAGAATTTTTGCGTCAGAATGGCGCCTCATGGGACCACGGCGCCGGTGTCGAGGAGCGTAGCGGAAGCACAGCGCGGTGAACGGGAATATCGGGACGTTGCAGGATCTTATTGCTAGTCTTCGGTCTTAGTATGGATAACCCTCACCTCTTAAAAAGGCCGGAATGATCCGACATCGAAAGCCAATCACGGAACCCTGGCCCGAATAGTCGATTGGGCATCGGCCGACGGTCACCCGGCTTGTTTGCCCATCACGTACTTTTTGCCGATTTGTCTGACGTTCCCGCAGAATTACCATCCAATTGCCAGAGACCGCTCGGCCGCGTTCGCGAATCCGTGAAAAACGGAGTATGCACTCTTGGCATCAGCGAACGACTCGCGCACAAGGCCAAGATAGTTCCATTGTCAAGCAGTCATGGCAAAGAAACGCACTCAAAAAACACGGGACGAATCGCAGTCCAAGAAAACCTCACCGTCAACGCATGTCGCCTTGTCCCCAAAGCACCCGCTCATGATCGTCGGCACCGGTACCTCTGCCGGCGGCTTCGAAGCTTTCAAGGAGCAGCAAAACCTTCTCAGAATTGTGCTGGTTCCCAAACTCCAGCTTGGGAACCCAGTGCCAACTCGGGCGTCTCGGATATGGCTTCCAAGCGGGAGCCTGGAAGCCAGCGAAAGCCCTGTTGGAAGCATCCCGATTAAAACGACCCCTTGCTATTGAAATGAGAAGTGGGCCGTAACGCACGGGCAAACGCCCGACTCACTCGTTGCCGGCTTCTTCGTCGAGACTGGCTATGTTTTTTCTGCCGTTGAGCAATACGGTACGGATCACGTCGGCGTTTTGTTCGGTTTCCTTCGCCTGATCCGAAAACCTTTGCTCCGAAAAGACGCTGCCGTGCTCGTGGCATTGCGCGGCCATGCGCTTTAGCAGGGCTGCCCGTTCCTCCAGGGAACGGATTGCGGACCAAAGGGCGACTTCAAGCGTTTCGGCCTGTTCATTGAGCAGGCTTTCCGTGGAAAACGCATGTCCGACATGGCAGCGGTACTTAACCATTTCGCCGTGGCCGAGTTCCCACATCACCCCGCCGCATTCCGGACAGGTCAGGACGCTGGCAACGCGCGGGTTTCCCCCGGATTCGAACTGTCTTATGTCCTTTTTGACAATCTCACGCTCTTTTTCTGTTTCATCCGGCATGGGGGCACCTCTTCGTTGTCGCACGGGCTGTTGGGCTAACTGCTCGATGGTTGCGGCAATGCCCGCGACGGGCAGGATGTAGTCGACCGCGATGCTTTCGATGGCGTTCAGCGGCATCTCGGAGAAAATGGCTTCCTGTGGATCCTGGACTATCACTATCCCGCCGGCGTTCTTGATGGATTTGAGTCCGAAACTGCCGTCGCCGAGCGTGCCCGATAAAATGACTCCTATCACGCGAGAGTCGTATATCCTCGCCGCCGAGCGGAAAAGCGGATCGATCGCGGGGCGGAAGCCGTTCTCCCTGGGGCCTCCCGAAAGATGAATTTTCCCGTCTCTGAGCACCAGATGCCGGTTAGGCGGGGCGACGTAGATATGCCCCCGCCGAATCGTCTCGCCGTCATCCGGGTGGGTGGCCGGGAGCGGTCCATTTCGCTGGAGAATATTCGGCAGAAAGCTCGTACTATGACTTGGGACATGAAGGACAACGAGAAGGGTCGCCTCAAGATCGGAAGACAGATCGCCGACCAGATTTTTCAACGCTTCCACGCCTCCCGCCGAGGCGCCGATGACGATCATGTCGCGGGTATGCATCGTACGGGTTTTTATTCCAAATACTTACTTAGACCCGAAGGACGCCGAATGGTTGATCAAGGGCGAAATTGGATCGACGTTCGGGTACAACGGATAGGAGTAACTCGACCACCCCTCCAAATCGCTTTCAATCAGGAATCGTTTTTCGTAGGGTGGGTTAGGCGCACATTAGCACTGACCGACTGCCGATCACTGCGCTTCGCGTGCGCCGTAACCCGCCGAGCGACCTTCCATCGGCGGGTTACGCGGGGCCTGTCCTGCGCGGAGACTAGGGCTAACCCGCCATCGATGGGTTTCGCTTCGCTCTACCCATCCTACGATGAATGTTCACTCGAATGTCGAATGGAATTAGACCGTGGCGAATTCTTCCCGCGAATAACGGGCGGTTCCGAATCGGTAGTCGCTTTGGAGGCAGTGATCCAGCCAGCGGGTGAGGAAGTAGTTCAGCGACCATTTGTAATCGAGCACGCTCTTGGCGCTGGACCGGTCCCTCACCGCATCGAGGACCACCGGTCGGCAGTGGTCGCTGAGCGCTTCGGCGGTCTTGGCGTCCAGACTGACGCGGATTCTCACCGCCGGCTCGAAACCCCGCACGAAATCGTGGGTAAGCTCCAGCGTCAGGGTATAAGGCGACCTTTCGAGCAACCTCAGATGCAGGGACGGCTTGCCGTTGACTTGGGCGACGGCGGTTTCGTCGATGCGGTCCAAGTCGGGAATCAGGTGCGCCAGTTTCTCGTAGTTCGATTCGCAGACTTTTTGCAGCCAGAAGGATTTTTCTGCGGGCTGGAAAATGCTCATTACCGGTAAAAACGATCTCTCAAAATTCACTGTAGGTAGCGCAGGCGCTGGATGTCTCCCATAAAGTCACGCTCCTGACGTTGTATCCTCGGCTCGCGACGTGTCCGAATATCAGCTTGGCCAGATACTCGGCCGTAGGATGCTCGTCGAGCGCCAGAAAACGTTCTCCGGCCGAAATTAGTGCTGGCAGGAGCGGGTCATCCTTGTGCAGAAGCAGATTGTGATCGAGCTGCCGGTCGATATACTCCGACGCGACGGCGCTGATCTCCGCGAAATCGCAGACCATGCCCTGTTCGTTCAAACTTTCGGCAATCACGGTAATTGCTGCCTTGACACTATGACCATGGAGATGACGGCACTTGCCCGTATGTTCCATTAGACGGTGTCCGTAGCAAAAATACACTTCTTTGGTAATCGTAAACATGAATTGCGACAAGGATATTGACCAGCGATTTCACTCGCTCTTGATGCCTTTGATGGCGCCGGCAATTCGGTAACCACCCGCTTCGCTCTCCGCGCAGCGGATCGTTTCGATATAGGCGGTCAAAGGCGGGGTGATTTTGTTCTGCGGAACGAGGCACACTTCAACGGCTTTACCGATCGCCACAGGAATATCGGTCTCGAACAAGATGCCGGAGCCGCTGATATTTACACATACCCCCTCATGTACAATATCGCTGTCGGCCAACCGGAAGGTCAACTTGCAATCGGCCTGCATGCGGATGAAATCCCGCTTTTCGTCGTACTCCAGCATAGCTGCGCATCTCCCCATTAGGTTTCCCGGTATTCTAACCGATAGATCATAGCCGAAGTCGTTCGGACGATTCCGATTTCGGGTTTGGCAATGCGCGCCCTTTTATGCCATAGTGCCGCGCCTAAATCGACACAACTTGTTGGAACGACGCAGTAATCCGACACCTTGAACCTATGAGCACGAAATCCATCGTCCTAACTGGAATAACCACGACCGGTACACCTCATCTCGGCAATTACGTGGGCGCCATACGCCCTGCCATCGAAGCCAGCCGCGATCATAACGTCCTACCTTTCTATTTTCTGGCGGACTACCATGCCTTGATCAAATGCCAGGACCCGGAACGCGTCCGCCAATCGACACTGGAAATCGCCGCCACCTGGCTGGCCTTGGGTTTGGATACGGAAAACGCCGTGTTTTACCGCCAGTCGGACGTCCCCGAGATCACGGAGCTGGCCTGGATACTCAGTTGCGTCACTGCAAAAGGACTGATGAATCGCGCCCATGCCTATAAGGCCGCGGTCCAAGCTAATGAAGAAAGTGGCGAAAGCGACCCCGATAAGGGCGTCACCATGGGATTGTTCAATTATCCCATCCTGATGGCGGCCGATATTCTGATCTTCAACGCCAATAAAGTTCCCGTCGGAAAGGATCAGGTTCAGCATATCGAAATGGCACGCGATATCGCCGGACGCTTCAATCATATTTACGGCGAGCATTTCGTGCTTCCCGAAGCGGACGTCAGCGAGGATACCGCTGTGCTATGCGGATTGGACGGGCGTAAGATGAGCAAGAGCTACGACAACACCGTCCCGCTGTTCGCACCCGAAAAACAGCTGCGCAAGCTGATCATGAAGATCAAGACCAACTCTCTGTTGCCGGGCGAACCCAAAGATCCGGACACCTGCACCCTGTTCGGCATCTATAAGGCGTTCGCGACAAAGGAGGAGACTACGGCGATAAGGCGCCGCTACGCGGAAGGCATTGCGTGGGGAGAAATGAAAAACATTTTGTTCGAGTATCTGGACGATCATCTGAAAGCCGCGAGGGAACGTTATGAAGCACTGCTACAAGCACCCGACAAAATCGAGGAAGCATTGCAGGACGGCGCCCGCAAGGCCCGAAGCTACAGCGCCCCGCTGATACGGAAGGTCCGCCACAGCATCGGAATCCGAAGCCTGAGTCTCTGACCTTTGCGCGCCGTTCGGATGCGGCGTCGCCGCCGCTTATCCCGCGCCTTACCGTCGGGAATGACATGTCGCACGATCCCAAATACTGGGCAAAAGGATATCTCGAGGCAGCCGGCCCATTAAGATTGTTCCGGCTGCTGGTCCTGCTGGCGCTGCTCGCCGGCTGTGCGCCGAACCGACTGGACGAGGCGCTGGCCATGGAAGAGGCCGGCGCCGAACGCACTATCTATTTGGTCGATCTGGGCTGGCACACCGGCCTAGCCGTCAAACGAGCCGATATCCCGCCCGGGTTGTGGCCGGAAAGCCAAGACTTTCCGAAAGCGGAGTATCTCGAAGTAGGCTGGGGAGACCGCGATTTTTATCAGGCCGCCGGCTTCAACCTCTGGTACGGGTTCAAAGCCGTCGTGGCCCCCACCGCCAGCGTTCTGCACGTTGTCGGAGTCCCCGTTCATCCGACCGCTTATTTCCCCGCCGCCGAGATCGTTGAGGTCCCCTTGTCGGAACAGCAGCTCAGGCAACTCATCGTATCCATTCACAACACCTACGCCCGCGAGAATACGGCCAGAGCGCAAGCCATCGGCCCGGGTCTATATCCCGACAGCCGCTTTTACGCAGCCGAGGGCAAATTCCATCTGTTCAATACCTGCAATGTCTGGGTTGCGCGAATCCTGCGCGATGCGGGCCTGCCCGTCGTGCCGTTTTTCGCGGTCACGTCGCGGGGGCTCTTGTCCCAGGTGCGAGAGTTCGGCAAGATCGTTCGGCCGGAGTCGGAAGGTCGCTAAGTATCGGCGAAAGAATCGCTTCAAGGCTCTTTTTGATATTTCACGCTTACCGGTTATCGCGAGGAAACTCCATGCACGTCGTCATCATTGGTTCAGGTATCGCGGGCATCACTTTCGCGGAGGAACTTCGGAAACTCGCGCCGGAATCCCGAATTTCCGTCGTAACTCAGGAAGGCCACGGCTATTATTCGCGGCCGATGCTATCCCACGGTTTTTCGAGGGACGACATCGAGACCAAGATCATTCTGAAGCCGTTCGATGCACTGCACGATGCGGGCATCGCGATCTATCGCGAGACCAGCGTATTGACACTCAACCGCGACGATAAAACCATTGTCTGCCGGAACAGTTCGGGCGAGTTTACCCTGAATTACGACAAGGCGGTGCTCGCGCCCGGCTCGGATGCGCTGATTCCGCCTCCGTTTCAGGCGAGCCGCGATTTGTTCTTCGTCGTCAACAGCCTCGATGACTTGATCGAACTCCGGCGGCATCGGGAAAAAATCGTCGAGACCTCGGCAAAGCCCCTGTGGGCGGTGATCGGTGGCGGGCTGATCGGCTGCGAAGTCGCTTCCGATCTGGCCAAGGCGGGCGATCGGGTGGTCTTGTTTCATGCCCTGGCAAGACTCATGGAACGTCAGTTGATCGAGGAAGATTCGGCAACTCTGTTGCAGGTATTGCAGGGCCACGGGATAGAGGTTCGCTTGAATGCCTCGGTCCAGGGCTTCGAGAAAATCGACGGCCTTTACGCGGTGAAATTGCAGGACGAAACGGCTAGCGGTTTCCACGGCGTCATCGTCGCCTGCGGCTTCAAGCCGCGAACCGAATTGGCGCGACGCATCGGGTTAAATGCCAATCGGGGCATATTGGTCGATGAGTTCCTGCGCACCAACGACCCCGACATTCACGCCATAGGCGATGCCGCCGAATTCGTGGACGGCCGCTTGTACGCCTATATCATGCCGATACGGCATCAAGCCTTCTGGCTGGCCCGTTTTTTTGCCGGGCAAACCAACGAACCATGGCAGCCGCCCGATTTCAAACCGCGCGCCAAAGTGCATGGTTTCAATGCAGTGCACCCTTATATTTTTTAACGGGGCGAGGGTCGAGAGATCGAACGTCACATCCGCCAAATCAACAGCTTGGCGGCGCGGCCATCTCGCAGGATCAAGGTTTGATCAGGTTCGACGCCGGGCACCTCGAACGTGTTGCTGATGAAAAGCGACCCCGGCCTCATTTCCTTCCGCGCCTTGCGCCACAGGCGAGGCATGGGCGCCGGCGATAGAAAGGCGTAAACCACATCGAAACGGCCGAGATCCTCGGTCCAAAAATCGCCGAAACGGATACGGCAGTTCTTTTCGTTCCGCAAGCGAAACCGGCCGAGCAGGGCCGGCAGCGGCGCCGATTCGACGCCCCGGAATTCGCCGGATTTGCATTGCCCGGCTAAAACCGCCAGGCCGCCGCCCCAGCCGCAACCGAGGTCGATGAATTTGAACGCGGCGTTCCGCGGCAACAACTCGGAAACGGCAAGCCAGGTTTCGCGATCGGTCAAATAAAAAGGAACCCGCTCGCGAAGATTACTGCGAAAAACCAGCCACATCAGGACGAAACCGGCCAAATACAGGACCGGCGGGAGATTCAGCCGCCAGCTGACGGCGATTGCGGGAACGAACAGCGCCTGGATCGGCAGCCACCAATAAGGAAGTCTCAGCATCCAGCCGAAGGCCATGGCGAGAAGACCTTCAAATGCCACGGCGAAGCCGAGGGATGCCCAGAACAGGCCGCCGCTCTTTAGAAGCAGGAATGTGCCTAAGATGGCCAAGAGTTGGCTCAGGACGGCCCTGAACCAAACCGGCAGCGCTTCGACCATGAATATGGTGCCCTAGAGTGCGGACGCGGCCTTGTTGGCGGCCGGCACCATGCCTTGGCCCGTAATCGCCCCTTTGTCCAGCGGCTTTTGCATAGATATATCTATCCCGGAACCGCCGGTAATGATTTCTTCGGCCGTATGCTTGTTCATCACGATGATGGAAATGCGCCGATTGGTGGCGGCCAAGGGGTCTTCCCTGACATAAGGAACGCTCGAAGAGAGCCCCACCACCCGCATCATTTTTTCTTCCTTGAGGCCGCTCTTGATCAGCTCCTTGCGGGCGGAATTGGCACGGTCGGCGGATAATTCCCAATTCGTATAACCCTGTCCTTTGCCCGGAAACGGCTTTGCATCCGTATGTCCGGCGATGCTGATCTTGTTCGGCAACTCGTTGATGACCGGCGCGATTTGGCGAAGTATCTCCGATGCATAGCCTTCCATTTTGGCGCTCGCCGAATTGAACATGGGCCGGCCTTCCGAATCGATGATCTGGATACGTAGCCCCTCCTGAGTGATGTCGATCTTCAGTTGATTCTGGAACTGTGTGAGCAAAGGGCTGGTTTCGATCATCCGCTCGATCTTTTCCTTCAGCGCCTCGAGTTGTTCCATCTCCTTTTCCGATTCGGCGGCTTCTCCGACGATATCTTCCTTCCCTTGGTCGGTCAGTTTGACTTGACCCTCGGATTGAGTGATGTCCTCCCCTCCTCCCTTGATCACGCTGGTTGCATCGCCCGTGTTGGGACCGCCTTGCCGGGAAGGTTTCCAGGGATCCTTGAAATACTCGGCGATGCCTTGCCTGAAAGCGGGTTCGGTCGTACCTAAAAGCCACATCAGCAAAAAGAACGCCATCATCGCGGTGACGAAATCGGCGTAGGCCAGCTTCCAGGCTCCTCCATGATGGCCGTGACCGCCTTTCTTGATTTTCTTGATGACGATTTGGTTCGAATTATCGGCCATGGTCTTATCCGGATAAGCTCGTTAACGGCTTTCTTTGAGATGCTTCTCCAATTCGGAGAATTCCGGACGCTCCGCGGAAAACATCGCTTTGCGGGCGAATTCCACGGCGGTGGATGGGGCGTAACCGTTTATCGAGGCGATCAGCCCGGCTTTGATGCTTTGATAATACTTCGTCGATTCCGCCAAACGTTGTTCCAACAGACCCGCCAGGGGACTGATGAAACCATAGGCAACCAAAATACCCAGAAATGTGCCGACCAGTGCCGCGGCGATCAGCTTGCCGAGTTCCGCCGGCGGCAAACCCACCGACTCCATGGTATGCACCACGCCCATGACCGCGGCGACGATGCCGAACGCCGGCATGCCGTCCGCGAGGCGTTGCAGCGCCTGTATGGGCAGGTGGCCTTCCTCGTGATGGGTTTCGATGTCGATGTCCATCAGATTGTCGATTTGATGGACGTCCAAACTGCCGCTCGTCATCAAGCGCAAATAATCGGTGATGAACTCGACCGCGTGATGGTCGGCCAGCACCTTGGGCGCGGATTTGAACAATTCGCTTTGATCCGGCGTCTCGATATCCCCTTCGATGGACAACAGCCCATTTTGACGGATCTTGTTGAAGATCCGATACAAGAGCGTCAAGGTTTCAAGATAAAGCGCCTGGTTGTATTTGGAACCCTTCAGGGAGCTCATCAACGCGCCGAAAACGGCTTTCAAGACCTTGGGATTGTTCGACACGACGAATGCGCCGAGCGCGCCGCCGAAAATGATGATGACCTCGTTCGGTTGAATAAGAACGCCGATATGGCCTCCCGCCATCAAAAAACCGCCCAGAATGGCGCCCACGACGATGATGTAACCGATAATGACGAACATGCGTTAACTCTTTGGAGATGCTTAACTGAAGGGCGGCACGGATAGCCGGTCGAAGTTTGGTGCTGGTTGTCCGAGCCACAGCAGGCTCGAAAAAAGTCTAGACGAAAAAACGTGGCGCTCGTCTCAAAAAACGAAACAGACTTGAAAACGGGAAGGATCGCCCCAAATTCTCATCGTCATCTTATTAACCCAGGGCAGGGATGTTCCGGCGCGGCGACAAGCCGCGTGAGCCAAGGCGGGACGTGTAACCGGCCTTGGCGGTGGTCCGTAAATACCAGGAGGGTATTTACGGGCCTGATTAATAGAGTCGATCCACTTAAACCTCCGGAGGAAAGTCACTGCCATGACCGTAGCAGAAAGCAAGGTAACCATGGGGTTCGAAGCTGAGGTAAAACAGCTTCTGCACCTGATGATTCACTCCTTGTACAGCAACAAGGAAATCTTCTTGCGCGAGCTCATCTCGAACGGATCCGACGCCGCCGACAAGCTCCGCTTTCTGGCACTGGGAAACGATGCGCTGTACGAGGGCGACAGCGAGCTGAAGATTCGGATCGAACACGATAAAACGAACCGGACTTTGACCATTACCGACAACGGCATTGGCATGACCCGCGACGAGGTCCGCGAGAACATCGGGACCATCGCCCGCTCCGGCACCCGCCAGTTCTTCGAGTCGCTGACCGGGGACGAGGCGAAGGACAGCCAACTCATCGGTCAGTTCGGCGTGGGTTTTTATTCCGCATTCATCGTTGCCGACAAAGTCACCCTGGAAACCCGCAAGGCGGGTCTGGAGGCGGCCCAAGGGATACGCTGGGAATCCAAGGGCGAAGGCGATTACACGCTGGAAACCATCGAAAAACCCGAGCACGGGACGAAGATTACGCTGCACCTACGCGAAGGCGAGGACGAGTTCCTGGACGGTTGGAAACTCCGGTCGATCATTCGCAAATTCTCCGATCACATTTCCTTGCCGATCCTGATGAAAAAGGAAGCGTACGGAGACGAAAAGCCGGCAGCGGACGAGTGGGAAACCGTCAATAGCGCTTCCGCGCTATGGGCAAAGAACAGGGATGAGATTTCGGACGAGCAATACAACGAATTCTACAAGCACGTTTCCCACGACTTTCAGGAGCCTCTGGCTCGCCTCCACAGCCGGGTGGAGGGCACCAACGAATACACCCTTCTGCTCTACATCCCGTCGCATGCGCCGTTCGATCTGTGGGATCGCGACGCGAAGCACGGCGTAAAACTTTACGTACGGAAGGTCTTCATCATGGAAGGATCGGAGAAACTGATGCCCCGTTATCTCCGCTTCGTCCGCGGGGTGATCGACTCCGATTCGCTCCCCTTGAATGTTTCTCGGGAAATTCTCCAGGAAAACGCCCTGCTTGAAAAAATCCGCTCCGGCGCGGTCAAGAAGGTTCTCGGTCTACTGGAGGACATGGCCAAGAACGAGCCGGAAAAGTACCAGACGTTTTGGAGCGAATTCGGGCAGGTCGTCAAGGAAGGTCCGATCGAAGACTTCAAGAACCGCGACCGCATCGCCAAACTGCTGCGCTTCGCCTCCACTCATAACGATTCCGATGTCCAGAACGTTTCCCTGGAGGATTACGTCGGCCGCATGAAGGAGGGGCAGGACAAGATTTACTATATTACGGCCGAGAATTACGCCGCGGCCAAGAACAGTCCGCACCTGGAAATCTTCCGTCGCAAGGGATTGGAAGTACTCCTGCTGCACGATCGGGTCGACGACTGGCTGGTCAGCTATCTCACCGATTTCGAAGGAAAGCATCTGCAATCGGTGGCCAAGGGGGATCTGGACCTGGGCACCCTTGCCGACGAAGCGGACAAGAAGCATACCGAGGAAGCCAGCAAGGCGTTCCAGCCCGTTATCGACAAAATCAAGCAAACGCTGGGCGACAAGATCAGCGATGTGAAAATCAGCGCTCGCCTGACCGACTCTCCGGCTTGCCTGGTCAGCGAAACCTACGGGCTAAGCCGTACCATGGAACGCATCATGAAATCGGCCGGGCAAGACGTACCGGTCAGCAAACCGATTTTCGAGATCAATCCCGATCACCCCCTAGTGACAAGGCTCAAGGAAGAGGCGGACGAATCGCGCTTCGCCGATCTGACCCATATTCTTTATGACCAGGCGGTCCTCAGCGAAGGCGGCCAGTTGGACGATACCGCCGCCTTCGTCCGCCGTTTGAACGGCTTGCTTCAAGCTGTCATGCACTATTAACCCGGCCTATAAATATAGGCCGGGTTAATCCGGGGCAGGGATGCCCCGGCGCGGCGACAAGCCGCGTGAGCCCAGGCCGGGCGTGTACCGGCCTGGGCGGCGGCCCGAAATACCAGGAGGGTATTTACGGGCCTGATTAATAATCCATAAGGCGGCGCTGACCGCGACGATGGATTTAGCCGTTCGGCGATCCTCTGCCGACTCAGCGAATCGCCGAACGGCTGCGTCGGGAAAGGATTCCCGACCTACTCGCAACGCTCTTGTAGGTCGGCAATCCCTTGCGGACGAACCGGAAAACGCTTTAAAAACCCGTACTTGGAGTTATTGTGCACAGGACCTTTCTTCTTCTCGGCGCTGCTGCCGGATTCCTCGGCGTCGCCATGGGCGCATTCGGAGCTCACGGATTACGAGCGGTTCTAGACGAATACCACCTCGCGATTTACCGCACCGGCGTGGAATATCAGATGTGGCATGCGCTGGGTCTTGCCTTGATCGGCATAACGGCCAAACAACTCCCCGATACGCGCCTTCTTGTCAAGGCCGGCTGGTTCATGTTCGCGGGAATCGTACTTTTTTCCGGAAGCCTTTATGTCTTGAGTATCACCGGAGTTCGCTGGCTGGGCTGGATTACCCCCTTCGGGGGCTTGTCGTTTCTCACCGGCTGGTTCCTGCTAGGGCTTTCAGCCTGGCGGCTCGGACGGGAATAACCGACCCTTCAGATCTCCTCGTCGGCGCTCACGGTGGTTTTGCCTCGCTCGTCGTACAATCGGTTGACCGTTTCGAGGAACCATCGCGGGCGGTTGATGATGACGTACAATCCGATCAGCCCGACGACCGGTATCGGAAAAATATCCAATATCATCAAGCCTATCAGCGTGATGAAGCATTTCGCTCTGGTGCTCATAATCTCGGATCCAGACGCTTACTATTAACCCGGCCTATAAATATAGGCCGGGTTAATCCGGGGCAGGGATGCCCCGGCGCGGCGACAAGCCGCGTGAGCCCAGGCCGGGCGTGTACCGGGCCTGGGCGGCGGCCCGAAATACCAGGAGGGTATTTACGGGCCTGATTAATAAGATCGATAGTCTGACCAAGGACTCTAGTGCGCTTTGGGCGGTCGACTCTCTTGCACCAACACCCACGGCGCAACGACCACGGCCCAAAAGGTGCACTTCGAATCGACCCATCGCCTGGCGTGATCGTCGGTCGCCCGCACAACCTGCCCTCTTTGGATCCACTCTTGCAAAGCGCTTTTATCGTCTTCGGCTATCTTTGCCGCAGCCTCGACCAAGTTCAATTCCGGTCCAATAACGATTAAGACGCCTCTGGCGAAATGGCGCTCCAGCTCCTGCCAGCCGATTTGTCCGGTTTCCGCCGCAAGTTTCTGGCGCAGTTCGGTATCGTGCATTTTGGCTGTTTTTAAAGTCATCAAATAAAGGATTGGAATCGAGAAACGCTCGCGAATTCACTGAACCGGCAGCCGCCAAGCTTCGCCTATCGGTCGAATCGCTCGATTATGATCGCAGAAATGGAGGGATAAAAGAGAGTCCTGTTTTTATCCTCATCACATGCGGTGGGGATAAAAAAAGAAGAAGGCAGAAACGGTATATTTGGGTGGGGGATATTTCTGCCTTCTGGGGAAACCGAATCTAGAGAGTCGAAAAACCTGCTTAAAGGGAACCCGCTCTGATTTCCTTTTCAGCCTCTAGCCAATCTTCGACTTCGTAACCTGGAACAAAGCCCCGCTTTTCAGCACGGTAATACGCGGCTTCGGCAATCTTTTGGTTTATCTCGTCATCGGGAAATGGAACCGGATTGCTCGGAGCATCCGACATCAAATCTTCCGACATGTCATCCACGGCTTTCAGCGCTTTCCTAGCCATAGCAAGAGAACCTCCTAATTTCTAATTTCTTTTTCCTTAAAGACAGAAGGGAAACGAGAACCTCCCTGTTCGAAATTGCATCCCAGCCGAACTCGGATTGTCCGGTCACATAGGATCAATTCAAATCCATTGCAACCATCCCGGTTGGATTAAGAATTGTCTCAATCTCCTACGGAACATCCCGGATCCGTCAAGAACGTCCTGTCCTTCGGCATAAATCCCTCTGCTTCTAAGCCGTATTGCGGTCCTTATTGGAACGTTCCGGTTCCGAACTCGACGTCATCCTTCGGAGGTTTTGCCAGCCTACGGCTGTCGTTCGAGTGGGTGTATTTAACCGTCGTGGTTTCGTGTGGAGAATACGTAAGAGTTCGTATCCTGCCGGATTAGATTGCTACGATTCGCCGTCGTGGGCTTCCGCTCGCAGGAGGACAGCCGGACTACCCTTTACTCCTGGCTCGCATGGCGCAGCTTCTCGAGATCCCACACCTTGGCGGCATCCCAACCGACGGTTACCACCTTGCCCTGCCTCGAGCATGCGATCTGCTCGATGGAACCCTCGTGTGCGAGCACACTTCCCAGCTTTTTGGCCTCCGCAATATCCCAAAGGTATAGATTGCCGCTTTTCGTACCCACCGCTATCCAGCCTTTCCGGCTTTCGCGGCAGAAACCCGCAATCTCGCTGTCATGATCTCCCAAGCTGGCGATGAGTGTGCCTGATCGCGTATCCCAGAGTTCGAGAACAGGCCCCTCGCGAAACGCCACCAAGAAACCGTCCTGACTCAAACCCAGAAGGGATCGGTCGGTATTGAGCTCGGATTGCTTGGCGATCTCCATGGACGCCGCATCCCAAAACCAAACTTCCCTGCCCGAGGCAGTGACCAAAAGGGGCTTGCCGTCGTCCCTGCGAACGAACGCCAAAGCGTCCGATCCCTCATGCGTAGCGCGCAAGAATTTTCCGCTGCCCGGTTCCCAGATTCCGGCCGGTCCACGGGCGATCCACCCCACGGATTTGCCGTCCGGCGAAAATGCGACGGACTTCACGTCGTACCACTCCACGGCGTAGTCCGCCAGCAGCTCTCCTGTTTTTTGATCCCACAACACGAGATACCCGCCTTCGTGCCCGGACATTCCGGCCGCGATCCGGAGGCCGTCCGGAGAATATGCCAAAGCCTCCAAATAGCGACCGCCGCGGGTCTGAAAGCCGTTCTTGTCCCGGATCAACCGCCGTCCCGTGGTCGAATCCCAAAAATATAGGCTGGTTCCGCCCACCGCCAGAATGTCCCGTCCGTCAGGCGAAAAAATGGGAAGGGCGATGCCGGCGCGTGGCGGCAAGTGCGTGCGCTCGAGCCGGGCGACCAATCCTCGCTGACGCTGAAGCTGATCCAATGCTTTTTCCGCGTCCTGCTCGCGGGGACACGCTTGGCAATCCCGGAGGTAATCCAAGTATCCTTCGATGCTATTCCTGATCTTAGCCTGCTTCCAGGAGTTTCGTTCCCCGCTCTGGTCGCCCTGGTAACGAATTAGCCCGACCAGTATCAGCACGGCGAGGCCGAGTACGAACAATCCGATGAGCAGTTTTTGGATAAACGACAAAAGCGCGTTCATGATTGAAACAGAATTCCTGAGCGTTTCGATGCAATACCGATGACAAGCTTATTCTTTAAATAACCCTACCGCTACCGGGGTTCATGGAAAGGAATGCTAGCGAACCGATTGAGCGAACGGCAAGCTTGTTCCCTTTCGGCGCATTGGCCGATGCGACGCAAGAAATCCGATATCGCTCGTCGACGAGTCGATGGCTCCGGAGCGTTATCTCTCCCATTCGAAAAGAATGTCCGCCCCGCTCTGCTCTCCGGTCTCCGATTGAAGCCGCCAATGCTCATTGAGCTTATAGCGCAGCTTGAACACGTTGCTCGACTGGAATATGCCGAGACCGTATTGCAGGTAAAGCCGCGGCGTTAGGTATTTCCCCAAGAATAGCGATGTGGTTTCGGTGCCGTTCGGTGTTCCGACTCCGATCTCGTCCAATAGTCCTCCCAGTCCGAACCGGCTGCTGATTTCTCTCGCGAGCAAGCTTCCGGCCGCTCCGCCCAGGGAAGAAGCGGCATTCCTCAGCCTGTCGCCTTCCTCGCGTGACGCAAAGTCCATGGGTTTTCCGGCTATCAGGTAGGCGAGGATATCCGCTTCCGGCAACGGCGGTATGGAGTACAAGGAAACGTTGGGTTTCTTGAGCGAGCCGAGTACCCGCACACCGGCCACCACCTGGTCCAGCCTGCGGGTGACGGTAACGTCCAATCCCGGGTTGTCCACCGGCGTGTCCGTGAAAATCAAACGCCCGTCGTCTATGGTCAAGTCAACCCCATAGAAGGAATAGGTGCCGTCCTGAACCACGATCTGCCCGGTTCCGCGCGCCTCTTCGTTCGGCTCCTGAACGATTCTCACCCTGCCGCCGATTTCGCCTTGAAAGCCGGCGGCCTTTACTTGAATCTTGTCGCCGAGGACGACTTGAACGTCGCTATGCAGTCGAAACTGGCTTTCCTCCTCGCCCGGTTCGCCGTTGACCAGCACGACGTCCTCGGACGGAGTCACGGCCTGTTCCTTCTTGGGAACGTTGATAAACGCTTCCGGGATATCCACCCGTCCCCGCACATCGATCCGCTGCCGTTCGGTCGTGATGTTGATATCCGGCGACAAGTAGACCTTGGCTTCCGGCGTATCGACGCCGAGAAACCGGGTTCCGTCCAGATTCAAGGTCAAGGGCCAGCCCGCCGTACCGTCAAGCCGCCAGAGGCCGCTCATCCGTACGGTTCCCCCACCCGACATCGCGCTCCCTTCGAGCCGGATTTGGCGCTGCTCTACCGAGTTCGCCCGCAGCGTCAAATGTTCGATACCGATGCCCAACTGAGGCACGCGAAAACCGGCATCCGGCACGCTGGCCTCGAGATCCAACAAAGGCGCTCTCGCTGTGCCTTCGATCCCTAAATCCGCCCGGAACGAGCCGCTCAAGCCTTCGATTTGCGCCAGCCAGGGTTCGAACACCGCCAAGGTTTCCAAATCGACGGTCAGACGTCCCGACACCGGCAGATCCTGAAGCTCGGCCAATCGGAAGGTTCCCCGGCTCTCCAGCGCCCCTTGGATGTCCAGGAGTCCCGCCTGACGTATTCCGACTTGCATCGTCAATATTTGGCCGGAAAGATCCGCGTATATCGATGCCGTTTCCGGTCTTATCCGAACCTTCTTCGACTCGTTGACGGTAAGATCGAACGCTAAGCCTTCCGCATCGAGATCCAGAATGCCTTGATCTATCAGATCGTCTTTGCCGCGAAGTACGGCGCTGCCTTCCAGCATGCCCGAGATAGGCATCGGCTCCGGCAATTCAGCCCCGAATAGCTTTAAGGGAACACCCGACACGCGGGCGGCGGCCCACCATTCGCCGCCTTCGGCGATCTCTCCTTCGAAACACCAGCGTGCGTCCCGGTTGGTCAAACAGATTTCCTCGATCTCGCTTCGGGTTCGCCCGAGCTTCAATCTTGCGGGCTCGCGCAGGGTCCAGGAACCCGATCGAGGTTCCTTGAGATCGAACCTGCTCAGTACGCCGCTCCAGGCATCTTCGCGCAACCCGCCTTCCGCTTCGAAGGCTAGCGCATAGGGCGGGCTGTCGATCCGTCCGGTCAATTCATGTCTTTCCCGGCTGCCGCGTCCGGAAAGTCCGATATCCATGGTATAGGTGTCGAAGCGGACCGAATTCCCTTGTAGATCGAAGGTCAACGGCGCGTTGGGCGCGGCGCCCGCATTGAGCGTCAGGCTCAAATCCCGTACGCCGTACTCCTGGTATTTCAAGCCGGCGGCATTGAGCTCCGCTTCGACGGCAGGCGCCGATCGGGCTCCTTCCAGCTTTCCGCTGCTCGTCATCCGGCCTTTGGCGCCCGGCAGCCAGATTCCCAAATCGTCGGACCTCAGTGTCCAGCGGAGATTCAACTGCGGCCCCCAAGCGCCGTCCACCACCAGGGCCGTGGACACGCTGTTCACGCGAAAATCCCGGAACACGACGGCGTCTTCCGGAAATCCGATGTTTCCTTTCGCCTGAACCCGCTGATCCCTTATCAGCCCGTCAAGTTCGACCCGGACATCCGAGCGGGTTCCGGCAACGGTCAACCTTCCTTCGGGACTCCGCCATGCGCCATCCGCTTGCGGCGGCCAGAGCAGGTTCTTCCATCGGGCCTCCAGATCGATTTCCGGTGTTTCCTGAAGACCGCGAACCTGCCCCGAGATAGCGATCTCCGTTCCGGTCTCGGGGAGCCTCAGGATGAGCGCTTCGAGCGCAAGTTCGCCGGGGTCCCGGTAGCTCAGGTCCAAGCGCCCTCGCGCTTGGCCCACGTCCGGCACGGTCAACGCGAAATCTCCGGAAACCTTGGCTGTGCGGCTGGTGCCCTCGCCTTTCAACTGTGCGGAGAACGGCCACGCCTTCCAGTCCCGATCGAGCCGGTCCAACGGAAATTCGGGAAGATCGACCTCGGCATTCCAAGCGCGGGAATTTTCTCGGATCAGGACCTCCGCCGTCACGCGCATTGCCGTCGGAGCCGTAATCCGCTGGACCGTCGAAATCCGCTCCAGGTCTCCTGTAATCCTTCCGCCCCCGGCAATTTTCGGCCGGTCCGGCAGCTCGACGGTCCATGCGGTATCGAGGTCGATAGGTCGTTCTTCGCCGGGAGCGATGGTTCCGCCGAGCGATGCGCTGACCTCGGGCGTTTTTACGCTGAGCCGTTCGACCGTCATGCGGCCTTCGCGAAGTTTCAGACCCGCATCGATCCGTTCCAGACGGATCGGCTCCGCCGATTCGGACGACTGCCAGCTTGCATCGCGAATCTCGATCTCGTCGATCGCTATATCCAACGGCAGACGTAAATCGGGCAACCGAGGGGCTTTCGGCTCCGGCGCGGCTTCGGCGATCTGCAAGACGCGGACATCCCTCAAGCGAACCGTGTCGAGATGCAAGGTTCGGCGCAGCAAGGCCCTCGGCCGCCATGCAATCTCGAGTTCCCGGAGGTCTATGCTCAATCGCTCATCCCGGTAACTCAGATCCTTAAGCGAAAATCCGCCCAGCACCGAGCCCGAGGCAGGGCCGATTTTCAAACCGCCGACCCCACGCTCCACGCCGCGAACCAGCCATGTTAGGCCGATCTCGGTCGCGAGCAGCACGTAGCCGACGGCGGCGAGAACAAGAAATACGACCAGTACGGCTGCCGTCAGGCGCTTCATAAATCGGGACCCAGAATCAGATGCACCTGAAACGAGTCCTCCGCCCTCGACAGGGGCACGGCGAAATCGAGCCGAACCGGACCTATGGGCGAACGCCACCGGGCTCCCAGGCCGACACCATGACTGAACGGTTCGTCGAAATGATTGGCGGCACGTCCGACATCGTAAAAGACGGCCACGCCCCAAGGGCCGAACAGCGTCCGCTCGTATTCGATGCTGCCGACGGTCAGGTAGCGCCCGCCTATGCGGTCCCCGTCCGCATTCCTCGCGCTGATCTCGTTCAGACGATAACCGCGCACGGACCTGTCGCCGCCGGCATAAAAGCGTTGCGTGAGCGGCAGCTCGCTGAATTCGTCGGTCGCGATATAGCCGAGCTGGGCGCGCGCGATCAGCCGGTTGCGCTCCCCCAGGCTGTAGATCCCCTTGGCGTTGAGCCGCAGCTTGAAAAACGAAACATCGGATAGCAGGTCTTTCGAAGCTCCGTTCCCGATCAGGTCGATACGCGCCCCGCGCTCGGGATTCAGCACGTTTTCCGAGCTCAACCAGGTATAACCCAGGCTCGGAAGCAACAAAACCGCGGTCTGCGGACCCTCGCCCACATCGAAACGCTCGCGCTGCAGATCCAGCGACAATACTTCCCGCAAACCCCAACGGGCGGTCGAATGCCTGATGCCGATGCGTGCGACTTCGGCTGTACCGGCCAGGGTATCCTCGGTGCCGATTTGCGCGGCAAAGCCGAGCTGATCCTTTTCCGGACGCTTCAAGGGAATGGCGTATAGCGCGTCGAGTTCGGTACGGATGAGCGACAGCCGCAGGTCGGCGTAGAAGCTATGTCCATGGCGATTCAGGTAACGATTGCGATAGCCCAGGGTTAAGCGCGGGCCGGTGTCCGTGCCGTATCCCGCACCGGCCTGAAATCGGTTTTTCGGCTGCATCGCCAATGAAACCGAAACCGGGACCTGTCGAGCATCCGCCTGCTCGGGGTGCGGGATGACGTCGGCCTTGCTGAAATAACTGCTGTCGAGCAGGTTCTTCTGAAGCCTGACCAGGGTCGAAGAACGAAAAGGTTCGCCCGCGTGGAAATTCACGAAACGTTCGAGCAGCGACGGCTTGAGCGGCGTTTCCGAGAATGAGACTTCGCCGAAGCGGTAACGTTTGCCGGTATCGAAATGCAGATGGATCTCGGATCGGTAATCCGAAAGATGCACCAAAATTTCAGCACGGCTGAAGCTGGCGTCGAAAAACCCGAACTCGGTCGCGGCTTCCGAGAACGCCTCCTTTCCCTTTTCGTAACGGGTATGGTCGAGAACATCACCCTCCTTCAGCGGAAAGCGTGCAATCAAGGTTTTGAATTCCCGCAGTTCGAGACCTTCGCCCGTCAAGCGGACATCCACTTCGCTCAGCTTGATCGGATCTCCCGGATCGATTCGGTAGACCGCCAGCCAGCCCGGCCCTTCGCGCGTCAACGCCGCGTCGATTTTCGGGCGGTAGTACCCGAACGGTTCCAGCGCTCTTCGGATCTCGTCCGGCGCGCGCTCGTGAGCGATGCGAATCCTGTGCGGGTCGCTCATGCTTTCCGCCTGGGCGATGGTCAGCAGCGCACGGACGTTTCTTTCCAGCCTCTCGTCGAGCCCCTCGATTCTGATCGCAACCTGTTCGGCGCTCCATGCGGATGCGAAACATAGCAAGCAACTGAGCAATAAGATCCACCGCACCCCTGTTCCCCGTAATCCCGTTTGCGCCGAATAAACTCGCAGCACAGATGGTCTAATGATCGCAGAGGCTACAAACACGGAAAAGCAAAGGAGTAACAATCATGGGACTTTTCGATTTTGCAAAGGACATCGGACATCGGCTCTTCAGCGAGGAAGGCCAGGCCGCCCGAAAAATAGAAGAGCACATCAACGAAAACAATCCCGGCATCAAGAACCTGAAGGTGGATTACCGTGATTCCGTCGCCTATCTCTCCGGCGAGGCGGACTCGGCGGAGGCTTTGCAGAAAGCCGCACTGATGGCCGGCAACATCAAGGGCGTCGAAGAGGTGAAGGTGGAAGGCGTCAAGCTGCCGGCAGGCGTAGCTAGCCCCCAGGCGGCGGAGACCTACGGCGACACGCAGTACTACGTCATCCAGTCCGGCGACACCCTTTCCAAAATCGCGCAGCAGTTCTACAAGGATCCCAACAAGTATTCGAAGATTTTCGAAGCGAACCGCGAGGTCATCAAGAACCCCGACCTGATCTTTCCGGGGCAGAAGATACGGATTCCGACCGAGCATTAGAGAGCTGGCGACCGATAACGCCTCGTTCTCCTCGAAACCGATTGTGGGGTGGGTTAGGCACGCATCGCACGGAATCCACAAAGTTCCAGCGGAGTTTCCGCGCGCCGTAACCCACCGGACAAGGCCGCGGTGTCGGTGGGTTACGGCGCGCTGAGAGTCCTGCGATCACGGCATCGTTCGTGGTCATGCGCGCCTAACCCACCCTACACCAGGAGCGCCAATCGGAACCTTGTTTTCGGCCACGTCCCTCAGAGTAGGAGCGTCAGTTGCTCCACCCGCTGAAAGCCTTTCGGCAGCGGATTTCCGCGCCGCGCGCGCGATCCTTGGTAATGGGCCAGATCCTTGGCCGTCACGCTCAGGCTACGCTTGCCGCAGTGAACCTTCAGACCGGCGTCGGGGGGCACGGCAGTCATGGCTACTACGTAATCCTGCCGCGCGGCCAGATCCGCCGGTTGAATCTGGATCAGCTTATTGCCTTTGCCCTTGTTGAGGACCGGGATCTCGCTGATGGGGAATACCAGAAACCGGCCTTGCGCGGTGGCGATCGCCACCAGATCGGACTCGGGTTGACCGACCAGTACCGGCGTCAGGACCTTCGCATGTTCCGGTACCGTCAGCAGGGCTTTGCCCGCCCGGTTCTTGGTGTGGAGCTCCTTGAGCTGGGTAATGAAACCATAGCCGCTGTCGGTCGCGAACAGATACCAGTCGTCGTCCGCACCTGCCAGCACTGCCTTGAACAGCGCACCCGGCGGCGGGTTGAGCCGTCCGGTCAGGGGTTCTCCCTGGGAGCGGGCGGATGGGAACTCATGGGCCGGCACGGCGTAACTTCGGCCCGTTGAATCGAGGAAATAGGCCGGCTGGTTGCTGCGCCCGAGCGCGGCAGAGAGAAAGCTGTCGCCGGACCGGAAAGCGAGCGTGGTCGGATCGATATCATGCCCTTTGGCGGCGCGAATCCAGCCTTTTTCGGAAAGAATGAGCGTGACCGGCTCGCTGCCGATCACCACGGTAATGTCCAGGGCTTGGGACGCCTGGCGAGCGACGATGGGGGAACGGCGCGCATCGCCGTATTTTTCGGCGTCCTGTTTCAGCTCGTTCTTGATCAGAGCGTTTAGCTTCTTCTGTGAACCCAGCGTGGCTTCGAGGCTGGCCCGTTCCTTTTCCAGCTCGTCCTGTTCGCCGCGAATCTTGATTTCCTCGAGCTTGGCCAGATGACGCAGCTTCAGTTCCAGAATGGCCTCGGCCTGCACGTCGCTCAGCCCGAAACGCTCCATCAGCACGGGCTTAGGTTCGTCTTCGTTCCGGATGATCGCGATCACCTCGTCGATATTGAGGTAGGCGATCAGCAAGCCTTCGAGGATGTGCAAACGCGCGATGACCTTGTCCAGCCGGTACTGAAGCCGCCGGCGCACGGTCTCGGTGCGGTAGCTCAGCCATTCCAGCAGGATTTCCTGAAGATTCTTGACCTGCGGCTTGCCGTTCAGCCCGATCATGTTGAGATTGACCCGGTAGGTCTTCTCCAGATCGGTGGTCGCGAACAGATGCGACATCAGTTGATCCGCGTCGATGCGCCGCCCGCGCGGCATGATGACCAGCCGGGTCGGGTTCTCGTGATCGGATTCGTCGCGGAGATCCTCCACCATGGGGAGTTTCTTCGCCTGCATCTGGGCGGCGATCTGTTCCATGATCGCGTTGCCGGACACCTGGTGAGGCAAAGCGGTGACGACGATATTCCCTTCTTCCAGCTCCCACCGCGCCCGCAAGCGGATCGAACCGTTCCCGGTCTGGTACATGCGGACGATATCTTGGCGCGGGGTGATGATCTCGGCTTCAGTCGTGAAATCCGGACCCTTGATCGAGTCGCATAGCTCTTCGACGCTGAGCCGGGGGTCGTCCAACAAACGAATGCAGGCTCCGACCACCTCGCGCAGGTTATGCGGCGGAATATCCGTCGCCATGCCTACCGCGATGCCGGTCGAGCCATTCAGCAGCACGTTCGGCAAGCGCGCCGGCAGCAGGGCCGGTTCGTCGAGGGTGCCGTCGAAGTTCGGCAACCAGTCGACCGTACCCTGCTCCAGCTCCGACAACAGGGTCTGCGCGTACGGCGTCAGGCGCGCCTCGGTATAGCGCATGGCTGCGAAGGATTTGGGATCGTCCGGCGAGCCCCAGTTCCCCTGTCCGTCGATCAAGGGATAGCGGTACGAAAACGGCTGGGCCATCAACACCATGGCCTCGTAACAGGCCGAATCCCCGTGGGGATGGTATTTACCCAATACGTCGCCGACCGTGCGGGCGGATTTTTTATATTTGGCCTGGGCCGATAAACCCAGCTCGGACATGGCGTAGACGATGCGTCTTTGCACCGGCTTGAGTCCGTCGGCGATATTGGGCAAGGCACGGTCGAGAATGACGTACATGGAATAATCCAGGTACGCCTTCTCGGTGAAATCTTTCAATGGTATGCGTTCGTGGGAAACGGAATTCACGGTTTTTTCGGTAGAGAGTGAGCGATTGATAAACAGAAGAGCCTGGGCGGTTGCATCTCCGCCTCTGTGTTAGCTGATCATTTTAAGTCCTTTCGCAGCCGCCTGCCTTATCGCGGTTATGCTCGTTCCCAATCTCCGGATTGGGAACGCTGCCTTGGAAGCTCCGGCTTCGCGAAATACGGCAAGCAGGAGCTTGCAAAACCCGGTTCCCAAACCGGAGCTCGGGAACCGGCACATCGTGGGTTTGTGCTGCCCGTCAAACCACGGCAGCGCCGAATCTTGTAAGATTGCGTCTTTAAACATCCACTGCCATCCATGCAACGACTGACCATCACCTGCCCTGACGACTGGCATTTGCACCTCCGCGACGGCGCCGCCATGCGCGACGTGCTGCCGGACAGCGCACGGCAATTCAGCCGAGCCGTCATCATGCCCAATCTGAAGCCGCCGGTCACCACCGTGGCGGACGCCCTCGCCTACCGCCGCCGCATTCTGGACGCCTTGCCCGCCGGGCTCGAATTCGATCCGCTGATGACGCTCTATCTCACCGAGGGAACCTCGCCCGAGGAAATTCGGCGGGTTGCCGAGGAACCCGAGATCGTGGCGCTGAAACTTTATCCCGCCGGCGCGACGACGCATTCGGAAGCCGGGGTCGCCACCCTCGAAAAGATCTATCCGGTGTTCGAAGCCATGGAGCGATACGATGTGCCCTTGCTGGTGCATGGCGAAGTGACGGATGCCGAGGTCGATATCTTCGACCGCGAAAAAGCGTTCATCGACAGGCATCTGACCGCCATCGCAAGCCGATTTCCGGCGCTCCGCATCGTTCTGGAGCACGTCACCACACGGGACGGCGTCCAATTCGTGCGGGACGGCGGGCCGAACATCGCGGCTACCATTACCGCCCATCATCTGCTTTATAATCGCAACGCCCTGCTGGCCGGAGGCGTTCGTCCCCATTTTTACTGCCTGCCGGTATTGAAACGCGAAACTCATCGCCTGGCCTTGGTCGAGGCGGCAACCAGCGGCAACCCAAATTTTTTCCTGGGAACCGACAGCGCGCCTCATCCACGCAGTCAAAAGGAATCGGTCTGCGGCTGTGCCGGGTGTTATACCGCCCGCGGGGCGCTCGAGCTCTATGCGACGGTTTTCGAATCCGCCGGTGCCCTGGACAAGCTCGAAGCGTTTGCGAGCTTCAACGGCCCGGATTTTTACCGTCTGCCGCGCAATCAGGCAAAAATCGCGATCGAGAAATCCGAGTGGAAGATGCCCGAGGCCATCCCATTCGGTGACGATACCCTGGTGCCGCTCAGGGCGGGCGAGACGATAGGCTGGCGTGTTGTCGAGCGGCTACGATAAACGATAAATCACGCGTCAGACACTCCATTGCTGGAATCGAGGCAGTCCATGGACGGAATTCGGAACTTCCACTAACAGGTGATTCGTGTCCGGTCCCAAGTCGATCTCCAAAGAGAAATCTTCGATGCCTCCTGCTTCGTCCTCCGATTCATTCCTGGCGGCGCCGAGCAAGCCACTCAAGCCCGTACAAGGCGAGCTGGACTTGGTCCCTCCTGCCTCATCCCCTCCCAAAAAGCGGCGATCCAATAACGCGGCCAAGCCGAAAAAGAAACGGACACAGGCCAAGAAAGGCGCCGAGCCCGCGGCAAAACTGAACCCGTGGCGATGGGTCGCCGTTATCGGCACCGAAATCCTGGCATTGGCTGCGTCCGCCCTCATCGGAATCATCGCGGTATTCGGACGCTCGGTGGATTGGTTTGCCGGAACCGGATTATGGTCCAATCTGCTTCCGTTCGCCGCAATGGTACTCGCCGTAGGGATCGCAAATGCGGTGCTGTTGCGCCTCTGGCTGGGCATGCGCGCCAAGCTGGTGCTCAAAGGCATGATTCTGCCTGCGATCCTGGCGGTTTTCGTCGCCGTCACAGCCGGCTGGTTCGCCGCCCAGGAAGAATTCGGCCGCGATCTCGGCAAGCTTCGCAGCCTGGTCGGCGGCATGCAGGAGGCCGAGCGGAACACGATTGCGCATCAGGTGTTTGCCGCCTATCGGCGTTCCGATCTGACTCAAATGCAGCGCATCATCGAGCGAGCCCAAATCTATCTGCCGACGATCCACGAAGCTGCCAAGGCCTTCGATGTCGACCCCGAAGTCATGGTCGGCATCGGCGCTACGGAATCGTCATTCTATCCGCGGGACAGCAAAGACGGAGGCCGCGGACTCTTCCAGATCACCGCTGCCCCGAAGTCGGCGGTCAGCGTCGTCAAGAAACATCTGGATGTCGACCATCTGGACATGCTCAACCAGCGCCACAATACCTTCGTAGCCGCGGCGACTCTGCGTCTTTATCTGGCGGAGATGCGCGGCGATTTGTTCCTCGGTCTTCTCGCCTACAATATCGGGCCGGCCAACGGCGGTTTGCGCTCGATCATGACGCAGTACGGCGCGCGCGACTTCGTGACGATCCAGCCCTATCTGCAAAACCTTCCGCGCGATTATCCGATCCGGGTTTTGACGGCCGCCCTGGCTTATCGATTGTGGCACACCGAAGGGCGGCTCCCGCGTTATGAGGAAGGCAGCAACGCCATGCACATCCAGAGCGTCGGCATACCCGGCTTGAATCAGGGATTCTCGCCGAAAATAAGCATCGGCAAGGACAAAGCAGCCTAAAAAGTGGCGAAACCGGCTAAGTACATTCAGGGAAGTCTTGCGGCATAGGCAACCTGCCGGACAACCCCGCCAATCAAGCCAATCTGTCGAGATTCCGCAAATATTTGCGGAATGTACTTAGAGCCTATCCCAGTAGACCCGTTGCCCGCCAAGTAATGATGCCGCAGGCCAAGTGCAGCATGGCAAGATAGGTGTCGGTTCGTTTTTCCCAGCGGATCAAAATCCGGCGGAATCGGTTGAGCCA